>Ga0138256_10001111_pt1 | contig 28825 bp, 25 predicted proteins | sample KNB2016incub_MG_FD_105486 | JGI IMG/M metagenome (GOLD analysis project Ga0138256, IMG submission 105486) | Active sludge microbial communities from wastewater in Klosterneuburg, Austria - KNB2014incub_MG | ecosystem: Engineered > WWTP > Activated sludge > Unclassified | place: Austria... | reverse complement strand
TTCATTCCGGCATTTGTAAATAAAAGAGTCGGATCGTTTTTAAGCACGATCGGGGCTGATCGCTCTATGTAATGTGATTTTGATTGAAAAAAGTCCAAAAAGTGTCGTCTTATCTCCTTTGAAGTCATATCGTTATTTTATATGCCGCAAAAATAATAAAACCAAAATTGATCTTTCAGTAACTATTTTATGAATTAAAATTTATTATCCAACGTTATATATATTATATTATTTTTTAATATATTAAATATTTGATCTTGTATACTTCCGATTTGGCAGATTGAGTTAATGTATATACTTTTACTTTTAGATAATCCCTCGGACTATATTTATTGTATGAATCATTTTCTAGGACTCTTAAAGTCATTAGATAACTACATTTTAAATAAACTACCGAACTGACATGGCAGGAAAAACTACTAAATACGTTTTTAATCAGCACACTCTACAGTTTGAAAAATCTGTTGAGCCTATTAAAATAAAACTGGTCAAGATATTTTCATTCCTCTCTACTGCCCTGGTCAGCGGTCTTCTGGTTTTCTTTATCTTTCATAAATACCTGCCATCCCCCAATGAAAAAATATTGGTTTCTGAGTTGGAGACGGTCCAGCAGCATTATGGTGCTATGGCTGACCAATTGGACCTGATGGCTAAAGCCCTGGACAATATCCAAAAAAGAGATGCTGATGTGCACCGCCAGTTGCTGGGTATGGACCCCATCGATGAAGACATCTGGAATGGTGGTAAAGGGGGGCATGACTTGTTAAATGAATTTCGAAATCTGCCTACTACAGGCGAATTGGTAGGCCAAACCGCCAATAAATTATCCCAGTTGGAGCGACAATTGGTGTTACAATCACAATCTCTCGACAAGCTACAAGAATCTGCTTCACATAAAGAAGAAATGCTGGCTTCTATCCCTTCTATCAAACCTGTAAGAGTAGACAAACTGAATCGAAGTCTTAGATTTTTGTCTGGCTTCGGTATGCGATTGCATCCGATTCATAAGATCAGGAAGATGCATACCGGAATAGATTTTTCGGCTCCAAAAGGTACCCCAATCCAGGTCACTGGCAACGGCAGAGTCGTCGAAATTGAAAAAAATTACTCAGGTTATGGCAATTGCGTTAGAGTAGATCACGGTTTTGGTTACCTTACTTTATACGCCCATATGGATCGCGTGGATGTCAAGGTAGGCCAGGAGGTAAAAAAAGGCAATCAGTTAGGAGTGATTGGCAGTACTGGTTCTTCTACTGCACCTCATTGTCATTACGAAGTAAGATATAAAGGCACTCCTATCAATCCAATCAACTTTTGCCTCGATAATCTGACCCCACTAGAATACCAGGAATTGGTAAAACTCTCTGAACAACAGAACCAGTCACTGGATTAAATAGTGTCCCATGTTTAATGATTATATTTATGATCCAGTGATCAAACTGGACGGATATGATCTGTTCCAATTGCAGCTTTCAAGAAACTCAAGACGCAAAATTCTGTTCTTCCTGCGGCCAACAGTTTGGCCCGGCTAAACTTACCATTAAGGAATTTATCAAAGACCTCATAGATCATGTATTCAATCTGGATACTTCTTTTTTCAGAACCATTGGCAGGATTTTTATTCCCGGCCAGTTGACACTTGATTATTTTAATGGATACCGCAAGCGATATTATCATCCATTGCGATTGTTTTTCGTCCTTTTGGTTATTCATTTGGGAGTCCTTGGTGGACTCATCCCCTTTGATATTATTTTCAATCAAATCAGCAAACAAACCAATAAGATCCAGACTCAAAATCTGGTCAAATCAGAATTAGAACATTTTGCTGCTAATAGTAAAGACAAAGCGTCCAGGCTAGCCGTAGATAGTATCAAATCCTGGTTCGAAATAGGTCAGGATACCAGTGCCAAAACAGCTAATAATTTGAACGGCAACCTTTCAGTTTTCGGTAGAACCAATATACCATTATCGGATATCATCCTCCTCTCTAACGATTCCCTGGCATCAAAATATGATTTGCCCAATTATTGGTTAAAATTAGGATATCGCCAGGTTCAAAAATTTTTATTGGATCCAAAAGCCATGATCAGGTATGTACTGGGCAATATCTCCTGGATGATGATCATTATGGTACCTATGATCGCTTTATTTATGAAACTGCTATTTCGTAGAAAAAGCCGGTTTTATATTGAACATTTATTTTATTTATATCATTGGCATGCAGTTGCTTTTCTCCTTGGGACCTTATTGGTATTCTTCATGAGGAATTATATCCAATACTATGTCGTTCCTTATTTTGGATTGATCATTTTATTCGGCATCATTGCTTGGAAACGATATTATCAACAAGGCTGGCTAAAAACCCTTTTTAAGTTTATGGCGATGGGCTTTGCCTACCTCATGTTGTTTGCATTTTTTCTTTCCCTGACTATGGTTATAAGTTTTGGCTTTTTTTGAACTACTAAGGGAAAAATATACAAATCTGTTTTCGATGCTCCGTCGGATAAATATTCTCTTAGGTTGAAAGATTTCCAATCATTTGCGCCATTTCTAATTCTCCCTTTCTTGTTTGTGAACATAACATTGAACTTATTCAGCGTTTTGAGTATCTGCTTTCAATACTTGAGATGTATATTTTAATACCGGCATTCCAGGATATTTGAAACAACTTACTCCGAAAATCTATATTGGAATCAAACTTTTACGATCTTAGCGCCTTTGTAGGAACCCTCCATCTTAATCAGAAGCAAGCTTTATGCAGTGGGAAACAATCATCGGCCTCGAAATACATATCCAGCTCAATACGCGCACCAAAGCATTCTGTGCTGATGAGGCAAAATTTTCTAATGATCCAAATACCCAGGTCAGTATAGTCTCCCTGGCCCATCCCGGCACCCTGCCCAAATTAAACTCCCAACAAATCGAATCAGCCGTCAAACTCGGTCTGGCCATGAATAGTCAGATCAACCAGGCTTCTTATTTCGAGCGCAAACAATATTTTTATCCCGACTTGCCTAAAGGATACCAGATCTCTCAGCAAGCGAGTCCAATTTGCATTGGGGGCCATCTCGATTTCGTGACTACAGAAGGCCCAAAGACCATACGCCTACACCATATCCATATGGAAGAAGATGCCGGAAAATCCGTACATGATACCGATCCAGTCTGGTCCAAGATCGATCTCAACCGGGCAGGTGTCCCCTTGCTTGAGATGGTCACAGAGCCAGATTTTCGCACCGCTGAAGAGGTGTCGGTTTTTTTAACTGACCTGCAGCGATTGGTGAGATATCTTGACATCTCTGATGCCAACATGGAAGAAGGCTCTATGCGCTGTGATGTCAATATTTCAGTTCGCCCCATTGGCACTCAAGAACTCCGTGAAAGATGTGAGGTGAAAAATGTCAATTCGAGACGCTTCGCCCGCAAAGCCATTGAGTTCGAAGTTCAGCGACAAATAGACCTATGGGAAAATGGTCATATTGTCAAAAGGCAAACGATGCAGTTTGTGCCTGAGGAAGGCATCACGACACCGATCCGTCAAAAAGAAGATGCGCATGATTACCGTTATTTTCCAGACCCGGACCTGCCTCCCATTATTATTACTCAGGATAGATTGAATCAGATCAAACTGTCCATCCCGTCACTGCCACAACAATTGCTGGATACCCTCATTAAAGATAAAAATCTGAGCAGATCTGATGCTACGGTATTGATAGAAGATAGATCTATAGCTGAATACTATTTGAAACTGGTCCATGACCATCCCTTTCTAAATAAATCTGCAGCCAATTGGATGATCCAAACTATACTGCCTCATCTCAAAGATCAAAACAAATCGATTGATCAACTATCCATAACACCAAACAATCTGCTTCTATTACTCTCGACCATACAAGCCGATAAACTCAGTATGAATCAGGCTCAGGAAATCTGGCAGGAAGCCCTCCTCAGCCCATCAAAATCCATAGCTGAACTTATATCACTAAAAATATCCTCTGCGCCTGTCCTGGATATATATCTTGTGGTCGAAGAGCTATTCACAGCCTTTCCAACAGAAGCAGCTGAATACAAAAGCGGAAAAAAGAAATTATTAGGATTCTTTTTGGGCGAAGTAAAAAAACGGTATCCAGGAGTGAATATAAAGGAAGTACAAAGTGTATTGTCTGCTTTGTAAGCGCCACCAACATTAGCTATTTAACATTTGATCACCAGAACTAATTATTGATGATTGAATATATTAATTGATCACTGATATCCCGATATTCATGGGCAGCATATATTGCTTAAGGTTTCGATTCAAGATCTTGATATTTTTTATCCATCCGGTTGGCTGCTCCATGTCAAGATTTGGCCCCAAAAAATGAATCTTCAATGCAATATATCCTTTACGATACTTTTTATTCTTCATATGGGTAGCCTCTATCCCATTCACCCAAGTTTTAATAACATTACCAATGGCTTCTATTCTATAATGATCCCAGGTACCAGGTGGGTGCAAGGCAATTTGAGCAGCCTTATTATTTGTCAAAGGGTATAGCCAGTTCCACGTATTTCCAAAGTCGTCATAGATCCCTCCGGTCCAGTTGCGTGTCGGTATATGATCAACCTTGATTTGATAACCGTATAGTCTGACATGGGCAGAATCCGGGGCATTAATAGCTCTAAACAATATGCCATAATAAAATTGAGAATCTCGTTTTGCGTCTAACTCCAAAATAAAGTTTCGATACTTTTTATTTGTTCTTAAAAAAGTATGCTCCCGGGTATTGGCTTTTTGATGTAGTACTATAGCACTATCCAGGACAATGAAAAGCGCTGAGTCTCCAACTTGCTTCCATCCTGAAAAATTCTTGCCATTGAACAGGGGCCTCCAGGGGTCCTGACCATTTAATGAAAAAGTCAAAAAAAGAGCGAATATAAATGGGATTGCACCTGCTTTTTGCCCTGATAAGAATTTGACAACAGATCTCATAGTTTAAAATCACCTAAAATACTTCACCTCATTGAGTCCGCGAGTATCTTTTATCGCGACACTACTTGGCCTCAAATACTTTGAAAGGTGTTTTGTAATTATCCTTGGCTCACGATAAGCAATTTCCAAATCTGCTTTCTCCTTTTCATTCATGAGATAATGGATTTTGAAAGCAATATATCCTTTTCGATATTTATCATCCATCAGATACACTGTTGATATATCATTAAGCCATACTTTTATCTGGTCGCCTATAGCCTCTATGCGTATAGTATTCCATTCTCCCTGTTTTCTCTCGGCATGTTTAGCGTTCTCATCTTTGTCCAATGGATACAACCATTGCAATCCATTGCCAAAATCCAAAAACACACCACCTGTCCACAACCTTGTTTGACTTGGATCTATTTTTACCATATAGCCATACAAATCGTGGAAGGCAGTATCTGGCGCATCAATACTTCTAAACAATATACCGGAATCAATATCAAGATCTCTTCTAAACTGAACTTCGAAGATAAAATTTCGGTACTTCTTATTGGTTCGCACAAATGCATGACGCGAGGTATATGGCGTCATATGCAGTACTATGCTGCTGTCTCTGATCTTTACATTGGCAGGCATACCCAGTATCGACCAGCCTTGTTGTGACCTACCATCAAACAAATACTGCCACTTAGGCTGATGTTGTCCTATGGAATTGATGGAATATAAAAAGAAAGCAAAAAAAGAAATAGCCTTAAACATAATTAATCAGATCGCTGATTCAAAATACGAAATATTTATGCGCACAGGATTAAAAAGGGATAATGTGCCTTAATGCTTCAATCTCTTAATATCCAGGAAAACCCTAATCGCATATTGGTCCTAAACAGTGGCTCTTCATAAGTTTCATAAAAAGTCTTACCGGCATAATACATAAAATATTCCAGTCCTTCTACTTTAAAAAAGCCTCTAAAATTCTTTAACTGAAAATTGAAGAAAAATTCAACGGAAGGATGCAATGCCACCGCTGCCCTTTCAGAATTGTAGAAATTGCCCAATAAAGGAAAATAAGATTGTGTTTTAAAGGAAGGCAGTACTCGGCTATCCAGGCCGGTCTGTAAAAACATATTATTTTTAAACCAATTGCTCTGATAATAAATCACATTCTGAGTGTACCAGGCCGGTATGCGCATCACATTCTGGTTGGTCGAAAACTGAAAAATCAATTTGTGATGAGAATGAAATTTTCCAAAATCTATAGTCTTGTCCCCATATACTGAGGTAATACTAATTGCGGTTTTCTCCTGGCTGGGAGTCCGGGAAGCATTGAGGTAGATCGTATTGGATATGATAGACTGGTCCAGACCAGACTTAAAACCAATAGCAGCAATGTTTATAGATCCGCCAAGTTGATTCGTAAGCGGTTTATCAAAATTATAATCATATAGCAGTTGATTATGACTATACAATTTCCTAAACATCCATGGCACCGGCGAACGTTGAAGTATAGCATGTCCTTCGATCGCACCTAGGGTTTTGCTTTCCGCGGAAATTTTTCCATTCAGATAATATTCTCCGAGGTTGTCCAGGATTCCCCACTGCCCCTCGCCATTAAAATGAAATTTACCCGCAATAGTCTGATCATACTCTCCTATAATTGATAGCAGGTTAAGAGTATTCTGAGAGGGTCCCTGATTTATTTTATGCCACTCATGTTTGAGCCCGGCCATTAAATAACTCGACTCTTTAATCAGTCCATCCAGTCTAAATTCATTGACGATCCCATTAGACTTAAAGGTGATATCCTGGGTGTCCCGCACATAATATTGATCATAATATGTCGAATCAATCGAGGATGTTTCATCAAAAAAAGTGTTCGATGAATTTTGCGTAGATATCCTGTGGGTGAATCCCATTTTAGTGCCTTTGACATGTACATTAAATCCATTTTGAATGCTCAAAGACTTATCATTTTGTTTAGTTCTACCATCAATGTAATATTCGTCGATTGTCAACGGGTTACTCCGGTAGGTAGACTGTTTTAGAAAAGCCTCTGCGTTTGGGATACCACCATGGTCCTGTTGACGAATATCATTAAATAAATAACTCAATATAAAATCATAATTTCCTTTAGGTGCATGATACCAAAAATTAACGGCCCCGGTATGATGCTTGGTGATTTGTTGGAGAAAATCGCCTTTGTATTGAATGGTCCTGTACATCAAATTTAGATGCAAGCCATTTTGAAATGTTTTGCCTAGTCGTGGCTCCAACTGCAAATCTTCTTGTCTGAAATTTCTTTGGCCAAACCTGGCGATAAAAAATGGTCTCCTAGATTCGAAGAGCTCCAAATCTTCATATCGTTGTTTATACAAGTCAAAAATATGAGATCCAAGATCGAGACCTTGTCTTTTTTCGTTGTTGAATACCAGCGGCCTGTACGAAGAACCGACATTGCCCAGGTGTGCATAAGGGATCGATTGATACCGTATGACATCATATTGGTGAAAAACATTACTCAAAGTGGTATCTGAGAAAAAAACCGCTTGTTTTAATTTAAAGGGAGAATAATATAATATAGTATCTGGCGGCTCATCTGTAAGCTCCTCTTGTTCTGTGCTATCGACTAACTGATCATTCGGATTTCGGGGAAAACCACCCGGGATAGGGCGCTGTGCGACTAAAGTCATCCCGACCAAAACCATCAAGCTGATCAAATAATAGATTCTCGTCAATGGATAGGATTCAAAGTTTGTTTTAAATTAATAAGTACCAGCCTATGGTTATGTCCTTTTAATCCATGAACTAATGCGCCCATAATAAAAGTTTATTCACTTTTATTTTCAAAAATAACCGGATTAATACCCATTGCAGAAAATCCTCCGTCGTGAAATAGATTTTGCATGGTGACCATACGGGTAAGATCAGAAAACAGGGTGACGCAATAATTAGCACAATCCAAAGCTGATGCATTGCCTAGAGGTGACATATTCTGAGCATAATCAAAAAACTCCTGAAATCCTTTTACACCACTGCCAGCCGTCGTCCAGGTGGGCGATTGCGAGATCGTATTGACTCTGATCTTTTTTTGTACACCCAGGTGATACCCAAAACTTCTGCCAATAGATTCCAACAAAGCCTTAGCATCTGCCATTTCATTATAATCGGGAAATACTCTTTGGGCTGCGATGTAGGTAAGTCCCAGGATAGAACCCCAGTCAGCAATACTGTCATTTTTCAAGGCTACTTGCATCATGCGATGAAAGGAGATTGCAGAGATATCCATGGTTTTTAACATCCATTCATAATTGAGATCCGTATAATGTTTGCCCTTGCGCACATTGATAGACATCCCAATGGAATGAAGTACAAAATCTAATTTTCCTCCCAGCACTTCGGTAGAAGTAGTAAATAATTTGGTCAGGTCGTCCATCGAGGTAGCATCTGCCGGTATTACCTGGGCATTCAATTTTTCTGCCAGTTCATTGATTTTACCAAATCGCATGGCTACCGGTGCATTGGTTAATGTGATCGTAGCACCTTCTTCAACCACTCTTTCAGCCACTTTCCAAGCAATGGACTGTTCGTCCAAAGCTCCAAATATGATACCTTTTTTACCTTTTAAAAGTTGATTTGACATATTGTTTATTTTATTCAATTTCGATTAATTCTTTTGCATTTTTAACGGCAGCCGCACTCGGAGGATTACTGCTCAACATCGTAGCAATAGCCTGTATTCTTTCAGATTTATTGAGTCGCTTTACCTGGGCGACTGTCTTCTCAGCACTATCATCCTTATATACATAATAATGCACCTCCCCCTTGGAAGCTATTTGGGGTGAATGTGTAATACAAATCACCTGATGTTTTTCTGCCAGCTCCTTTAAGATCTGCCCCATCTTAAGCGCTACATCCCCGGAGATACCAATATCAATCTCATCAAAAATCAAACTAGGCAAGGGAATTGCCTGGGCTACCAGCGATTTTGTCACCAGGTTAAACCGGGCCAGCTCACCCCCAGACGCAATATTTTTTATTGGGAGAAAAGCCCCTCCCTTGTTTGTGGCAAGTAATATCTCCATCTCATCACTTCCGGTCAGATTAAAAGTATCGGTAGTTTTCAAATTGATCTGTACACGGGTTTGTTCCATACCCAATGGATGAATCAACTGATAAATTTTCTCTATGAATCCCGGGATTACGCCCAATCTTCGTTCATGAAGACCCTCTGCCATTGATTGAAGCTTAGCCCGTATTTTAACGATCTCTTTTTCCAGACCAGCGATTTTAGAAGCCAGGTCATCCGTAAAAGAGAGTTTTTGCTGGAATGATTCTTTTAAGTCGATGAGTTTGTCCGCATGAGCCAGTTTGTGTTTGTGCATCATTTTGTACAAAACATGAAGTCGCTCTTCTATTGCATTCAACCTGATCGGGCTACCGTCTACCTGATCATATATGGTCCGGCATTCGTCGCTTACATCCTCCAGTTCAATGGTCACAGAATTTAACCTTTCTGCTAATTTTTCCAATCCTGTGTGATATTGCCCTAAATGTTGGATTCTTTTGGACAAATCATTTAATATATTGAGGACTGCCCGATCATCCTCTGCTACACTGGAGACAAATAGTCCCGTAACTTCTTTTATTTCATTGGCATGAGATAGTTCTTTTTGTTCGGTTTCTAAAGTATCCAGCTCACCTGGACGGAGATCGAGCTCATCCAATTCGTTAAATTGAAACTTGATAAATTCCTCCTCTTGCTGCTGCCGGTTCAATTGTTCAGTCCAGGCTTCAAGTTGCTGTCTGGCTTGCTGGTAAGCCTTGAAGATCAACTGGTATTCAGCGAGTCTAGACTTGTTGGCTGCCAGTGCGTCAATCATCTTAAGTTGAGTAGATACCTGGTAAATATCGAGCGTGTCAAATTGCTGATGGATATCTATCAAGGCATTGCTGATCGTCTGTAGTATATCCAGGTTGACAGGAGTGTCATTGATAAAAGCGCGTGATTTGCCTTGTGGTGAGATCTCCCTTCGGATGATGAGGTCTTGATCAAAATCCAGGTCGTGAAGCTCAAAAAATGGCTCGAGGTCTTTGTTTTCCAGTTTAAATTCAGCTTCCACTATGCATTTATCCTGCAGATCACCGATTGATTTAGTGTCAGCTCTTTGACCCAACACCAGGTTGAGAGCGCCGAGCAAGATGGACTTGCCTGCCCCTGTTTCGCCTGTAATCACGATCAGGTGAGGAGTGAATTCAAGCTCCACATCTTTGATAATAGCATAATTATGGATTTTCAACCTTTTGATCAAAACATGTATCGATTAAGCCGCAAAGGTAATGATTAGGGGTGACCGATCAATAAGTCCTTATGATAATAAAGTGTTTTCCCCTTTTTAAGTGCCCAGGAGGTCCAAAGAATAAAAAATGATTTTTGAGCAACCTTTTTGATGATTAATTACCTTTGTCAGGATATGCGATCCAGTGCAAGGCAATTAGCTTCTTTTCTCAATGCTACAATAGATGGAGATCCGGATGTAGAAGTGACTCATCCGAGCAAAATCGAAGAAGCCGGCCCGGGCAGTGTCAGCTTTATTGGTAATCCCAAGTATGAGCCATTTGCCTACACCACTGGGGCATCCATATTGGTAGTTTCTAACGATTTTACGCCTCAGCAACCTCTTCATGCTACCTTGCTGAGAGTGCCTAATGTATATCAGAGCCTAAGCACTTTACTGAGTCATTTTCAATCCAATGGTCATCCAAGTGGCATCTCTGAGCTCGCTCTGATAGATCCGACTGCAGTTTTGGGTGAAAAAGTATCATTGGCAGCCCATTGTGTGATAGAGCAAAATGTATCTATCGGAGATCAGTCAATTTTATATCCGCAAGTGTATATAAGTCATGATGTAATCATAGGCAAAAATTGTATCCTGCACTCAGGAGTAAAAGTACATGCAGGTTGTGTCATTGGGGATGAGGTCGTCATTCAAGCCAATTCTGTGATTGGCAGTGAAGGATTTGGATTTGTGCAAAATGCTCAAGGTCAATATGAGAAAATGCCACAATTAGGCAATGTAGTACTTCAAAATCAAGTTGAGATCGGTGCAAATTGTACTATTGACCGAGGGACCATGGGTAGCACGTTGATCAAATACGGCTGTAAACTCGACAATTTGATTCATGTTGCACATAATGTAGAGATTGGCGAAAATACGGTCATCGCCGCTCAGACTGGCATAGCTGGAAGTACTAAGATAGGTGCAAGATGCAGGATTGGGGGCCAGGTAGGCTTTGCCGGTCATATTCAGGTGCCTGAGGATACCCAGATTCAAGCTCAAAGTGGGGTCATGTCTGTCCACCCTGAGCCTGGTCAGAAACTCTTCGGCTCTCCGGCAATACCCTATTTTGATTATCTAAAATCTTACGCTATCTTTAAAAATCTGCCTGATTTGGCTCGCAGAATGAGAGAATTAGAAAAAAGGTTTAAGTCTTGATAGAATGATTATTTGATAAAAATATTCTATCCAATAAAAACTCTTTTAATTGCTTGTTTTTTTTAACTTAATTTTGCTTTTCATTAAGATAAGTTCAGAGACTTGTGTCGTTTTAGTTGTTCTCTTCTTGATGAATATAGGCAGGTAGATTATGAAGCAGTGTACATTATCCGAAGATTGTGTTTTTGAAGGAATCGGGCTCCACACCGGTAAGCTGGCTACTATGACAGTAAAAGCAGCACCTGTCAACCATGGTATTAGATTTCAGCGAGTTGACTTGCCTGACAAGCCTATATTGCCTGCAGATGTCAATCGGGTGATTTCAACTAATAGAGGCACTACCATCAAATCCGGCGAAGGCCAGGTCAGCACAGTAGAGCATATACTTTCTGCACTGGCAGGGTTAGGCATAGACAATGTGCTTATTGAGATTGATGGCCCTGAAGTTCCGATAATGGATGGCAGTGCGAGACCGTTTACTAGGGCATTCCAAAAGGCCGGTATTGAACCTCAATCTTTGGACAAGGACTATCTGGAAATCACAGAAGCGGTATCTTTCAAAGATGAACTCAGCGGCACTGAGCTTATTGCCGTACCTTCAGACAAATTTGAAGTCACTGCAATGATTGATTTTAAATCCCCTTTTTTAGGCCAGCAGTTTGCCAGTTTGAGTGATCTTTCAGAATATGAGACCCAAATAGCTCCTTGTCGCACTTTTGTGTTTCTTAGGGAAATTGAAAAACTGGCCAATGAAAATCTCATTAAAGGAGGTGATCTTAATAATGCCATCGTCATCGTTGATCGATTGATGACACAGCCAGAGTTGGATGATCTGGCGACCAAACTCAATAAGCCTTCGGTCAAAGTAGAAAAGGAAGGCATATTGAATACCGTAGAGTTACAGTTTTCAAATGAAGCTGCCCGCCACAAAATATTGGATATCATTGGTGACCTGGCTTTGGTTGGAAAGCCTATAAAAGCCAAAATATTGGCCAACAAACCCGGCCATACAGCCAATGTAGAATTTGCCAAACTTCTTAAAAAAAAGTATCATGAGCTCCGCAAACTCAAAGGCAAACCCATCTACAACCCGGACGAGCCCCCTTTGATGGATGTTCAAAAGATCCAATCGATTATGCCCCACAGGCACCCTTTTTTATTGATTGACAAGATTATTGAACTGGATGATCAGCATGTAGTCGGAATCAAAAATATCACATTTACAGAAGCATGCTTTGCCGGACATTTTCCGGATAATCCTATATTCCCCGGAGTACTTCAGATTGAAGCACTTGCTCAGACCGGAGGAATACTCGCTATCTCTCAGCAACCCGATCCTGGCAATTGGGACACTTATTTCATCAAAATAGACAATACAAAATTTAAACATAAAGTAATGCCCGGGGATACCCTCATACTAAAAATGGAACTCATGTCCCCTATACGCAGAGGTATCGTCCAAATGATGGGTACCGCATATGTAGGTAATAAGATCGTATCTGAAGGCGAGCTCACAGCTCAGATCGTCCGCAGAGAATCAAACCCAATATAACCATGGAAGTATTAACCCAATACCATTTAAGTAATGTCCATCCTGATGCCCGGATTGGCAAAAATGTTCACATCTCTCCATTCGTCACCATCGAAGCAGATGTAGAAATTGGTGACAATACCTGGATAGGCCCAAATGTGTGCATATTAGATGGTACCCGTCTGGGTGAAAATTGCAAGATATTTCCAGGAGCCGTGCTGGGTGCTGCCCCTCAGGACTTGAAGTTTAGAGGAGAGCAATCCTTGCTTGAGATTGGCAATCATGTGACTATCAGAGAATATTGCACCCTCAATCGTGGGACTGAAGCTAATTGGACCACCACCATAAAAGATCATTGCCTGCTCATGGCATATGTGCACGTAGCACATGACTGTATACTTGAAGAACATGTCATTTTGGCCAATAATGTGACTCTAGCGGGCCATATTCATATCGGCAAATATGCTATTCTGGGCGGATTATCTGCTGTACACCAGTTTGTCAATATTGGTGACCATGCTATGGTAGGTGGAGGATCTTTGGTCCGCAAAGATGTTCCTCCTTATATAAAAGCTGCCAGAGAACCAATCTCCTATGCAGGTATTAATGGTATAGGACTAAAAAGAAGAGGTTTTTCTCCTGAATCAATCAAATCCATTCAGGATGCCTATCGGTACTTATTCGTCAAAGGCTATAATACTTCTCAGGCACTCGAACTCATAGATCAAAACATCCCATCGTCTCTGGAGAAATCTAAAATCATTGATTTTGTTCGTTCTTCTGAAAGAGGCATTATGAAAGGGTTTCGTCAGTTATATACCAATGGAAGTAAGGATTGACCAACTTGGAAAAAGGTATCAGCATGGCTGGGTGTTCAAAGATCTTTCCTACATATTTAAATCAGACAATATATACGGCGTTGCGGGTCGAAATGGCAGTGGCAAGTCAACCTTTTTAAAGATTATCTCTGGTTTACTTTCTCCATCTAAAGGCAGGATCGAATATCTCATCGACGGCCGTCTGGAGTTAAGAGAAAATATCTACTCAAAAGTTAACATTGCAGCTCCCTATACAGATCTCATCGAAGAACTTGACCTCCGTGAAATGATCCGATTCCATACAAAGTTTAAACACTCTCCTGTGCTGACTACTGCCGGTCAATGGCTTGAAATGTTAGAACTTTCCAATGCCAGCTCAAGGCCATTATTGCAGTTTTCTTCCGGTATGAAACAACGTGTTAAACTAGGATTGGCCCTTTATTCGTCAGGTGATATATTATTATTGGACGAGCCGACCTCTAATCTGGATGATGCTGCCAAAGCGTGGTTTTTTACCCATCTCGCAAAACTGCGAAAAGACAAATTGATATTGATCGCCTCCAACGAAGCCGAAGACTTTAAGTATTGTGCTGAAATTCTCCGTCTTGATTAAGAGATTCTTTGAGCTTCATCATATCAGCCTTGAGATGAATTAATTTTTGAAGCAGAGCCTGCCTTTGTTTTATAAGATCTTTATTTTGCCTTATTTCATTTTTGGCACCTTCGATTGTAAATCCACGATTTTTTACCAGGTCAAAAATGAGTTGCAATTGCTCTATGTTTTCTTTGGTAAACCGCCTATCGCCCTTACTGTTTTTATGCGGCTTGAGCATACTAAATTCAGTCTCCCAATATCTGATCAAGGACTTGGATACCCCAAACATATCAGCCACCTCTCCGATACTGTAGTACAGTTTTTCATCTTTTAGCAGTGGTAACATGTTCATCAGAATAACGAGTTTTGATCACGATTATGATACAAAATCCAAATCTAAGGTAATAATTTTCAATTAGCTTAAGGCAAATTGAAAAATTTACTCCCGCCACATGCTTGAAAATGTTTATTCAAACACTAAAAAACAATTCACTCAGGAAAAAGCAGACCCATAGTACTGAAGTAATTATAACTCGTAATTAGGTTTATATCTGTCGTCCCTGGCTCCATAGAATGTATTAATATGGTAGATCACCGATTCTACATCATCCGTGATGTGAAAAAGATCCATATCCGATGGACTAATATTATGGGCTTGAACATCAACTGTCTCTACCAACCATTTCATTAATCCCTCCCAATACGCCACTCCGAATAAGATGATCGGGACTTTATTGATTTTTTTGGTCTGTACCAGCGTAAGCACTTCAAAAAATTCGTCTAAAGTACCAAACCCTCCCGGCATCACTACAAATCCTTGTGCATATTTTACAAACATTACTTTCCTGATGAAAAAATAACGATATCGCAGCATTTTGTCAGGGTCTACAAAATCGTTGTAACTCTGCTCAAATGGCAGATCGATGCTCAAACCTACACTGACACCTTTGGCATCAAACGCACCTTTATTCCCTGCTTCCATGATACCGGGTCCGCCTCCGGTGATGATTCCATACCCTTCATCAGTGATTCTGCGTGCTATTTCGGCTGCTTTTTCATAATAAAGGTCACCTGGTTTAGTTCTTGCAGAGCCAAATATCGACATGCAAGGCCCTACTCTATTCAGTTTCTCAAATCCTTCTACCATTTCGGCGATGACTTTGAACAGAGTCCAAGAATTTTCTCCTTTGAGTTCGGTCCATTTTTTCATTTCCTTAGGAAATCTGGACGATATATTCATATCTGGCGAATCAGTCACATCCATAATCTAAACCACTTTATGCGGTCACCGCTTTATATTGTTCGAATTCCTTCTCAATAAACACTCTCAGGTCCTGCACATCTTCGAACTTATCGAAAATGTCTTTGTATTTACTTCCATACAGGATAGTAGGCATCACATACGCACAAACTTCTTTTTCTGTTATTTTGCCAGCACTCAGTATAATGAGTCTCTCTACGACATTCCTCAATTCTCTAATGTTTCCACTCCAATGCACTTTTTGCATGGCTTTGATGGCTTTATCGGTAAATACTTTGGCTGGCACCCCATATTCCAGGCAGATCATGTCATTAAAATGTGCCACCAAAGTAGGAATGTCTTCCTCGCGATTATTTAGCGAGGGTACTTCGATGATAATCACGGCTAACCTATGATATAAGTCTTCTCTAAACCTTCCAGCCTCAATTTCTTTCCGCATATCCTTGTTGGTAGCAGCGACTACCCTTACATCAACCTTAATTTCTTTATCCCCACCGACTCGTGTGATCCTGCTCTCCTGCAAGGCGCGCAGGACTTTCGCTTGAGCAGAAAGGCTCATATCTCCTATTTCGTCCAAAAACAAAGTGCCCCCATGCGCTAACTCAAACTTGCCCAATCTTTGTTTGATCGCCGAGGTAAAAGAGCCTTTTTCATGTCCAAATAATTCACTTTCAATCAATTCTGAAGGTATCGCAGCACAATTAACTTCAATGATCGGTCCTTGATTTCTGATACTTTTTTCGTGAATCCATCGTGCGACCAATTCTTTTCCCGTCCCATTTTCACCAGTGATCAATACACGTGCTTCAGTAGGACCTACCCTGTCTATAGTATCTTTTACCTTCGAGATGGCAGACGAATCCCCGACTATATGCTGGATCTTGCTTTTACTTATTTTATGCTGCAGGACTTTCTTTTCACTGATAAGACAGGATTTGTCCATCGCATTACGGATGGTGATCAACATTCTATTGAGATCTGGTGGCTTACTGATAAAATCAAAGGCTCCCTTTTTGACTGCATCCACTGCTGTATCTATATTGGCATGCCCGCTGATCATGATGACAGGAAGGTCTGGGTTCAGTACCTGTATTCGCTCTAAGGTCTCCATTCCATCCAGATTGGGCATTTTAATATCCAGCAAAAGTACATCGTACTCATTCTGTTTGATCTTGGTGAGACATTCCAAACCATCGCAAGCTTCGTCCACCACAAATTTTTCAAACTCCAGTATTTCTTTCAACGTGCGACGGATGCTGCGTTCATCATCTGCTATCAATATTTTAGCCATTTCTTATATAAGATTTTAAAGGCACTAAAATACATTAAAATATTTTATAATCTGTATGTAAGCTAAATATTAATTTATTAAATATTATACTTATTTATATGTGTGTGTAATTATTGCATATATCTTGTGGCTGCAAAAGCCATAAAACCCACTCCTGTTTTTAGAGCCAGCTCGTTGATATCAAAGTCAGGAGTATGTATTTTTTTGTCGCCTTCATGCCCTTCATAAGCAGTACCAAGTCTGTAAAAACAAGCCGGTATCCTTTGAGAATAATAAGCAAAATCCTCCGCAGTAGTTCGCATAGGCAGGTCGACTATATTATCCACTCCGAGCAATTCAATAGCCCAGTTTTTTATCTCTTCAGTCAAACCTGGATCATTGAATAATACTGGATAGCCATCTTTAATATCCACATCTACTGTGCCCCCCATTGATTCAGCGATGCCCTCACAGATTTTTTTTATAATGGTTTTGGCCTCTTTTCTCCAGGTCTCATCAAAAGTCCGGAAAGTCCCTTCTAACCGAACCTCCCCAGGGATAATATTGGTAGCACCTCCCATAGATTGAATTTTACCTATCGATAATACGGTTGGAGTCAATGGATTGTTGTTTCGACTGACGACCTGTTGCAAAGCTACCACCATATGGGAAGCGATCAGGATAGCATCCCTGGTCAAATGAGGCATGGCACCATGACCGGTTTTGCCTTTCACAGTGATATAGAGCTCATCTGCAGAGGCCATAAAAGGTCCCGGTCGAAAACCCAATTTACCTGCTGCTAACTCAGGAAAAACATGTTGGCCCAATATGGATTGGACTGGAGGGTCATCCAATATTCCGTGCTTGATCAGGATAGAGGCCCCCCCAGGAAATTTTTCTTCTGCAGGTTGAAATATTAATTTTATATTGCCCTGCCATGATGACCTGGTCTCGTAAAGTATTCTGGCTGTCGTCAATAAGGAGGCTGTATGTACATCATGTCCACATGCATGCATCACGCCAGTGTTTCTTGATAGGTAATCATGCCTTCCTTCTTCATGGATTGGCAAAGCATCGATATCAGCTCTTAAAGCAAGTTTCTTATCTCCCGGGAGTCCTTCGATGAGGGCTATTACTCCAGTCGGAGTGAGCCTTTCTGTCTTGATCCCATAGTTGTTCAGAGACTTTTCGATAAAATCAGCAGTATCATGCTCCTCAAAGGAAAGCTCAGGATACTGGTGAAGATGTCGACGCAGCTTGATCGTTTCAGGAAGATATTCCTGAGCTTTGTCCAGATACCATTGGGGTGCTATTTTTTCATTTTGCATTGGCCACATCAATTTTGAATAAAAATATGTTTAAGTATAATCTGGATATCGAGATCGACGGTGTAATTTCTGGCATAAGCAAGATTGACCATATCTATCTCCGGTTGGCTCTTCTTTTCAAGTCCACCTATATGCCAAAGCGACGGTTTGAGGGGAGGTAGCAGGGTATTGGCAGGATCCGCATAGCCGACCCATAGAACTTGACCACTTAATAAACCAAAATATCTTTTTCTTATATCGTTTCTCATCCAACCCCAGGGTAAGATCAATATGGAAGTCAGAACATGAATGACTTTTTTGACAATCCGGTTCTGCAACCATCCCAATTTTAAATCTATAGGCACCAGGCCCGGAATCTCACCTTGCAGGATATATTCGTCTTGCTTTTTGTCCTCTAAAAAGATATTGACCTGGTGTATCAGTTTATTTGATAAAAACAATTGATCCTCTATAGCCATTTCCTTTCCTAAGATCACATATTGAAGATTTTCCCTTTTTATTTTTTCTTGAATATCGATCCATTTTTCTTCAAAAAAACGCTTCGGATGGCCTTCGATCACAGTAGAAGTCAAATACGAAAAATAATTTTGTTTGCTCAAAATCCTTAACAAGTGATCTAATCCATCTATTTGTGTCCTGTCTCCCATTACAAGTGCCCTCAATCCATTTCCCTGGGTCGAGAGCAATCTCCGCATCAGTGGTAAAATGATGCTTAAAGCTGCTGTGGTCCATATGATCACTGCTCTTGATGTACGCCATTCAGCGGGGAGTAATGAATAAATAAGCAGGATGACAAGGGTACCAAACCCAATAGCTTTTAAAGTGCTGATGATCTGCCTTTGCCCGATTGGATTGTATGCATCAAAAAAAAATAAAGCGCCCATCCAGATCAAAATATAGCCAGCGGCATTGGTCACAAAAGCGGGATGACTAAAATAATCAGGATCTTTAAACCAATATATAGCCCACATTTTCTGAGCGCACCAGATAGCCCCAAAGAGAATAATGAAATCACTGACTGGTAAAAAATTTTTCACAACTTGTCTTTTAACCCAGGAGAACAGGCCTGAACAATATATCCCAATGAGTGCAAGGTATTTGATGAAAATATTTTTTTGGTATTTTACGACAAAGACGCTCATGGCTTTATAAAAATCTCTGACATAAGTATAAGAATGATTGGCAGAGCTGCGCCCTTTTAAATGCACGATCTGTTCGTCCCCAAGATATATTAGTTTGTGACCAAGTTGGCGAATTCTTACAGACAGATCGATATCTTCTCCAAACATAAAAAACGATTCGTCAAATCCATTTACTGCATCAAACACTTTACGGGTAGTCATCAGAAAAGCGCCTGTAAGCACTTCTACTTCCTGGACCTTATCAGGATCCAGATGTCCCAGGTAATAATGGTTGAATATTTTACTTTTAGGAAACAATCTGTTTATTCCACTCAATTTGTATAAAGACGAAGCCATGTCCGGAAAACCCCTCAACGATTCTTTCAGGAATACCCCACTGCCGTCTACCATTTTGACACCAACGCCACCACAATCTTTGTGCGATTTGATATAATTTAAAGCCGAAATGATCGATGATTTGTTCACTATAGTATCCGGATTCAAAATCAAAATATATTGACCGGTCGATTGTGCAATAGCCAGATTGTTTGCTTTGGCAAAACCCAGATTGGAGTCATTGATCAACAGCTTTACTGCCGGATACTTCTCTCGGACCATGATTACAGATTGGTCGGTAGAGGCATTGTCTATGAGAATCACTTCAGCGGACAAGCCTTTAAGAGCCTCCACGACAGATTCAATGCATGACTCCAATAAGTAACGAACATTGTAATTAAGTATAACGACCGATAGGTCCATAGGTTAACTGGTCGACTTGATTTGATAAGGAGTTCTGGCCAGGATAGATCTGCCCAGTGTCATTTCATCAGCATACTCCAATTCACTTCCGAAGGATACTCCCCGGGCTATCACGGAGACTTTCACCTGATATTTTTGCAATTGTTTGGTTAGGTAATAAATGGTGGTCTCCCCTTCAATAGTGGGATTGATAGCAAGGATAATCTCCTGCACCGGATGAGACTCTACCCTGCGGAGTAGCGATTCAATATTGAGCTGTGCCGGGCTGACACCGTCTATAGGTGATATCACTCCTCCTAAAACGTGATACATGCCACTGTATTGGCTAGTCTCTTCGATCGCCATGATATCCCTGGTACCTTCCACAATGCAAATAGTTTGTCCGTCACGCCTAAGATCCGAACAGATCGTGCATATATCATCATCCGCATAATTAAAACAAACTGTACATGACCTGATTCCTTCACGCGCATTGACGATAGCATTGGCTATTTTCCTGGCATAGTCAGTATCCTTTTTGAGCAGATGAAGGGCCATGCGCAAAGCGGATTTTTTGCCTACACCGGGCAATGAATTGAAGGCCTGCACAGCCTCCTCCAATAATTTAGAGGAAAATCGCATATGTTTATTACTTGAGATCACAAATTTATGAATTAACCTAGATTAGTTCTGAGAAATGCGGAATCTATCCTAAAAGTGCCGTAGGAAGGCTATCTTTACGGCTCTAAAAAAATCATAAACCGATATGGCTGAAGTAATCAGAATGCCCCGAATGAGCGATACCATGGAAGAAGGGAATATTCTTGTATGGCATAAAAAAGTTGGCGACACCATCAAAGTTGGTGATGTCCTGGCCGAAGTGGAGACCGACAAAGCTACCATGGACCTTGAAAGCTTTTATGATGGCACTTTATTATACATCGGTGTAGCAAGCGGGATCATTGCAGTCAATGCGATCTTAGCGGTCATAGGAGGCAAAGAAGAAGATTATAAAGCCGCATTGTCCGCAGAAGGTGCAGCAACCACCGAAGCTGTCGCTGAAAAAGAAGCTCCCGTTGAAAACTCAACATCTACTACCTCTTCAGAACCAATAGTCCCATCTGGTGCTGGATCTGATGCTCATGTTAAAGCCTCGCCTCTGGCAAAAGTGATTGCCAAAGAAGCCGGTTTGGATATACAGAAAATGACCGGCAGTGGTGATCAGGGTCGTATCATCAAACGGGATGTAGAGGCAGCTCTGCAGTCTAAGCCATCCCCAGTGGTCCAACAGGCTACACCGGTCAAGTCTGCTCCTTTATCCATCATCAGCGATAGCGGATCAGCGTATGAAGACAAACCGTTGAGCCAAATGCGCAAAGCCATAGCTCGTCGATTAGGTGAAAGTAAGTTTTCAGCTCCTCATTTTTACGTGACTATGGCCATAGATATGACCAAAGCCGTTAGCGCACGAACTGCTATGAATGCTATAGCCCCATCAAAATTATCATTTAATGACCTGGTCTTGAAGGCATGCGCAATGGCTTTGAGAAAACATCCGGCGATCAATTCTTCCTGGACCGGAGATGCTATCAGGCAAAATCATCAAATACATATAGGCGTGGCCGTAGCAGTTGCTGAAGGATTGTTAGTGCCAGTCGTCAGACATGCCGACATCAAGACCCTGACTCAGATTAATGCAGAAGTGCAATACCTTGCCGCCAGGGCCAAAGACAAAAAGCTTCAACCAGAAGAAATGCAAGGCAACACTTTTACCATCTCAAACCTGGGTATGTTTGGAGTAGATGAGTTTACTGCCATCATCAATCCTCCTGATGCCTGTATTCTGGCTGTAGGCGGTATCTCCGAACAAGCTGTCGTCAGAGATGGAAAAATCGAAATTGGACATATTATGAAAGTAACACTGTCCTGTGATCACAGAGTCGTAGACGGTGCTACAGGAGCCCAATTTCTACAAACCTTAAAGTCTCTATTGGAAGAACCGGTGAGGATGCTGGTCTAAAAAAAGTGACCTTCTGTTTATATGAAGTATCTTTTGGCCTGGATCAGAATTGTTCTTTGCGTCCTTATTATCGCTTTTTTCATCACTGGATTGGTCATTATATCTTTTTTCTTCGGAAAAGACATTCGTAGGGCTTTTCGCATCAGAAGGGCTTGTGTAAAAATATTAAATGCAGTACTTGGCTATAAGATTCATACCAATGGGCATATAGACCCTGTTCATCCTGCAATTTATATCTCCAATCACAGATGTTTTTCTGATCCTATACTGGCCTTACAATATTTTGATTTTTATCCAATAGGAAAAGCGGAGATCGAAAAATACCCATTGATTGGTTTTGGCGCACGCCAGACAGGCATCCTGTTTGTGCAACGGGATAATAGAGAAAGCAGAAACCAGGTAAAGGAAGGAATGAAAACTGCCTTACAACAAGGACTGAGCATTTTTCTTTGTCCCGAAGGCACCACCAATGTTGCCCAGACAACAAAAGATTTCAAATTAGGTGCTTTTGATGTAGCAGCTGAATTAAACATCCCGATCATCCCTCTTGCTATGGTGTATCATGATCCTGCCAAAGATTTTTGGATACCCACTGATTCACTTATCCAACATTTTATCAGACAATTTGGAAAATGGTCGACCGAAGTAGATATTTATTTTCCTGAAAGACCATTTTCAAGTTCCGACCCCATCGTGTTGATGCACCAGTGTAAAGAATGGATAGATGATAAACTTTTGAGTGTAACTGTTCCTCCGGAAGTTGCAGCTTTGGCTAAATACAATCTCAAAGTCTAATATTATTTAAGGCCGTATTTATATTTATATTTTTCAAATAACTGGGTATGTTTATTATCCAGGTTAATCATACGACCTTGTATAAATGCATGACTTACCCTGGATGACTTCATGTCCAGGATATCACCTTCGCTGATGACGATATTAGCGTCTTTACCTGCTTCGATACTACCTGTCATCTGATCTATACCAAGTATTTTTGCTGCATTGAGCGTGATAGCACTTAAAGCCTCTTCTTTGGTCAATCCATAAGCAGCCATTGTACCAGCCTGAAACGGAAGGCATCGCTGCTGCCAATGGTCCGCCTCAATACACATTGCAAAAAGTACTCCCGCCTTTTGAAGCATCGCACCCGTCTTGTAGGGTTGGTCTACTGCATCGTCTGCGATGGATGGCAAACTATGAGCTTCGTTTAATATCACAGGAATATTATGTTCTTTGAGGATGTCCGCCACCAGCCAACTGTCACTGCCACCTACGATTACGAGATCAAACCCAAACTCCTCTTTAAAATCAATAGCAGTCATCATCTCTTTGACCAGATCACAATGAACGAATAGTTTTTGACTTTTATCAAAAAGCCCTTTGACTGCATCATATTTAAGATTGTGAATGGAAGGATTTTTAATAGAGTTATAGACTTTAGCCTCTCTGAAAAACACCCGGAGATCTTCTATCTTCCTGAGTGCATTATTAATAAAATCAGATGGTATAGCTTGATTGGGATTGCCACCCCCGAATCCCCTGGGCCTGTTGATGAGTGCAGGAAAATTGAGATGGATGCCATTATTAGGCTTATATGATGCATCCTGCCAGTTCCAGGCGTCAAGCTGTACCACTGAGCTAGCTCCACTGATAGTGCCTCCACGAGGCACTATATGCGCCAGTAGGACGCCATTGCTTCTCAAGGTAGGGATGATTATACTCTCTGCGTTGTACGCAGCGAGGGCATTGACACTGGGATTAAAATCTCCGATTTCGGTATGATCTGCACTGGCTCGTACGCTGGAGATCTCAGATAGCCCCAGGTTGGTATTGGTGGCGATGATGCCAGGGTATAAGTGCTTTCCTCCAATTTGCATCGACTCTGTACCGGCAGGAATAGTCAGATTCTGACCGACAGCTTGGATTTTGTCATCCTTGATGAGCACAGTCCCGTTGGTGATAACCTCCCCATTACCCACATGAATAGTACCACCTGTCAACGCTAACATGCCCTTGTGAGCAGGTATCGGGTAGACATTGTCCTGAGCTAATGATATTTGCGCAAAACAAAATAAAAATAAATATTTGACCAGGGCGTTCATAGATTTAATATTTAGAGATTCTATAATTTTCATGATTGACAATTGGCTTTAAACATTAATCATTATAAATTAATCGTTGTTCTATTCTCTCCCACAACCCTTTGCCGTGCTGATGGTCTTCTTCACATTGGGCTTCTTCCTGGAAGGAGGGCGAAGGCCGGTCAGTTCTGGCACCCCCTTTTTTTGCCCCCATCATTTTTTGTACCAGTCGATTTTTTTCAGTGGCAATAAATTGTTGCTGCTCCAGATCTTTTTCTCTATCGAAATAAATGATGCCATCAACAATCGTTTTTTCAGCCTTGGCATAAATGCTCAAAGGATGATCGCTCCAGATGACGAGGTCCGCATCTTTGCCTACCTTGATAGATCCGGTTCGGTCAGCCACGTGCAATATGGTGGCCGGATTGATGGTCACCATTTTTAGAGCCTCCTGCTCGCCCATGCCTGCATATTTAATGCTTTTAGCTGCTTCCTGGTTTAGCCGTCTGGCCATCTCGGCATCATCACTGTTGATAGCTACATTGAGCCCCACCTGATTCATGATATAAGGGCTTTGAGGGATGGCATCCTTTACTTCCATTTTATATGCCCACCAATCCGAAAAACTGGAAGCTGCTGCCCCATGGGCCTTCATAATATCTGCTACTTTATAACCTTCGAGTATATGGGTGAAGGTATTTACTTTAAAATGATACTTGTCTGCAACCTTCATCAAGTCCAAAATTTCTGAAGCAACATACGAATGACAGGTAATAAATCTTTTTTGATCCAAGATTTCAACAAGTGCATCCAGTTCAAGATCTCTTCTCGCGGAGGGGTTATTTTTGTATTCAATAGCCCGGTTAAAAGCATCTTCCAATACCTGTTCTACACCCATACGCGTATCTGGAAACCTATTGTTCTGCGCATTGCTCGCTCTTTTCACATTTTCACCCAAAGCAAATTTTATAAATCCAGGCCAGTTCTCAAATTTGAGCTCTTCTGCATTTTTGCCCCATCTTAATTTGATCAATTGGGTTTGGCCCCCGATCGTGTTACAACTACCGTGTAAGATATGCGACGAAGTCACTCCACCACTTAATTGACGATAGATATTAATGTCATCCGGGTTGAGTACATCAGCTATTCTCACTTCAGCAGTCACGGATTGTGTGCATTCATTGATACCCCCGATGGCTGCTATATGACTGTGCTCGTCGATAATGCCTGGGGTTACATTTTTTCCTGTGGCATCAATGATCTTTGCATTGGCAGAGGAGAGATTGGCACCGATCTTAGTTATTGTACCTTTCTGAATGAGGATGTCTGTATTTTGCAGGATTCCCTCCTTTTCACTGGTCCATATGGTAGCATTTTTAATCAATATATCGCTTTGAGCAGGAAGCTCCGGCAGGCCAAAACCCTGGAAAGGATAAAGCACCTGACCCAGTTCTGCAGATTTCTTCTGGACCTCTTTTTTAGGTGCGTCTTGTTGAGCCGCTTTATCTGATTTAGTTAGGGACCACTTCACCCAATCTCCGTTGGCTAATTGGCCAGTACCCTGCCAGCTTGTACCGATCTGGACCCCGCTTAATCTATTTAATTTCGCACTATCCTTTTTAAATGAAAAGGTGATATTGATCAGTTTGTCATTTATTTTTACATCGGCCTTAGTCGTATCATGATCCATTATTTTCGCCGTTACATTCGCTGGAGAATTGCCTCCCAGGTTGAATTTGTATGATTCAGCATTGATAGTAAGTGTATAGTCAGATCTGTGATCGTCCCACCCATCAGCGGCAACATCATAAGGATGACCTTGAATCCAATTTTGAAACAAGGTCGTATTTTCTTTAAACGGAGGACCGGAAGCAATGACAAAATTGGCCATTTTACCAACTTCCAGGGTGGCTGTTTTTTCAGTTATGCCCAACAGATCAGCTGGAATCACGGTCAAAGCATCCAAAGCATAAGCTTCGCTGAGTCCATTCAAAATGGCTTTTTGCAGATTAGATTTAAAGCTTGCAGCATCTTTTAATCCAGATGCGGTCAAGGCAAAACTTACACCAGCTTTTTCCAGGCTACCCGGATTAGCCGGAGCCATTTCCCAATGTTTCATATCTGCCAAGGCGATCAATCGGGCATCATTTGGATCATCTACATCCTGAGCATTAGGAAAATTGATCGGTACTATCATCTTTGAACCGGCCATCTTAATATCGTTGATTCGTTGGTATTCATTTCCACCGGCTACGATAATAAACGGCACTCCAAACTCCTGGCCTATCTTAGCCGCCCTAAGATCATTCCATTTATCCCCTGCTTCAATGATCATCGGGTATTGAAGGAGCTGATTGAAAGAAGCCAATGAAAGATTAGTGCCTTCAGCAGGAGGATTGGATTTATACCATTTGGCGTCCATAAAAGTCTGCCGGATCAATGCGATCACCCCCATCAGCGACCCAGGATAATCCTGAGTAGAACTACCCTTGGAAAAAGAGAAATGAGCTGTAGAGACCGGCTTGATCAAAGCGATATTGGCAGATTCACTTTCCAGAGAGACTAATGAGCCGGTACCGCGCACAATGCCATCCTGGATATGACTATTCACCAGACCAAATCCAGCAGACCTGAGATCTTTTGCTTTTACTTCATTGATTTGAAATACCTTTGCGGCCTCGTTTTCTGCCTTGATGGCTGCATTCCAGCCAACAGCATTTTTAGCTTCACTGGTCATCTGACCAGGACCACCAAATCTGCGGTTTTGAGACCTGGGCAACGCCGGCATACCGTAATCTGAATATATATCGATAAAAGAAGGATAAATAAATTTTCCTTTACAATCAAATATCACAGCATCTGCCGGTACACGAGCATTCACCCCTACTGCGCTTATCTTCCCCTTAGATACAATTAAAGTAGCATCTTTTAAAGTGATATGGCTATTCTGGATAATGGTAGCATGCACAAAAGCATAGGTCCCTACTTTTTTAAAATCTATGTCATTTTGTGGAAATGTCTCCTGGGCTACCAGGCTGCCAACCGCAGCTAGCAAGCAAAGCGAAAAAATTAATCCTTTCATAAAGTGATTTAAGGCACTAAATATATTAAGGCTGATGCTAATAACCTATACTTACCAAATAAATCCTTTTACTCATCCAAGGACCACTTACGTGGAAAATGCCTGATTATTCTTTGCTTCTTGGGATAAATCGCATACTCAGCGAGTTGACACAGTGTCTTGTATTCTTTTCCGTCAGCCGTTCACCAGTAAATACATGACCCAGATGTCCTCCACATTTTGCGCATAAGATCTCTGTACGCCGACCATCTGCATCCACTTTTTTAATCACAGCTCCAGGTAGCTCGTCGTCAAAACTAGGCCACCCACAACCGCTGTGAAATTTGTCTTTGGACTCATACAAAGGAGTGTTACATCGCCGACATATATAAGTGCCATCCAGAAAAAAATTATCATACTCTCCCGTGTAAGGTCGTTCTGTGCCTTTATGCACGATGACTCTCTCTTCTTCCGGAGTGAGTGTGTTGAATTGATCCTCATTCATGTTTTTTCAATTTACTTTTAAATACTTTGCGAAATTTTTCGACTTTAGGGTTGACTACATAAACGCAATAAGGTTGATTAGGATTGAGATCCAGATAATTTTGATGGTACCCTTCTGCAGGGTAAAATATAACCAGAGGCTCAATCTGTGTGGTGATGGGTTTGTCGCCCCATATAGATGGCGCTACCGTAGAAACCGCATATTCTGCAGACTTTTTCTGCTCTGGAGAGTGGTAGAATATGATACTCCTGTATTGGGGACCAGCATCGTTACCTTGCCGATTGAGTGTAGTGGGATCATGGGTGGTGAAGTGTACTAAAAGAATATCGTCATAAGATACTTTGGCAGGATCGAAGGTGATTTGAATTACCTCAGCATGCCCGGTAGTTGCAGTGCATACCTGTTTGTACGTAGGGTTTTCTACATGGCCGCCAGAGTAGCCAGATTCGACTTTAATCACCCCATCTAATTCAAGAAACATAGCTTCTGTACACCAAAAACAACCGCCTCCAAATGTAGCTAGCTCGTAATGAGTATTTTGTTCCATAGTTTAGTCTTCAGGTTTGTATTAAACGATATCCAGATTGATCTGAAAAAAACCACAATCTGTCCATTAATCTTATTGGCTACTATAACAATCAACTTAAGTGGTTGGTTTAAATGAGGTTTTCTAAAACAACTGCGCTGGCGCCACCGCCTCCATTGCATATAGCAGCCAAGCCATATCTGGATCGATGATCTTTTAAGATATGAGCTAAGGTACAGATGATCCTTGCACCCGAATTGCCCAATGGATGTCCCAGTGCCACCGCGCCCCCACGAACATTGATTTTGTCAATGTCCACATGGAGTATTTTGGCATAGGCAAGTGCCACCACTGCAAAAGCTTCATTCACTTCAAAGAAATCGATCTCGTCTATTTTTATTCCAGCATATTTGAGAGCCAATGGAGTAGCTATAGCTGGAGTAGTAGTAAACCATTGTGGCTCTTGCTCAGCATCAGCAAATGAAACAATTCTGGCCATTGGCGTCAAATTATATTCCTTCA
>Ga0138256_10001110_pt1 | contig 28826 bp, 28 predicted proteins | sample KNB2016incub_MG_FD_105486 | JGI IMG/M metagenome (GOLD analysis project Ga0138256, IMG submission 105486) | Active sludge microbial communities from wastewater in Klosterneuburg, Austria - KNB2014incub_MG | ecosystem: Engineered > WWTP > Activated sludge > Unclassified | place: Austria... | reverse complement strand
CGATACGTCGCCATCGCGGTCAGCGACTCGGGCCAGGGGATCCCGCCCGAGGTGCAGGGCCGGATCTTCGAGCCGTTCTTCACCACCAAGCCCACGGGCAAGGGGACCGGGCTCGGCCTTTCCACGGTCTACGGCGTGGCGCAGCAGGCGGGCGGATACGTCACGGTCGACTCCCGCGAGCGCGAGGGCACGACCTTCCAGATCCTCTTGCCAGTGATCGCCAGCGAGCCGGCGCCGGCGTCGTCGCCGGAAGCCAGCACGCGCGACACCATCTTGGTCGTGGAAGACGACGCCCGCGTCCGGGCGATCACCAGCCGGATCTTGAGCGAAGCCGGCTTCAACGTCCTCGAAGCCGCCACCGGCACCGCCGCGCTGGCGGTCTTCGAGGCAGACCCCGCGGCCATTGCTCTGGTGGTCAGCGATGTGGTGATGCCCGAGCTGAGCGGCCCCGAAGCCGTGGCCCAGATGCGCCGCAGGCGTCCGGAGTTGCGCTGCCTGTTCGTGACCGGCTTCGCCCACGAGGGCTTCGCGCCGGCGAGCGACATCGTGCTCTCGAAGCCGTACTTGCCCGCTGCGCTCCTGGCCAGCGTGCGCGGGGCGCTCTCGCGCTGAGCTCAGGCTGCCAGCAAGTCGCTGGCGTCGTGCCGGGGCGCAGTTTCCGGCCGACGCGCGGCCGGGGTTGCGCCTTCAGCGCGAGGCGCCGCGGGGCCCGGTCAGGCGCCGTCCTTCGTGCCGTAGATCGACGCCTGCTTCTCGGCCAGCTCGGTGAACGCGCGGGCCAGCTCCGGCTCGGGCCGATCCAGCTCGACGGCGACCTTGCACCGCCACAGCGTGTTCTCGTCCAGATCCAGGGAATCACGCCGCACGACCTTGCCGGTCAGCGTGCGGGCTTCGCCCTCGTCGAAGAACACGGCAAGCTTCACCGTCTGACCCGGCTCGAGATCGGCGCGGGTCAGGAGCAACAGGCCCGTGGCGCTCCCGTCGCGCGTGATCGCCGCCTTCACAGCGCCCTCTCCGGTGTCGATCTCGGCCCCGATGTACGCGGCGTGACGGGGTGCGGTGCGGCGGTCGTCGGTCATGACTACTCTCCCAGCTGGCAAGGTATCACGGGTGACCCTGCCACCAGTCGGTTTCGGATCGAGGGTCCATGAACGCACCGCTGTCGCGAACGGTGACGAAAGTCTGGCTGGAACAGGCGGTACCGAGAACGTCGCCCCCCGCGAGCGCGGGGAGCTGCTTCCGCCCGGCAGCGTCGTCCGCGTCGTACTTGCTGCGCAGCGCAGGCGCGGGACAAATACCGACGATGCTGATCGTATAACCCACCACCACGTTGTCTTCGCCCGTGTACTTGAGCGTGATCGAGTTTCCGTCGACGAACAGCGCCCGCGCCTGAAGCCCACCCGGCGCAATCTGATAGCCGCTCTGCGGCAGCTTCAACGGTTGCCCTGCGGTGGTCTTGAAGGTCACCGCCGTGACCGGCCAAGGCATCGACGAGAGCCCACCCTTGCAGCCGTGCTGACCGCAACTCCAGTTCCAGTCGTACATCCGGTAGTTCGCCGCGAACGGCTGCCCGGCAGGGGTGAACAGGGTGTGCAGGCGTGGGGCCTTGGGGTCGACGCCGACGGAATCGGGTGGGTAGTAGACGAAGCCGATCGTGTTCTTGCCGCAGTCGACCTTGCTACACGGCTCCCAACCGCGGTTCTTGATGTTCAGGTCACCGTGCTGGGGCGGCGGGTGATCGGTAGTCGGCGCGCCCACCGTGGTCGACGAAGGGTAAGAGCTCAGGCCCGCTGCGGGACACGTCGACGGGCACGCGGGTACGAAGTTGCCGGCGGTGCCGCCGGAACCCGTGCCGCCCGAGCTGGTGCCACCACCGCCCGAGCTGGTGCCACCGCTGCCACCGGAGCCCTGCGATGCGAGCTGGCAGCTGCCGAGAAGAGCCCCCGAGCTGCCCCCGCTGACGTCCTTGCGGAACTCGAAGCTCAGCACTCCCGCTCCGTGCCCGCTGATGTCGTAGCGCCAGGTGTAGTTGCCGCCGTCTTGAAGAACGTCCTTGAACGCGGCTTGGGGCGCCCCGGGCCCCGAGACCGACAGGTCCACGTACGCATACGGGGAGCTGTCGGTGTACTTCGCGACGAAGGCGGTTCCGGCCTGGACCGGGGGCGCGGGCTCGAAAGAGAAATGAGGATCGCAGACCAGCGCGCTCGTTCCGCCGCTGCCCCCGGTGGCAGCGCCGCCGGTGCCGGGCCACGTGCCGCCGCTGGCAACGCTGCCGCCGCTGCCGCCAGCGCCACCCGCGCCGCCGCCGGCCGACGCGTCGTCGCCGCTCGACGCCCCGCAGCCCGCCAGGCAAAGGCTTGCCCAGACCACGTGAGCACGCATGCGCCAAGAGTGGGAGAGCACGAGGGGCAGGTCAAGCGTGATACCCTGCGGTGATGTGGCGCCCGGTCTCGATCGCGCTCACCCTGCTCGCGTGCTCGTCCGAAGAAGGCGGGACGGCCGCAAACACCGGGGGGACCGCAGGCGGCGGTGCCGGTGGTGCCGGCGGCGCCGTGGGCGATGCCAGCTGGCCCGATGGCAGCAGCGGCGGTAGCCCGTCCGGGGGAAGCAGCGGCAGCTCGTCGGGGGGCATGCCGAGCGGCGGCAGCGGCGGCACGACGCCCACGGGAACCTGCACGCGCCTGGGCACGTGGAAGCAGAGCGCGCCGTTCGCCGACGACTCGCACGTGTCGCACCCCTTGCCCTCGTTTGGCGTCGGAGGCCGCTACTGGGTGCACACCATGGCCAGCGGCGGTGGAGAGCGCGTGCTGAAGCTGGCACAGCAAAACGCCGATGGCAGTCTGGGAGCCTGGCAGACGGCCTCGCCCGATCACGGGGGCGGGCCCCATGGTTTCACCGCGGTCGTGGTGAACGGCGAGCCGTATCACTTCCGCAACGGCCACATCGCGCGGTACCCGTTCGACTCGAGCGGGAAGATGACGGGCGACGTGGTGTTGATCGAGTCGAATCCGGATACGGCGTTCGGCGGAAACCGCTATGTCTGGGACAGCGCGCTGGTGGCCAGCGTGGGCGGGAAGAGCTGGGTGATCCACCTCGGCGGCTTCAGCTTCACCGGCTACACCTACAAGCCGAACGTGTACCGGAGCTCGATTCCCATCCAGCCTGCGTTCACCGCTGCGGGCATCGATCACCCGGCCGCGCGCCCCGGGAAGTGCGCATTCTCGTCCCCGTTCCTCTTCACCGGCGAAGGCAACGGCGCGAAGCTGTGGCGCACGAAGGTCGCGGCAGACGGCAAGCTCGATCCGTGGACGGCCCTCGGGTCACTCCCCGCGGGCACGGACAACCAGCGCGGCGACTGGTTCGTGATCGACGGCACGCTGTTCGTGGTGCGCGGCGCCAAGGTCTTCGGCGCCAAGCTCGACGCCCAGGGCGGGCTCGGGAGCTTCGTGGAACAACCGGCGCTCGCGGAAGCGCAGGTCGACATGAGCTGGGGCGACGCCCACCTCGAGGGCAGCGCTCACGCGGTGCTGGGCAACTTCGTCTATCTCACCGGCAAGAAGGCCGTGCACTATGCCCCGGTGCTGAAGAACCAGCCCTGTACACCCTGACTCAGTCGTCCTTCTGGTTCATCAGACGCTGCAGGTTACGGAAGGCCAGCCACATCGCCAGGATGATCAGGCTGATCACCACCACCCCGGCGATGTCGCGACCGGTGATGTCGAGCGGAACTGCGACGATCGCGCTATCGTGAGCGTGTGGACGAAGTGGAGTCATCGAAAGCGGCCGGCCGCGCCGCGATGCAGCGCGGCGACCATCCTTCAGCCATCGCCGCCTTCGAGCAAGCCCTGGCCCACGCCCCCGGCGACGTCTGGCTGCTGGACGCCCTCGGATTCCTGTATTTCTGCCAGGGCCGGTTCGAAGACGCGCGCGACTGCTGCCTTCGCTCGATCGCGCTTTCGCCCGACAACAACTATGCCCACAAGGGCCTGGGCCTGTGCCTGGCGCGGCTGGGGGACCCGGACGCGGGCATCGCTGCCCTGAGGCGTTCGCTCGAGCTCGACTCTGGCTACGCCGACGCGCACCACGACCTGGGGGTGGTGCTGAGCGAGGTCGGCCGAAACGAAGAGGCCGAACAGTGCTTCGCCCGGGCGCGCGCCCTACGCTGAGCGCTGGGTGAGGCCCAGATCGTCGAGCAGGCGGCCGATGCGACGGAACTTCTCGGCCCGACCGAACTGGAGCAGGTGACCGCCGTGCCAGCTCTCGAGCGGCGCGCCGAAGTGGTGCGCGATACGTCGAGCATGGGCGGGCGGCGTGATGCGATCGGCGCGCGCCGCCACCACCAGCATGCGCTCGCCAGGGACCCGTGGGGGCCGCGAGAGCGGGCTGACCACGCGATGCGCGGCTTCCAGGGCGCGGTGCTCCAGCTCGGTCTCGTGGGGCGTCGACCCCAGGCGGCCCTGATCGCGGGCAAAGTCGGCGAGCGACGCCAGCGGAATGATCGGAATCGCGAAGGCGAGCCGGCGCTCCACCGTCGCCAAGAGCGACGTGGTGTATCCGCCGAGGCTCATGCCCATCACACCCACGGCGGGGTGCCCCCGCTGGAGCAGCCATTCGACGAGGTCGCCGAGGTCCCCCATCGCCTGCCGGAAGCCCTCGTTCGAGACGCGGGGATCGCTGCCGGGGAAGGGTGGAGGCTGACCCAGCTTGCGCGCCGGGCCACGGACCGCGTGAAACGGCAGCACAGGCAGCACGGCATCGAGCCCGATGCGGCAGAGCCACTCGATGGGCCACACGCGCTGTTCGAGGTCGTAGTGCCCGGCCATGTAGCCATGGACGAGCAGCGCCACCGGCCGGGGCGTTGCCCCGAAGAAGCAGCGCGCCGCAGCCACGCGGTTCTCGGCGCAGCGGTCGAAACGCTCGGCGACGCCCGGCTCGAACGGTTGGTAGTCGCTGGGCCACGACAGGTCGATGACCCGCTTTCCGTCGGCGCCCCACCGCACCGACCGCTCGGACGGCGTGATGCGGCGGGGTTCGCGGAAGTACCCGGGGGCGTCCGCTGGGTAGGCGCCGGCGATGGCCTCGAGTGCGACCAGACGCTCGCGATGCCCCAGCGACTCGGCGCGGCTCTTCTTGCGCGACCCGCGGCTGCCGGCGTAGGCCGCCAGGGTTGCGGCGCGGTCCACGGCGGCTGCTGCACCTCCGAGCAGGCGTCGGGTGGCTCGCTGGATCACGGCCGGAACGCTAGCCCAGGGCGCGGGCGCGGGCACGCCGCGCTCCGGAATTCTCGGGCGATCCACCAAATTGCTGCCCGTGCCCCGAGAGGCATGCTAGGGCCACGCAACTCTTAACGGGGGCCACGCCTTGCCATGATGCAACTGATCGACATCGTCCTTCACCTCGACGTCCACCTGGCGGCGTGGTCCACCGCCATGGGGCCGTGGCTTTACGTCTTGCTGTTCGCCATCGTGTTCTGCGAGACCGGCCTGGTGGTGACCCCGTTCTTGCCGGGTGACAGCCTGCTGTTCGCGACCGGCGCCCTGTGCGCGCTCCCCGGTTCGCCGCTGGGCATCGTGCAGATCATCGCGCTCTTGATCGCGGCTGCCATCCTGGGTGACGCGGTGAACTATGGCATCGGCTATCGGGTGGGCCCGAAGGTCTTCAAGAGCGAGACCAGTTGGTGGCTGAACAAGAAGCACCTGATGCGCGCCCAGCGCTTCTACGAGAAGCACGGCGGCAAGACCATCGTGCTCGCCCGCTTCATGCCCATCGTGCGCACCTTCGCGCCGTTCGTGGCGGGCATCGGCAAGATGAAGTACTCGCGCTTCGGGATGTTCAACATCACGGGCGGCATCGCCTGGGTGGCAAGCTTCACCTTCGCCGGCTTCTGGTTCGGGAACCTGCCCTGGGTGAAGAAGCAGTTCCACATCGTGATCATCGCGATCATCATCCTGTCGGTCGTGCCGATCGTCATCGAGTTCATCAAAGAGCGCCGCAACGGCGGCGGCGCAGAGCAGCCGGAGTCGGAGAATGCCTGAGACCGAGAAGAAGAAGCGCCGCTCGGGGCGCGCGCGCGACGAGAGCGACGAGAGCGGCAGCACCCCGGCCGCGGGCGACCCGAAAGAGAAGCTGCAGCAGCCCTGGCTGCCGCTCTTCTGGTTGCTGATCCCGCTGATGGCCTCGGTGGCCTACGGCCTGGCAACCCGCGGCCACTGAGTCATCGCCAGCCGAATCGACGATACGCCAGGCTCGCAGCGGCCACCCAGACCGCCACCAAGAGTGACGCGAAGCCGAGCTGCATCCATTGCGCACGGTTCGCCGCGCCCGAGAGGGCAGCCAGGATCAGCTCTGGGCCGTGCCGCTCGAGCAGCAGCCAGGTCACGGGCTCGACCACGCTGCCCTTGCCGGTCACCAGCAGCACGCCGGTGGCGAAGAGATAGGTGAGCGCACCCAAGCTGGCGCCGCGCTGGGTCTTGGCCAGCGACGCGATGAAGAACCCGACGGCCACCGAGCCCAGCGCCGCCACGGCGACGGTGAGCCAGAAGAACGGACGCCCGAACGCCACCGGAGCCGCGATGCCCGCAACGACTCCCGCCAGCCCGAACGCGAGCACGAAATAGAAGGCGACCTTGGCCAGGACGATCTCGGCGGCGGACGCCGGCGACAGGGCGATGGCCGAGAGCGTGCCGCGCTCTCGCTCTTCGCAGGTCATGCTCGGCAAGAGGAAGATCCCCACGAAGAACAGGGCGAGCAGCGTGAGACCCATGGCGATCGCGTCCCGAGGACTCTGCCCGCCGCGGAACGGTGATCGCTCGACGTCGAAGCGCGGAACCACGCCAGGCCCCACGCGTTCGCGGAAGCGCGCGTGGGCTTCTCTCAGCGCCCAGGCGTCGTCGCGCGAGTCGATGGCGCCCACCTCACGCGCGAGCACGCCGCGCGTTTCGGCGTCGAGGGCCGCAAGTCCGAGGAAGTATTCGCGGGTCTCGCGCCACAGCCAGGCTTCGCACCAGGCGGCCGCCTCGGCAGCGCCCGAGGGGTGCCACGTCCAGAGCTTGTAGCCCCCCTCGTCCATCGGGCGCAGCTGGATGCCGACGGCGTCCGAGGGATAGCGGATCAGTCCCGACGCCACGCCGCGGAAGACGATGCGCTGGCGAAGCTGGTTCGGGACGTGGCCTCTGAGGTGGCGCACCCACGGGCCGTCGTCCCAGGTGTCCACGATGCAGGTGCGGGCCGTCGTCGCCCCCTCGAGGGCGCGTGGCCCGAGGACCGAGAACAGCACGGCGGTGACCACCAGCAGCACCACCATGCCGACCGTTCCGCGGTGTAGACCGACCCGCTTCGCCTCTTTGATCAGCAGCGTTCGGACGACGTAGCCCCTCATGCCCCACCGACGATCTCGAGAAACGCGGCCTCCAGATCCTGGGCGCGGCTCCGCATGGCCCGGACGGCCCCGGCCGAAACCAGCGCTGCCAGCTCTCCCCGGGCCGCGGGGTCGCCCAGGTCGAAGCTGCGCTCGGCGCCCCCTGCGAGCACCACATCGACCACGTGCTCGGTGTGCGTCTGGCGCAGCTCGGCTGGGGTGCCCAGCGCCACGCGGCGGCCCCGTGAGAGCACCGCCACGCGCGTGCAGATCTCCTCGACCTCGGCCATGTCGTGGGTGGTGAGCAGCACGGTGGTCCCCGACGCGGCAAGCTCTTGCAGCAGCCGATGCACCAGTCGCACCGAGTGCACGTCCAAGTTCGCGGTGGGCTCGTCTAGGATCACCAGCGCGGGCTGGTGCAGCAGGGCTCGCGCGATCAGCAGCTTGCGGCGCATGCCCTGCGAGTACCCACGCACGGGCAGGTCGGCGGCGTCGTCCAGCTCTACCCGTGTCAGGCACTCGCCCACGCGCCGACCTTCGGCCTGGTACAGCGCGGCAAACAGCTCCAGGTTCTTCTTGCCGCTGAGCTCTTCGTAGTGGTTGTCGCGGTCCGGAACGTAACCCAGGCTGGGTTTGATGGCGGCGAAGCTCTCGCTCAGATCGTGACCCAGCAGCCGGGCGCGGCCTGCGCTGGGCGCCAGCTGCCCGGTGAGCACCTTGAGCGTGGTGCTCTTTCCGGCGCCGTTGGGGCCCAATAGCGCGAAGATCTCACCACGCCTCACCTCGAGGTCCAGGGCATCGACGGCGACGAAGTCGCCGTATCTCACCGTGAGCGACTCGAGCCGAAGTGCCGGCGTCACGCGCGCTTGGACTTTTTGCGCGGGCGAGCTTCTTCTTCGTCGTCGCCCGCGTCGTCGTCGCCCACGTCGTCGTCGTCGTCGTCGTCGGGCTCCGGCTGGGGCTTGCGCCGGCCCTCGAGCTTCTTGGTCGACGCGCCCTTCTTCAGTCGGGGCGCCTCGGCCTCGCCCTCTGCGGACTTCTCGTCGCCCTCACCGCCCTCGATGCCCTTCTTGAAGTTGCGAATGCCCTGCCCGAGCCCCTTGCCGACCTCGGACAGGCGCTTCGGCCCGAACACGAGCAGCAAGATGACGATGACGACGACCCAATGGACGAGGCTGAAGGAACCCATGCAGCGGGACCGGGGTGTAGCAGTGGGCCGACGCCCTGCCAAGTGACAGGGCAATCAGGCCGAGGTCAGCCGCCACCGGCGCGAGCAAGGCGCTCTTCCGCCATCATGTCGGCGATCTGGTGGGTGGGCTTCATGGCGCGCCGGGCGCGCTCCGCGATCTCCAGGATGGTGTCGTAGATCTTGGTGACCTTGGCGCGGCTCTTCTCGGCGTCGTAGCCCTCGAGCTCGGTCGCGACGTTGATCAGGCCCCCGGCATTGATGGCGTAGTCCGGCGCGTAGAGGATGCCTCGCTGCATCAGGTCGTCGCCGTGCCGCGGCTCGGCCAGCTGGTTGTTGGCGGCCCCGGCCACGATCTTGCAGCGCAGCTTGGGGATGGTGGCATCGTTCAGGGCGCTGCCCAGCGCGCACGGGGCGAGCACGTCGCACTCGGTGGCGAAGAGCTGTTCGAGCGGCACCACGGACGCGCCGAACTCGCGCTCGGCCCGCTCGCTCTTCAGCGGGTCCACGTCGGCCACCGTGAGCTTGGCACCGAGCGCGTGCAGCTCTTTGCACAGGTAGTAGCCCACGTGACCGATGCCTTGCACCGCCACGTGCAGGCCGGCAATGTCGTCGCGCTTCATCACGAACTTCACCGTCGCCTCGATACCGCGGCGCACGCCGAGCGCGGTGAACGGGCTGGGGTCCCCCGAGCCGCCGTTCTCGGGCGCCACCCCGGTGACCCACTTGGTGGCGGTGCGGATCACCTCCATGTCTTCCAGACTGGTGCCGCTGTCTTCGGCGGTGATGTATTGCCCGCCGAGCTCGCCCACGAACTTACCGAATGCCCGGAAGAGCGCGCCCCGGTTGAAGTCGACCGTCGGGCGAATGATCACGCTCTTGCCGCCGCCCAGCGAAAGGCCGGTGATGGCCGCCTTGTAGGTCATGCCGCGCGCCAGGCGAAGTGCGTCGACGATGGCGTCGTCTTCGCCGGCATAGTGAATGAAGCGACAGCCGCCGAGCGCAGGCCCGAGGCGCGTGTCGTGAATGGCGACGATCGCAGACAGGCCGGTGGCGGCGTCCCGCGAAAGGTGGAGTCGACCGTAGCCGTACTGCGAAAGCAGGTTGAAAACGCCCATGATTTTCGGCCTCCGGGGAAGGGGCGCGGAGACTAGCAACAAACCCCGGCGAGCGTCACGAGCGGGGTTCGATGCGCCCGGCAGCGCTTCGATGCGCGCGCGAGCGAAGGACCCGTTCAGGGCTCGAGGGCGAGGTCGGCGGGGTCGACCACGGGGATCGGCTCTTCGAAGCGAGGGCGTTCCACCCGCCAGTGGGCGGCGCTGAGGCGTGCCGAGGGCATCTCGGGACGCGAGTGCAGGGCCCACGCCGCGGTGACCGAAGCGACCAGCGAAAGCGCGCACAGCGCGACCCCCGCCGCCAGCGACGATCGTCGGCGCGCCGGCGGCGGCGCCACCGATGCGGGCGCGCTGGGCGGGGTGCCCATCAGTCGCCCCTGGATCTCGGCCACCACCGCGCCGATGCGCGCGGGATCACCGAAGCCTTCGCTGAACGCGATCACGGCCAGCGCGTGGGCGACCTCGGCGGCGGTCTCGGGTCGAAACGCCGGGTCGCGCGAGAGACAACGCCGGATCAGCTCGCGCAGGTCTTCGGGCAGCTCCGGGCGCAGGGTGGCAAGGTCCGGGATCTCGCCGTAGACCACGCTGAGCATCGCCTCGGCGACCGACCGCGTGCAGAACAGCGGGCGCTCTGCCAATGCTTCCCACGCCATGGCACCCAGCGACCAGAGATCGGCGCGGTGGGTGACGGCGTTCGGCGCGACGAACTGCTCCGGCGCCATGTAGCCGAGGGTGCCCTTCATGCAGCCGGCTCGTGTGGCAGCGGACCGCGTCTTTGCACGCGCGATTCCGAAGTCGACCAGCTTGACCGCGCCATCGAACCCCACCAGCACGTTCTCGGGTTTCACGTCGCGGTGGACCACGCCCAGCGGCTGCCCGGCGGCGTCGCACGCCTGGTGCGCCGCCGAGAGACCCAGCGCCACCTGGGCAAGCACCGCGGCGTGAAAGCCCCGCGGCAGCACCAGCCCCGCGCGGCGCGCCCGCTTGATGGTGCGGGCATACGACCAGCCGTCGACCAGCTCGAGGCGCAGATAGGGCGTCCGGCACCAGTTGCCCGTAGCGAGCACCCGGACCACGTTCTCGTGCTCGATGCGGCCGGCGATCTGCGATTCGTCGAACAGCATCGCGACCACCCCGCGGTTGGTGGCCACCGCGGGCAACAGCATCTTGAGCGCGACCCGGTCCCCTTGGCTCAGGCCCCGCGCCGAATACACCGCGGCCATGCCGCCGCGACCGATCAAGGACTCGACCACGTATCCGTCGACCACCGTTCCGGGCGAGGGCAAAGAGGGCGGGGCGTGGGGGCTCGGCGTCATGCGGTGACCCAAAGCACGGCGCGTGCCTCTCTCCGGGCTGGAATCGTCCAGCAGCGGTGCGCGCTGGCGCCCCAACGCGGGGGCGGCCGGTCCGGCCCATCAGACCGCGGTGGTCTGCCCCACCCGACCACGCATCACGGCAGACAGCACACGGTGGTGGTCTGGTTCGCGCTCACACCGCCGACCGATGCGGGCGACGAGGGTGTGCACGTACCGGTGGCCCCGTGGTTGGTGACCAGCAGGTAGCGCGTCTCGGAGCTCGTGGCATTGCTGATCTGGACCGGCGTGCACGAGTCCGAGAGCACGGTGCCGCTGCCGGTGCAGATGCTGCCGTAGTAGTCCTTGACCGTGGCACTGCACGCGAGATCCGCTGAATTGCACTGGCAGCTGCAGCTGCGTGTGTCGTTGAGGCCGGTCTTGACCTGCGACTTCTGGGTGTAGGGCGACGGGCAAACCAGGCTGCCGCTGGCGACCACGCACACCCGCTGATACGGCGCGGCGGCTTTTTGCACGCACGTCCCCGCCGAACAACCCCCGGCCGCAGCCTTCGAAACGGCGCAGCCGCGTGCCGGGTTGCCCCAGGAAACCGCCGGCAGCACCGGGGACCCGCTGCTGGTCGCGGCGCACGCGCTGGCCGCGAGCGGAGTGCCATAGTCGACGATGGCTGCCGAGGGGTACGCGCAGCCCGAGGTACAGTGCACGAAGTTGCCGCTGGTACAGGTGAGCGTGCCGGGGGTCTTGGTCCACTTGGGCGACCCGCTGCACGCGGTGTCCCCGTAGTAGTCCACGGTCACTCCGGAGCAGCCCACCGTGGACGGCGGACCGCAGCCGCAGCTGACACCGGCGCACACGGCGGGGCCGGCGCTGACGATGTCGCCACCGGTCAGCACCTCGGTCGGATGGGTGCTGGGGCAGGCGGGAAGGCCCGCCCCCTGGCCAAAGACGTACGGCCCCTTGAAGCCGTTCGGGAGCGGAGGCGCGCAGACGAACCCCGCGGCTTGGCAATCCGCGTCCGCGCAGTCGATCGTCGCGTCCCCGTCGTCGTCCACGCCGTTGACGCAGTTCTCGCCGGCGGTGCCGCCGCCACCGCCGCTGGGCGCGCCACCACCGCCGCTGGGCGCGCCGCCGCCACTGGGAACGCCGCCGCTGCCGCTGGCGCCGCCGGTGATCGACCCGCCATCGCCGCCGACGCCGCCCGCGCCGCCGCTGGAGCCACCGACGCCCCCGGCGCTGGCGTCGTTCTGGGGGGCGTCGTCGTAGACGCCGTCGATGCCCAGAATGGACGAACACCCGAGCGCGAGGGAGGTCACCACGATGCTCGCGACGCGCCGAACCACGCAACGACGATAGCACGAAGGCATTCGCGCGCTCAGAAGCTGCCGCTCAACATTGCGCTGCCGAGCCCCAACGCCACGCGCGGACCGCGATGCGTCGACGTCGAAGCGCGCTCGTCGTTTTTCAAGAACAGGTACGTTGCACCGCCGAGCGCCACCAGCCCGACGCCGAACGAGATCGTGCTGACGGTGGCGAGCTCTTGGCCGCTGTCGACCGCGGAGCGCCCGCTCGAGTTGCACACGCGGTTCGGGCAGTTGTCTTCGATGGTCGAGCGCTTGCTCCACGCCATGGCCCCCGTGACGCCGCCCACGGCGACACCGAGCAGGCCGACCCCACCCAGAACCCAAGCCCCAGCCTTGGAAGGGGTCGGCGACGGCGACGGAGCAGCAGCGCTGGCCGCCGGCTCGGCGGCGGGCTCTGGGGGCGGCGGTGGCTCGATCGCCAGCTCGACCGTTTCGGCCTGGGACGCCCGCAGCACGACCTCGCGCCTCACCACCGGGCGCCCGGGTTGAACCAGCGCCACGCTGACCGAACCCGGATCGAGCTCGATGCGCTTGCCGACCAGCAGCGTGACGTCTTTCGAGCCCAGCATGACCCGAGTGCCGGGCACCCATTGGCCTTGAACCCGGAGCGTGACCGAGGCGATGCGCTGGGCCGCTTGCGCGCGCTTACGGATCGCGACCGCCGCGCGCTCGGCGTGCTTGCCGGCCTCGGCCGGCGGCAAGCGCCCGACCACGTCCAGGAAGCGTCCGTAGTTGTCGGCCGCGGTCTTGGCCTTGCCCCACCCGAACTGGCACTCGGCCAGCGTGAAGAGCACGCCGGGCAACGGGTCGAGGGCGTGGCTCTTCTCGATCAGCGGGCACCCCTCTTCGAACCGGCCGGCGAGAAAGGCGCTGACCCCGCGCTCGAACAGCGCTTCTGCCCGCTCTTGGGCCTGCGCTGGGCGCGCGCACCAGGCGAGCCCGAGCGCGACGCCGAACGTGAGCAGCGGACGCATGGGCCGCCGACTGTACACCTACTCTCGCTTGTAGAGGCTCGTGCCTTTCGCGGGCGGCTTCGGCTTCGGTGCGATCGCCGCCGGCTTCACCGCTTTCCGCGGAGCGGCCTTCGGTGGCGGCACCACCGGCGGCGGCGGCGGGGTGGGCTCGGGCGTTGCGCGGGCCACCGACTGCCGCGCCAGCGCCGCCGGACGAGCACCGCCGGCCGTCAGGCGTGGCACGACGGGTGCGGCCGGCGCGGCGAACGCCAGCGCGACGGCGCCGAGAACCACCGCCAGCCCGGCAGCCGCCCAGACCCGCGCGCGCCGGTGCGGCCGGGCCCAGCGCGCATCGACCGAGAGCTGGCTGTCGGTCTCGGCAGCGCGCGCATCCGGCAGCGGCACCGTCTCGGTTCCGTCGTCCGAGCTCGGGCGGCTGGCGGCGGTGGCCATGGGGAACAGCCGCGGCGTCTTCGAGCCGTCCCCGTGCACGCTGGGCGCCGTCAGGCTGATCCGCAGCGCCTCGAGAGTGTCGGGGTCGTCGTGAAGCGACGCCTGCCCGAGCAGATCGTTCAGGATGGCGCTGCGCTCTTTCAGCACCTCGTGCCCGACGTCTTGGACCCAGGCGGCCACGGTGCGCTGACTGGCGATGGCCACCGACTCTTCCAGGTCGTGGACCATGTCCAGCGCGGATGCGTAGCGGACGTTGCGGTCCCGCGAGAGCCCCTTCATCACGATCCGGTCGAGCTCGGCCGGAACGCCCTGGCGATGGGTGGACGGCGGCACCACCTGCGCCTCGAGCAGCCGGTAGATCAGCTCGCCGTCGTTGTTGCCGACGAACAGCCGGCGCCCCGCCAGCGTCTGCCACAGCACCACCGCGGCGCTGAACACGTCGGTCTGGCGGTCGGCCACGCCGCCGCGGATCTGCTCGGGCGCCATGTAGGCCAGCTTGCCGCGCAGCTCGCCCTCGCGCGTGGTGTGGAGCTGCGACACCGCCTTGGCGACGCCGAAGTCGATCAAGCGCGCCACGCCGTCCACGCCCACCAAGAGGTTCTGCGGCGAGACGTCTCGGTGCACGATGCCCAGCGGGCGCCCCGCTTCGTCCTTGGCCTCGTGGGCAGCGTGCAACCCATGCAACGCCCCCACCGCGATGCTGCAGGCGACGTCCACCGGGATGCCGTGGCCCAGGTCGGCCAGCTTTTGCAGCTGCGAGAGCGGCAACCCCCGTACGTACTCCATCACGATGAAGAGCTCGGCGGTGTCCTCCACCACGTCGAGGGTCTGCACCACGTTCGGATGGGTGATGCGCGCCGCGAGCCGTGCCTCGTCGATGAACAACGCCTTGAAGTCGTGCTGCTCGGAGAAGTGCGGGTGCATGCGCTTGATGGCCACGGTCCGGGCAAACCCCGCGCGACCGCGCTGGCGCGCCAGGTACACCGTGGCCATGCCGCCGGTGGCCAATGCCTCCAGCAAGCGGTAGCGCCCCCCGAGGACGACGGGCTCCGATTCTTCCGCGCGGCTCACGGGTTTGTGTGGAAGAATAGGCGACAGTGGCGATGGCTGGCCAGGCAAGCAGCATTCTCGCCCGCAAACGCACGCCGAGGTGCCGGTGACGGCCGCCGGAAGCGGCACCGTAGGCCCCTACGCGCTGCTCGAGGAGATCGGGCGGGGCTCGACGGCCACGGTGTACCGCGCGCGGCCGACCGGGGGTGGCGCCGACGTGGCGCTGAAGCTCTTGCGTCCCGATCTGGCGCTGGTCGAGTCGGCGGTGACCATGTTCGCGGACGAGGCCCGGATCGCCGCGCGCATCACCCACCCCAACGTGGTGCGCGTGCTCGGCACCGGCGAGCACCAGGGTACCCCCTATATCGTGCAAGAGCTGGTCGAGGGGCTTTCGTTGGGCGAGCTTCAGACACGAGCGCAGGAGCGCGCCCGGCGCATCGAGCTCGGCACGCTGCTGGCGGTGCTGGCGCAGGCTGCCGAGGGCCTGCACGCCGCCCACGAGACGCGCGACGCACTGGGAGCCCCGTCGAACATCGTGCATCGCGACGTGAAGCCGCACAACGTGCTGTCGGGGCTCGACGGTCGGGTGCGGGTGGTGGACTTCGGCGTGGCGGCGGCCCGCGACCGCAGCACGCGCACCGCCACCGGTGCCACCAAGGGCACGCTGGCCTATCTGGCGCCCGAGCAGATCCTGTCGCCGCGCGAGGTGGATCGCCGAGCCGACATCTGGGCGCTGGGCGTCATGGCCTTCGAAGCCATCACCGGGCAGCGCCTGTTCTTCGACAAGATGGAGGGCGTGACCATCTGGAACGTGGTGCATCGCGAGATCCCGGCGCTGCCCGCCGACGGCAGCGTGCCCGCGGCGGTGACCCAGGTGGTGAGCCGCTGCCTGTCGCGGAACCGCGACCAGCGACCGGCCTCGGCGGCGGCGGTGGCGGAAGTGCTGGAGAGCGAAGCCGCCGCCCTGGGGTCCGGTGGGCTCGAGCCGATCGCGCGGCTGACCCGCGAGCTTGCGTGAGCGCCGGCGCTGGTCTGGCGCAGCAGGCCATGGCTGGGCAGAGCGGTCCATGCCGCGGCGCCAAATGGGGCAATTCCCGAGGGTTCGTCCCGGCACGCCCGCTGCAAAGGGCGACGGCGGAGGAACACACTCGATGCGTAAAGGTACTTTCGGTCTGGCAGCGCTGTGGCTCGTGGCAATGGGGTGCTCGTCGAGCCCGCAATCGGACGACAAGCCGCAGCCGGCGTTCTGCCAGAACGCGCTTCAGACCTGCTTCGAGTTCTGCTTGTGTGCCACCGGTGAGGCCGATCGCTGCTTCGACGCGTGCGAAGAGAGCGGAACCGGCGGCGACCCCGGAGTAGGCGGCGGAACGGGCACAGGCGGGGATCCCGGCGGCGGCGGCAGCGCGGGCAGCGCAGGCGGCGCGGGAACGGGCGGCGCACCGGCCGGCGGTGGCGCCGGGACCGGCGGCGCGCCGGCAGGCGGCGGCGGCGGAACGCCGGGCGGCGGCGGCGGCACATCGGGGCCGAGCTGCGCGGGCAGCTGCGGCAGCACCAAGGCGGTGGCTGGGAGCTGCTACTGCGACAGCGACTGCCAGAAGTATGGTGATTGCTGCCCCGACTGGGCGGCGGTGTGCGGGGGTGGCTCGGGCGGCGCCACCGGCTCGGGCGGCGCCACCGGCAGCGGCGGCAGCACGGGCAACAGCTGTGGGTCGTGGCCAGCGGGACCGGCGGGCGTGGCTCAGAACAGCACGCTGCCTCAGTCGCTGTCGTGGCAGGGCTATCGTGAGGGGTCGTCCGCGGTGTCCAGCGTGTCGATCGGCGACTATTACGATTGCGACGGGAAGAAGGGGGTGAACGCGCTGATGATCATCACCGGAACGCCGAACTGTGGCGCCTGCAAGAGCGAAGCCTCGACCCTCGAGGCGAAGATGGCCGCCTGGGGCGGCATGGGCATCAAGGTGATCACGTTGATGGTGGGCAGTGTGTCGACGGCCGAGGCGTGGAAGAACAAATATGGTCTGAACAAGAGCGCCGTCTTGGCCGACAAGATGCCCCCTTCCATGGCTTATTCGAGCAGCATCGGCACGCCGATGCATCACATCGTCGACCCGCGCACCATGAAGGTCGTCTACACCCAGATGGGCGCCGGCGGCTCTGCCTTCAGTCAACTGGAGCAGCTGGCCGCGAAGAACAAGAAGTGACGGTCAGCGAATGTCGTGCCGCTTCAGGAGCTCGATCAGGTACGAACGATTCATCTGCCCGACACGTGCGGCCTGACGCACGTTCCCCGCCGAGCGCTCGAGCAGCGCCTGCAAGTAGCGCTTCTCGAAGCGCTCGAGCAGCTCGCTGCGCGCGTCGCGATACGGGCGGTCCAGCACCGACTCGATGATGTCTTCGGACGGCGCCGAGCCACCGCTCGGCGCTGCCGCCGGGTCCACCGAGGGCTTCTGGCCCATGGCCAGGGCGGCGGCCACCAGGTTCCGCAGCTCGCGCACGTTGCCGGGCCAGCTGTAGGCCAAGAGCTCGCGCATCACCTCGTCGTTGAACAGGTCCGAGGCCTGCTCGGCGCCGCCCACCTCGCCGATGAAGTGCTGGATCAAGAGCGACACGTCTTCGGCGCGGCGACGCAGCGGGGGGACCTCGAGCACCACCACGCCCAGGCGATAGAACAGATCGAGCCGGAACGTCCCCGAGTTCACGTCGCGGCGCAGATCGCGGTTCGTCGCCGACACGATCCGTACGTCGACCGGCACCTCTTCGCTGCCGCCGATGCGGGTGAAGCGGCGGCGCTCGAGCGCACCGAGCAGCGCCGCCTGAAGCGAGGGCGGCAGCTCGCCCAGCTCGTCGAGGAGCACCGTCCCCCCGTTGGCGCGCTCCAGCGCACCGGCCCGGCGCTTGTCGGCGCCGGTGAAGGCGCCCCGCTCGTGACCGAACAGCTCGGCCGCGAAGACGCTGGGGGGAATCGCCGCGCAGTCCACCACCACGAAGGGCCCCTTCGCGCGCGGGGACTCGTCGTGGATGGCGCGCGCGATCAGCTCTTTGCCGGTGCCCGACTCGCCGATCAGAAGCACGCTGACGTCACTGGCGGCCAGCTTCCGGATGTCCGCCATCAGGCGGCGCATGACCGGCGATCGCCCGCGCAGCCCCCCGAGGGTGTCCGCGTCGTGCAAGCTCTGCATGACCACGTCGCCGTCTTCGACCGCGAGCGTGACGTCACCCAGCCTCAAGCTGGCAGGGAGAGAGAACGACACCGTGGTGTCTCGGACCATCACCGGCCCGATGCGCGTGCCGTTGGTCGACCCCAGATCGGTGATCCGGACCAGGCTGGCGTCGCGCTCGAGCGTCAGGTGGAAGCGGCTGACCGTGGGGTGAGAGACGATCAGATCGTTGCCGTTGGCGCTGCCCACCGAGATGCGCTCGCCCGAGAACACACTGGACGGCCCGCCGTCGCCCACGGTGAGGCGCATGGACAGGACGGGGAGACCAGCGGTCGCAGCGCGCAGCGTCGAATCCTGCATCTTCGCGAACGCTAGCAAAGTCGGCGTGGGCGCGTCGAATGGACTCCCCGACCGGGCCAGTGGTCGGGCGCAGCATACCGCTCGCCCCACGCGCGCATGCGCAAATCGGCGCGCGCCGCCCTGGCACGCGGGCTGCAGATACCGCGGGCATGCGCCGTCTCGGTCTGTGCTTCGTCAGCCTGGTCTTCGCCCTTGCAGGATGCAGCACCGAGGTCGGTCTGGGTGACGACGGGGTGTGCGAGCACGCCTCGGACTGCTTCCAGCTGTGCCTCTGCGCCGAGGGCTCGCCCGGCGAGTGCAAGGCCGCCTGCGAGGGTGCCGCGGGGGGCGGCGGCGCGCCGGCCACCGGCGGCGCTTCCGGTGGCGGCGGCGCTTCCAGTGGCGGCGGCGCGCCGGCGACCGGCGGCGCTTCCGGTGGCGGCGGCGCCACGGGGGGCGCTCCCGGGGGGGGCGGCGCTCCCGGGGGGGGCGGCGCTCCCGGAGGGGGCGGCACCTCGGGTGCTGGCGGCACCTCGGGTGGCGGTGGGTCGACGGCATGCGGCGACGACGGCACCGGCTGGAGCTCGAGCTTTCAGAGCTTCGAGTGCGAGGTGATCGCTCTGGTCAACCAGCGGCGGGCAGCGGGCGCGTCGTGCGGCGGCGTGGCGTACCCGCCGGCGGCGCCGATCACGCGCCACCCGCTCTTGACCACCTCGGCCCGCGCCCACGCCAAGGACATGGGTGACAGCGGCTACTTCAGTCATCAAAGCCTGGACGGGCGCAGCCCCTTCGACCGAATGAAGCAAGCGGGCTACTCGGGCAGCACCATGGGCGAGAACATCGCGGCCGGGCAGACCACGCCGGCTTCGGTGGTCCAGGGCTGGATGCAGAGCTCGGGACACTGCAAGAACATCATGAACGCGAGCTACCAGGATCTGGGTGTGGGCTACTACCTGGGCACGAAAGGCTACAAGCACTACTGGGTGCAGAACTTCGGCGGGTAGCCGTGAGATTCAGCCGCGGGCAGCGAGCAGCTTCGCCAGCTCGGGCTTGACCACCTTGCCCACGGGGTTGCGCGGGAAGTCGTCCAGCAGCACCACGCGCTTCGGGACCTTGTACGACGCGATCCGCGCCTTGGCCCACTCGCGCAGCGCGTCGCCCTCGAGCTCGGCGCGCCGCCCGGGCTTGGCGATCACGGCAGCCACCGCCACCTCGCCCCACGTCTCGTCGGGCAGCCCGACCACCGCCACGTCGGCGATCGCGTCGTGCTCGCGCACCACCTCTTCGATCTCGAGCGCCGAGAGCTTGTAGCCGCCGCTCTTCAAGATGTCGACCGAAGTGCGCCCCATGATCTTGACGTGACCGCCGTCCAGGAACATGGCGGTGTCGCCGCTCTTGAACCACCCCTCACTGAACGCTTCGCGCGTCGCCTCGGGGTTCTCGTCGTAGCCCAAGAACACGCCCGGGCCGCGGATCCAGATCTCGCCCGACTCGGTCGGCCCGGCGTCGCTGCCGTCTTCTTTCACGATGCGAAGCTGCATGCCGGGCAAGGCCGGCCCACAACTCCCGGGGACGCGCGGGCCCTCGATCGGGTTCGAGGCGCCGACGCCGATCTCGGTCATGCCGAAGCGCTCGAGGGGGTACTGACCGGTCAGCGCGCGCAGGCGCTCGCCCACGGTGGTGGGCAGCGCCGCCGAGCCGCTGGTCACCAGGCGCAGGCGCGCCGCGTGCTCGGCCCAGCGCGCCTGCGTCGAGGCGTCGGCGGCGTCGAAGCCGTCGAGCAACTTCTTGTGCATGGTGGGCACGCCCATCAGCACGGTCGCATGGGCCATTTCGTCCCAGAGGCGCGGGCCGTCGAACTTCTCGAGCATGCGCGTGGTGCTGCCCGCGAGCAGGGCAGTCAAGAGCGCGATGCCCAGCCCGTGCAGGTGGTGCAAGGGCAAGCAGTGCAGGAGCACGTCGTCGGGGGACCACTTCCAGGCGCTCCCCAGGAGCCGGGCGGTGGCCTCGAGGTTCCCTTGGGAGATCAGCGCGCCCTTGGGCTTTCCGGTGGTCCCGCTGGTGTAGAGGATGACCGCCACGTCGCCTGCACGGGTGTCGATGGCCCCCGGGCCGAGCTGGCTGTCGCGTAACTCTTCCACCAAGAGCACGGGCAAGCCCCCCGCATAGCCGGCGACTCGCTCACGCGTCTCGGCGCTGACCACGAGCGCCGAGGCGTGGCTGGTCCTCACGAACCAGGACTGCTCGGCCTCGGGGTGCAGGTGCGAGAGTGGCACGGCGATGGCGTCGGCGGCGATGATGCCGAGAAAGGTCTCGACCCAGCGCGAGCCTTGGGTGACCAGCAGGGCGACGCGCTTGCCGCTGAGCCCGCGCGCGCGCAGCTCGGCGGCCACGTGACCCACACGCTGCCCGAGCAGCCGGAAGCTGACGCGCTCGCGCTCGTCGACGATGGCCAGATGCTCGGCCCGCTCGCGGGTCAGCCGTTCGAAGCGTTCGATGAGGGGGCTGGAAGACACGGGGGACGACTCACGGGTACTGCTCGGCCACGCCCACCGCCGCCGCGGGGGGCGGGTCGCTGGCCTGGCGGATGCGCGCCCAACGTACCTTGATCTTGGAGCCGGTGTACGCGCTGAACCGCATCTGCAGCGGCGTCAGGTAGTCGCTGCCGAAGGTCGAGGCGTCTTTGGGCGCGTGGTCGTAGCGGAACGCGACCTTCTTGGCGAAGCGCTCGACGCCGTAGACGTGAGGTTGCCCCTGGGCCACCGGCACGTTGCCACCCTTCCAGCTGAGCCCGCCGGTGTAGTTCTCGACGTCGATCACCGAGGGCGTGCGGCTGATCCACAGCGCCCAGGGCGAGCTGTTGGTGAAATCGGTCTGGCGCTGAAAGCCGCCGCAGAACCACTGGCCGCTGCCCGAAAGCGGGCTTGCCACCGTCATCTCGAAGTCCGTGGCAAAGCCCGGCGCCCACTGCTTGGCCTTGTGACGGATGCTGCCCCCCGAACCGGCACCGTCGAGGACGACGTAGGTGCCGTCGAGCGTGACCCCACCCTCGAGCTCCCAGCTGGCCGGATCCCAGCCGGTGAAGAAGGTGTGGTACTCGAACACGCCGCTGGCGAAGGCGGGCGCTGCCGCCGCGGGGTTCTTCGCATACAGGTAGTAGCTGACGTCGGTCACGCCGGCCGAGATGGGCGCTTCTGCGCGGAACCAGATCCACTGCTTGCCGGCTACCTCTTCGATCACGCGCGGCAGCTCGGCCCACGCGCCGCTCGACCAGCGCGCGATGCGCCACCCGGACCACGGAGCGGCAGCGCCATCGATGCTGGCCGAGGTGACCGGCAACGCGATCTGAAAACCCTTGCCGAGCTCGCCGCCCGACACGTTCTTCACGTCGATGCGAAAGCGGGTCTTGTGCGCGGTGTTCCACCACGGGGGATCGAAGCTGGGCGCGCCCCCCGAGGCGCCGCTGCCCCCCGAGCCGCCGCCGCCGCCCACGCCGCCAGCACCGCCCCCGCCACCGGCACCGCCCACGCCGCCGGTGCCACCGCTGCCCGCGGCACCGCCCGCGCCGGCGCCGCCGCCGGCGCCGCCCACGCCCGCCGCGCCGCCGCCACCCGGTGATCCACCGCCGCCGCCCCCACCCACCGCGGCAGTGCCCCCGGCACCGCCCCCGCTGGTGCCCCCGGTGGACGACACGAAAGCTTCGCCGGCCGGATCCAGGCCGCAGCCGAGGGCGAGCACGCCGAGGAACGCGAGACGCATCACCCCGCAGAGTACCACGACCGTCGCGCCCCGCAGCGCCCTGCGGTGCGCCATGGCCCTCGGCAGCGCCGGCAGGTTTCAGCCCTTTGCGAGCCGCCGTTCGTGCCAGAGCAGCATGTCGAGCGTGCCCACCTCGCGCAACCACGGCTGGTTGTGGGGCCCGGGCGGCACCGACAGCTCGCGGTCCACGCCCCGCTTTTCGAGCTCTTTGGCAAATGCCTGGTTGGCCTTGCGGAATGGATCCTCGCTCGACGTGCCGATGCGAATCGCGCGCGCGCCGTGATCTTTCACCACGGCCGCGATGCGCTCGGCGTACCGCACCGCCGACGGCAGATTGAACGCTGCCTGGACCCCGCCGAACGTGCCGAACAGCTTCGGCTTGCGCAGGAACACCTCGACGCCCACGTACCCGCCGAGCGAGCAGCCGTCGAGCCCGGTGTGCGCTGGCCCCGTGAGGCAGGGCACCTTGGCGTGAACGGCCGGCAAGAGAACACTCTCGATGAAGTCGGCGTAGCGGTCGAGGGTCTTCGCGGCGGGCCCCACCTTGTGCGGATTGGGCGTCACGGGACAAACCAGCACCAGCCCGCCGAACGCGCGCTTGTCGAGCGCGGCGTTGACCTTCTCGATGTGCGCGTCGGAAAACCAAGGGTACTTCGGGTAGAGCTTCTGCACGGGTGGGCGCCGCAGGCGCTCGTACGCGCGGACGGCGCCGTAGCGCTCGCCCCAGGCGTGGATCCCCAAGAGCTCGTTGCCGGTTTCGCCCAGGCCGTGCAAGAGCACCAGCACCGGCAGCTTCGTTCCCGCTGGCACGTGGGACGGCTGCAGCACCAGCGCTCGGCGCGCGATGCGCTTGTCGGCGTCGAGCAGAAGATCGTGTTGCACGAAGTCTGCCGACTCGGGCGTCGCGGCGCGCGCCGGAAGCGCCAGCGCCCCGCCGGCGGCGCCACACAGGCTCAAGAAGGCGCGACGCTGCACGAGCCAATCCCTAGCACCGTGGTAGCCTGCTGGCTCGGGAGGCACGATGGGCGCAGAACTGCACGGGCTCCGCGGGTAGTGACCCGGCTCTGCGCCGTATTGCTCGCGCTGGCGCTGCTCGCGCTCGCCACCTCGGCGACGGCGCACCAGCTGGGCCGGAGCTACTGCACCGTGACGACCGTGCCCGGGGGGCTCGACGTGACGGTGGAGACCAGCTTCGAGCACCTGCGCCCGGTGCTCGCCCCGCTGCCCACGGGCACCGACGCCGAGGTCGCCCGAGCCCGCGAGCCGCTGGCCGAGGCCCTGCGCCGCGAGGTGACGGCGCGATCGAGCGGCGGCAGCTGCACGGCAGACGTCGGCGCCCTCGAGCTCGTCACCACCGAAGGGCAGCGCGCCGCCCGGGTGCCGCTGCACTTCGCCTGCCCCGCCGGTGCGGTCACGCTCCGCAACGTGTGGCGGCTCGACCTGGACCCAAAGAGCGAGGTGGTGTGCGCGATCGACGGCGCGGCGTGGGTGTTCCGCGTCGGCGCGGAAGAGCGCGCGGTCGGCACGCCGCCGACGCTGGGGCAGGTGCTGACCGAATTCGTGAAGCTGGGCGTGCACCACGTGCTGTCGGGCATCGACCACCTGCTATTCGTGGTGGCGCTCCTGCTCGCAGCAGCGCAGGCGAGTCGCGAGCAGTCGCTGGTGCGGGGGCTGCGCGGGGTGGCGCTGATTGTGACGGGCTTCACCCTCGGGCACTCGGTCACGTTGATCGCCGGCGGGCTGGGCTGGGTGAAGGTCGAGCCTCGCCTGACCGAAAGCATCATCGCGCTCTCGATCGTGGCGGTGGCCGCCGAGAACGTGGCCCGGCGTGAGATCCGCTGGCGTGCGCTGACCGCCCTGGCCTTCGGCCTGGTGCACGGCTTCGGCTTCGCCAGCGTGCTGGCCGAGACCGCGCTGCCGCCCCGCGGCACGGTGTGGGCCCTGCTCAGCTTCAACTTGGGCATCGAGCTGGGGCAGCTGGTCGTGGTCGCGCTGGTGTTCGTTCCACTTGCGCTCGCGGCGCGCCGCGCGTGGTACGAGAAGCGGCTGCTCTGGCCCGCGTCGAGCGTGATCGGCGCGCTGGCACTGGTGTGGCTGCTGAAGCGGGCGTTCGCGCTGGAGCTCGCTCCGTGGCTGGGTGGGTGACCTCACCGCGACTCGCCGGCATGGGGGTCTCCGCAACGCGCCCGCGTGGGGGGTGCTGAGGGGCAGGATTTGCTCGCACTCGCGCGCGCTACGCGGCCCTCGGCAGGCTGACAGACGCTGGCTGTTCGCTGGGCGAGCATTTCGCGCCGCTGTGCCCGCCGGGTGGCGCCGAAGCCCCAGAAATGCGCGATTGGCGAGCAGTGCGCGCCGCTGTGACTGCCGGGGGCCGATGAAGGCCCGGACATGCGCGATGGGCGAGCAGTGCGCGCCGCTGTGGCTGCCGGGTGGCGATGAAGCCCCAGAAATGCGCGATGGGCGAGCGGTGCGCGCCGCTGTGGCTGCCGGGGTCCGATGAAGGCCCGGACATGCGCGATGGGCGAGCGCGCCGTTGTGACTGCCGGGTGGCGATGAAGCCCCAGAAATGCGCGATGGGCGTGCAGTGCGCGCCGCTGTCCACCTGCCGTTGATGGCCTCCGCGTCGCAGCCGAGCCTGGCGGCCGCGTCCCCGGAAATCATCCCGGTGTCGCTGATGGGTCACGCCGCTGTGACTGCCGGGGGCCGATGAAGCCCCAGAAATGCGCGATGGGCGTGCAGTGCGCGCCGCTGTGACTGCCGGGGGCCGATGAAGCCCCAGAAATGCGCGATGGGCGTGCAGTGCGCGCCGCTGTCCACCTGCCATTGATGGCCTCCGCGTCGCAGCCGAGCCTGGCGGCCGCGTCCCCGGAAATCATCCCGGTGTCGCTGATGGGTCACGCCGCTGTGACTGCCGGGGGCCGATGAAGGCCCGGACATGCGCGATGGGCGCGATTGGCGAGCATTTGGTGGGCACCCATGGGGCGCCGCCGAACCGGATGCGCCATGCCCTGCCCGGCGCGACGGCTCGCCTTGCGATGCTGCCGCTAAATGGCTCGCGGAGCGCGCAGAACGGGCCTGTCAGCGGCTCGGTGCCGCCTGAGAAGCGCGAAATGCTCGCTGTGCGAGCAGAAGGCCCGTGTGGAGATGCCGACAGCCAGGAATTGATCTCGGTTGCGCGCATTTCAGGCCGGTGTGCGCGGCCCCTGGAATCGATTTGCGAGAAGGGCCCGCGTCGCGGATGGCGGCAACGCCAGTACCGTCTCGTCGCTCCCGCAGTACTCTCCGGCGTCGTGCTCCCGATCGACCCTCGGCCGACTCGTACGTGCTCGTGGCTGTCCTGCCTTCTGGTGGTCGGCGGCCTGCAAGCCTGCGCCCAGCGAGCCCGCCGCTACCCACCGCCTTCGCCTCCGCCGGCTCCGCCCGTGGCCGCACCGCCGGCGCCCGCAACCGCGCAGCCCGCGGCTCCCGTCGCGCCAGTCGCCACCGCGTCCACGCCGCCGCCGCAGCCGATCCCGGAGCACGTGTTCGAGCCCGCGCGCCGCTACGTGAAGGACACCGATCTCGCGCTCTACAGCTACCACACCAAGCGCATCGGCAACGCCGAAGGCTACCTTGCCCCCATCGTGCGAACCAGCGACGGTGGCTTCGTGGTCGTCGGCACGCGCCGTCCTCCCGGAAAGTATCGGGTCGGGGTCTCGCGGCCGGTCGTGGCGAAGCTCGACGCGAGCGGCAAGAAGCAATGGGAGAAGGACTACAAGGCCCCGGGCTTCCTCGACTACGAAGCGGCGAGCGCCGTCGAGCTCCCCGACGGGTACATCGTCTACATCCTGTCCTACGTGCACCCGGCGCGCGGCTCGGTGACCCGCCTCGTGCGATTGGACCGTGGCGGCGGCAAGGTCTGGGACACGCGGCTGCGCGGCGAAGGGCGAGATCACACGCCGTTTCCGCAAGACGTACGGCTCGTCGGCAATGCGCTCACGCTCGAGGGTCACATCTACAAGGACGCTTCCGACACGGCCTATGGGTGGCGCGGCACCGTCAGCCTCGACGGCAAGGTGCTGACCGACGAAGTCGGCGGGCCGAACCCTTACAAGTGACGGCGGGACGACCGCTGCAGAGACCGTTGCGCCGCTCGCGCCGCGCCCCGTCGCTCAAATCCACCACGAGGGCATCGCGTCACGCCCGCCGCCCGCTCGCGCGAAGAGCATGCGCCGCTCGCGCCAGAGCAGTACGCCCCCGACCAACGCCACCGCCAGGCCGATGGCTACAGGCACGACGTTCAACTCGCGATCGGCGAGCGCATTGGTGTACCGCACGCTGAGCACGACCGTGGTGTTGTACACGCCGTGGGCGATCATCGAGGTCACCAGCGTGCCGGTGCACAGGCGACCCGCGGCGAACGCCACCCCCAGCACCATGGTGCCGGCGATCTGCGTGGGCTCGAGGTGGAACAAGCCGAACAGCACCGAGGGCACGACCAGCCCCCAGGCGAAGCGGCGCGCGAACGGCAAGGTGATCAGGCCGCGGAACAGCGCCTCTTCCGCCAGGGCGGGCATCACGCCCAGCGCCACCACCAATCCGACCACGCCGGCTCCAGAGGCGTTCCGCGCAGCGTTCACCACGATGCGCGACGCGGTGTACTCGTGCCCGGTCACCCGATGCACCAGCTCGCCCATGACCTCGGCCACCGGCGCCACGCCGAACACGAGCAGTATCGCCCCCACGGCACCCAGCACGCTGGGCCGGCCGAGCGGCAGGGCCAGGCGGAGCGGCGTCTTGAGCAGCCACAGCCACAGCACGACGGTGAGCAGCACGGCGATCTCGTTGACGAAGGTGCCGCCCGCGATCCAGGCCGTGCTGTTGGTGAGTGGCGAGGTCTTCGGGTCGCCGAGCACGGCCACCGGGTCTTGCCCGCGGGCCACCACGCTGGCCGCGGCGGCCGAAGCGACCGCCAGCCCGGCACCCACGATCCCGAACGCGGCGGTCAGCCAGATCAAGAGAGCTTGCAGCGGGGACGGAATCCGCTCGGAAGCACCGGGCACCGCGCCGAGACTAGTGCAGATCTTCGGGGCCCGGGGAGGCCCGGCAGAAACCCGCCCGTTTCGTGCCGAATACACCCCCGTCGTGTATCGTCCAACGCGAGTCGTCATGCGTCTTCTGCGTTCTCTCGTTCCCTGGGTCGCTGTGGTTCTGTTCGTCGCTTGTGGCAGCTCGAAGAAGCGCGCCGGAGACGCCTACGGGACAGAAGAGCAGTTCTGCCAGCACTGGGCCGAGGCCGCCTGCAACAGCAAAGTGGTGGAAGCGTGCGCCGCGGCCAGCGCCGAAAGCTGCGTCGCCAAGCAGACCACCTATTGCCTGGGGTCGGTGCCGCCCTACTACGCGTCCGAGAACGCGAAGACGTGCATCGAGCAGGTCGAAGCGGCCTACGAAGACGCCAAGCTGACCGCGGAAGAGGTGGCCATCGTTCGCAACATGGGCGCACCCTGCGACAAGCTCAACCAGGGTCTGAAGGCGCTCGGTGAAGTCTGCGAGGCTTCGGACCAGTGCAACTCGCTCGAGGACCAGGTGTGCGTCATCAAGCCCGGCGACGATTCGGGCACGTGCCAGGTGCCCAAGCTGGTCGGCGGCGGCTTTTCCTGCACGGCCGTCGACGAGCTGTGCATGACCGGCTTCTACTGCGACGGCTCGAACTGCATCGCGAAGAAGGGCGACGGGCAGGTGTGCACCAAGGACATCCCTTGCCTGGAAGACTTCTTGTGCGTCGACTCTGGTGGTCAGGGCAAGTGCGTGGCCAAGGGGGCAACCGCCGCCAGCTGCGACGCCGATTTCGAGTGCAAGAGCGGCATCTGCGCCAAGCCGGCCACCGGCTCGGGCAAGTGCGTCGAGTCGGTGGTGCTCACCCCCACCGACCCGGTCTGCCAGAGCCTGGGCTGACGCCGGCACCGAATCGCCTTGCCACCGGCCCCGGGGCGTCGTTCAAATCCCGGCCGATGACTCGCCCAGCTCTCGCCCTGCTCGCGATCGCCTCGCTCGGTTTCTGGGGTTGCGACGACCCGCCGCCAAAGAAGAACCCGTTCGAGCCGCCGCCCAAGCAGACGGTCGAGCCCCCGAAAGACGCGGCGCCGCCGAAGCCCACCGGCCCGCCCGAGCTGGCCATCGACGACCTGGGACCCAAGGTCGGCTTCTCGCGCGTGCTGCTCGACAAGCCCGAGGGGCGCGACAAGCTGAAGGACGAGCTGAATCAGGTCAAGGACCACTTCGCCGGCAAAGAAGCGACGCTGTCGATCATCCGCAAGGCAAAGCTGGCCTGGGTGATGGTGATGATGAACGAGCTCGGCAAGATCGGCGCGAGCAAGGTCATCATCAAGACCGAGACCCGTAAAGAGTTCCCGGGCGAGCTGGCGTTCACGCCCGAGGCCAAGGCACCCACCCCCGAGCCGTGCGCGGTGGTCGGCATGATCCTCGAAGATCGAAGCGCGGCCATCTGGAAGTTTGCGGGCGGGACCGCCATCAAGAAGGCCAAGGGGCTGGCCGGCCCCGATCTGTCGACGACCGGCGAGACCATCGAGCGCTTCGGCAAGGGCTGCAAGGGGTCCAACATGTTCTTCGTCTCGGCCGGCGAGACGGTGGAGTGGGGCCTGGCGTACGATCTGGCAGCTTCCACCCGCTCGCTATCGGACGTGAAGTTCGACAACCTGGTGCTGCTCGAGAAGACGCCCACCGCGGGGCGCAAGGTCGAGCTGACAAAGTGAGATCGGCATGAGGCTTCACACCCTGCTTCT
>Ga0138256_10001109_pt1 | contig 28856 bp, 21 predicted proteins | sample KNB2016incub_MG_FD_105486 | JGI IMG/M metagenome (GOLD analysis project Ga0138256, IMG submission 105486) | Active sludge microbial communities from wastewater in Klosterneuburg, Austria - KNB2014incub_MG | ecosystem: Engineered > WWTP > Activated sludge > Unclassified | place: Austria... | reverse complement strand
GACCTGTTCGAAAAGGAGCACATCCCCCGCGAGAGCATGAAGATACAGATCATGATCATGGTCGGGTTTGGTCTGGCGCCTTTTGTGGTGGGTTTTCTGCGCCAGCATTTTGCCTGGCATATTGTCTTCGCCGCGATCGCAACGATGTATGCCTTCGCGACAACGCTTTTGATTCCACTGCGCACGAAACCCAAACCACACCATCCGCACGAATCGGCGTGGCACAGCCTCAAGGCGGGGGTGCGTTATGTGCGAGGGCAGCCGCTGTTGATCTCGCTGCTTGCGGCGACATTTGTCGGCCTGTTTTTGGTGGGGCCTTTGCAGGTGCTGCTGCCCGAATTCTCGAAAGCCAAACTGCATCTCGACGAAGCGCAGCGTGGTGCACTGATGACGGTGCTGGGCGTGGGGCTTTTGATCGGCGGCGGTCTCGCGCAGTTTCTTTCGCACGCTCTGCCGCGCGGGCTGATGATCATTCTCGGTGCCGTGGCGTCGGGCGTTTCAATGCTACTGATACCGCAATTTGAAACGGCGACACCGGTTGCCATCTCGCTCGGTGCGTCGGGCATCTTCGGCGGCTTGATGAGCACATTGTTACCGGCCGCCATACAGCAGGGTACGGTCGATCATGCGCGCGGCCGGGTGATGAGCATCTACAATATTATTTTCCAGACATCGGTCGCCGTGGCGGCAGTCGGCCTGTCTCACCTGTCGAAATACACCAGCCCCGGTTTTGCCTTTCAGGCAGGCGGATGGTTTATCATTGTGGGCGCATTGGGTTGTTTGTTACTCAAGCCATTGCGCCAGTTGCGGTAGGTATAAAGGCGGCGCGGAGCGCATTATTTTACCTCGGTAATTTCTTTTTTCCACATGCCATGCAGGTTGCACTTGGCAATCACCGTAGCGCCCGGAATTTTTTCAGGTGGGATTGATAGCGTAGTATGCGGCTTTTCTCCGCGTTTGAAAGATTTCGCCGACAGTTCACGGCCCGCTGCATCGCGGACAAGAATGACTTCGACATAGTGGCCCATCTCTGCAGAAAAGGGAACATCCACTTCAATCTTTCCGTTGGCATTTGCCTTGAGCTGCGGATCATGATCTTTCGCAAAATCTTTCCAGCGGCCGGGATCTTCTTTAGTGAAGTAAACCTGGTTGCGCAGGCGATCGGCTTCGCCTGCATCTTGTGTTGGCTGACCACATGAAAGAAAGCATGCGGCAAGCAAGGTTGTGATCAAAAATACTGTCGACACTGGTCATTCTATCTGGTTAAGGCAGGGAAAATACCAGATTTTTGGAAATTCCATGCCGTCAAGCTTATCCCCCGGCGTATGCCTTTTAGCAAGAATCCCCCGAGTACAAAAGAGTACAGAGCGCAGCGGTAAAGCTATGTTCCCCCCTGAACAGGGGGGCCTTGACTGTTTTTCAGTCTTGTCATCCGCCGCCCTAACTTGTACTCTGGGGTGTGCGGCCATTATTCAGAATCAGCATCATTGCTATAGCACTGATAGCAGTCCACTGCTCGCGCATTGACGAGCTCGGCAGTCGTTTTTTTTCCAAGACGGGCAGCGCAAAAGCGGTCGGTACGATCTCAGGTCTTGCAGGGCTTAACCTAACTCTGAGCGTAAATGGCGAAACCGGTGTCGTCGGTGGTTCTACCGCAGAATTTGTCACGAGCCTGAAGAATGGTGACGCGTACACTCTGGCTATCGCCCAACAACCTCTCGGGCCACAACAGCTATGTACTTTCACTTCGTCCACCACCGGTGTCGCCAATGGCGGAGTGATCCCGTTTGCGATTCAGTGCTCGACGGGTACGAACACCATCGCGGGCACTATAACGGGGCTTACCGGCATCGGGTTGCAACTACAACTCAACGGCGGCGAGATTATCGCTGCGAGCGGCACCAGCTTTACCTTTGCAACAAAGATCACTGACGGCCAGGCATTCAACGTGCAGGTGAAGGCGCATCCTTCGGCACCCGTACAAATCTGCACCCCGGAATACAACGTCGGTATCATCGCGGGAGCGAATGTCACGAATGTTTCTATACTATGCTCGACGGTGCCGTATAGCGTGGGTGGTTATGTCAACGGCCTCGGAGCGGGACAGTCGGTGACGCTGCAGGTAAATGGTGGGCAAAACACCACACGAACCAGCGACGGATTTTTTCTTTTTCCGACGCCACTGGCCGACCAGACACATTTCGACGTCACCGTGCTGACACAGCCCACGGGGCGAACGTGCAGCGTGCAGAATCCGTCGGGGGCGATCTACGGGCGCGGTTCTTATGGCACGTATATTGAATGCAGTACATCAGCCTGGACCGTTTCGGGTGTAGTCTCCGGTCTTTCGGGTGGTTACGTAACGTTGGTCGCTTCTTCGGGTGAGTATAAGCCCGTTGTATCGAACGGCGCTTTCAGCTTTAGTCAAAAATTTGCCTCCGGGAGTTTCTACGCCGTTGAAGTTTTTCGCAACCCCGCTTTGCCGGCGCAGACCTGTACAGTTCAAAACGGTACCGGCGCCAATATTACGGGCGATATCAACAGCGTGAGCGTCGTGTGCAGCGGCGGGGGCTATACAGTTGGCGGCTCTCTCTCTGGTCTGACTGCCTCGGGTCTTGTGCTGCGGCTCAACGGCACAAGCGACGTCATTGTGCCAGTCGGATCGTCTTCGTACACGTTCGCGGACTCCGTGGCGACGGGTGGCACGTATAGCGTGACAGTGGCATCGCAACCCACGGGGCTTAAATGCACTGTGACGCCGGCGACGGCCTCGGGCACCGTAGCGACGGCCAATGTCACCAATGTGGCGGTGACATGTCAGACTGGCTATACTGTTGGCGGCACCGTGACGGGGCTTAATGGAACAAATCTTGTCTTGCGCAATACGGTGAATGGCGGTACGAATTCTGATTTTGTTATTTCGGGCAACACATTCACCTTTCCCGAACTTCTCGTGAACGGTGATGCATATTCGGTGCAAATCTTAAATCACCCTGAAAGCCAGTATCAAACATGCGGCGCATCGAATAGTGGCGGCACGATTGCAGGTGCGAATGTCACGAACGTGGCAATCACGTGTACTAATGTCATAGTCCAATTCGGCACCGCAACTGGCAACGCCGCTGAAGCCAATACGACCATTGACATACCGATTACCATCAACCCGGCTTCGGCGCGCCCTCTCAATTTGACGCTCGCCCTCGCCGCCGGCACCGCTGCCTCGGGCGTCGATTTTAATTTTCTCACGCCGACGCTTAACGTGCCGGTTGGGGCAACGACGGTCAACGCGCAGGTACAGGTGTTTCAGGATAGCACGTATGAGCCCAATGAAACCGTCATTATCAACCTCACCGGTGTAGACAAGGCTGCGTTGGGTGCGCAAGTGAACCACACGAACACGATCAACAACGACGACGGTGTCACCGCGACCAAAGTTGTGGTCACGAATTCAGGCAGCAACTTTACCGCAGGTGGTAACACCACGATCACGGTACAGGTGCAAGATGCCCTGAACAATCTCGCCACGACAGACAGTGCCACCCAAATCACGTTCACGCCGACAGGCCAAGGGCGGATTAACTCTGTAACGACGGGTACGGGCGATGGGGGTTATGGCGTCGCAGGTGGTGCAGAAACCGTCACCGTGGCAGGTGGTATCGCTACTGTTGTCATCGCGAATACCGTCGCGCAGAGCTTTCAGATTGCTGTGACGAATAACGCGGCATTGACGAACCCGGCGAATATTTCGCTGACATCAAACGTGGGCGCCGCAACGCAGGTAGTGATCACCTCGGCGGCACCCGACACCACAGCGGGCGGCACCTCAAGCCTCACGGTGCAGGTGCAGGATGCAAACGGCAATCTCGTGACGGGGGCGACGACGCAGATTACCTTTTCGCCGACGCTCGGCGGAACAATCACGGGGGTAACCACAGGCTCGGGCGACGGATCGTACGGTGTTGCGGCTGGCGCCGAAACGATCACCGTGTCGGGCGGCATCGCCACGATTACACTCACGAACAATACCGCACAGACCTACCAGGTCGCCATCACGAATAATGGCGGACTTGCGAATCCCGCGAACGATAGCGTGACGATTTCGTCTGCTGCGGCAAGTCAGGTAGTGCTCACTGGCGCGGGCTCAAACTTCATCACCGGTGCGACAACATCGCTTACAGTTCAGGTGCAAGATAGTTTTGGCAATGTGCGCACAACAGATAGTGCAACGCAGATCACCTTTTCGCCCACTGCCTCAGGCAGGGTCACAGCCGTGGGCACCGGTACCGGTGACGGCAGCTATAACGTTGCGGGCGGCGCCGAAATCGTGACGGTAGCGGGTGGTGTAGCGACTGTAACTATTGGGGATGCAGTTTCGGAAACCTTCCAGGTCGCTTTCACCAACAATGCCGGATTAACCAACCCCTCAGCGCGCAGCCTCACGGCGTCGAATTCGGCGACACAGGTTGTGGTTACACAGGCCGGCGCGGACTTCATCGTGGGTAATTCTACAACGCTCACCGTACAGGTTCAGACCTCGGGCGGTACGCTTGTGACTGGCGACAACACGACGCAGATTACCTTTGACCCGACCAATTCGGGTCGTGTAACCGGTGTGACCACCGGTACTGGCGACGGTAGCTATGGTGTAGCGGGTGGCGCAGAGGTCGTCACTGTGGCGGGCGGTATCGCGACGATCACACTATCTGATTCTGTTGCAGAAACTTTTCAGATCGCGATGACGAATAATGCCGCGCTTTCGAATCCTGCAAATGATTCAATCACGGTGACTAATGCTTCGGGCGCCGTCATCACCAAGGCCGAGTATTTTGACATTAACCATAACGGCAAAATTGATCGCGTCAAGATTACTTTTGATAAGAATGTCGATGAGACAACGATTTCGGGCGATATCACGACGCAGTTCCTGATCGCTGGTTACAGCGGGGTGGCTTTGGTGAGTGGTGCCTGTATCGACGAAAGTTATCCCACCAACGGAAACTGCACCGATGCGGGGGAAGTAAACGATACCGCAACAAATAGCATCGTCTGGCTGTCATTCACCGAAGGGCCGACGTATGACACCGGTGCAACGCCCGACCTGACAGGCGTCGATGTGAGCCTGCGCACAACCGCCGGTTTAGGCGGATGTTATATCCACACAACGGGCGGCAACTGCAACACGCAGACATCCGCAGACTTCGGTACCGGTGCCGTGACCGAAGCCGACAAGGCACCACCCGTCTTTGTCGCCGCCTGGGCCGACCCCATCATCGATGCGTGGCAGCTCAAGTTGCAATTTTCTGAGGCGGTGGATTTATCATCGGGCGTGGCGGCTTGTTCGGGAACTGTGACCAATGCCGCGTTCACGTATAATAATGTCAGTAGCAGCAATACATCCGCCTTGCGCACTGATTTTGCCGATAACAATGGCTGCGACAGCACGAGTGGTAATTACTATGTCATACCGCGGGTCAACGCGCGGTTCACGATGAGTGACCTCAAGACCGATACCTTGGCGCTGGCATCGACCTTTTACGACAGCCTCGGCCAGAGCACGATTGCGACGACAAAGACGATTGGCTATGACCCGAATTTGGAACTCTATTACCCCATGGATGCGGCGGCACCGGTCAGCGACACCAATTCGGTGATTCATGATGTTACCGCTAACGGCAGAAACGGCGCGGTCAGCAATGGTGCAAAGCTCGTGCGTGATATGAGCGAAGGCAACTACCAGGCCTACCAGTTTGATGGGGTCGATGACCTCATAACGGTCACTGGCTATAAGGGAGTCACAGGTACTACCGACCGCACCATCAGTGCATGGGTCTGGTCAGAGCACGGTGGTTACAACGGTTCGACGCACAACCGCTGTCAGATTGTTACGTGGGGCAGCGGGAATGTCTACGGTATGGCGCTCAACCACGAAGGCGGAATCGGGCAGCGCGGTGGTTTGACTTTGACTGCGGGCGGCAGTCTTACCAACACCTCGGTCACACCGGTTACCTCGGGTGGTTGGAAGCACGTCGCAATTACCTGGGCAAACGATGGCACGCCTAATGCGAGCGATGCAGTTTTGTATGTGAACGGGGTTGCGCAAACAGTGACAAATGCCGGGGGCGCGATCAACACCGGTAACACAAACGATATGATTTTTGGCCGGGGTTTCACGCTTGGAGATGCGAATTTCCGGGGTAAAATGGATGAAGTTCGCGTCTACTCCCGCGCGCTCACCGCGACGGAAATCAGAAAACTGGCCGTGAAGGTGCCGTCGGGTGTGGTGGCGCATTACCCTACGGAACGCTGGCTGGATGTCGTTAAATATGGTGCTGGCACCACTGATAAGACAATAGATATTTCAGGAAACGACGGTGATTTAGGCGCAGGCCTTACTGACCCGACCCCCGCAGCATGGCGGTTTGGCGGTGGCAACACGACAAGTTATGATTATTCAGGCGGCATGCATATCGGCACCCCCGCACAACTGAATCTAGCCAACAAAGATCTCAGTTTTGCGCTTTTCATAAGTGCCGTCAATAATTCGGCAACTGAACATTTCATCAGCCTGGGTTTAAATGCGGGTTATGAAAATATTTCCATACGAAAAAACACCAACAACAGCTATCGTTTTTGTTTCGACAGTTGTGCAACGGAATCGGTTACCAGCGGTGTGTTGAGCTATGAATGGCATCATTTTGCAGGCACCTTAAATGCAACTACACGCGAGATGAAATTCTATGTCGATGGCACCCTGATTGGGTCAACGACAGCCTCAAGTGCTTTTATTGGTAATAATGCTCTGAGACTCGGAAATGGCAGAACAGGCTTTGCCGCCGCCGGTAAACTGAATGATGTCCGTTTTTATGATCGTATTCTCACCGCCAGCGAAGTCAAGGCTCTCTCGACCGAACTCGACCGCGGGCTGGTGGCTTATTATCCGCTCGATGACGCCGCGGCGACGGCGCGGGATTACAGCGGATCGGGGAATGATCTGACGGCGAGCGGCTCGCCGACGTATGTCAATGGGCGTGACGGATTGGCACAGGGGGCATACAATTTTGTCGCCGCAAGTTCGCAGTATTTAACTCGCACCGGCTTCACCAACCTGCCGACAGCCAGCAATGATAGAACAATGTGCGGATGGAAAAAGCTTACTGCCCCCACCGGTAGCTGGCAGATGGGCATTGATTATGGTACTTATGCGAACAACAATGCTAGCGGTTTGGCAGTTAATAACCAATCGGTACCGGCCTTCGGAGGGCGATCGAATGATCTCGTAGCGACCCTTGCGGCTTCTTATTCGGCATGGTATAACCATTGTGTAATCATGCAGTCGAATGCCATGAAATTATATGTTAATGGTAATCTTGAGGCAAACGCGACTATGACCGGCCTGAATACTGGTGCGACTGCGCTTCGACTTGGCGCCAGTCTGAATGCGGATGCATTTTTGAACGGCGCGCTCGATGACGTTCGCATTTACAACCGCGGCCTATCCCTTGCCGAAATCCGCGAGCTGTCGGGGTTTTATCCGGCGCATGTGGCGAATCTTGGCATCTGGTATGACGCGAGCCGTATTGGAGATACTGGGAACCCCAACCCAGCCGAAGGCAGCGACGTCAGCCTGTGGAATGATCTGAGCCTCAACAACCGCTTTGCAGACAAGAGCGGGGCCTCTTCGAGCAAGCCCAAATTCCGAACCAACGTGATCAACGGTTTGCCCACCGTACGTTTTACAGAGGCCGATGGCCAGCGCATGGATATCAACAACTTCGGGCGCAACCTCAACACTACGCAGCATACGCAGCTTGTGGCGTTTCGCGCGAGCGGTGGCTTACCGGGAGCCATCACCTCACAGTCGAGCGGACACAACATCTTTCTCTATAATGCTGGGCCGGTTCTTCAGTCGCAGATCGGCGGTACGTATCGGAGTGCGAATACGGCCTATGTCGATAACACGTTCGTCATCGCAGGCCTCAGCTATGCAAACCCGGCAGGTACATTTTACCGCAATGGCGTTGCCGATGGTACCTTCAGCGCCACTGCGCAATCAAGCACAAACGCCTGGAGGTTTGGCGATGCGTCTTCGGCGCTCAACGGTGATGTCGCAGAGCTGATTATCTACGACCGCGTGCTCACAGCGGCCGAGCTCGAGAAGGTGAATTGTTATTACAACAAGAAGTATGCGATTGCGGTTACGGGGGTGGTTTGTGAATGACCGACTGGACCTCACCCCCCGGCCCCCTCTCCATTACATGGAGAGGGGGAGAAGGAGTATCTTGCCCCTTTGGTGGCCAGCGTTTTGGCTCCCCTCTCCACATTGTGGAGAGGGGCTGGGGGTGAGGTGAAAAAGATACTCTTCTTCACGCTCCTCTCCACTGCCCTAGGCACCACCCTCTCCGCGCAATCCCTCCCCCGCGTGCTCATTCTCGATTTCAAAAATAAATCGGGTAACGCGTCGCTGGGCTACCTCGAAGGTTCGATTACCGATGCTGTCACCGCCGAGATGAAGAAACGTTTCACTTTTCGGGAAATCCCGCCCGAGCAATGGAGGCCTATCGCCACAAAAAACTACTTTTTTGAACCCGACCACGGCACCGATAGCGCCGCGATGAACCTTGGTTTGCTGACCGGTCAGGATGTAGTCGTCGCGGGAAATATAAATGCAGGTAAGAACGCGAACAACGTTGTCGTCTCTATCGCAATCTTCGACATCGGTCAAAAGGTAAAAATGGTCGAACTGAATTTGCCCCTGGCACTCTCGGCAAATATGTTCTCTGATATCGAAAAGATTGCTTCGCAGGCAACAGATACCGCTGCGAGAATTCTCCCCAACAGAAACGAATGGGATCGTACAGGCCTCGGAAATTATACCAATAAAAGAAACCAACACCTGTACTTTTCTACATCCGCCGGGCTTCTGCCTTATGCCTCGGCAAAGACAACAATCCTCAGTGAGAGCTCTGTTGTTTCTGCCGAAAGTTTCAAACTCAAATTCAACCTGCAGCTGCAATATGAGTTGGATCTACCCCGGTTCAAAAACCTGTTCGCCTGGGGTGGCGGTGCCATCGAGTTCGGTTCGCAGTCTTTTACGACAGGTGCGGGCGGCGACGTGAAGGGCTCGCTCTTCAGCTGGGAATTATTAGCCGGCGGCGGCTGGCACATTCTCGAACGCGTGCGGTGGCGCCTTTCACTGCTCGGCGGTGCGGGCGTCTATATGCAGAGCGTGAAATTCGACTATGCATCCGACACGGTATTTGCGCTCAATTCCACTTCACTGGGTCTGGAATCAGGCAAATCGGCGCAAGCACTCGCGATAGTCGCCCCGCTCGGCGCTCGCTACAGTTTTCGTATAACCCCCGACGTTTCGGTCTTTGGTGCCCTGACGGTGAAGGGGCGCTTCTTCCAAAACACCACCGGATTCACTTCATACATGATGCTGGGTGCCGGCTACGATTTCTGACCCCCTGTTCGGGGGGGATTGAGGAATTTATTATCTATTGACCGCCAGCGCCATACGGATAGAAAAAATCATGCATATCGGCATCGTAGAAAATGACTCGGCTTTTCGCGACGACATTTTGGTCACGCTGAAGAGACTCATGCCCGCTGCCAAACTCGACTGGTGGCAGAGCGCTGAAAATTTGTTACGCGAGAATGCGGACGAGTTGCCCGACATCTTGCTGCTCGATGTGATGCTGCCCGGCATGACCGGCATCGATCTGACGGGCGAACTCTACCGCCAGGGCTACACGGGCAAAATTGTCATTCTAACCAACATGAATTCTGACGAGCTGATTCTCGAAGCGATTGAAAATGGCGCTGTCGGCTATGTGCTCAAATCAGACCGCCGCGAGCTCAAATCCATTATCGATACCGTCGTCGCGGGCGGTGCGATTCTGACCCCCACGATTGCGCTGCGCGTGATGACGGCAGTCAGGGAGCGCCGTGCCGAATCGCCCGATTTCGGCCTGTCTGAGCGCCTGCAACAGGTGCTCGATCTGATGGTGGCCGGAAAAACCATACCACAGGTCGCCCGGGTGCTGCGACTCAGCCCGGCTACGGTGCATGGCTACGTCAAAGATATTTACAAGAAGCTCAATGTGCATAACCGGGCAGAACTGGTCGGTCGCGTTCGCAATTTCGGTTGAAGATTGTGCCACCAAAGTAAATCCGCCTTGTGCGGATTTTTCGCCCGGCCTGTTTCATTACCGCAGCTCTACTGTGTCTGCTCAGCCTTCAAAGGGTCTCAGCCGCAACGGCAACGGTAGATCTCCATGACGGCAAAGCGGTCGTTCTCGACCACCTGCCGTGGAATTTCTACTGGAACAAATTTCTTTCAGCCGACGATTTTAAGCGGAACGCGCAGGCACCCGACCTGGTCACGCTGCCTGCTTCTGTATGGAACGGTTTGCAGCTGCGCGGCCAAAATTTGTCTTCGTTCGGTTACGCCACATACGCAGTGAAGTTTCAGACCGGCATGCCGGGGGAACGCCTCGCGCTAAGGTTGCCGCCGCCGCTCACCAGCTACAGAGTTTTTATCGACGGCGCACTCATGGGCGAGGTGGGCAAGCCGGCGGAATCTGCGGAGCAATATGTCGCGCGCCGAAAATCTTCTCTTATCTATTTTACGCCTGCGGGCAACGAGATTGAAATTGTCATTCATGTCGCGAATTATCTGACTCATAAAGGAGGCCTGCGCGGCAAAATCGAGCTGGGCCGGGCAGAACAGATGCAGTCGTTCGGCGTGCGTTACCTTGCGATCGATCTTTTTTCGATCGGGCTGATCTTTTCGATCATGCTCTACCATGTCTTGATTTTTTTACTCACGCGTCGGTACTTACCCACGCTGATTTTCGCGGTATTGGCGCTCGATTATTTTTTCCTCGCATTCTTATTCGGCGAACAGTCGATCAGCGTCTTTTTTCCGGAATTTCCGTTGGCGGTGCATGTGCGCATGTCCTCATTTTTTACTTACGTGTTGCCGCCGCTGGTGCTCGAATTTACAGGCAGGCTTTACCCCGGAACCGTGGCGCGTAATGTCCTCAGACTATACTGGATTATCGCACTTACGTTTATTTTACTGACGATTCTCCCACCGGTGTATTTCATGAGGCTGAATATTTTTTACTACGGTATCGTGGCATTTTCTGCGGGCCTTGTCTGTCTGTGGGGTGTGTTTCAGGCAGCGCGGCAGAAGCAGCCTGGCGCGCGCATACTACTCGTTGGCCTGTTTTTTCTGGTCGCGCTCACGCTCTACGCCACGTTTCTTTACTTCACGCATTCGGTCGCCGGTAGTTTTTTGTCTATCGGCTTCACTTTGTTTGCACTGTTTCAATCGGGTTCGCTCGCGCATTCGCACGCCGCGCTCGACCGCGAGAATATTTTGATGCAGGCGCGCCTTGAACGCAGTCGCAGTGCGCTCGAAAACCAGCGCAAACAAATCGAGGCCAATTTGCACGACAGTCTCGGTGGCAACCTGACAGACATCAAATTGGGCCTTGAAGCACTCGAAAAGCAGGCCAAGTCCCGGAGGATTGCCAGGGATATCCGCCGCCTCGATCACCGTGTTTCAGGCACAATTGCATCGCTGCGCACCGAGCTCTTGTTTCTCGAAGATATGCAGCTGGCAATGAAAGACTTTGTATCGGGCATCAATCTGATTCTACTGCGCCGCTACCAGATGGCCAAGCGACCTGTCGAAATCGATATTTCTCCGGAGACCCGCGAACAAGGCCAGCTTTTACAGAAAAACGGAGTATTGAGCCACGAACGTATTCCCGAACTTTGTATGGTTGTTCAGGAGCTATGCAATAACAGCCTGAAATATACTGCGGGCACGACGCACTGGCAGATCGAAGCCGACGCCTCACACTTGCGTATTCAGGTGCAGGCGAAAAGCCGGCGGAAAAAAAACACGGGTGGATTAGGTCGTGACACATTGCGACACCGCACAGAAACTCTGGGAGCTCATTTTTCCCATTCCGTTGAAGACGGCACCTACCGCGCAATAGTCGAACTATTATGATTGTTTTTGTGCTATCTCAAATGACCGTTGCCGCTGAAGCACTGTGCTGCAATCCGGAGCCCCCGGTTTTTACAGCCGGCCCCTGAGCGGCTTCCATCAGGCCACCGACCTTGAACAAGGCATATTTCTCTTCACCCAGCAATTGCCCCACATCGGTCAGCAATGTTTTGTCGTAGCGCACGCAGAAACTTGAGTGCGCCTTGATCGATTGTAAAGGCCCGCCCTCGGCTTCACGCCAGTAAAGGTACACGGGGTTATTGCCCGAATACTTGCGCAATGTTGTCTTGACTTTACCAATCATGGATTCCAGATCAGCAGAGGTTTTGACATTAAGGTATAAGTGCAGCGATTTCTCTACGCGGTCGGTGAACTTCGCTTCTGGCACAATGCCCGCGAGCGCATAGTTCATCGTCGTGACTTCTTCTTCGCGGAAAGCCTGCACGCGAATATCAAAAATCGCGCAGCTGTTCTCGTTAATAAACGGCTTCACTTGCTCGAACATATTCTGGAAAATACGCACTTCAATCTGGCCGGTTTTGTCCGTGATTTTGAGAAGATAAAAAGCACCGCGCTTCGAGGTGACTGTGCGCAGCGAATCAACAACACCCATGACTGATACCCGCCGCTCTTTAGAAACGCCGTCGTCGAGGTCGGCAATTTTGGTTAGCCGCATGTGCTCACCGATCTCGTCGAAACGGTCGAGCGGGTGGGATGTCAGGTAGAGCCCCAGGGTTTGTTTTTCCTTGAGTAACTTTTCTTCTTCGGAAAATTCCTGCACATTCTGGATCTGCAGCCGTGCCGCTTCTTCTTCGACGCCGCCGAAAAGCGAGACCTGTCCCGAAGATTTATCGAGCTGCGCCGAAGCGGAAAATTTGAGAATTTCGTCGGCGGCGTGCACAATCGCGGCGCGCGTAAAGCCCAGTGAATCTGTGGCCCCGGCAAAGGCCAGCGCGTCGAGCAGTCGGCGGTTCAGGGTTTTGGTATCGAGCGATTCTGCGAACTCGGCAAGCGATTTAAAACGCCCGCCCAGCTGCGCACGCGCTTCCACAATCGCCTTCGCCGGCGCTTCACCGAGGCCCTTGATGCCGAGCAACCCAAAGCGCAGGCGGGTGTCGTCCAGAATAGTAAAGTAGACATCCGACTCATTCACGTCGGGGGGCAGCACTTCGATACCCAGCTCTTTCGCATGGTTGATGTAGCCGATGATCTTGTCGGTATCGCCAATATCGGCGTCCATTGAGGCTTTGAGAAACTCAATTGTATAGTTGGTTTTAAGATAGGCCGTCTGGTAAGTGATGAGGCCGTATGCGGCGGAGTGCGACTTGTTGAAGCCGTACTTCGCAAATTCGGCCATGTTGTCGAAGAGCTCTGACGCCCATTTTTCCTGGTATGTCTTGAGTTTCGCGCCGTCGACGAACTTGGCTTTCATTTTCGCCATTTCTTCGGCGTTCTTCTTGCCCATCGCCTTTCTGAGTGTATCCGCTTCGGCGAGTGTGAAGCCGCCGATGATCTGCGACGCGAGCATGATCTGTTCCTGATAGACAAACGTGCCATAGGTATCGCGCAAGATCGGTTCGAGCGACATGTGCGGATATTCGAGTTTCATCTCGCCGTTCTTGCGCTTCACATAACTTTCAGTCATGCCCGATTCGAGTGGGCCCGGGCGGTAGAGTGCGATGATTGCGACAATATCTTCAAAAGCCTTGGGTTTCGCCTGCATCAAGAGCTTTGTGATGCCGGTACTCTCGACCTGAAACACGCCGCGCGTTTTACCCTGTGTTAAGAGTTGGTAGGTTTTGAGATCGTCGAGTGGCAGGCGTGCCATGTCGAGATCGACGTCGTGGCGCCGTTTGATCTCGTTGACGCAAGACTGAATGACCGTGAGGTTTTTGAGGCCCAGAAAGTCCATTTTGACAAGGCCGATCTTCGGCAACAGCGTCATGTCATATTGCGTCACAATCGAATCTGTCTTGTTGTCTTTCGCCAAGGGCACAATTTCGTCGAGCGGCTGCGGCGCAATCACCACGCCGGCTGCATGTTTGCCCGAGTTGCGCGGCATACCCTCAAGCGTCTGCGCAATCGCGTAGAGCTGTTTTTCTTTTTCGCCCTGTTCGAAATATTTCTTCACTTCGGGCGAAGCGGCAACAGCGTCTTTGAGCGATATGCCTGGAGTATCAGGCAGATTCTTGGAAAGAGCGTTGATAATCTGGTAGTCTACGCCCAGAACGCGCGCGACGTCCTTGATGACCGCTTTTGCCGACAGCGTACCGAACGTGATAATCTGCGAAACATGGTCTTCGCCATACTTATCAACAACATAACGAATCACCTCTTCGCGGCGGTCGCGGCAGAAGTCGACGTCGATATCGGGCATTTCCTTGCGCGAAGGATTCAAAAAGCGCTCGAAGAGCAGATCGTATTTTAATGGGTCAAGATCGGTGATACCAAGCGAATAGGCGACGAGCGAACCGACGGCAGAACCCCGACCTGGCCCCACGGGAATTCCCTGACGCTTGGCGTAATTGATGAAATCGGCCACGATGAGAAAGTAGCCTTCGAAGCCCATGTTCTTGATGACCCCGAGCTCATACTGCAACCGTTCGCGGTGCTTGTCTGAAACATTGCCGTCAAAACGGCGCGACAGACCAGCGACCGCTTCGGCGACCAGATAGTCGCCGAGCGACATGCCGGGTGGAATTTTGAAATCGGGTAACAGCGGTGCGCCGAACTCAAATTCAAAATTGCACATATCGGCAATTTCGAGGGTGTTATAAAACGCCTGTGGCAGCTCGGGAAACAACCCGAACATTTCTGCCGGCGACTTCACGTAAAACTCGTCGTTGAAGCCGAACTCAAGAGGATCAGAGATCTTCTTGTTCATCTGGATGCGCAGCATAACTTCCTGCGCTTTCTGGTCTTTGCGCGTGAGAAAGTGGGAGTCATTCGTCAATACGAGAGGAATATTTAAGGCACGCGATATATCCGCCGCACCGCGCGCGACTTCAATCTGTTCAGGAATGCCGTGGTTCTGGATTTCGAGGAAGAAATTGCCCTGGCCGAAAATTTCATTGAGGCGACCCGACAGTTCTTTCGCCTTCACCATATCTTGCCGGTAGATCAGGCGGTTGACTTCTCCCGCGAGGCAGGCAGTCAAACCGACCAAACCTTCTGAATGTTGTGCGAGCAGTTCGTAATCGATGCGCGGCTTATAATAGAGGCCTTCAGTATAGGCCTTCGAGGCGAGCTTCGTCAGGTTCTTGTAACCCTGCTTGTTCTTCGCCAGCAGAATCAGGTGGTATGCGCGGCCGTCGACGAGGTCTTCCTGGTTGCGCTTCTCAAAGCGGCTGCCCGGAGCAACATACGCCTCGTAGCCGATGATCGGCTTCACGCCCTCTTTTTTGGCTGCCTCGTAGAACTCGATTGCACCGAACATGTTGCCGTGGTCGGTGACGGCGACCGACTTCATGCCGAGTTCTTTGACCTTCTTGACGAGGTCTGACGGGCGAATCGCCCCATCGAGCAGCGAGTAGGTGGAATGCAGATGCAGGTGCGTGAAATCGAGTTGCTTTGAGGCAGCAGGGGGGGATGTTTGAACGGTCTCAGCCATTTACTCTATATTATGAATCGGCACCGGACTGACCGCCGCTGAGCACAGAGAAGACTTTCGCTGCACCCCGCGGCGCCTTGGCAGGGAAAATCCCCGAAGCGCCTGACGGACTATTTTCAGGATGGGACATAACGTCAGCCAAAAAAGGTTTTCCACCCTCTGCGGGCATTTTGCCCATAAGGGGCTGCGCGGCAGGTCGCGTGATTGGCTGCATTCGGTTGAGCAAAACATATATTCTGGCCGAAAGCTGGCCGATAGGCCGGTTCATGGAGCGTTTTTCGTCAGAAAAATGCGGAACTTTTGGCCGGAATTTTTGTTTTGCGACCTGCCGCGCAGCCCCATAAAAATGCCCATTTTCAGGGCTTTTAATCGGATAAAAACAAGGTGCCGAGGCCCAGAGCGAAAATCCATTCGGCAAACAGGCGGTAATGCACCCTGAAAAAAGCGAACCGCTGCAGCCAAAGAATGGCGCCCGGCACTACCGCAAGAAACAATATGAAACTCGCTGTCGCCTGCAAAGACACAGTCAGTCCAGGGCGCGCCAAGGGAAAAATCCACAGCGCTGGTATCGCCAATGTTGCGAGCGCCGATATAACAAACACAAAATGGCGCAGCACCCGGTGCGGCAACACGGCTGTCGCAAAAGTCTCTCCCTCAGCATGGTCGAGGTCATATTCAATAATCGAATTCATGAACAGGTTTTGCAGCGCGGCAATGGCGAACACAACCACCGTTGCAACGAAAAACCCATTTAACTCGGCGTCGCGGTTAGCAATCGGAGCAAACCAGACGCCGAACGTGTATATCATCGCCACGGAAAATTCTTTGCCGATACGCACGCGCCCCCAAAAGGCGAGCACAACATGCAACACAGCAAATGCGCCAACGAGTAAACCGCCAAGAACAACCAGGTCGCGCAGATACCAGACTGCACCCAGAAACGCCGCGAGCGCGGCAATGGCGGCGAGTACTGTAAGCAGAACAAAATGGTCATGGTGAAAACGATGGCGTGCATTCACGGCCTTGCCCCGCAGCTTCCATGCATCAAACAGGTGGTCTGCCGTGTAGATCACCCAGACCGAAAGCGGCAGAATCCACCACCAGGCATGCCGCATGCGGGCGCGGCAGATTGTCTGTGCTACCGCGCCCGAACCCATCGCGCCGATGCACACGTCGAGACTCAGCATCTCGGCGTAATATTGGCAGCGCGCGAGAATTTTCAGCATGGCATTATTACATCTGCCATGCGTTTAATCAGTGAACCGGCGGTCTTTACCGTCGAACGGCGGGTAAAAAGACACAGAGAGGATGGAATATTCTTTGCCGGTATTTTCCGCCCAGTGCAGCGTGCCCTTTTGTACTTTGACAGGTTTATCCTTTTCGAGTATTTGCACTTTATCGGCGAAGTGCAGGCTGTTGCTACCTTTGACAAGCAGCACTTCAAAACTGTGCTTATCATGAAAATGGGGTTTTTCGGCGCCGTTCATGAGAATGATGTGCGAGCTCTTATCGTTGTCGCGGTAGACTTCTTTGATGACGAGCGCTTGCTTTTTCTCTTCGTCAGAGAAGAATTTGTCGGGGGATTTCTGGCACGCTGTGACCGCCACGGCAGCCGCAAATATAACTGCCACAAAACGCAATTTCAACATAGGCCGCTGCAAACAAACAAATGAGAGACGTCAACCGATTACGGGGAACCGATCGCAAGCCTCCACTGCACCACCACCATGTCTGCAGAGCGCACTGTCGCCGTACCGACCAAAACCGGATACACCACGGATGGCACACTCTGGTAAAAGATCGCCAGTCTGCCAAAGTTGTCGCTGCGAAATTCAAATCCCAGTGCGGCAGAAAAAATCGCCATTGCACCCGAAGGCGATGCGGCATTATACACCGAACCATCCGCCGCAGCGAGCATGATGGTTGCATGCGTGTGCCTCACGCCGATACCGAGTTTGCCCAACACTGCGAACCAATCGCTCAGTGCGTAACTATAAGTCATTGAAACCAGCGCGAGAGTCTGCGCGATGTTACGGTAACGCACCACCGAACCCGACGGGTATTGCTGCGAGAACGTCGGTACAAAATTGTACCGCTCGGTTTCGGTTGGCAGCGAACGCGCCAGAGAGAATTCATAACCCAGCGAGTGCGCACCGGTGAGCGGCGCCTCACGCCCGGCAACGAGCCCCAGAGACAGACTCGCCGGCGCCGTGGCATAGATGTCATTGATGAGCCCAAAAAAGTATGGCTGCGTGTAAGCGGCGCTGCCCCCCAGGTACCAGAAGGCGCGCGGTGGATTGATACTTTCGGAAAAGACAGGAGCCGACGGCAACAGCATTGCAGATACGGCAATGCGATACATCCACCTCACCATACATACCTGTATTGTAACGAGAGTTGCGCGAAGTACGGCAGAACAATGTGGTTGCGCACCGTTTCGGGATACACCACCGGCGGATTCAGCGATAGAAACACGGCGATACCGTGGTGGCGATGCGCGGCATATTCGAGGCCTGCCGCCAGATCGGCAGTGAGCACAGCATAGGTGTCATCGCGTGCGGGGTAATTCGCCGGTGTGAGATTCGTGCCCGCCGGCAGATTCTGCGGCCGCGGGTCGATCGTGCGGCTGGTCACATGGTCGGCGACACCGAGGCGGTAAGTCAGGTTCCAACGCTCTGCAAGTTTCTGGGTGAGGCGCAAACTGACGCGGGGCACATGGTGTGTGAGCGTCGCGGTCTCTTGAATTGGCACTGCGACGGCGCCGACCTGCTGCGCAGTCGAGATTGTGCGCGAAGCCGGTGGCACATAGCTGTACGCAAGCTCAACGCCAAAACGGTAGTTTTCTGACAGTGCATCGTCAAAGCCCGCCTGCAGCGAAACCCCCGGCTGCACACCAAAGTCATAGCGCACCGCGCGGTACCAGTCGATGGTTGAGTCATACGTATAGACCGAGTCGGTGAACCAGAAGTACGGCAGGGTCAGGTCGGCACCGACTCCAGTGAAATACTGGCGGTGGCTATGAGCTAATAAAGGAGAAATAAAACCGGGAAGCGCAAGTGCGGCCAGTAGTGCGAAGAATATGCGAATCAGAGCTCGCTGTTACCCCACAGGCATGGATTGTCGATCAAAATAGACCCTGTCAAAAGTACATGACAATTCTCATGCCCACCGAATCTACAGAAGATTAGTCGGATGTCGATTTCAGAAGCTGAATCAACTCAGCGTTAAAAGCCCCCGGGTTACGTACGGCAGCAAAAAAATCCCGGTCGCACTTCTCAATCGCATTCACCGCCGGCTTCACCAGCTTTTTTCCCTTTTCAGTCAACACGACCGTCTTCGCGCGCGTGTCAGTCGAATGCTCTGCGCGCGAGACGATACCCTTGGTTGCGAGCGTGCGCAACACCTGCGAGGTTGTCATCGGATCAATTTTGGAATGTTCGGATAATACGATTTGCGTGACCTCTTTTTTCAAAAGAGTCAGCCAGTGTATGCTCGCCAGCAGCACAAACTGTGAATGCGTGAGATCAAATGGCTGCAGCACCTTTTTGATCTCACGCTGCCACAGCGTTGTGACCTGCCACAACAAGAAGCCTGAACTGTCTTCTGCTTTGGCTACGGAGAAAGTTTTGTCGGCGGATTTCATGCGCTGCTGCGAATTAGGTCTGAAGCGGCGGCGGCAACCTTTTTCCGTGCAGTGCCTGTATGCTAATACGCTTTTGCTGCTTCGATCTGCCGCGTTGTCTCTTCAGGCAGAGTATCGACAATCTCCTGCGCGACAAGCTTGCGCCACAGAAACCCCAGAGGCCCGCTCACACGCATGGTCGTCGTGATCGTAAGACCTTCCTTATTTTGTTCAAACCGGTGCTCACCGGTCATGCGCGCACCAGGGAACTTTGTCAGATCGACAAATTTACTGTTCTTCTCTGTTTCAATGAGTTCTATCTTTACCTTCGGTCCCTTTTTCACCTTAATGAAAAAATGGTTACCACGTTCAAATTCACCACTCATCTTTGCGTATTCGATCTGTGTGTCCCATTGGTGCCAGTTGTTCACGTCAGCAAACAGCCGCCACATCTGCGCGGCCGAAACCGCCTTTGTTGTTGCTGAATAAGTTTTTTCCCACATAAGTCTTTCCTTGCTTATTGATATGTGTATATATTATATGTGTACATATAATATAAAGCCGGATTGGAAACTTCCGACAAATCTGCTGAGATTCAATTAGATTGACGTTTAAGCAAAAAATCCCGACTTTATGCAGAACCGAAGACTGGAATGAGAAAAGTCCAACCCCACAAACACTGCCACTTCTGCGGCGCTGCTTACAGCGATCTTTCCGGCTACCCACGCACCTGCCCGGCTTGCGGCGAAATGTTTTGGTCGAACCCAATTCCCGTTGCGGTGGTCGCAGTGAAAATGGAAAAGGGCGTGCTGATTATCCAGCGCGGCATCGAACCGGCAAGGGGTCACTGGGCCCTGCCCGGTGGTTTTCTCGAAACCGGCGAAACCTGGCAGCAGGGTGCCTGCCGCGAAGTGCGCGAAGAAACCGGTTTTGATCTGCCCGTGGCTGAGATTGACCTTGTCTACGCGCTCAGCGCAGCGCAGACGAAACAGTTAATTTTGTTCTGCACAACCAAGAGCCGTTTCAGCCAGTCTGATTTTACGTTTGTTCCCTCAGAAGAATCGCTGGATTTTCGCGTGATGGCCGCGCCTGAACCGCTCGCCTTTCCGGCGCACGCAGAATTTGCGGCTCGGTATTTCATTTAAGGAGGCTCTGAAAAGATGGTCACTGGATTGTATTCTGGCGGCGTTGCCGCCAGAATACAATCCGGCATAGACCTCTTTCAGATTTTTCTTAGAGTTGGAAATGATCGAGAATCTGCTGCGCCCCGGTGCCCGGCCCGACATTGGTAACCTGTGCGCCTTTCTCAGTAAACAGGGTTACAGTGATTTTATCTTCGGGGCAGACGTCGAGACATGAGACATCCACCGCACGCACCTTTTTTTTAATTCCTTTCGCCGCGATCAGCGCCTTGAGTTCAACACGCAGCCGCGTCTTGTCGCCATCCATGGCTTTGACTTTGCGCGCGCATTTATTGCAAACTGCAAGACAATTCTGCCAGGGCGCCTCAGAGGCCTCGATGCCTTTGTCATGGTGTTTTGTGCGGCGTTTAAAGATCATTTTCCCTTCGCGTGAACCTATGTCAGATTAGCAGAATTTATACACGCCGCCAAGAAAAAGGTGGATTTACCCCCGAATTGGCGAGTGCTATTTTTTGCCGCGTCGCGGCAGAAAATAGCACTCGCATTTCCACTGGAATCTGTTTTTATTGACGGTCATGTCTGCCGAACATAATATATCCCCATGTTTGACTTCACAAACCGCGTTAAAAAAATCATTAACGAATACGCTCCACGCGAGGCGAAACGCCTGGGCCATGAGTTTTTGGGCCCTGAGCATATTTTGCTGGGTCTCTTAAAAGCACAGGATTCTGTCGCGGTAAAGATGCTGATGAATCTCGGCATCGATCTGGGCGAACTCAAAAAAGAAATCGAGAAGCGCAGCGAACAAGACAGCGCCACGATGGTAATCGACCCCACCAGCAAAGACAAAGTGCAGCGCATACTCGAGCTTTCACGCGACGAAGCGCGCAAAATGCGCCATAGCTATATCGGCTCGGAGCATGTTTTGCTGGCGCTTTTGCGCGACACCAACGGCATTGTTGCGGCGGCTCTGCAGACATTCCAGGTGAACTACCAGGTTATTCGCAACGAACTCAATGCAACACTGGGACTGCCACAGGCGACCACGACGCAGAAGACGACAACAGCCTCACAACCCAAAAAAGAAACTTCAAAGACGCCGATGCTAGACGAGTTTGCGCGCAACCTGTCTCGCATGGCTGAAGAGAAGTTGACCGACCCTGTGATCGGGCGCGACCATGAAATCGAACGGGTTATTCAGATTTTGTCGCGCAAAACCAAGAACAATCCGATTCTGATTGGCGAAGCCGGTGTCGGCAAGACCGCCATCGCCGAAGGCCTCGCACAACGCATTGCGCAGAAGCGGGTGCCCGAGCCGATGTTTAACCGCCAAGTCTATTCTCTCGACGTTGCGGCGCTCATTGCAGGCACCAAGTACCGCGGCGAATTCGAAGACCGTATCAAAAAAATCATGAAAGAGATTCGCACCAATAAAGAGGTGATTCTCTTCATTGACGAAGTGCATACCATCATCGGCGCCGGTGCGGCAGAAGGCGCAGTTGACGCGGCCAACATTCTGAAACCCGCGCTCGCGCGCGGCGAAATACAGTGCATCGGCGCGACAACGCTCAGGGAATACAAACGCTATATCGAGAGAGATTCTGCACTCGAGCGGCGTTTCCAGTCTGTCATGGTTGAAGAGCCTTCGGTTGAAGATGCAATCCGCATTCTGGCCGGCCTGCGCCATGCGTATGAAAAACACCATGCCGTGAGCTTCAGTAAAGAAGCGATCGTCGCCGCGGTAAAACTTTCTCACCGCTATATCAAAGACCGCTTCTTACCAGATAAGGCGATCGATATTATTGATGAAGCGGGTTCGCACGCGCGTTTGAAATCCGCCGTGATTCCTGAAGAGATCAAAGAAATCGAAAAAGACATTCAGCAATTGACACGCGACAAGAACGAAATGGTGCGCCAGCAGGAATACGAAAAGGCCGCCAAGCTGCGCGACCAGATCGGAGAGGCCAATACGCGGCTCGCCGACACAATGGCGTCCTGGCGCCGTGGCCAAAAAGAGGCAAAGGTAGAAATTACTGCCGAAGACATCTCGAAAGTTATTGCCGACTGGACAGGTATTCCGCTGCAGCAGCTCGCGGAGAGCGAGAACGAACGCCTGCTGAAAATGAACGAAGAGCTTGCCGAGCGTGTCGTTGGTCAGCGCACCGCAATCGACCAGATTTCGCGGGCAGTGCGCCGCGCGCGCATGGGGCTCAAATCGGTAAAGAAGCCCATCGGCAGTTTTATTTTTCTCGGGCCCACGGGTGTGGGCAAGACAGAACTCGCCAAGGCCCTGGCGGAATTCATGTTTGGCGAAGAAGAAGCGCTGATTCGCTTTGATATGAGCGAATACATGGAAATGCATTCGGTGTCCAAATTCATCGGTTCGCCTCCGGGGTACGTTGGTCATGAAGACGGTGGGCAACTGACCGAAGCGATTCGCCGCCACCCGCACTCGGTGTTGCTGTTCGACGAGATTGAAAAGGCGCACCCGGAAATCCAGAATATCCTTTTGCAGGTGCTCGACGAGGGTGAGCTGACCGACAATGCCGGCCACCACGTTGATTTCAAAGAGACGATTATTATTCTGACTTCGAATATCGGTGCGCGTTTTTTGCAAAAGGGCGGCAAGCTCGGCTTCAGCGGCGAAGCAGAAAACCGGCAGGATTCAAAGCGCGAGCAGGTGACCGAAGAGCTGCGCAAACATTTCTCCCCTGAATTCCTCAACCGTATCGATGACATCATCATCTTCGATCCGCTGACACGCGAAGAAATTCAGGAAATTGTCGAGTTGACGATTGATGAGATCAATTACAACGCTCTGGCAAAAAATATGTACCTCACCCTCAAAGAAGAAGCGACCATATACCTGGCCGACAAGGGTTACAGTGAAAAATACGGAGCGCGTCCTCTCAAGCGTCTGGTGCAGCGCGAAATTGAAGATGAACTCGCCATGATGCTGCTCGAGAAGAAAATTTCCGAGCCAGTTGAAATACAGATTGGCCTCGAAGAGAAGGATGGGGCAAAGAAATTGTCATTCACTTTCGAGAACCTCGGCGCCGGCAAATTCGCTGAAATCAAGGGCGAATATTATGAAGATGAAGCTTCGATCGACGAAATCTGGGAAAATTCGCTGCCCGAAACGACTGAAAGCGAAAGCGAATCACAGACTGAGCCAGAGGTAGCGCCGAAATAGATTCTGGAAAACAGCCCTTTCACCACAGCATACTTGTCGATGCTGTGGTTGAAGCGGCGGCCTGTATCACCGCGCTGCCGGAGAATCAGCGTGTCATCTGGGATGGTACCGCGGGGCTCGCAGGACATACCATTGCCCTGCAGAAAGCTTATCCGGGATCGCGCGTACTTGCATCAGATGCCGACGCAGAAATGCTGTCGCTCGTGCGGCAGAACCCTGCAGCGGCTGGTATAGAGCTCAGGCAGGGAAATTTTTCCGCAAATCCATTTTCCGATCATGCCCCTTTCGGTTTTGTGCTACTCGATCTGGGAATCTCTTCTGCACACTTCGACTACTTTGACCGCGGATTCAGTTTTCGCTTTGAACAGCCTCTCGATATGCGCATGGATGCGTCGCGCGGCCGCACCGCCGCCGATCTGGTGAACCACCTGCCCGAAGATGAGCTGGCCTCGGTTTTCTTCCGTTATGGGGAAGAAAAACTTTCACGGCGCATTGCGCGGCTGATCTGTGAAGAGCGCAGAAAAAAACCTTTTACGATGACGGGTGAAATCAGCGAGATCTGCGCTCAAGTTTATCCCCCTAAATACAAAGCCAAGGGCCATGCGCAAAAACATCCTTCGACGCGCGTCTTTCAGGCACTGCGCATTGCGGTCAATGGTGAGCTCGACGCGCTGCAAACTGCGCTCGATACCATTCCCGATCAACTTTGCATTGGCGGCCGGTTCGCCATCATCACCTTCCATTCCCTTGAAGACCGCATGGTAAAACTCGCTTTCCGCGACCGCACGCAGATTGCACAGACAGACCCGTCGGCGCGCAGCAATTTTCTGCCGGGTAATTTCGAACTGGTTGTGCCAGGTGGTATTACACCTTCAGAACAAGAGATTGAAGCAAACCCGCGGGCACGCTCGGCGCGGTTGAGAATCCTGAAGCGGATTCGTTAGGCGGCCCTGCATAGGGATATCGTTCATGTACCTGCGATATCAGGACGCCTGTTGCAGTTCTTTGTAGAGCGTGACCGAGTTACCTTTATCGTTGTAAGTTACCTTGGTCATATTGACGCGCGAAATAAAAATGCCGCGACCATTCAAGCGTTCCAGATTTTCTGACGCATGCGGATTCGGAACTTTGCCGACATCAAACCCTTTGCCTTCATCGTCAATGGTAAAAGTCAGTGATTTTTTGTCATAAATATAAGAAACACGCACTTTGCGGTTGATGAACGGCTCTTCACCGGCACGCTCCTGAAGAAAACGCTGGTAATCTACAACTTCTTCGAGTAAGTTTTTTTTCATTTCGTAATTGATTTCGAGATTGCCGTGCTCCATTGCATTTACCAGCATTTCATAGAGAGACAGGCGAATCGTCAATGTGGTTTTTTTGTCCACACCGGTAAAACGGGAAATAATGTGCATTATCTCGGACATAAAAGTCGAAATGATCGAAAAGTCCGTTGGTAATTCAAAAGTGCGCGATTCGGCAATAATGCTCGAATAGATGTCGTAATCAGCCTCGCGGTTGGCAGTGAGAGAGAAAAATTTCTCAACGATGCGCGCGATGTCATCGATTTCGAACGGCTTTTTGAGAAAATCGAGGGCGCCGTGTCTGAGCGCTGTGACCGCGTTCTCGACGGTCGCGTTATCTGTAATGACTATGAATTGCGTGTTGGTTTTGCTTTTTTTGGTGCGCTCAATATATTGAATGGCGTCTTCACCGGGCAAAACCAGTTCAATAAATATCAGATGCGGGTCTTCGCCACCCATAATTGTCTTACTTTCTTCAATATTGTTGGCTGTAAAAATACGAAAACGATTCTTGAGAATTTCCCCTAAAATTTCCTGCAGGGCTACATCGGGATCAATGATGAGAACGGGAGGTTTCAGCATTAAGGTCTGTCAGCGTTTCCGCGGAAAAAGATTGCCTGTCAACACAAAGCAGTCTTTCACCCTGCGCAAGATATTTCCACAGGGTGAAAGACTTTTCTGACTATCAGTCTTTAGAGGTTGCCTGAATTTTCTTCAGTGCTTCTGCAACTTCCGGTGCTGCGCCATGTTCTTTCATCGCTTCAGTCATCGGACCTTCTTGCATTGCCTTAACAGCTGCCATAAAAGCGTCAAATTGCGGCTTCAGTTCTGCCGGGATTTCGTCGCCTTTCATTTTCAGGTTGTGCTTCTTGTCGAGTGCATCACCCTGGGTTTTCATTGTTACCATTGCGTCGTTGAATTTGTTGAGTGCGGCGGCTACGGCTTTGCCGTCTTTCGCTGCTTTGAGATCGGTTGAAACTTCATTGATCGTCTTGGTTGCCTGATCAAACGCCGCCGCGTATTCTTTCATTGCAGCTGCTCTGCCACCGCATGCTACAAATACGAGCGCTGCCGCGACTATCGCTAATCCTGTTTTTTTCATTTCGTCTTCTCCTGAATTTTGCACCGTGAATTTAACGGCGGATCGCCAGAAGTGCGTATCTGATTTGCCAGATTTTGGCAGAGCAGAGACGCACCTGTGGCAACCTGCCATGAGGTGCGGGGGCAAATACGGCATGCGGCAGAACGGCGTCAAGCCGTTACCCGCATGGGTTTAGCCCGCTTCGGCAGCCGGCGGTAATACCCGGCACGAACCCTTGCTGACGGTTTCGCCGCGCTGGTTCGACCATAAAATCTGCATCTCAATGATTTTCATACGATCGATTTTTTTAGAAACCGTGACTGCGCAGGTGACTGTGTCTCCGAAATAGACGGGGTTGCGGAATTTCTGTGTGACTTCGAGTGCAATGGTCCCGAGGCCCGGTAATTTCATGCCCAGCACATTGGCCAGCAGTGAGGCTGCGAGGCCGCCGTGCGCGATGCGGGTTTTGAAGGGGGATTGTTTGGCGTACTCTTCATTCACATGCAGCGGATTAAAATCACCGCTGATACCTGCAAACAGATAGACGTCTGTCTCCGTGATCGTCTTGGAGAAACTGGCCGTATCGCCGACCATAATTGCCTCGAAAGTTTTGCCCTTTTCGTACATGCGGTGATGTTTTGTCTGAACGGCGCTGCGTCGACTAAATACACTTGTTTTTGCGCAGATCTTCGATCTCTGCGGCTGAATACCCCGCTGCCGTGAGAATTTCATCGGTGTGCGCCCCTTGCGCCGGCGGCGCGCTGCGGTAGGTTACCGGCGTATCCGAAAAATGGAACGGCGAACCAATGACCGGCACCTTACCCAGTTGTGGATGGTCAATTTCGAGAATCGTGCCCCGCTCGCGCAGGTGCTGGTCTTTGAGCACCTCAGCCATCGAGCTCAGGCCCGAAAAGCAGCTGTCTTCGTTTTCAAACAGCGGTGCCCATTCGGCATAGGTCTTCTGTTTGAAAATTTTCTCGAGCTCTGCCGTGGCTGCTGTGAACCCCGCCTCATCGCGGCTCATGTTCTTGAGCAGATCTTCGCGGTTGATCTGGCGCAAAAAATTCTGGAAGAATTTCTCTTCGAGCGCGGCGAGCATGACATACTTGCCATCTTTGGTTTCATACACGCGGTAGTTGGGCAGCATGCCCGACAGCGCTTCATTGCCTCGTTCGGGCTCTTTGCCGCTGGCAATGTATTCACCCATGTAGAGCGCAAGAAATGGCGTCGCGCCGTCTTGCATTGAGATGTCGAGAAACTGACCACGGCCGGTTTTTTCGCGCGCGTAGAGGGCCGCAAGAATCGCTGCCAGCGCCGTCAGCGTACCGCCGCCGATGTCCGCCACCTGAAAGCCGGGCACAATCGGCGGCCCGCCTTTGACACCATTGAGTGCCAGGAGACCCGCGCGCGCGATGTAGTTTGCGTCGTGGCCCGCGTGTTCTTTAAAATGGCCGGTTGCGCCGTAGCCCGAAATGGCGCAGTAGATCAGGCGCGGAAATTTTTCTTTCAGCTGCGCGAAACCGATACCTAGTTCATTCAGCGTGTCGGGCCTGAAACCTTCGAGCAGAATATCGCAGTCCTGGAGCAGGCGCAGAATCACCTCGCGGCCAGCGTCGCGTTTGATATTCACGCAGATAGACTTCTTGTTGCGGTTGAGTTGCAGAAAAAAACCAGTCTCGGCGTGTTCGCCCTTCGTTACCTTGGTACCCATATAGCGGGTGAGATCACCGAGGCGTGGATTTTCCACTTTAATGACTTCGGCACCCATGTCGGCCAAATGCTGCGAACACAGCGGCCCGGGTAATAGCAGAGAAAGATCCAGTACTTTCACGCCGGTCAGGGGACCATTTTGCATCTTCATCACCGATCGTTTTTATTTCTCAGAGCAGGCGAAAAGAAAAAAGTGAATCATTGTTCACTTAATTTCGGCGCGCAACGATTCAGTGTCTGCTCGAGGTCATGTAAGTCGGGGTCGCGACCGTTCTGCTCTAATTCACGAATTACACGCGGTAAATCTTTCGCTCGGTCGAGGTCGGCGACTTTGCCGCTGATGACCGGCTTCAGGCCCGCAACCTGCAGCGCTTTGATCTGGTCTTTGCCCGTGTGCACCGTGCTCCAACGGATACGTTCGAAAACTGCCGGAGAAAAATTCTGCGCGGCGATCGAAACAAATGCATAACCGCCGTCGCGTGCGGGAGTAATGACGCTTTGCGGATAGAGTGCAATGGCCTGCTGCTCGACGCCGTCGGGTAAACAGGGGATATCCGCCCCCCATACAAGCGCAAGGTCGTGGTCACGCAGCACATCCGCGCACGCATGCGCCAGCCGCGCACCCAGATCACCATCGCTCTGCGCGCGAAAGCGCAGCTGCAACCCTTTGAGATCGGGGGAAAAAGCGAACCGCGCTTTGAGGCGATGCGCCCGAGGCGCGTAATAGACATAGTTGGAAAAGGAATTCTGCCGGTCGGGCAATGTGGCTAAGGCACGCGACTGCACACGCAACAGCCAGCGGTAAATTTCGAACGCCGAGTCATTATCGAGATCGGCCGCCAACCGGCTCTTGACCGCCCCGCGCTCGGGTAAGCGGGCAAACAATAGCCGGGCAACGCGCAACGGGTGTCAACCCTGCGCCGGCCTGAGGCCCTTGCTGTCTGCGAGCTGTGTGTAGGCTTTTTCGACGACCGCGCGAATGCCCGCCATTTTTTCGCGCTCGGTCAGCTTGCTGTTTGCATTTGCGGGATGCAGTTCATTGTCGGGCATAATCGGGTCGAGTACCTGAATCGCGATGCGGTGCGGAAATAGCAGCACATTGCTGTGCATTGGGCGAGTTTCCTGCGTGCCGTAGAGCACCACCGGAAAAATCGGGAATTTCCCTTTTT
>Ga0138256_10001108_pt1 | contig 28901 bp, 24 predicted proteins | sample KNB2016incub_MG_FD_105486 | JGI IMG/M metagenome (GOLD analysis project Ga0138256, IMG submission 105486) | Active sludge microbial communities from wastewater in Klosterneuburg, Austria - KNB2014incub_MG | ecosystem: Engineered > WWTP > Activated sludge > Unclassified | place: Austria... | reverse complement strand
GCACGCCAACAACGAGGTGGGCACCCGCAACGACCTGCAGGCCATCGGCACCCTCTGCCGCCGCCACCAGGCGCTCTTCCACAGCGACACGGTGCAGACCATGGGGCACTACGCCTTCGACCTCAGCACCCTGCCCGTGGACATGCTGAGCGCGAGCGCGCACAAGTTCCACGGTCCCAAGGGCGTGGGCTTCCTGTACCAGCGCGAAGGCCTGGGCCTGAAGCCCATGATCCAGGGTGGTTCGCAGGAGCGGAACATGCGGGGCGGTACGGAGAACGTGGCCGGCATCGTGGGCCTGGCCACTGCGCTCGACCTGGCCTACGCGCACCTGGAGGAGCACCAGCGGCACGTCCGCGGCCTCAAGGACCACATGGTCGCCCGCCTGCGCGCCGAGGTGCCGGGCGTGGCCTTCAATGGCGACATCGGTCCGGACAGCCTGTACACCGTGCTCAACGTGCGTTTCCCCGACGACGGCAAGGCCGAGATGCTCATCTACCACCTGGACATCGAAGGCATCGCCTGCAGCGGCGGCAGCGCGTGCAGCAGCGGCAGCAATGCGGGCAGCCATGTGCTGGGCGCCCTGTACCCCGAGGTCACCGGCGCCAACATCCGCTTCTCGTTCAGCCGCTACACCACGCGGGATGAGATCGACCGCACCGTGGATGTGCTGAAGAAGGTGTTGGGCGTGCCGGTGGCCGACAAGGAGGCCGCTGTCTGAGCTGTTCGCCGCTCAAGGAGAACGCCACTTCCGGTCGTGCGTGTCCGCGTGCGCGTGATCCCGCTCAGGCGCCGGCCGCCTCGCGCTTGGCGCGCGGGTCGCGGGGCATGGTGCCGAACACGTGGTCCCAAAAGGGCGAGCTGACGCCGAAGGCGCCGTCCGTGTCGGCGAAGTGGTGCAGGTTGTGGTGCTTCCAGATGAGCGACAGGAAGTTCTTCGGGGGGCGGTGGATGTGGATGGCGTAGTGGGCCAGCAGGTAGGTGGCGTAGCCCACCATGAAACCGCCGCCGAAGGCCCAGCCGTAGCTGCCCAGCAGCAGGCGGAAGAGCCCCAGGAACATGGCCGCCACCAGCACGGTCATCAGGGGCGGCAGCGCCAGCCGCTTCTTGTCGCGCGGGTGGTCGTGGTGGATGCCGTGGAAGATGTACTGCACCCGCTGCCGCTTCGGGTTGCTGGCCTCCATGTGGTAGAAGTAGCGGTGCACCAAGTACTCCACCAAGGTGAAGAAGAAGGCGCCCACCAGGAACAGGCCGACGCTGGCGGCCAGGTCCAGCTTCAGCCGGAGCACGCCGTACAGCGTGGCCACCACCCCGCTTCCGTAAAAGAGCGTGAGGGGGATCGCAATGTGCGTCTTGGTGAGGGCCTCCAGCACCGGGTTCTGGAAGATCCGGCCACTGTCGGAGATCGTGTGCTGTGCCATCGTGCGCTGCTGACGGCAAATGTAGTCGGCCGCCGCACGCCGGGGCTGACGCCGCTCAGGGCTTTTCCGCCGCCGCCGGTTCGAAACGCAGCGACACCGAGTTGATGCAGTAGCGCATGCCCGTGGGACGCGGCCCATCGGGGAACACATGGCCGAGGTGGCCGCCGCAGCGGCTGCACACCACCTCGGTGCGCACCATGCCCAGGGTGCGGTCGCTGTGCTCGGCCACCGATCCGGGCTCCACCGGCCGGAAGAAGCTGGGCCAGCCCGTACCGCTGTCGAACTTGGTGTCGCTGCCGAACAGCGCCTGGCCGCAGCCAGCGCAGCGGTACACGCCCTCGTCGTGGTGGTCCCAGTACGCACCGGTGAAGGCGCGTTCGGTGCCCTTCTGGCGTAGCACGCGGTATTCCTCAGGCGATAGGGCGGCCTTCCATTCGGCGTCGGTCTTCATGGTGGAGGGGTGTTGGGCCGGGGCGGTGGTCGGTTGACCGCAGGCCCCGAGGGTCCACAGCCCGCAAAGGAACAGGAGGGGGCGCATGCGATGGATAACGGCGGCGGGGGCCGATCCGTTCGTGGCGTCGGTTCGGAACCGGCGGTTACCTTTGCCGCCCCTTCGGGCACTTAGCTCAGCTGGTTCAGAGCACTACCTTGACAGGGTAGGGGTCGCTGGTTCGAATCCTGCAGTGCCCACCAAGGCCTTCGGCGCCCCGGCCGAGGGCCTTTTTTCACCTCCGGATGAAGAACGGAACCCTGCTCCTGGCCCTCGCCTTCCTGGTGGTGGTGGCGCTGCTGATGCACCGCATCAACCGGCTCCAGCATCAGATGGACGCCCTCTCCGCCGCACCCGCCCCGCAGCCCGAGGTGGAGGTGGCCGTGTACATGGGCCGCATCCAGAGCCACGCCCACAAGCTGTGGGCCGCGGGCACTGCCGGCAACCTGCCGCTGGCCGAGTTCTACCGCCACGAGCTGAAGGAGGAGATGGCCGCCGTGGCCAAGGCCGGCATCGTGGACGACGGCGTGCCGGTAAGCACCTACATGACCAACCTGGGCCTGCCCGCCATCGATGCCCTGCGCGACCAGCTGCGCACCGACGGACTGACCGATTTCGCACCGCGCTTCAACACGCTCATCGCCACCTGCAACAACTGCCACAAGGCCACCGGCCACCCGTACCTGGTGATGCGCGTGCCGGACAGCCTCCGCTTTCCCGACCAGGTGTTCGCCCCGGAACCCTGACCGCGGACAGTTGCCGGAACACCTGAACGCCCTCCCTTTGACCGAAGCCTTCGAACGCTACCAAACTCCCCGCCCATGAACCGACCGCTCCGCCTCCTTTCCGCCCCCCTGGCCTTCCTGCTGCTGGCCCCTGCCGTGGCGCAGGAGGATCTGCAGGACGCCGACCGCAAGGCCTTGCGCGACAAACCCGCCACCACCGTCGACTCCGCCAAGGTGTGGACCACCGGCGGGGTGTTCCAATTGAACTTCACCCAGGTGCAGCTGGTGAACTGGGCCGCCGGCGGCCTCAGCAGCTTGAGCGGCATCGCCCAGGTGAACGCCTTCGCCAACAAGCGCAAGGGCCGCATCGCGTGGGACAACTCCATCGCCCTGGCCTATGGCCTGCTGGCGCAGGAGGGCAAGCGCACCTTCAAGAGCGATGACCGTTTCGAGCTCAACTCGCGCTACGGCTACCAGATGAAGGGGCCGTGGTATGCGGCGGCCATGCTCCAGTTCCGGTCGCAGTTCACCGAGGGCTTCGATGCCACCAACGACACGGTGAAGATCTCCAACCTGCTGGCGCCGGGCTACCTGCTCTTCGGTCTGGGCGTGGACTACAAGCCGAACAAGAAGCTCAGCGTGTACCTGTCGCCCATCACCGCCAAGATCACCTTCGTGATGGACCAGGACCTGGCCGATGCGGGCAACTTCGGCGTGGACCCGGCCGTGTTCGACACCACCGGCGGGGTGATCCGCAGGGTGACCGCCGGGGAGAACACGCTCTTCCAGATGGGGGCCTTCCTGAACCTGACCTACCAGACGGACGTGGCCAAGAACATCGGATTCATGACCCGCCTGGATCTGTTCAGCAACTACCTGAAGGAGCCGTCGAACATCGACGTGAACTGGGAGATGCTGTGGACCTTCAAGGTGAACAGCTGGTTCGCCGCCACGCTGAACACCATGCTCATCTACGACCACGACATCAACATCGCCCGCACGGAGGACGGTGTGGCCAAGTTCGGTCCCACCACACAGTTCCGGGAAACGCTGGGCGTGGGCCTCAACTTCAAGTTCTAGCGCTTCCCCTTGTTGCGCCGGGAGGGCCGCCTGCGGGCGGCCTTTTCGTTGCCGCTCACTGCGGTGCGAAACGCCAGGGCCCGTGGAGGGGTTCCACCAGGCCGTAGAGCGCCGGGTCGCCTTCGCGCCAGCGCAGCCGCAGGCCGTGGACGCGCACCATGCCGCTGTGGCGGTTCCACACGTAAGCGCGCAGCAGCAGCCCGGGGTGGCGTGAGAGGGCGCGGCTGAGCGGGATGGCCACCACCACGGGGCCGCGCTCACCCACACGCCGTGCGCAGTCCAGCGCCGAAGTGCTGCGGTACACCAGCAGGCTGTCGCGATCGTCCACGACGGACCGGAGCTCGATCACGGCCTCCACACCCAGGCCCGCGTCATCCAGCGCGGTGGCGTCCACCACCAGTTCCACCACATCGTTCGGCCGGTGCGTGCCGGGCAGGGGCGCTTGGAACAGCACCCCGTATTCGCGACCGCCGAGGTCCCAGCCGCTGCCCGCGAGGCTGTCCGCGCCGATGGCCGCGGGTTCCGCCTGCCAGCCGACAGGGACCGTGCCCGGTGCGGCGGCGCTCCAGGCGACGGTATCGGCGAGCCCGTTGCCACCCGTGCGGAAGTGCATCACCTGGCCTTCCACCAGGTCGACGCGTTCGAGCAGGGCCGGGTGGCTGTGCTGGACCAGGGCCGGCAGGGCCCGGTCCGTGCTGTGGAAGAGGCCCAGCACCACATCCGCAGGACGCTGCGCGCGGATCCGGTGGAGCAGGGCGGCATTGCTCCCCAGGTCGCGCAAGCGGAGGTAGTGGCCCGGCGCGGCCGTATACCGCGGTTCCTGTTCCAGCAGGTCGAGCACCTCAGGCGGCGCGTCGATCACCACGAGCCGGTCGGGGTGTGCGGCGCCATCCGTGGCGGCCTGGAGGAAGGCTTCGTACTTGGAGGTGAGCGCGGTGCGGTGATGCTGCCGCACCGTGAAGAGCGTGAGCATGGCCGTGCCGGCCAGGAGGACGGCGAGCCCGATGGCGAGCGCTTTCCGGTGCAGGTCGAGCCCGCCGAACAACAGCACCAGCGCGAAGGGGAAGGAGAACACGAGCACCGAGTGCTGGAGCACCGGCGCACGCCACACGCTGTATCCGTAGCCCAGTGCGGCGGGAACGAGGACCCACACGAGCAGCACGGGCACGATCGGCCAGGCCCGTGAGGCGCCGCGCCACCAGCCAACGAGCGAGGCGGCTGCCCCGAGCAGCAGCACCGCTGCGAGCAGCGCCGAGCCATGCGCCACCCACCACAGGTGATCGGGGAACCAGTGGCCGTTCGGCGGGGCCAGCCATTCCTGCAGACCGCCGAGGCCGAGCTGTCGCAGCAGGATGGGCACGTTGGGCAGGTAGAGCAGCAGGCTGGCGCCGCAGGCCAGCAGCCAGCGGAGGCGGGCGGTGCGGGGTGCCAGCGCGAGGCCGCTGCCCATGATCAGAGCGGCCACGAGGGCGGCGAAGTGGTGGGTGTAGGCGCACAGGGCCGCAGCCAGGGCCGCACCCACCAGGTGTTGGGTGCGTTGCCAGGCCAGCCACCGCGTCCACTGGTCGGCCAGCAGGGCCACGCTGAAGAGGCCGATGGCGTACGGGCGCGCCAGCTGGCCATAGAGCACGGCGTACTGCAGGGTGGCCAGCAGGGCCGTCACCGCCAGGGCCGCGGTGGCGGTGGTCCAGGCCAGGGCGAAGCGGTACATGAACAGGATGCCGGCCAGGGAAGCCGCGATGAAGGGCAGCTGCACCCATCCCTCCTGGCGGCCCACCAGCCGCGTCCACAGCCACTCCAGCACCTGCACGCCGGGCGGATGCGTGTCCAGTTCGATGACCCCGCGTCGGATGGTCTCACCGAGGGTGGGGTAGAGGCGGACCAGGGCGCTGATCTCGTCGTGGGTGAAGGGGATCGACGGCCAGCCGAGCAGGCGCAGCGCGCCGGCCGTGATCAGCAGGAGCAGCAGCGCGAGCCGTGCCCATGGCGGGCCGGGGATCCCGCGCGGGTCGGCGTCGGCCAGGTGCGCGCGCCAGGAGGGACGGTCATTGGCCACGGTCCAGGTCGCGTTGCACGTCGCGCTCCTTGATGCTCTCCCGCTTGTCGTGCACCTTCTTGCCCTTGGCCAGCGCGATCTCCAGCTTGGCATAGCCACTTTCGGACAGGAACAGGCGCACGGGCACGATGGTGATGCCGGCGTCCTTCACCTTGCGCCGCAGCTTGTTCAGCTCGCTGTGCTTCAGCAGCAGCTTGCGGTCGCGCTTGGGTTCGTGCACGAAGTGGACGTTGGTGCCGTAGGGGTTGATCTGCATGTTGCGCACCACCAGGTCCGGCCCCATGAAGGTGCAGAACGCTTCGCTGATCGAGGCGCCGCCCGCGCGGATGCTCTTGATCTCCGAGCCCATCAGCACCAGCCCGCAGGTGTAGCTGTCCAGCAGGTGGTACTCGTAGGACGCGCGCCGGTTGCGCACGTCGATCGCGGGGGCGGCCATGGCGGGCGAAGCTACGGCCCCGGCCCGGGTGCGCCCGGGATCCTATCTTCGCGCGGCGGCCATGGTGGTGCAACATGCGGAATTGGTGGAGGTGCTGCGCGACCTGGTGAAGGACCGTGTGGCCGTGCCTGTGGCGGAGGATGCCGAACTGGTCTCCCTGGGCCTGGATTCCCTCTCGGTGATCGAGCTGATGATGGCCGTGGAGGACCGCTTCGGTGCGCGCATCCCCGTGGAAGGCATCGGGGCGGACGACCTGCGCGACCTGCGTTCGCTCGCCGCCTACGCCCTGCGCCACATCAACTGAGCCTCGATGCCGTCGTGGTCCCTGTCCGCGCCGGAGATGGACCGGCCGCTCTCGGGCCCGGACCATTTCCATTGGCTGGTGCATCGCGCCATGCGCGCACGCGGACTGGCCGGCAACGTGTCGCGCATGCGTTTCGACCTCGGGGCGGGCGCCGATGCGGAGGCCGTGGCGGCCGCGCTGCGTGCCAGCCCGGTGGTGCGGCACGTGGGGCTCATCCGGTGGATGGTGCGCTGGCCTGCGCTGCCGCGTTGGCGGCTGCTCGCTGACGGGCCGGACATCGTGCACCTGCACCGTGGCGATGATCCCGAAGCCTGGCTGACCGATCGCCTCGGCGACCGGCTGGGTCCGGAGGGCCTGCTGCGCTTCGATGTGCTCGCTGCTCAGGGCCGTGCGCAGGTGCTGGTCTCCTTCCACCACGCGCTGTTCGACCATCAGGGCATGCTGAACCTGTTGCACGGCGTGGAGGCCGGAGGCTGGGCGGGGCCAGTACTGCCGCCGGAGGACCGCGCCACCGCACCGGGGGCCTGGCGTGAGGTGGTGGCCAGCGCCGCCCAGGCCTTCCGCACCTCGGGGCCGCGGCTGGGCTCGCTGTGGGTGCGCGATCGGCCCGTGCCGAACGTGCCGCGGTTCCGGGTCCTGCGCTTCACCCCCGAGGAGACCCTCCGCATCGACGCCCTGGCCCGCAGCACCGGCGCCGCCCTGGCCCGCAGCGCCCACTTCATGGCCGTGGCCGCCCGCCTGGTGCACGACACGCTCGGACGGCGCGGTGGCATCCCGCGCTACCTGTGGTTCTCGGCGCCGGTGGATCAGCGACCGCGGGGCACGCCGGGGCATCTGCTCACCAATGTCACGTCCTTCCTCTTCTTCCGCCTCGACCAGGGCCAGTTGCACGATACGGCCACTGCGGTGCGTGCGCTCAACGGCCAGCTGGTGGAGCAGGTGCGTGCGCGCTTCCCCCACCGCTACCGGGCCTTGCTGCGGGCCTTCCGGCGGCTGCCCGCCTGGCTCAGCGCCGCCATGGTGGACCTGCCTTCGCTGGGGCGTTGGAGCAGCTTCGGCTTCAGCGACCTGGGCGACCTGGGCCGCATGCCGTCCACCTTCACCGGCCTTCCCATCGGCGAGGTGCTGCATCTGCCGCCGGTGCCGGCGCCGCCGGGCCTCAGCATGGTGGTGGGACGCGAACGCGGCGGGCTGCTGGTGGTGCTGGGCTACGATGGCCGCGCGTTGACCGAGGAGGAGGCGGACCGCTTCGCCTCAGGCCTGCGCGTTCTGCTGCTTGGCGCTTAGGGGCACGTCCTTCGGATAGCCCAACGCATCGAACACCGGTCCCCAACGTTCGCGCACCAGCCGCATGCGTTCGGGCGGATAGGCATACGTGTTCGTGCGGTAGCCCGCGTAGCTCTTCACTTCGGCGAGGATGTGCGGTCGCGCGGCCTCGAAACCGCCGAGGCCCAGCTGCGCGTACGCCTTCTCCAGCACGGCCTCCTCGTTGCCGATGAGGTCCTCGTAGCGCACCTCGGCCAGCTGTCCGACAGGGATCGCGGCCTTGTCCCGGAAGAACTTCGCGAACATCAGCCGGTAGCTCTCCAGCAGCGCCTCCTCCACCTCGTCCCCTTTCACGTGCTGCATGGTCACCAGCGGCAGGGTGATGCCGTAGAGCCGTTCGGTGCTGAAGAACACCCGGTAGGGGTCGCGCATGATGTGCAGGAAGCGCGCATCGGGGAAGACCTCCAGGATCTCCTTCACCCGGGCCAGATTCTCCGGGCTTTTCAGCACCAGGGGCTTGCCGCCGTGGCGCAGGGTGAGCTTCTGCATGAAGTACCGCAGCGTGCGCTGCCAGGCCTTCCTGGCGCGCTCATCCTCGAACAGCACGTTGCGGCGGAACACCTCCAGCATGCGCCGCGGGAAGTAGTAGCCCGGGATCATGGTGCTCGCCGTCATGTTGCCCAGAGAGTACTCCGGCTCCGTGGGCAGGTCCACCCCCATGCGCAGGTCGTCCATCGGCCGCTTGTCGGGCAGGGCCTTGGCGTACATGCGGCGCAGCAGCGGGGCCAGGGTGAGGTAAAGCCAGGGCATGAAGCTCTCCTTCACGGATAGATAGCCGAACTGCGGGTCCTTGCCGATGAGGTAGTGCAGGTAGGTGGTGCCGCTGCGCTGATGGCCGATGATGAAGAGCGGCGCGGTGACCTTGGCCCGGCGGATGCGCCGGTCGTAGCGCAGGCGCTCCCACCACACCAGCGGCGTGTTGAGCAGCACCAGCCAGGTGAGGATGATGGCCTTGGGGATGAAGGGCCAGGACATGCCGCGTCCGTAGCGCCACAGGATGCCCAGCCAGGTGGCCGGGTCGGCACCGATGAGCGTGGTGGCCGAGAAGCTGAGGTAGCGGTCGCGGCCGATGTGGATCTTCACGGGGATGAGGGCTGGGCGCGAACGGCGTAAAATTGGCACGATCCCCGCAACCCGACGGATGCGCGTCCCTTGGGCGAACATCCGCGACGCCCGGTCGGTCCGCTCTGTTCGATGGTCCGCCTCCCGCTGATCGGCCTGCTGCTGATCGCCGCCCTGCCCGCCCTGGCCCAGCGCACCCGCGTGTCCGGCGTGGTGGCCGACGCCCGTTCCGGCGATCCGCTGCCCTTCGCGAACGTGGGCTTCGTGGGCGCGGCGGAGGGCACCACCACCGACAGCACGGGCGCCTTCGTGTTGGAGGCCGACGGACGACGGGACAGCCTGCAGGTGACCATGACGGGCTACCGGCCCTTCCGGCAGGCGCTGCCGCGCGGGGGCGAGCGCGACCTCTTCGTGGCCCTGGAGCCTGCGAGCGAACTGCTGGGCGAGGTGCGCGTGCGGCCCGGGGAGAACCCCGCCTTCGCCATCCTGCGCCGCGTGGTGGCGCGGAAGCCGGTGAACGCGCCGGGCAGTGCCGCCGCATACGAGCAGGAGCTCTACCACCGCGTCCGCTTCGACCTGAACCACTTCAGCGACCGCATCAAGCGCAACTTCCTCCTGCGGCCCTTCGACTTCCTGTGGGAGGGCATCGACACCACGGCCGACGGTGTGCGCTACCTGCCGATCCTCCTCACCGAGCAGCATGAGCGTCGCCACCACCGCGCCGTCCCACCAGCGGACCGGACGGTGCTCCTGGGCAGCCGCACCTCCAAGTTCTTCCGTGCCCGGCGCATCATGGAGTTCGTGCAGGACATGTACGTGGAGCCGGACATCTACCAGGAGCAGGTGCTCATCCTGGACCGCAGCTTCCCCAGCCCCATCAACGACCACTTTCAACGCGCGTACCGCTACCTCCTTCAGGACAGCCTGGTGCAGTGCGAAGGGTTCACCTGCCACCGCATCACCTACCGTCCGCGGGTGGCGGCCGATGCCGCCTTCACCGGTGAGCTGCTCATCGATACGGTGAGCCACGCCGTGGTGCGGGTGGACCTGATCTTCAGCATCGCGGCCAACGTGAACTTCGTCCGTCACTACCGCATCCGCCAGCATCACGCACCCGAGCCCGGCGGTCCCTGGTTCCTTCGCCGCAGCGAAGTGCTCGCCGACTTCACCGTGATCGAGAACGATGCCGACATGACGGGCTTCTTCGGACGGAAGCTGAGCGTCACGCGCCGGGTGGTGCTCGACCGTCCCCGCGACGATGGCTTCTACCGCACCGCGCCGCCGGACCCGGACGTGGACAGCGCCTACGTCCGCGATGACCGCTACTGGGAGGCGGTCCGTCCGGAGGCCTTCGGCGAGGAGGAAGCACGTGTGGTGCGCATGGTGGACCGCATGAACAGCGATCCGCGGTGGAAGAGGAGGGAGGCGGTGCTGCACCTGCTCGCCGAAGGCTGGCTGCCCGTGGGCGCCATCGATGTGGGCAACGTGTACACCTTCGTGAGCCACAACCGCGTGGAAGGCTGGCGTGGCAAGGTGGGCCTGCGCACCACGGACCGGCTGAGCACGGGTTGGGGCGCTTCGGGACACCTGGCCTACGGTGTGGACGATGACCGTCCGAAGGGTGCCGCCTCCCTGTGGTGGCGTCCCCGTGATCGCCGTGGGCGCAGGACCTGGGGCGGTGGCCTCGACCTCTGGGACGACCTGGTGCAGCCGGGGCGAAGCGCCAGCCTGCTTCCGCTGGATCATGCGCTCACCAGCCTGGTGCGCCTGTCCGGCCCGGACCCGCGCTGGTATCGCCGGCTGCTGGAGGCTCATGCGGAACGGCGCGGCACGGACGGTCTTTCGGTCCGCTTCGGCTTCTTCGGCGATCGCCTCGCCGATGCCGACGGGCCCCTGCCGCGGATCCGTGCGAGCGACACCCTGGCCTGGAACGCGGTCGACCTGGCCGGTGCCCGGCTCGCCCTGCGCTGGAGCCCCGGCACCCCCGGCCTTTCCGCCGCGTTCGACGAATTGCGAAAGGGGCTCTTCGCGCCGCGCCTGCCCACGGTGGCCCTGGAAGCCACCCTCGCGGCCGATGGGATCTGGGGCGGGCAGGTGGACATGGCCCGTCTTCGGCTGAAGCTGGAGCACCGCCAGCGCCTGGGCCGCTGGGGCTATCTCGACCTGCTGGCCGAGGGTGGCGCACTGTCCGGCGCGGTGCCCTATCCGCTGCTCTTCTATCCCAACAGCGACCCCTTGCTCTTCAACGACGCGCGCTCGTTCAACCTGATGAACTTCATGGAGTTCGCCGCCGACCGCTATGCCGCGCTGCATGTGGAGCACCACCTGGAGGGCTTCCTGCTGAACCGCGTGCCGCTGCTCAGCCGCATCAAGCTGCGTGAGTTCGTCTTCGCCCGTGCCTTCGTGGGCGACCTGCGTGCGGAGAACCGCAATGGACCGGTGCCGCTCCCTACCGGCCTCGATGCTCCCGATGGCCCGTACGTGGAAGTGGGCTTCGGCCTGGAGAACATCCTTAAGGTGGCCCGGGTGGACCTGGTGTGGCGCGTGACGGAGCTGGACCACCCCGATGCGCTGCCCTTTTTGGTGAAGCCGTCATTCCATTTCAAGTTCTAGTCGGCTATCATCGCGGTGTGAAGGCGTGGATGGACGACCTGGCGCATGCCCTGCTGCGGCTCGGGCGGGGGCGGGTGCGGCGCACTCCTGCGGACGTGGCGGCCGTGAACGCCGCCACGGCGGCCCTTCAGGAGCAGCTGTTCACATGGGCGGTGGAGGAGCCCGCGGCGGTGGTGTCCCTGGGACAGAACTGTTCCACGGCCTGGACCATCAAGGCCGTGGGGGCCAAGCAGGCGTCCTATCCGTTCGACTGGCTGGCCGTGAGCCCGGCGCTCATCGAGCACGTTCTCGACGACGGCTTCCGCACCTTCCTGGACCGGAGCCGCATGATCGCCTTGTGGACGGACGGGGGCCACCGCGACTACCACCGCAGCCTGTTCGGCCATCGCGATCCGCGCACCTTCGCCCGCCATCACGCCTATTACGTGCGTTGTGTGGAACGCTTCAACGCCCTGCTGGCCACGGACGCGCCCATCCTGTTCGTCACCACCGTGGTGAACGAACAGGACAAGCGCCGCCGGCTTGCGGGTGGCTTCCGACCGGCCTTCCGGCTGCCGGAGCGGCAGGCCCCGGCGCATTTCCAAGGGGTGATGGACCGCCTGGTGGCGCGTCATCCGCGATCGCGGTTCCTGTTCATCGAACAGTACACCGAGCGGCCGTTCCATCTGGAGCTGATCCGCAGGGATGCCCGCATGGCCTGGGTGCGCTTCGACGCACAGGGCCGCAGCACCGGCGCCCGCTACCTGGACCCGCTGGACGACACGGTGATGCGCACTCTGCTCAACGCAGCCCTCCGACGGCGGTAGCTTTGCGCCATGCAGGCGTGGTGCTGGCGGTGCCTCTTCGTTGCGATCGTCGTGGCGGTGCCGGCATTGTCCGGTCGTGCGAGCGCCCAGGAGGAGGGCGGCCTGTTGCAGGACATCCGACGGGAGATCGGCGCCGTGTTCGCTGATGAGGATGTCTGCGACCGTTATGTGGAGCGCTTCGACCGGGCCGGCAGCAGTGGCAGCGCGCTGCTCCTGGGTTACCATGGTGCGGTGCGCATGGCCCGCGGCCGCCACGCCTTCGATCCGTTGAGCCGCCTGGTGCACTTCAACGGCGGAAAGTCGATGCTGGAGAAGGCGATCGCGCACGACCTCACCAACGCCGAGCTTCGGTTCCTGCGCCTCAGCATCCAGGTGAACGTGCCGCCGATCGTGGGCTACGACGCCAACAAGACGGAGGACCTGGCCCTGGTGGAGCGCAAGCTGAAGGACGTGAAGGACCCGGCCCTCAAGGACCGCATCACCCGCTTCATCGCCACCAATCGGGCGAACGGCAAGCTCTGAGGCGATGCGCATCGGCCTTCAGACCTGGGGCACCGAAGGCGATGTGGCCCCGTTCGTGGCCCTGGCCGCAGGCCTTCAAGGTGCAGGCCATCAGGTCACCCTTGTCCACACGGCCGTGGACGACGGTGACCATGCCCGGCGCCTTGCCGGAACGGGTGTGACCGTGCACCGGGTGGGCGGACCGTTCGGACGAGCCGTGGACCCGTACGCTCTGACGGCCTCCTCGTCGCCCACCGTGCAGCTCCGTGCGCTGTTGGCGCGCTTCCATGAGCCCATTGCCGGGGCCTTGCTGGAGGCCGGTGAGGCGCTCTGCCGCGGCAACGACATCGTGGTGGGCCACATGCTGAACCGCACCCTGCACACCGCGGCGCTGCAGCACGGCACTCCGCGTGTTTCCGTGGCCTTCTCCCCGCAGGCCATTCCGGGGATGCTGCCCCCGCTCGGCCGATCGTTGGGCGGCTGGGCGGATGCCGCCCTGTGGCGCTTGGGCGATGCCGTGATGACCCGGGCGCTCTACCCCGTAAGCGAACGGTTGCACCGCGAACGTGGACTGGCGCCGCTGCGAAGCCTGCTCACCGAGGGGTTCCGCTCGCCAACGCTGAACCTGTTGGCCGCCAGTGCGGCGTTGATGCCGCCCCTGAAGGCGCCCGGGACGGTGGTGACCGGAGCGTGGAGGCGTGAGCAGCTGCCGGAGGATCGGGTGCTGAGCGAGGAGGTCAGCACGTTCCTGGAGGCGGGCCCGGCACCGGTGCACCTCACCTTCGGCTCGTGCGCGACCTATGGCGCGAAGGAAGCCTGGGACCTGATGCGCGGTGCTGTGGCGCGGGCCGGCGTGCGGGCCATCGTGCAGGTCGGTCCCGAACTGGGACCGGTGCACGGCCACAGGGATCTGCTGGTGCTGCATCGCGCCCCGCATGACGTGCTGTTCCCGCGGTGTGCTGCAGTGGTGCACCACGGCGGTGCCGGTACGGCCCATGCCGTGGCCCGGGCCGGTGCACCCTCGGTGGTGGTGCCGCATGGCTTCGACCAGCCGTGGTGGGCCCGCCGACTGCATGCGTTGGGGGTGGCGCCGCGTCCCATCCCCCGTCGATCGGCCACGGTGACCGCCCTGGCCGCGCATATCCGTGAGGTGCTGGATACGCCTTCGTACTCCCAACAGGTGTCCGCGTTGCGTATGCGCATGGTCGGAGAGGACGGCGTGGCGACGGCAGCGGAGGCCATCGGGCGCCTCGCGGTGGGTTGATCGCGCCGTCAGCCCAGGGCCACGTCGAGCACCATCATCACGATGAAGCCGCCGATGAAGCCCAGCGTGGCGATGTCGGTGTGCTTGTCCTGCTGCGTCTCGGGGATCACCTCCTCCACCACCACGTAGATCATGGCGCCGGCGGCGAAGGCCAGGGCGAAGGGCAGGATGGGCTGCATCCACAGCACGGCCATCGCACCCACCACGCCGGCCACGGGTTCCACGATGGCGCTGAGCTGACCGTAGAAAAAGCTGCGCGCGCGGCTCACGCCAAGCCGTCGCAACGGCATGCTCACCGCGATGCCCTCCGGGAAGTTCTGCAGCCCGATGCCGATGGCCAGGGTGACCGCACCGGCGATGGTGGCTTCCGGGATGCCGGCCGCCACCCCGCCGAACAGCACGCCCACGGCGAGGCCTTCGGGGATGTTGTGGAGCGTGATGGCCAGGATGAGGAGGGTGCTGCGCCGCAACCCTGTGTCCGGTCCTTCCTTCAGGCTGGGGTCGAAGTTGATGTGCAGGTGCGGCACATACTTGTCCAAGGCGAACAGGAACAGCGCGCCCACGGCAAAACCCACCGCCGGTGGCAACCACTCGGGGAAGCCCATGCGCGCGCTCATGTCGATACTGGGCGCCAGCAGGCTCCAGAAACTCGCAGCCACCATCACCCCACCGGTGAAGCCCAGCATGCCGTCCAGCCACTTGCGCGACAGCTCCTTGAACAGGAAGACCACCGCGGCTCCGGCGGCGGTGACCAGCCAGGTGAAGGTGGTGGCCAGCAGTGCGGCCCACACTGGGTCGATCCGTTCGAAGAACGGGATGATCTGGTTCATGCGTTGTCGGGTACGGTGAGGAGGTGCGCGGCCACCTGCGCACTGAGGTCGCAGCCGCCACCCCGCCAGGTGAGCTGCAGGCTGCCATCGAAGTCCTGGCGCGCGGTGAGGGTGAAGACGCGCCCGATCGTGAGCCCTTTGGCATCGAGCAGCCGAAGCAGCGCGTCGCTGCCATCCTTAACGGCCACCAGCTGGTGGCGGACCCCCACCAGCGCCTCGGTGAGGTGCACGGTGACGCGCTCGGGCATCCGGCCGTCGCGATCGGGAATGGGGTCGCCGTGCGGATCGAACCGTGGATGGCCCAAATACGCGTCCAGGCGTTCGATCAGCGGCTCGCTGCTCACATGCTCCAACTGCTCGGCCACCTCGTGAACCTCATCCCAGGTGAAGCCCAGTCGCTGCACCAGGAAGGTCTCCCATAACCGGTGCCTGCGCACTAGCGTCAACGCATGCCGGCGGCCCTTCGCCGTGAGGGTGGCCCCGTGGTAGGGCGCGTGCTTCACCAGCCCCTTCGCAGCGAGCTTCTTCAGCATGTCGGTGACACTGCTGGCGCGCGTGTTGAGCCGCTCGGCGATGTCCTTCGTGAAGGCCTGCCCGGCATCCTGAAGGAGGCCATGCACGGCCTTGATGTGGTCTTCTTCGCTTCGGCTGAACATGAAGTGCGACAAATGTATAACAAAATATTAGACAAGACTAAATTGAACCATCTTTGCGCCATGCCACGGTCGAACGTTCTACTGGTATGCCTTCTCAGTGCCCTCGGCATGCGGGCGCAGTCGGTGTTACGCGGAACGGTGGCCGGCCCGGAGGGTGCGCTGCCTTTCGCGACGCTGCGAGCGGGGGAGCTCGGAACTGCGGCTGATGCTGATGGCCGATTTCTGGTGGGGCCGCTTCCGTCCGGTCCCGTCCGCTTGCGCATCGAGGCCATGGGCCATCAGGCATCGGAGCGCGTGCTTCAGGTGAACTTTCTGGACACCCTTGATCTGGGCATCCTGCTCCTGGTGGTATCGGCCACCGCGTTGGACGAGGTGGTGGTGACGGGCACCCTGGCGCCGGTGTCGCGCGATGCCAGTCCGGTGCCGGTGGAGGTGATCACGCCCACGCTCTTCCGCAAGAACCCGGGCCCGGCGCTGCTGGATGCCGTCGGCATGGTGAACGGGGTGCGGCCCCAGCTCAACTGCAGCGTCTGCAATACCGGCGACATCCACATCAACGGCATGGAGGGGCCGTACACACTGGTGCTCATCGATGGCATGCCCATCGTCAGCGGTCTCAGCACGGTGTACGGTCTCAGCGGCATCCCGACAAGCCTCATCGAACGCGTGGAGGTGGTGAAGGGTCCCGGAAGCGCGCTCTACGGCAGCGAGGCCATGGGCGGCATCATCAACGTGATCACCAAGGACCCCGTGATCGCTCCGCGGCTGAGCCTCGACCTGATGAGCACCACCTGGATGGAGCACAGCGCTGATGTGGGCATCGGCCTGGGGAAGGGGAGGATACGCAGCCTCACCGGGATCAACGGATACCTGTACGACGACCCGCGTGATCGCAACGAGGACGGGTTCACGGATGTGACCCTGCAGAAGCGCATCTCCGTATTCCAGAAACTTACCGTGCAGCGGCGGAACAAGCGTGTGGCCGGGCTCGCGGTGCGGCTGGTGGGCGAGGATCGTTGGGGAGGGCAGATGGACTGGACACCGGCCTTCGCCGGTGGGGACAGCCTCTACGGGGAGACGATCGTCACGCGGCGCTGGGAGCTGATCGGTCAGTACCAGCTCCCCCTCCGGGAACAGGTCACCTTGCAGGTCTCGGCCAACGGCCACCATCAGGATAGCTGGTATGGCACCACACCGTACGATGCGGTGCAGCGCGTGCTCTTCGCGCAGCTGGTCTGGCGCCACCGCTTCGCGCACCGACACGATGTGCTGGCCGGCCTGGCCTATCGCAACACCTACTACGACGACAATACCCCGGCCACGGCCGTGGGCGAACCACCCGCGAGGCGGAACAAGGCCGAGCGCAGGCCCCTGCCGGGCGTCTTCGTTCAGGATGAGTGGATGCTTTCGCCCCGCAGCGTGGTGCTCCTCGGCTACCGGCTGGACCATGACCGGGACCACGGCCTGGTGCATTCGCCCCGGGTGGCGTACAAACTCGCGCCCAATGGGCGTATCACCGTTCGGGCCCATGCGGGCACGGGCTACCGCGTGGTGAACCTCTTCACCGAGGAGCATGCCGCGCTCACCGGCGCCCGTAGCGTGGTGATCGCCGAGGACCTGCTGCCCGAGCGCTCGTGGAACGCCTCCCTCAACGTGGCGCGGAAGTGGCCTGGGGAGAAGCGCTTCATCGGACTTGACGCCTCGCTGTTTCTCACGCAGTTCAGCAACCGGATCCTGCCTGACTACGACACCGACCCGGACCTCATCGTGTACCGCAACCTCCACGGGTACGGCATCGCCCAAGGTGCCAGCCTGAATGTGGAGGCCCGCATCGGCCATGACTTCCGGGCCATCGCCGGAGCCACCTGGATGGACGTGTACACCGTGGAAGGTACTCTGCGCGAGGACCAGTTCTTCGCTCCAGCATGGCAGGGCACCTTCGCGCTGAGCCAGAAGCTGCCGCACCACTTCACGGTGGACCTCACTGGTCAGTGGTATGGCCCGATGCGGCTGCCCGTGCAGCCCACCGACCACCGTCAGGCGCACTCCCCTTGGTACATGCTGCTCAACGTGCAGGTGAAACACCGCTTCAACGAGCGCTTCGAGGTGTACGGCGGGGTGAAGAACCTGCTCGACTTCGTGCCCGAAGACCCCTTGATGAGGCCCTTCGATCCGTTCGACCGCACGGTGGACGATCCGGCGACGAATCCGCACGGGCACACCTTCGATACTTCATACATGTACGCGCCGCTGCAGGGTGTGCGGGGGTTTCTGGGTGTGCGGATGACGTTGGAGTGAGGTCCTTCGAACCCGGGAAGTATGTATGGCCATACATATGTTTTCCAAAGGTGTAATGGGGGCGGAACGAGCTCCAAGCATGGCTTAACGGTCGGATAAGGACAGGTCAGGGCAGTTCTCGCCCGAAAGTTCCTGGAACCGGATCTTCGGAGGTGGCCCGGCGTTGCGCGAGGGGCCAAATGCGAGGACGTATGCATGGCCATACAGATGTCCGCCACAGATGTGATAGCGGTGAAACGCTTTCCAGTCATGGCTTTCCGGCCGGATCGGGCCCGGTCATGTCCGTTCAGGCCAGGAGAAAGCCCATGCCACGATCATCCTTTGGTGACCGGGCATTGCGACCGGCTGACGTGGCCAAGGACATATGTATGGCCATACATATGTTTTCCAATGCTGTGAAGGGGGCAGAACGCTCTCCAGGCTTGGCTTAACGGTCGGATAGGGCCCGGTCATGTCCGTTCAGGCCAGGAGAAAGCTCATGCCACGATCTTCCATTAGAGACCGGGCATTGCGACCGTCTGACGTGGCCAAGGACATATGTATGGCCATACATATGCTTTCCAATGCTGTGAAGGGGGAAGAACGCTCTCCAGGCTTGGCTTAACGGTCGGATAAGGACAGGTCAGGGCAGTTCTCGCCCGAAAGTTCCTGGAACCGGATCTTCGGAGGTGGCCCGGCGTTGCGCGAGGGGCCAAATGCGAGGACGTATGTATGGCCATACATATGTCCGCCACAGATGCGATAGCATCGAAACGCCTTCCAGTCATGGCTTTCCGGCTGGATCGGGCCCGGTCATGTCCGTTCAGGCCAGGAGAAAACCCATGCCACGATCATCCTTTGGTGACCGGGCATTGCGACCAGTTTACGAGGCCGAGAATGTATGTATGGCCATACATATGTTCCGAAGCGCGTGTCACGGCACATACTCGCATCCACCACAGCCGGTACTTTCGCCTCGGATGTACGCGCTCCTTCGCCCGCTGCTCTTCCGGTTCACCCCCGAGCGGGCCCACCACCTCACCTTCAGCCTGTTGGAGCTCGCCGCCAAGGTGCCAGGAGCGGTTGCCATGGTGGGTGGTGCCCCGCCGCCCGCCTTGGCCGCCGTGGAGGTCATGGGCCTTCGTTTCCCTTCACCCGTGGGCCTCGCCGCTGGCATGGACAAGGACGCGAAGCACGTCGACGCGCTGAGCGCGCTGGGCTTCGGTTTCATTGAGATCGGGACGTTGACGCCCCGGGCCCAGCCTGGCAACGAGCAGCCACGGCTCTTCCGCCTCACGGCCGATCGCGCCCTCATCAACCGCATGGGCTTCAACAACGGCGGCGTGCAGGCCGCGGTGGAACGCCTGCGGAAGCGCAAGCCCGGCATCATCGTCGGTGGCAACATCGGCAAGAACAAGGAGACGCCCAACGAGCAGGCCCTCGAGGACTATGTGACGTGCTTCGAGGCGTTGTACCCCGTGGTGGACTACTTCGTGGTGAACGTGAGCAGTCCGAACACGCCGGGCCTGCGCGCCTTGCAGGACAAGGGGCCCTTGCTCGAGATCCTCACGCGCTTGCATGCGCTCAACGGGCAACGGGCGGGAAGCGGTCCGCGGAAGCCCATCCTGCTCAAGATCGCACCGGATCTCACGGACGCCCAATTGGATGATGTGGTCGCCGTGGTGAAGGAGAGCGGCATCGCCGGCGTGATCGCCACCAACACCACCATATCCCGCGAAGGCCTGCGCACGCCGAAGGGCGAGGTGGAGGCCATGGGGGCGGGGGGCGTGAGCGGTGCCCCGGTCCGCCAGCGCAGCACCGAGGTGGTGCGTTACCTGCGTGACCGCCTGCCTCGGCCCATCGTCATCATCGGCGTGGGCGGCATCGATTCGGCGGAGGCGGCGATGGAGAAGCTGAAAGCTGGCGCCGACCTGGTGCAGGTGTACACCGGGCTCATCTATGAAGGACCCGCGCTGGTGAAGCGCATCAACCAGGCCTACGCCCGATGGAAAGCGTGAAGCTGATCGAATGTCCGCGGGATGCGATGCAAGGCATCGTGCCCTTCATCCCCACCGACGTGAAGGTGGACTACCTGAACACCCTGCTGCAGGTGGGCTTCGACACCATCGACATCGGCAGCTTCGTGAGCCCCAAGGCCATCCCGCAGCTGGCGGATACGGCCGAGGTGCTCGCCGGCATCGACCGCAGCGGCTCGCGCAGCAAGCTGCTGGTGATCGTGGCCAACGAACGTGGTGCCGAGGAGGCGGTGAAGCAGGAATGCGTGACCTATCTGGGTTATCCCTTCAGCATCAGCGAGACCTTCCAGCAGCGGAACACCAACACGAGCATCGAGGGTTCCTGGGGCCGCATTGCGCGCATCGCCGAACTGACCCGGGCGGCGGGCAAGGAGCTCGTGGTGTACATCAGCATGGCCTTCGGAAATCCCTACGGCGACACTTGGAACGCGGAGGTGGCCCTGCGCTGGACCGAGCGGCTCGTGAAGGAGCTGGGCGTGCGCATCATCGCGCTCAGTGATACGGTCGGCGTCGCGAGGCCCGCGGACATCACCGCCATGTTCGCCGCGCTCATCCCCGCGCTGCCCGAGGTGGAGTTCGGTGCGCACCTGCATTGCAGCCCGGACAACTGGCCCGCCAAAACGCAGGCTGCCTGGGATGCCGGATGCCGGCGCTTCGATGGGGCCATCAAGGGCTACGGCGGCTGCCCCATGGCCGAGGATGAGCTGGTGGGCAACCTGCAGATGGAGCTCTTCGTGCGCAGCCTTGAGGAGCGTGGCATCCGCACGGGCCTCGACCTGGTCCAGCTGGAACGGGCCGTGCAGCGGTCGGCCGGGGTGTTCCCGGCCTGATCAGGCCTTTCGCAGTTCGATCACCGTGATCTCCGGTGGCATGCGCATGTGGCCGAATGATCACGAGCGATAGCTCCCGCGGAAGGGGATGTTCAATGGTTCCGATCAGGGACCTCGAGCGCAAAGATCCTCACATTCTCGAAGCGACCGATCGGGTGGGCCAGGAATGGTCGGAGTGATGGCTTGAGCAGCACGGAATCGTTGGTGGTCAAAAGGAATCGCGCGCCCTGATCCAACTTCGCCTGGAGCTTGTTGGGGTCGTCGCTAAGACCATCGAAATCGGTCCAGCCTGAACGTTCCATCAGATACAGGCTTCGGTTGAAGCTGATATCAGGCACGCTCACCACGCGGGCAGAGCGATCGACACCTATGGCAAGGAGCGCTTCCTGGATTCGGCCCAGCGGTTCATGCTGGGTCAAGTACTCCTTGTTCATCCAGGTCGAGTACCGGTCCGTCATCCGTCGCCTTGCGAAATCGGTGCCGTGGACCAACACCACCAACAGAGCAAGTTGGAACGGCCAGGTGCGGGTTATCCCCGAGCTGCCACGGACCAAAGCCAGAAGGCCAAGGAGAAGGACGGCAGGGAAGATGACCACTTGGTCGAGGCTGTAATAGTCATGGTCCCTCAGTGCGCCGAAGAACAGAATGTCGATGCAGAGAACACCGAGGCATAGCAGCGTGAACGCCATCCATAGCGCACGGGGGATCCGATGAGATGCGAACACGGCCAGCGCGAACATGGCCATGAGCACGAAATAGAGGTCCGGGCGCAGGTAGTCGCGACGAAGGTGGTCGCTGATGCCTTGCCATACGGAGGCAAGCTCCTCCTTCGGAATGCTCCAATAGGGGAGCGTGCCGATGAGGAAGACGCCTTGCGCCTGCCCCGCATTGTACCATCGGGCGTAGGAGTACCATGCGGCGATGGCGAACAGGCCCGCCAGTCCGGCGACCAATATCACGGCCCGATGTCGGGGTCGCCAGGTTCCGAGAAGCACATGTCGGAACGGCAGGAAGGAGATCAGAACGATCGCGATCAGGATAAGGAGGCTTAGCGCCGCTGTGGCTTTGAGCAGCCCCGCCAGGGTGAAGAGCACCACAGCTCCCACGAGCCGGGGACGAGATGAACGTTCCATTCCTGATGCGGCGGCGTACCAGCCGTTGAGCACGAAAGCGAGGGCGGCGGCGTTCGAAAGGAAGTTGTTCGCGTAGTACGCCACCATGGGTGAGGTGAACAGGAAGGCGGATACCCACGCCGCCAGCACGCCGTCCTTCAGCAGCGTATTGACCGTGAAGTAGAGGGAGATCAACCCGGAGATGGAGAGGAGCAGGACGGTCGCCCGGTACAGCCACTCCTGCTGACCGGTGGACCGCCACACTTTCCCGATGAGGTAGGGGAGCAGAGGCAGTTCGCTCAAGGCGCGCCCGGTGCCCTCTGTTCCGAGGTAGTGCATTCTTCCATCCCACCAAGGCAGATCGAGCTGCATGTAGTGCCACGCCATCGACAGGCAGTCACTCTGCCTCCAGGCGTGATAGCCCTGCGGTCGGGCGAACAGGATCTCCTGATATCGATAGGTCCAGGCCTGGAGCGAAAGGATCACAATTAACAGGGCCAATCCACCGGAGCGGCTCAAACGCAGCCCGGGCCATCGGGAGGACCGCGTTTCAACCGGTCGGGGCTGATCGGCGGGGCGCTGCATCACGCATGTGGCGCCTCCCCGCCCTTTCGCAGTTCGATCACCGTGATCTCCGGTGGCATGCCCACACGGCCTGGGAAGCCGATGAAGCCGAAGCCCCGGTTCACGTAAAGATGCTGAGCACCCTCAGTGTACAGCCCCGCCCATCGCTTGTACACCCATTGAGCGGGGCTGTACGTCTGACCGGCGATGGTGATGCCGAACTGCGCCCCATGCGTATGCCCGCTCAGGGTGAGGTCGATGCCGGTGCCGAGGACCTGTTCCTCCCAATGGGTGGGATCATGGCTCATCAGGATCCGGTACGTCGAGGGATCATGCCCATGCAGGGTCTTGGCCAGGTCGCCGTACTGCTGGAAACGCCGGCCCCAGTTCTGCACGCCGAGCAGGGTGATGGCCGCGTCGCCGCGCTCGATCCGGGTGTTCTCGTCGAGCATCAGCCGGAAGCCCATGGCGGCATGGTGGCGCTTCAGCCGCTCCAGGTTAGCCTGCTTGCCCTGCTGCGAATCCCAACGTGCATAGTCCGAGTAGTCGTGGTTGCCCAGGATGGAGTACTTGCCGATGCGCGCCTGCAGGTCTTTCAGCGTGTCCACCCAGGCTTCGGCCTCGTCCGCGAAGTCGTTCACCATGTCACCGGTGAAGAGGATCAGGTCGGGGCGCTCCTTGTTGATGAGGTCCACGCCTTTGCGCACGATGTCCGTGCCGCTCGGGAAGCTGCCCAGGTGCAGGTCGCTGATCTGCACGATGCGGAGCCCGTCGAAGGCTGCAGGCAGGTTCGGGGCGTTCAGGTGCACACGTTCGATGCGGAAATTCCGCCGTCCATGGGTGATGCCGTACAGCACACCGGCGAAGGGGATGGCCGACAGCGCAAGACCGACTTGGGAAAGGAACTTCAGCCGTGTGATCGGCTCGCCCGTGGAGACCGGATCGCCCGGGGTGAGCTTGTCGAATAGCCAGCGACCGCCCTCGATGAGGTCCTCCAGCCCGTGGAAGAGGATGATCACCACCTTGGGCAGGAAGAACAGCATGAACAGGGCGGCGAGCGAGAACATGAACGAGTGGTTCCGCGTGCTGCGCAGGTCCTGGATGCTCACCGCTACCCAGACCATCAATGCCAGCATGCCGATGGACACAGCCCAGTAGATCAACCGCACGACGCGCCGTCCTCCCTGGGTCCAGCCGTTCATCGCCGTATTGATGCCTTTGTAGGCGTACAGATCGATCAGGACCAGGACCAGCATGAACACAACGAATCCCAATAGTCCTCGGGTGGTCATCAGAGAGAAGATTCAGGCAGGGTGGCGTTGTCACCTTTAAGGCCGTCAAAAGTAGGTCCATTGCCATGGGCATCCCGATATTCGGGCATTCAAGATGAGCGCCATTACCTTTTGTCGCCCCCTTCTGTCCCTTGCTCCATTGATCGTTCCGTCCGTGGTGGCCGGCCAGCTTACCTGGCAACGCACCTACGGTGGTTTCGGGGCGGATGAGGCCGTGGCCGTTGTGGCCACTGCGGACAGCGGGTACGTCATGCTCGGCAGTACCGGCAGCTTCGGAAGTGGAGGCGGCGATCTGTATCTTGTCCGTGTGGATAGCGCCGGGTCGTTGGTCTGGTCCATGACCTACGGAGGGCCTGGTGTAGAACAGGGTGCCGACCTCGTCCGGTCCGATGATGAGGACCTTCTGATCGTTGGGACACGGTATCACGACCCTTCCTTCGGCTACGATGGGTTCCTCGTGCGAACGGATCAGGCTGGAACACCACTTTGGGAAAGACCTTACGGACAGCAGGGGTGGGACTTGTTCCACGCAGCCGCATCAGTACCCGGTGGATGGTTCGTGGTGGGGCAGACCTTCAGTGTGGGAGACGGGTCCGGCGAGGCGTGGATCCTGCGGATCACTGAGGTCGGTGATACCCTTTGGACAAGGACCTTCGGATCCTTGGAAAGCGAGGTGGCCACAGCGGTCGTGGGAATGCCCGATGGTGGTTGTGCCGTGGTCGTCAACCGCGCCGCGACAACCGGACAGGACATCGTGCTCGTGCGATACGCATCGGACGGTGTGCTTCTGTGGCAGACCACCTGGGGAGGCGTTGCCTGGGATGAAGGCCGCTCCGTGACCGCCACCACGGACGGTGGGTTTGTTGTCGGTGGCGTCACCGAGGGTGTCGTGCCTTATCGGACCATGCTGATGATCAAGTTCGATGCCGCAGGGGCGTTCATGTGGAACGAGGTCACCTTTGGGCAGGGCACCTGGGAGGGATACGCGGTCATCGAGCTCCAGAGCGGTGACCTTTGCCTCGCCGGATCCACGGATGCTTTCGGCGCCGGTGGAAAGGATATGTACATGTGGCATACGACCGCTACTGGGGCATACATTGAAGGCCCGACATTCGGTGGGCTGGAGCAGGACGAGGCGTTCGATGTGGTGGCCGCCGTCGATGGTGGATATGTCCTCGTGGGCCGGACGAACAGCGCAGGGCCCGGTCCACAGGCGGTGTTGGCCGTGAAGCACTTCGGCTCACCGCTGAGTGGCACCTTCGATGAAACCCTCGACCCCCTCCCCATCCCCGACCTTCGACCGTCCACCGCAGGCCTCCTGCTCCACCCCAACCCCGCCCGCCCCGGCGATGCGATCACCATGACCCTGGCCGGAGGGAACGGCCAGCGCCGATCGGTCGTGCTGCTGGATCAGCAGGGGAGGCAGGTGGCGGGCTGGCCCGATCAACATCCTTCCGAACCACTGCGCGTCCCATCGATCGCCCCAGGCACCTACACGCTTCACACGGTGTCGGACAACGGCCGCCGTTCCGCCGCACCCCTCCTCATCATCCCCTGACCCTGCCGCCCTTCGCGCCATGGATCCCCAGACCCTCGTGCTCAAGCTCCACGCGCTTTCCGGAGCCGTCGCTCTCGGCGCCGCGCCCGTGGCGATGCTCGTGCGCAAGGGTGGGCGCTGGCACCGCTGGTGGGGGCGTGCCTTCTTCTTCGCCATGGTGCTGGTGTGCGCCACCGCCCTTCTGGCGGGCTTCTGGCGCCCCAACCCGCTCATGGCCCTGGTGGCCCTCTTCAGCTTCCACCTGGCCGCCACCGGCTACCGCGGGCTCTACCTCAAGGGCCTCCACAAGGGTCAGCGCCTGGGCCGGTGGGACCTGCTGATGCACGGCGCCGCCGGTCTCGTGAACACCGGGCTTCTTTTGTGGGGCGCCGTGCACCTCATCCATGGCCAGCGCAGTTCGGCCGCCATCATCTTCACGGTCTTCGGCGCGATCGGATGCGCCCTCGTGCTCATGCAACTGCGCCGCTTCTTCCGCACCCACCACGACAAGCAGGAGTGGCTCTACGCCCACATGACCGGGTTCCTCGGCAGCTACATCGCCACCGTGTCCGCCTTCAGCGCGGTCAACCTGGCCATGATCAAGCCCATGTGGCTGCAATGGCTGTGGCCTTCCTTGTTGGGCGTGCCGCTCATCGTGGGCTGGATCCGCCACACCCGCGCCCGCTTCGACAAGGGCGAACGCCCGCGCTTCCTCGGTCGCCTCCGCATCGGCTGAGGTCGATGACCATCCGGGTACCTTTGCCGCATGCCCGCGCGCTGTGTGTTCTCCGTCGACGTGGAGGAGTGGTTCCACATCCTCGATGTGCCCTCCACGCCACCCCTGGCACAGTGGGACGGCCTTGAGTCGCGGGTGGAGCCCTCGTTCCGCCGCATGCTCGACCTCTTTGCCGAGAAGCACGTGCGCACGACCCTCTTCATCCTGGGTTGGGTGGCCGAGCGCCATCCCCAGCTGGTCCGCGATGCCGCCGCACAAGGCCACGAGATCGCCTCGCACGGCTACGCGCACGAGCTTGTCTACAAGCACGACCGCCGTCACTTCGCCGAGGACGTGCGCCGCGCCAAGGGCGTCATCGAGGACGCCGCTGGTGTGAAGGTGCGCGGCTACCGTGCGCCCGGTTTCAGCGCGACCAAGGAGACGCCGTGGTTCTTCGAGGCGCTCGCCGAGACCGGCCATGCCTACGATAGCAGCATCTGGCCCGGTAGCCGCAACCATGGCGGTTGGCCGGGCGCGCTGCCCGTGCCCCATGTGGTGTCCACCACGCAGGGCGATATCGTGGAATTCCCCATCAGCCTGGACCGTCTGCTGGGCCGTGACCTCTACTTCTTCGGCGGCGGCTACCTGCGCTTCTTCCCGTACCCGCTGATCCGCCAGCGGGCCAGGGCCGTGCTGGCCGAAGAGCGCCCCGTGGTCTTCTACCTGCATCCCCGCGAGGTGGATCCCCATCATCCACGGCTGCCCATGAGCGCCAAGCGCCGCTTCATGAGCTACGTGAACCTCGCCACCACCGAGCCCAAGATGCGACGCCTCTTCGACGACCTGCCCATGACCACCTTCGGTGAACTGCTCGACGCGGGCGTGGCCCATCTTCCGCGACAGGTCGCATGAGCACGCACCGCAAGGCGCTCTTCCTGTACACGGAGCTGGCCCCGTACTTCCTGGCCTGTGTGGAGCACCTGGTGCGGGACCATGACGTGGAGGTGCACATCGTGCGCTGGCCGGTGAACCGCGAGGCACCCTTCGACCTGCGCTTCGGCGACCGCGTGAAGGTGCATGAACGCGACGCGTTGGACGATCAGGCCCTGATGCGCCTGGCGCATGGCGTCGGGCCGGACATCGCCTTCGCCAGCGGCTGGGTCGACAAGGGCTACCTGCGCGTATGTCGCATGCTGCACAAGCAGGGCCTGCCCACGGTGATGTGCAGCGACACGGCCTGGCGTGGCGATGCGCGCCAATGGGCCGCGGTGGCCGCCACCCGGCTCTGGCTCCGCCGCACCTTCAGCCACGCCTGGGTCACCGGCGGGGCGCAGGCCCGCTATGCCCGCCGTCTCGGATTCCCCGCCCTCAACATCCGCACCGGCTTCTACAGTGCCGACACCGATCGCTTCCTCCCGTTGGGGCGGCGCCTGCTGGACCAACGCACCGAACGCTGGCCCCACCGGCTGCTCTGCGTGGCCCGTTACATCCCCACCAAGGGCCACCAGCTGCTCTGCGACACCTTCGCCACCCTGTGCGATCAGGGCCGGGCCGGCGATTGGGAGCTGTGGATCGCGGGCACGGGTGAACTGCACGACCACGTGGTGAACTCCGCCTCGGGCCGCCATGCGCGCATCAGGCACCTGGGCTTCGTGCAGGCGGAGGACATGGCGAAGGTGGTGGAGCAATGCGGTGTGTTCGTGCTGCCCAGCACCTACGAACCCTGGGGCGTGGTGGTGCATGAGCATGCCTGCGCCGCTCTTCCGCTGCTGTTGAGCAGTGCGGTGGGCGCGGGTGAACGCTTCCTCGCTCCGGGTGAGAACGGCGTCCGTTTCGTCGCAGGCGACGGTGCCGACATGCGCAAGGCCTTGCTGCAGCTGATCGAACGCAGCGATGCCGAGCTCCGCGCCATGGGCGAACGGAGCCGCGCGCTCGGTGCGCAGTGGACGCCCACGGAATGGTCGCGCGTGGTGATGGACCTGATGAAAGCCCGCCGTGAAGCCTAGAGCGCATCTCAAAATAACCCTTCGGGCTGCGCGGCGGCCTTTCGGGGCCTTCCGGCGTTGCTCGCCCCTCACAGAGCTACCGGCTATGCTCGTGTCTCGCGCCTGGGCTGGCCCCGAAATACCTGCCGCTCGCTTCCAAAAGTCATTTTGAGATGCGCTCTAGGGTCCTCGTGTTCATCGACTGGTACCTGCCCGGTTACAAGGCGGGCGGACCCGTGCGAAGCATGGCCAACCTGGTGGACCACCTGCGCGACAAGGTCGACCTGCACATCGTGACCACCGATACCGATTACACGGAGCGTGCGCCCTACGCTGGTATCACGCCCGATCGCTGGACCGTGATGCCCGGCGGCGAGAAGGTCTGGTACGCCTCGCACACCGGGGTGAACACGGCCGTGTGGCGCGCGCTTCTGGCCGAGGGCACTTGGGAGACGGTGTACATCAACGGCATGTACTCCAGGTGGTTCAGTGTGATGCCGCTGTGGTTACTGAAGGGCTCCTCCCAACGCCGGGTGGTGGCCGTGCGCGGTATGCTCGCCGCTGGCATGATGAAGCATGGCGTGCTGAAGAAGCGTGTCTTCCTGGCCGCGATGCGGATGCTGGGCTGCTACAACGACGTCGTGTTCCAAGCCACCAGCGCCGAGGAGGTGGAGGACGTGAAGCGCTGGATCGGTGCGGAGGCGGAGGTGAAGCTGGTGCCGAACCTGGGCCGTCGCGTGCGGACCGCGGAACCTCCGACGCGCGAGAAGCGACCCGGTGAGCTGCGGCTCGTGAGCGTGGCCCGCATCGCCGTGGAGAAGAACACGCTCTTCGCCATCGAATGCCTGAAGCACGTGAAGGGCGCGGTGACCTTCGACCTGTACGGGCCCATCTACGACGAGGCGTACTGGGCGAAGTGCCGGGAGGCCATCGCCCAGCTGCCACCCGGGATCACGGTGACGCACAAGGGCACGGCCGCGCCTGAG
>Ga0138256_10001106_pt1 | contig 28916 bp, 28 predicted proteins | sample KNB2016incub_MG_FD_105486 | JGI IMG/M metagenome (GOLD analysis project Ga0138256, IMG submission 105486) | Active sludge microbial communities from wastewater in Klosterneuburg, Austria - KNB2014incub_MG | ecosystem: Engineered > WWTP > Activated sludge > Unclassified | place: Austria... | reverse complement strand
CGTCGCCGTGGAACTGCAGCAGCGCCAGCGGCACCTGCTCCACGCCGCGCCGCACGGCGTCGGCGCCGGCGTCGACGAACAGCAGCACCGGCGTCACGAACGGCGGCAGCCGGCGGGCGAGTTCACCGGCACGCTCGGGCGCCACAAATCGCGGGCTGCCGGGCCAGAGCACGAAACCCAGGGCATCGGCGCCGGCGGCCACGGCGTCGTCGACATCGGCCTCGCGCGTGAGGCCGCAGATCTTGATGCGGGTGCGCGGTCGGCCAGCGCCCTCAGACGATCCAGTCCATGGCCGCGGTGTGCTGGGGAATGGCATGCACCGCATCGTAGTACGGGCCCAGGAAATACAGGCCCTCGGGTGGAAAGGTCGGTGCCGCGGCGTCACGGCAACGCGCGGCCAGCACCTCGGCCATCCACTCGACGCGCTGGCGGCCGCTGCCCACCGCCAGCAGGCAGCCCATGAGGTTGCGCACCATGTGGTGCAGGAAGGCATTGGCGTCGAAATCGAAGCGCCAGTAGGCGCCGCGACGGCTGATGTCCAGGCGGCGCAGCGTCTTCACCGGCGTCGGCGACTGGCAGCCGGCGGCACGAAACGAACTGAAGTCGTGCTCCCCGATCACCAGTGCGGCCGCCGCCTGCATGGCCCGGGCATCCAGCGGGCGAAAGACCCAGCCCACCAGGCCCTGCTCCAGCGCCGGCCGCGTGGCCGATTCCAGCACGACGAAACGGTAGCGGCGGCCGCGCGCGCTGTTGCGGGCGTGGAAATCGGCCGCCACCGGCCGGCACCATTGCACCGCCACGTCGCGCGGCAGGTAGCGGTTACTGCCGCGCACCCAGGAGAAAGCGTCGCGCTCGAGCGCCGTGTCGATGTGCACGACCTGGTTCAGCGCATGCACGCCGCTGTCGGTGCGGCCGGCGCAGACGGTGGCCACCGGTTCGGCCGCGAAAGCGGTCAATGCCTTCTCGACCGCGTCCTGCACGGTGCGGCCGTCGGGCTGCGACTGCCAGCCGTGGTAGCCCTGCCCGCGGTAGGACAGGCCCAGCGCCAGCCGCTGCAAATCAGCCCAGCGTATCGAGCATGCCCTGCGCCTTGGAACGCAGCGCGCCTTCTTCGGCCTTGGCCACCACTTCCTCGAGCAGGTCGCGCGCGCCTTCGATGTCGCCGATCTGGCGGAATTCCTCGGCCAGTTCGAGCTTGCGCGCCAGCGGGTCGCCGTCGGCGGGTTCCAGGGCGGATCCGGCAGCCGAACCCATGCTGAAGTCGCCGAAGTCCAGCGCCTCGTCCGGCAGCGCCGCCGGTGCCGTCTTCGGCGCCGGTGGCGGCGTCGCCCCCAGCGAAGCCAGGTCGCCGAGGTCGAAGTCCAGTTCACCGGACGGCGGCAGCGCGGGCACCGCGGCGTCCGGGCGCCTGGCCGGAATCGTCCTGTCGTCGTCGCCCACCAGTTCGAAGTCCAGCGTCCCGTCGTCGGGCCGTGAGCTGCCGGACCCGAACGGCTGGGGTGCCGCCCGCGGCGCGACAGGCGGCTCCACGGCCCCACGCTGCGGAAGGTCGAGTTCCAGGTCCATGCCGCCGTCGAGCGTGGCGTCGGCGGCCGGCACGAAAGCGGGCGCTCCGGCCGGCGCGGTGTATGGCACCGTCGACGCCCCCAGCGGTTCCACCGGCTGGCCCTTGGCGCCCAGGACCTCGCCAGGCTGGCCGCCCGGCTGGTACAGCACGTTGTCGGGGTCGATGGTCCGGCCCATTTCCTGAACCTTGGCCCAGTCCTCGCCTTCACCGCGCGTCAGGCTGTGCACCTGCGTGGCCAGCAGCTCGAAGCCCTTGGCGTCGCGCCGCTTGGCATAGACCTCGAGCAGCTTGGTGCGGATGGCCATGCGCTCTGGCGAGGCGCGCATGGCTTCTTTCAGGATCTCCTCGGCCTGCAGGTCGCGGCCGTAGGCCAGGTACACGTCAGCTTCGGCCACCGGATCGACATCGCCGATGGCGTCGAGCTGGCTCAGCGAATAGCTCATCGACGACGAACTGCCGGTCGGCTGGTTGGTGGCCGCCTCGCGCGTGTCGATGCGCTGGCCGCCGCTGGCGCCGAAGAAGGAGTCGGGCTGCAAGCGGCTTTCCAGGAACGAGGTCTCGCCGGCCGGCCGACGCATGCGCCCGCGCAGGCGCCACAGGCCCAGGCCGGCGAGCAACACCACCAGCACGCCGGCACCGGGCAGCAACAGCGGGTTGTCCAGCAGCGAGTCGAGCCATCGGCCTTCGGCGGGCGGCGGAGCAGGAGCCGGCGGCGGCGGCGAGGGCGCGCGCGCGGTCACGGCAGGTGCCGGGGCCGGCGCGGCCACGGGCGCCGCAACCTGGGCCGCGGCCGGGGCTGGGGCCGGCACCGCAGCCGGGGCCGAGGCCGGTGCGGGTGCAGTGGCTGCTGCCGGGTCTGCGGCCTGGGCCGTGCCGCCCTGCAGGCGCTTGAGTTCCTCGACATTGCGCGCCAGCTCGGCCAGCCGCGCATTCGGATCCCGGTCCGCCGCCGAGGCGTTGCCGGCATCGGGCGCCGACGCCTGCACGCCGCCCTGCGACAAGGTCAAGCGGTCGGGGGTGGCAGCAGCCGGCTGCCGGCGGTCGTCCACCTGGGCCTGCACCTGCCCGGTGGCCTGTCTGGCGGGCGCGGTGGCGGCCTGCACGGTACCGGCCGAGGCCAGCTTTTGCCGGTAGGCAGCGAAGTCGTTGCTCTGCGCCACGATGACTTCGCGCGCCTCGCCTGGCGTCACGCGGCCAGCCTCCTCGGTCGAAGGCACCGACAACACGGCGCCGGCCTTCAGCCGGTTCATGTTGTCGCCCATGAACGCCTGGGGGTTGGCGCGAAACAGCGACACCAGCATCTGGTCGAGCGAGATGCCGGGTCGCTGCGCGCGCACCGCGATGCGACTGAGCGTGTCGCCTCCATTGACCCGCAGCGTTTCGGGGGGCGCTCCGGCCGGCGGCGGTGCGGCGGGCCGGGGTGTCTCGGCCGCAGGCGGGCGCGGGGCCGGAGCCGGCCGCGCGGCTGGCAGCGGCATCGCAGCGGGCGCAGGCGCTGGGGAGGGCACGGGGCGCGCGACCGCGGCCACCGGCGGCGCGACGGCGGTGGCCGCCGGCGGTGTTGGCGCCGGCGCAGCGGCTGGCGTGGGCGACTGCGCCATGCGCGAGCCGGGCGGGTCGAGCAGCAGCGTGTATTCGCGCACCAGACGGCCCGAAGCCCAGGTGGCCTCGACGATGACGTCGACGAAGGGCTCGAGCACGGCGCGGTCGCTGGTCACACGCAGCACGCTGCGGCCGTCGGCCCGTTGTGCCAACTGCACCAAGGCGCTTGGCAGCACCGGGTTGTATTCCACGCCCGCGGCGCGGTAAGCGTCGGGCGATGCCACGCGCAATTTCAAAGAGGCGGCCTCTTCGGCACTCAGGCTGGTGATCTCGATCTCGGCGCGCAGGGCCTCGCCCAATGCCGACTGCACGGTCAGCCGACCCAAGCCCAGCGCCCAGGCCTGCGTGCCACACAGACAGGCGGCAGCCAGTGCCACGCCGGAAAGCGCAAAGCGCGCCGTGTTCGTCGAACGATTCTTCAAGGCATTTCCCCCACGCGGCCGGGCCGTGCGTGACAGCCAGACCGGCCGCCGTCTCTGTTCAAGCCGCCCCGGTCCGACACCGGGGCCGGCTCGGCAAAGGGGCGGAAATTGCAACAGCATCAAGCATATAGGAGCGCATGCTCACGCAGAAGCTGATGATTGGCGGCGAAATACCTTGTTTCCCGCCCTTTCCCCGCCTGTTGCAAACAGGCAACGATGCACCGCATCAATGCTGGAGCAGGATGCGCAGCATGCGGCGCAGCGGCTCGGCCGCGCCCCATAACAGCTGGTCGCCGATGGTGAAGGCGCCCAGGTACTGCGGCCCCAGCGCCAGCTTGCGAACGCGTCCGACCGGGATTTCCATGGTGCCTGTCACCGCCACCGGCGTGAGCTGGCGCACCGTGGTTTCGCGCGTATTGGGCACGAAGCGCACCCAGGCGTTGTCGTTGGCGATCATCTGTTCGATGTCGGCCAAGGGCACGTCTTTCTTGAGCTTGATCGTCAGCGCCTGGCTGTGGCAGCGCATGGCGCCCACGCGCACGCAGATCGAATCGATGGGCGTGGCCGCGCTGCCGAAACCCGGGCCGCGACCGAGGATCTTGTTCGTCTCGGCGCCACCCTTCCACTCTTCCAGGCTGGTACCGTCGCCGCGGTCGCTGTCGATCCAGGGGATCAGGCTGCCAGCCAGCGGCACCATGAAATTCTTCGTTGCTTCTGCCGTCAGGCCGCGCTGCGTGGCGGCGACCTGGCGGTCGATCTCCAAGATGGCGCTGGCCGGGTCGTCGAGCAGCGCCCGCACCGCCGCATTCAGGGTGCCGAACTGGGTGAGCAGTTCGCGCATGTGCTGCGCGCCGCCGCCGCTGGCCGCCTGGTAGGTGGTGGCCGTCATCCATTCCACGAGGTCGGCCTTGAAGAGGGCCCCCACACCCATGAGCATGCAGCTGACGGTGCAGTTGCCGCCGACATAGTCCTTCACGCCGCGCGCCAGCGCGGCATCGATCACCGGCCGGTTGACCGGGACGAGGATGATCACCGCGTCGTCGTTCATGCGCAGGGTCTTGGCGGCGTCGATCCAGTAGCCCTTCCAGCCCGCGGCGCGCAGTTGCGGATAGACGGCCTTGGTGTATTCGCCGCCCTGGGCGGTGATGACGATGTCGCAGGCCTTCAGCGCCGCCAGGTCGTTGGCGTCATGCAGCCGGTCTTCGTTCTTCGCCAGCCCGGAAATCGCGGCCGGCAGCGCGCCGCCGGCATTGCTGGTGCTGAAGAAGACCGGCTCGATGAGCGCGAAGTCGCCTTCGGCGCGCATGCGGTCCATCAGCACAGAGCCGACCATGCCGCGCCAGCCGACGAGCCCCACGCGGGGATTTGCAGAGAGTGCCATTTCAGTGTCGCCTTTCCCTTGTTGCGGACCCCTGGGTTCCCCGGCTCGCTTCGCCGGGGTCCAGGTGGGGGCGAGACGATCCTGAGAGCCGCTAGCTCTTGGTAATGGTCTTGCCGGTGACTGCCGCGACCACGGCATCACCCATCTCGCGCGTGCCGACGCGGTGCGTGCCTTCGCTCCAGATGTCCGGCGTGCGCAGGCCGGCCGTGAGCACGGTCCGAACCGCCGACTCGATGCGGTCGGCCGCGGCAGGCTGGTGGAGCGAATAACGAAGCATCATGGCGGCAGACAGAATTGTAGCCAGCGGGTTTGCAACACCCTTACCGGCGATATCGGGCGCGCTGCCGTGGCTGGGCTCGTACAGGCCCTTGTTGTGCTTGTCCAGACTGGCGCTGGGCAGCATGCCGATCGAGCCGGTGAGCATGGCCGCCTCGTCCGACAGGATGTCGCCGAACATGTTGCCGGTGACCACCACGTCGAAGGCCTTGGGCGCCTTCACCAGCTGCATGGCGGCATTGTCGACGTACATGTGCTGCAGCTCGACATCCGGGTACTGGGCATGCACCTCGGTGACGACATCCTTCCAGAACTGGAAGGTTTCCAGCACGTTGGCCTTGTCGACGCTGGTGACCTTCCGGCTGCGTTTGCGCGCCGCCTGGAAGGCGACATGCGCGATGCGCTCGATCTCCGGCCGGCTGTAGCGCATGGTGTCGAAGGCTTCCTCGGCGCCAGGGAAGTGACCATCGCTGGCGATGCGGCGGCCGCGCGGCTGGCCGAAATAGATGTCGCCGGTGAGTTCGCGAATGATCAGGATGTCCAGACCCGCCACCAGTTCGGGCTTCAGGCTGCTGGCATGCGTGAGTTGCTCGTAGCACAGCGCCGGACGCAGGTTGGCGAACAGGCCCAGGTGCTTGCGCAGGCCCAGGATGGCCTGCTCGGGACGCAGCGCGCGCTCCAGCTTGTCGTATTTCCAGTCGCCGACGGCGCCGAACAGGATCGCGTCGGCCTCTTGGGCCAGCTTCAGCGTCGATTCCGGCAATGGGTGGCCGTGGGCCTCAAAGGCCGCGCCGCCGACGAGCGCAGTCTCGGTCTCCAACTTCAGATCCAGCGCGATCAAGACGCGCACGGCCTGCTCGACGATCTCGGTGCCGATGCCGTCGCCCGGCAAGATGGCGATCTTCATGATGAGGTGTTCGCAGTAGAAGGTGTTGAATCGTTCAAGCTTCCCGCCACGGAACCGGCTCTGCCGGGCCCTTGGTCGACGGCCCCATCGGGGGTAGCGAGCGCTAGCGAGCTTGGGGGTTCACATTCCCCAGCCAGGGCATCCTGGCCAGGCGTTCGGCCTCGAAGGCCTTGATCTTGTCTTTGTGCCGCAGCGTCAGGCCGATATCGTCGAAGCCGTTGACGAGGCAGTATTTGCGGAAGGGCTGCACGTCGAAGGGCAGTTCCACGCCGTCGGGCTTCACCACCACCTGCCGCGGCAGGTCGACCGTGAGGCTGTAGCCGGGGAAGGCCAGAACCTCGTCGAAGAGTCTCGCCACCTGAGATTCGGGCAGCTGGATGGGCAGGATGCCGTTCTTGAAGCAGTTGTCGAAGAAGATGTCGGCAAAGCTGGGCGCGATGAGCACACGAAAGCCGTACTGCTCCAGCGCCCAGGGCGCGTGTTCGCGGCTGGAGCCGCAGCCGAAATTGCTGCGCGCCAGCAGGACGGACGCCCCTTTGTAGCGCGGCTGGTTGAGCACGAAATCCGGGTTGGGCCGGCGCGATGCCGGGTCCTGGCCCGGTTCGCCCGGATCCAGGTAGCGCCAGGCGTCGAACAGGTTGGGGCCGAAGCCGCTGCGCGCGATCGACTTCAGGAACTGCTTGGGAATGATGGCATCGGTATCGACGTTGTCGCGATCCATCGGGGCCACCAGGCCCTGGTGCACGGTGAAGGCTTGCATGGCGGGGTCTATTTGCTCTTCCTGGCGGTACTCTCGATGGCGTCGCCGGCTTGCGAGATGTCCTTGCCCAGGCCTTCGATCGTGTTGCACCCACCCAGCCCGAGCACGGCGAGCAGTGCTGCGAGGGTGATCAATAGTCGCGTCGTCATCGGTTCTCTCCTTCAGGCCATGCGCCGCACGTCGACGAAATGCCCGGCCAGCGCGGCCGCCGCGGCCATCGCCGGGCTGACCAGGTGGGTGCGGCCGCCCGCGCCCTGGCGGCCTTCGAAATTGCGGTTGCTGGTGCTGGCGCAGCGCTCGCCAGGCTCCAGCCGGTCGGCATTCATAGCCAGGCACATGCTGCAGCCGGGTTCACGCCACTCGAAGCCGGCGGCGCGGAAGATCTCGTGCAGCCCTTCGGCTTCGGCCTGCGCCTTGACCTGGCCCGAACCCGGCACCACCAGCGCCAGCTTCACGTTGTTCGCCACCCGGCTGCCGCTGCGCTTGACCACCCCGGCGGCGGCGCGGAGGTCCTCGATGCGGCTGTTGGTGCAGCTGCCGATGAAGACCTTGTCGATGCGGATGTCGGTGATGGCCTTGTTCGGCTGCAGACCCATGTAGGCCAGCGCACGCTCGATGGCGCCGCGCTTGACGGCGTCCCTTTCCTTGTCGGGGTCGGGCACGCGGCCGTCCACCGGCAGCACCATTTCCGGGCTGGTGCCCCAGGTCACCTGCGGCTGGATCTGGGCCGCGTCGAGCTCCACCACGGCGTCCCACTTTGCGCCGGGGTCGGACTGCAGCGTGCGCCAGTGGGCCACCGCCTGATCCCAGGCCAGGCCCGTGGGCGCAAAGAGCCGACCCTTGCAGTAGGCAATCGTCTTCTCGTCCACCGCCACCAGCCCGGCGCGGGCACCGGCCTCGATGGCCATGTTGCACACCGTCATGCGGCCTTCCATGCTGAGGCTGCGAATCGCCGAACCGCCGAATTCGACGGTGTAGCCGGTGCCGCCGGCGGTGCCGATCCTGCCGATGATGGCCAGCACCACGTCCTTGGCCGTGACGCCGGTACCCAGCACGCCTTCCACGCGCACCAGCATGTTCTTCGCCTTCTTGGCCAGCAGGGTCTGCGTGGCCATCACATGCTCGACCTCGCTGGTGCCGATGCCGTGCGCCAGCGCGCCGAAGGCACCGTGGGTGCTGGTGTGCGAATCGCCGCAGACGACGGTCATGCCCGGCAGCGTGGCACCGTTTTCCGGGCCGATGACGTGCACGATGCCCTGGCGCTTGTCCAGGAAGGGGAAATAGGCCGCCGCGCCGCTGGCCTGGATATTGGCATCCAGCGTCGTGATCTGCAGCTTGCTGATCGGGTCCTTGATGCCGTCGTAGCCGTCGGCCCAGCCGGTGGTGGGCGTATTGTGGTCGGCGGTGGCAACGATGGAGCTCACGCGCCAGACCTTGCGCCCGGCCAGCCGCAGTCCTTCGAAGGCCTGCGGGCTGGTCACCTCGTGCACCAGGTGGCGGTCGATATAGAGCACGGCGGTGCCGTCTTCCTCGGTGTGGACGACATGTTCGTCCCACAGCTTGTCGTACAGGGTTCGGGCCATCTTGCGGTCAACCTCCAAGCCTGCGATTGTCCCGCATCGCGCCCAGGCGCTCCGGCCAGGGTCTGCGCCAGTCGGCAGCCGCCCTCACGCCTCGATGGCTCGTGCAGTGAGCCACGGCTGGGCGCCACCGGGCGCGGCGCAGGGCTTCAGGCCGCGGCCGCGCGCGATTCCAGTTCAGCCTTCAGCCCCGGCGCCAGCTGCAGCCGGCGCGCCAGTTCGTCCAGGTAGGCGCGCTCCATCACCGTGGTGTCGTCCACCACCAGCACGCTGGCCAGGTAGATCTCGGCGGCCAGCTCGGGACTGGTGGCGGCGGCGGCCACGTCGGCCGGGTCCACCGGGCGGCGCAGTTCGGTGTCGACCCAGGTCCGCGTCTCGGGGTCGGCATTCAGGCGGTGCAGGACCTCCTCGACCTGGCCACGCTCGGCGTCGTCCATGTGGCCGTCGGACTTGGCGGCGGCGATCAGCGCCTTGAGCATGGCACGGCTGTGCATTTCCAGTTGCGGTGCGGGCAAGGCGGCAAAGCTGGCCGGCGCCGGCAAGGCGGCACCGGGTGCGGCACCGGGCAAGGCACCCGGCGCGGCGCTAGGAGCCGTGGCGGCATTCTGCCGCTGCCAGTCGCCATAGGCTTTCCAGGCCAGCGCACCCAGGGCCACCACACTGCCCGCCTTCAGCGCCTTGCTGCCCATGCGGCGGCCGCTCTTGCTGCCCAGCAGCAGGCCCAGCACCCCGCCCACCGCCGCGCCGGTGGCATATTTGCGGCCGTCACCCGGCTGCATGCCGGACGTGGCCTGGCCGAGCGCGGACGTGCCCGTCTTCAGCAGCTGTTCAAGGTAGGACGTGAGGTTCATGGCGGGTCTCGACGATGCGGAAGAGAAAGACTGTAGCGCCGACACCGGTGCCCGCAGGGAGTGTCCGGGCTTGCCGAACGAGCCGGACACGCCAGCGCAGGCATGATGATCAACCAACGACAGGAGTGGCTCATGGGCTGGTTCTCGAAAACCGACGAAGGCTTCTTTCTCGCCACCGTCGTGCCCGCCGGCGAAGGCGCACGCATCGCCAAATTTCTCGGCCTCGTCAATGGCGAAGCCATCATCGGCGCCAATCTCTTCCGCGACATGTTCTCGTCGGTGCGCGACGTCGTCGGCGGCCGCGCCGGCGGCTACGAGCGCGCGCTGTCGGGCGCGCGCGACGCGGCGCTGCAGGACATGATCGCCGCTGCTCGCGAGGTGGGTGCCGATGGCGTGGTCGGCATCGACTTCGACTACGAGGTGCTGGGCGAAACCAACGGCATGCTGATGGTCGCCGTCAGCGGCACCGCGGTGAAGATGGCCTGAACTCTGGCCTACGAAAGCGCCGCGATCACCTCGGGCGGCGCCTGCACCAGTTCGATCAGCACGCCTTCGCCGCCGAGCGGGAATTCCTCGTTGCCTTTGGGGTGGATGAAGCAGATGTCGTGGCCGGTGGCGCCCTTGCGGATGCCACCGGGCGCGAAGCGCACACCATGCGCCGCCATCCACGCCACCGCCTGGGGCAGGTCGTCGACCCACAGGCCCACGTGGTTCAGCGGCGTGGCATGCACGGCAGGCTTCTTCTCGGGGTCCAGCGGCTGCATCAGGTCCACTTCCACCGCATGCGGGCCGCGGCCCAGTGCACACACGTCCTCGTCGACGTTCTCGCGCTCGCTGGCGAAGGTGGTGGTGATGGACAGGCCGAAGATGTCGACCCACAGCGCACGCAGCCGCTTCTTGCTGGGCCCGCCAATGGCTACCTGCTGCAAGCCCAGGATGCGAAAGGGTTTGTCGTTCGTCATCAGGCAAAACTCAGGATGGGTTGATCGACGGCCAGGCTCTCGCCCTTGGCGGCCAGCAGTTCCTTCACCGTGCCGTCGCGCGTGGCGGTGAGGATGTTCTCCATCTTCATGGCCTCGATGACGGCCAGCCGCTCGCCGGTCTGCACCACCTGCCCCGGCTGCACGGTGATCTCCACCAGCAGCCCCGGCATCGGCGAGAGCAGGAATTTGCTCATGTCCACCGGGGCCTTGAAGGGCATCACGCGCAGCAGTTCGGCGGCGCGTGCGCTCATCACCTGGGCGTCGATGCGCAGGCCGTTGTGTTCGACGCGCAGCCACAGGCCGTGGCGTTCCACCTGCGCGGTGAAGGGGTGGCCGTTGCAGTGGCCCTGGGCCCGGATGCCGCCGAAGTGCCAGTCGTTGACGATGGCGTAGGCGCGAGCGTTCACGATCACGGTGGTGACGCCCTCGGCCTCGATGCGCACCGGCACGTGCGTGTGCTCGCCCCGCGCGCCCTTGACGACGACGACGAAATCGTTGCCGATGACGACGCCGTGCCCGGCCAGCTGCCCGCTGATGCCGGCCGCGCGTGCCAGGTAGCGGCGGTAGGCGGCGGCGGCGAGCGCGACCAGGAAGTCGGGGTCCTCGTGCGGCACGTCCTCGGCGCGGAAGCCCTGGCCGTAATGTTCGGCGATGAAGCCGGTATTGAAGTCGCCGGCCACGAATTTCGGGTGCGCCAGCAAGGCCGCCTGGAACGGGATGTTGCTGGACACGCCGCGGATGACGAAGCCGTTGAGCGCCTCGCGCATGCGCGCAATGGCCTCGAAGCGGTCGCGCCCGTGCACGATGAGCTTGGCGATCATCGAGTCGTAGTACATCGGGATCTCGCCGCCTTCGTAGACGCCGGTGTCCACGCGCACGCCGCCGTGCACCGGCACGGGCATCGCCGCTTCCATGGTCTGCGGCGGCGGCAGGTAGCGCACCAGGCGGCCGGTGGAAGGCAGGAAGCCGCGGAACGGGTCCTCGGCATTGATGCGGCATTCGATGGCCCAGCCTCGGCGCGGAATGTCGGCCTGCTGGAACGGCAGCGGCTCGCCCGCCGCCACGCGGATCATCTGCTCCACGAGGTCGATGCCGGTGATGCTCTCGGTGACCGGGTGCTCCACCTGCAGCCGCGTATTCATCTCCAGGAAGTAGAAGCTCTGGTCCTTGCCGACGACGAATTCCACCGTGCCTGCGCTCTGGTATTTCACCGCCTTGGCCAGCGCCACCGCCTGCTCGCCCATGGCCTTTCGCGTCGCGTCGCTGATGAAGGGCGAAGGCGCCTCCTCGATCACCTTCTGGTGCCGGCGCTGCAACGAGCATTCACGCTCGTGCAGGTAGACCACGTGGCCATGCGCGTCGCCCAGCACCTGGATCTCGATGTGGCGCGGCTCCTCCACGTATTTCTCGATGAAGACGCGGTCGTCGCCGAAACTGTTTCGCGCCTCGTTGCGGCACGACGTGAAGCCCTCGAAGGCCTCCTTGTCGTCGCGCGCCACGCGCAGGCCCTTGCCGCCGCCGCCGGCGCTGGCCTTGATCATCACCGGGTAACCGATATCGGCGGCGATCTTCACCGCATGCTCGGGCGTGTCGATGGCCGCATTCCAGCCCGGGATGGTATTGACCCGGGCTTCCAGCGCCAGTTTCTTGGATGCGATCTTGTCGCCCATGGCCGCGATGCTGTAGTGCTTGGGGCCGATGAAGGCGATGCCTTCCTCTTCCACCCGGCGCGCGAAGTCCTCGTTCTCGCTCAGGAAACCATAGCCCGGGTGCACTGCCTCGGCGCCGGTGTCCTTGCAGGCCTGGATGATCCTGTCGGCGCGCAGATAACTCTCGCGGCTGGGCGCGGGGCCGATGAGCACGGCTTCATCGGCCAGATCCACATGGCGCGCATCGCGGTCGGCCTCGGAATAGACGGCCACCGTGGCGATGCCCATCTTGCGCGCGGTCAGGATGACGCGGCAGGCGATCTCGCCGCGGTTGGCAATGAGGATTTTCTTGAACATCAGTGAACTCCATCGAAGAGAGCGTCGAGTTGTGATGCGTGCTTCACCAGCAGCAGGCCTTGCATCGTCTCCACGCGATTGATATCCAGGCGCACGAACTGCTCGCCGCCTCCGGCGGACTTGCGCTTGCGGATGAGTTGAATGCGACCCAACAACGCCCCGTGTCGCCCGGCGAATCGAGCCAGGCCTCGCGCTGTGTCGACGTTGGCCGCCATCGCTTCAAGGCACCAGCGTCATGCCGGCGGCCCTTGCGGCGCCGACGTCGAAAGTCATCGTCAGGCCGCAACCGGCAGCCGCCGCGATGCGCTCGATCAGCGCATCCGCGAAGTCGGCGCCCGCCGAGCCGAAACGGCCCAGCGAATGCGCAACGGCTTCGGCACGGTCGATGACCAGTTCCCGGCTGCGCAGCAAGGTCTCGAGCACCGTGGCCACCTGGGCGCGATTCAGGCCGTAACTGCCCGACAAGACCCAGACGAGTTCCACCAGCGTCACCACGGACACGAAACCGGGCGCCTCGGCGCTGAGCGATTCCATCAGGCGCGTCGCCCGGGGCGACTGCCGCGGATCGTCCTGCATCACGTACCGGGCCAGCACGTTGGTATCGAGGCCGATCACCTGGCTCGCCTTCCCTTGGGAGCCACCCGCAATCCGGCCGAGGCCGCGCGTTCGGCGATGGTGCGGTTCATCTCGTCGATGCTCACGGTCCGCCGGGCCGGGCCGAACAGGCCCTTCAGTTCGCGCACCGAGCGCGTGGCCGCGACCACCTCGTAGCGTCCGGGTTCGACCTGCACGAACTCGATGCGGTCGCCCGTTCCGACGTTGAGCTCGCGGCGCACCTCTGCCGGGATGGTGATCTGGCCCTTGCTGGTGAGCGTGGCGGTGGGCATCGGGATCTCCGTCAATTCCTTACTTCATTGTAAGGAGCTACAATGGAATATTCCCGTGCTTGCGCCAGGGGTTGTCGAGCCTCTTGTCGCGCAGCATGGCCAGGCTGCGGCAGATGCGCTTGCGCGTCTCGTGCGGCTGGATCACGTCGTCGATATAGCCGCGCGCGCCGGCCACGAAGGGGTTGGCGAAGCGCGCCTTGTATTCGGCCTCGCGTGCCGCCAGCTTGGCCGGGTCGGCCTTGTCCTCGCGGAAGATGATCTCCACCGCGCCCTTGGCACCCATCACGGCAATCTCGGCATTGGGCCAGGCGAAATTGACGTCGCCGCGCAGGTGCTTGGAGCTCATCACGTCGTAGGCGCCGCCGTAGGCCTTGCGCGTGATCACCGTCACCTTGGGCACCGTGCACTCGGCATAGGCATACAGCAGCTTGGCTCCGTGGCGGATGATGCCGCCGTATTCCTGCGCCGTGCCGGGCATGAAGCCGGGCACGTCGACGAAGGTCACCACCGGGATATTGAAGGCGTCGCAGAAGCGCACGAAGCGCGCCGCCTTGATGCTGCTGCGGATGTCCAGGCAGCCGGCCAGCACCAGCGGGTTGTTGGCGACGATGCCCACCGGCTGGCCGTCGAGCCGTCCGAAGCCGATGACGATATTGCGCGCCTGGTCGCGCTGCAGCTCGAAGAAGTCGCCGTCGTCCACCACCTTGTAGATCAACTCCTTGATGTCGTAGGGCTTGTTCGGGTTGTCGGGCACCAGCGTGTCCAGCGAATGGTCCAGCCGTTCGGCCGGGTCGCCGCTGCGGCGCACCGGCGGCTTCTCGCGGTTGTTCAGCGGCAGGTAGTTGAACAGGCGCCGCGTCATCAGGATGGCCTCGACGTCGTTCTCGAATGCCAGGTCGGCGACACCGCTCTTGGTGTTGTGCGTGATGGCGCCGCCCAGTTCCTCGGCGGTGACTTCCTCGTGTGTCACGGTCTTCACCACCTCGGGGCCGGTGACGAACATGTAGCTGCTGTCCTTGACCATGAAGATGAAATCGGTCATGGCCGGCGAATACACCGCGCCGCCGGCGCAAGGGCCCATGATGAGGCTGATCTGCGGGACCACGCCGCTGGCCATCACGTTGCGCTGGAAGACCTCGGCATAACCGCCCAGCGAGGCCACGCCTTCCTGGATGCGCGCGCCGCCGCTGTCGTTGAGACCGATCACGGGTGCGCCCACCTTCATGGCCTGGTCCATGATCTTGCAGATCTTCTCGGCGTGCGCCTCGCTCAGCGCGCCGCCGAAGACGGTGAAGTCCTGGCTGAAGACGAAGACCAGGCGGCCGTTGATCATGCCGTAGCCGGTGACGACACCATCGCCCGGAATCTTGTTGTCCTGCATGCCGAAGTCGCCGCAGCGGTGCTCGACGAACATGTCCCATTCCTCGAACGTGCCTTCGTCGAAGAGCAGTTCCAGCCGCTCGCGCGCGGTGAGCTTGCCCTTGGCGTGCTGGGCGTCGATGCGCTTTTCGCCCCCGCCCAGGCGGGCCAGCGCCCGCTTGCGCTCGAGCTGTTCGATGATGTCGTGCATGTCGTCTTCTCCTCGTTCGTTCGTCAATCCATCAGGTCCAGCAGCCGCCGCGCGGCCACCGATGCGGCCAGTCGGCCACCTTCCACGTCGTCGATGAAACCCGGCAGCGCCGTGCGCACCGCCGGGTGCTGGCGGAAGCGCTGGCGCAGCCCGGCTTCCACGCGCTCCCACATCCAGGCCCGGTCCTGCTGGCGGCGGCGCTGCACGAGCTGGCCACCAGCCCTGCGCTGGTCGCGGAAGGTGCTCACCGCACGCCAGAATGTTTCCAGCCCCGAACCCTTCAGGGCACTCAGCTGCAGCACCTGCGCCGCGGCCTGGGCATGCGGGCCGAAGAGGCGCAGCGCGCTCGTGATCTGGGCGCGCGCGCGCGTTGCGGCAGCCTCGTCGAGGTCGGCCTTGTTGATGAGCACCAGGTCGGCCAGTTCCATCACGCCCTTCTTGATGGCCTGCAGGTCATCGCCGGCGTTGGGCAGTTGCATGAGCACGAACATGTCGGTCATGCCGGCGACCGCGGTCTCGCTCTGGCCCACGCCGACGGTCTCGACGATCACGGTGTCGAAACCGGCGGCTTCGCACACCAGCATGGACTCGCGCGTCTTCTCGGCCACGCCGCCCAGGTTGCCGGCCGCCGGGCTGGGGCGGATGAAGGCGCGCTCGTGCACACTGAGCCGTTCCATGCGCGTCTTGTCGCCCAGGATCGAGCCACCACTGATGCTGGAACTGGGGTCCACCGCGAGCACCGCCACGCGGTGGCCGCGCTCGATGAGGAACAGGCCCAGGGCTTCGATGAAGGTGCTCTTGCCCACCCCCGGTACGCCGCTGATGCCCAGGCGGAACGAACGTCCGCTGGCCGGCAGCAGTGCATTCAGCAATTCGTCGGCGCGCGTGCGGTGGTCGGCGCGGGTGGATTCCAGCAGCGTGATGATCTTGGCCAGTGAGCGGCGCTGCGCCGGGCCGGCGCCATGCAGCAGCGCGTCGGCCAGGGCCTGGTCGGCGGCGGGCAGGGAGGCGGGGGACTTCATGGCGTGTGCGCCCGCGGGTCGTGTTCGGGCCTCACGCGCTGCCAGCCCGGCAGCGCGGCGGCCGTACGCCAGGCGGGCGGCGCTTCGACGGTGGCCCAGTATTCGTCGATGGCGAAGACGAGCCCGTCTTCCAGATGGAAGAACGAGGTGGCGAAGAAGCTCTGCGGCGGATGGTCGACGCGCGCCACCGACACCACGCGGCCGTCCTGCAGCGGCGAAACCTCCACGAGCTGGATCGTCCAGCCCTCGGGATAACGCGCCTGTGCCTCGATGAAGCCCGCCGGGCCGTCGAAGGATTCGCCGCTGCTCCACCACACGACCTGCAGGTCGGTGCGCAACAAGGCCGTCGCGCGCGTCCAGTCGCGCGCCTGCAGCGCCTGCCACCAGGCGCGCACGGTGCGCACGCCGGCCGACTGCGGCATGCGCACGAAGTCGTAGTCCCAATCGCCCTCGCCGGTGAGCGCGAAGCCGTGGCGCAGGTAGAAGCGCACGGCGTCGCTGCCCTTCAGCGCACAAAGTTCCACCGGCAACTGCGCGCGGTCGGCCTGCTCGCACACCCAAGCCAGCACCTCATGGCCGTAGCCGTGCTCCTGCTCCGCCGGATCGATATAGAGGTGGTCCAGGCGCATCGCGTGGGACAGCGTCTTCAGCGAGACGAAGCCGACGCGCCGGCCATCGACCACGAGGTGGTGCATGGGCGCCGGATCGAAACTGCGCGCCAGGTCGTCACGGATGCGCGGTTCGTCGTAGCGGCCCAACCGTTCCAGGCTCGGACGCATGGCGCGCAGGCGCAGTGCGTGCAGGGCCTCGAAGTCATCCGCCGTGGCGGCCTGCAGGACGAAGCGGGGCGGCACGGGCTGGACCTGCAGCGGACTGGCAAGGGCTTTCAGCGGCTGGCCTGGCGGATGTGCTCGAGCACGTCCTTGGCACTGGCCGGGATCGGTGTGCCCGGACCGTAGATGCCCTTCACGCCGGCCTGATAGAGGAACTCATAGTCCTGCTGAGGCACCACGCCGCCGACGAAGACGATGATGTCGTCGGCGCCCTGCGCCTTCAGCGCCTGGATGATCGCGGGCACCAGCGTCTTGTGGCCGGCGGCCAGCGTGCTCACGCCGACCGCATGCACGTCGTTCTCGATCGCCTGGCGCGCGCATTCCGCGGGGGTCTGGAACAGCGGACCGATATCGACGTCGAAGCCCAGGTCGGCGAAGGCCGTGGCCACCACCTTGGCACCACGGTCGTGACCGTCCTGGCCGAGCTTGGCGATCATCACGCGCGGCCGGCGGCCGTGCTCGGTGCCGAAATCGGCGATCTCGGCCTTGAGCTGGTCCCAGCCCTCGGCGCTGTCCGAACCGTCACCATAAGCAGCGGCATACACACCTGTCACCTTCTGGATATCGGCGCGGTGGCGCCCGTAGACCTGCTCCAGGGCGTCGCTCACCTCGCCCACCGTGGCGCGCGCGCGCATGGCCGCGATGCTCAGGCCCAGCAGGTTGCCGCTGCCGGACTGCGCAGCCGTCGTCAGCGCCGCCAGCGCCGAGCGCACCGCGGCAGCGTCGCGCGTGGCGCGCACCTGCGCCAGCCGCGCGATCTGCCCTTCGCGCACCTTCACGTTGTCGACCTCGCGCGCGGCCACCACGTCCTGCGTCGCCAGCTTGTATTTGTTGACGCCGACGATGACATCGCGCCCGCTGTCGATGCGAGCCTGCTTCTCGGCCGCGCTGGCCTCGATCTTCAGCTTGGCCCAGCCCGAGTCCACCGCCTTGGTCATGCCGCCCAGCGCCTGCACTTCCTCGATGATGGCCCAGGCGCTGTCGGCCATCTGCTGGGTGAGCGTCTCCATCATGTAGCTGCCGGCCCAGGGGTCGACCACGTTCGTGATGTGCGTCTCTTCCTGGAGGATGAGTTGCGTGTTGCGCGCGATGCGGGCGCTGAATTCGGTGGGCAGCGCGATGGCCTCGTCGAAACTGTTGGTGTGCAGGCTCTGCGTGCCGCCGAAGACCGCGGCCATGGCCTCGACGGTGGTGCGCACGATATTGTTGTACGGGTCCTGCTCGGTCAGGCTCCAGCCGCTGGTCTGGCAATGCGTGCGCAGCATCAGGCTCTTCGGGTTCTTCGCTCGGAAGCCCTTCATGATGCGCGCCCACAGCAGCCGCGCCGCGCGCATCTTGGCGATCTCCAGGTAGAAGTTCATCCCGATCGCCCAGAAGAAGCTCAGCCGACCGGCGAAGGCGTCGACATCCAGCCCCTTGGCCACGGCGGTCTTCACGTATTCCATGCCGTCGGCCAGCGTGAAGGCCAGTTCCAGCGCCTGGTTGGCACCCGCTTCCTGCATGTGGTAGCCGCTGATGCTGATCGAGTTGAACTTCGGCATCTGCTGCGCCGTGTATTCGATGATGTCGCCCACGATGCGCATGCTCGGTTCGGGCGGGTAGATATAGGTGTTGCGGACCATGAACTCCTTGAGGATGTCGTTCTGGATGGTCCCGCTCAACTGGTCCTGCGCCACGCCCTGCTCTTCGCCCGCCACCACGTAGCCGGCCAGCACCGGCAGCACGGCGCCGTTCATCGTCATGGAGACACTCACCTTGTCGAGCGGGATGCCGTCGAACAGGATCTTCATGTCCTCGACGCTGTCTATGGCCACGCCGGCCTTGCCCACGTCGCCGGTGACGCGCGGGTGGTCGCTGTCGTAGCCGCGGTGGGTGGCCAGGTCGAAGGCCACGCTCACACCCTGCCCGCCGGCCGCCAGCGCCTGGCGGTAGAAGGCGTTGCTCTCCTCGGCGGTGGAAAAGCCCGCGTACTGGCGGATGGTCCACGGCCGCACGGCATACATGGTGGCCTGCGGGCCTCGCACGAAGGGTTCGAAGCCGGGCAGCGTATTGGCGTGCGGCAGCGCCGCGGTATCGGCGGCGGTGTACAGCGGCTTGATCCGCAAGCCCTCGGGCGTGACCCAGTCCAACGCCGACACATCGCCGCCGGGGGCGGACTTCGCGGCCGCGCGGGCCCATTGCTCCAGGGTGGCGGCGGCAAATTCGGGCGCTTTGTCTTTCATGGCAAGTCTCCTGCGGTCATCGGCCCCGAGCGGGCCGGCGGCGTGGCCGTTGCGATGCGGCCGGCGTTGCATCGCCCGGCAACCGACGCGGGTGGGCGCGATGGATTATGCATAATTATGAATTCAGAATGTCGTCGCCTGCCTGACACCGCCTCCCGCGCAGCATACCGTGGCCGCCCTCGAACCCCAACGCCCTTTGTCGCCCCGCGCCCTGTACCAGGACGTGGCAGAGCGGCTGCGCCAGCTCATCTACACGCGCCGGCTCGAGCCCGGCAGCTGGATCGACGAGCTGAAGCTGGCCGCCGAGTTCGGCATCAGTCGCACGCCGCTGCGCGAGGCGCTCAAGGTGCTCGCGGTGGAAGGCCTGGTGACGATGAAGGTGCGGCGCGGCGCCTACGTCACCGAGATGTCGCGCGACGACGTGGCGCAGATCTACCATCTGCTGGCCTTGCTGGAGAGCGACGCTGCCGGCGACGTGGCCGAACAGGCCAGCGAAGCCGAACTGGCGCAGTTGCAGCAATTGCACGACCGGCTGGAGAAGCTGGTGCGCCAGCGCGATGCCTTCTTCGCCGCCAACGAGGCCTTTCACATGGCCTTGCTGCAGATCGCGGGCAACCGCTGGCGCAGCCAGATCGTGGCCGACCTGCGCAAGATGATGAAGCTCAACCGTCACCATTCCCTGCTCAAGCAGGGGCGGCTGGCCGACTCTCTGGCCGAGCATCGCGCGCTGATGGCGGCTCTGGCGTCGCGCCAGCGCTCGCAAGCCACGGCGCGCATGCTGGACCACTTTCGCAGCGGCCTGGAGGCCGCCGCCAGCGAGCCGGCATGAGCGCGCCGGGCCGCTCCCAAGCGCTCATCCCGGAGCGCGTGGCGCGGAGGGTCGTCCAGTGAGCGCTCGCGAGTGCGGGCCGCTGCAGGCGAACCGGCCGCCGTGTCCGGGCCGGGTCGCCGCGTCGGTCAGCGCTGCGACACCGGCTTGACCGAGCGCCGCACGCTGCCGGTGAAGAGCTGGCGCGGGCGCCCGATCTTGTATTCGGGGTCGCCGATCATCTCGTTGAGCTGGGCGATCCAGCCCACCGTGCGCGCCAGCGCGAAGACCGCCGTGAACAGGCTCACCGGAATGCCGATGGCGCGCTGCACGATCCCCGAGTAGTAGTCGACGTTCGGGTAGAGCTTGCGGCTGACGAAATAGTCGTCCTCCAGCGCGATCTTCTCCAGCGTCATGGCCAGCTTGAACAGCGGGTCGTCCTGCAGGCCCATGGCCTGGAGCACCTCGTGGCAGGTCTCGCGCATGAGCTTGGCGCGCGGGTCGTAGTTCTTGTAGACGCGGTGGCCGAAGCCCATGAGCTTGACCTTGGAGTCCTTGTCCTTGACCTGCTTGATGAACTCGCCGATCTTCTCGACGCCGCCCATCTTCTGGATGTCCTCCAGCATGTTCAGGCAGGCCTCGTTGGCGCCGCCATGCGCCGGGCCCCACAGGCAGGCCACGCCGGCGGCGATGGCCGCGAACGGGTTGGTGCCCGAGCTGCCGCACAGCCGCACCGTCGAGGTGCTGGCGTTCTGCTCGTGGTCGGCGTGCAGGATGAAGATGCGGTCTATCGCACGCACCAGCACGTCATTGGGTTCGTAGTCCTCGCACGGCGTGGCGAACATCATGCGCATGAAGTTACCCGAATACGACAGGTTGTTGCGCGGGTACATGTAGGGCTGTCCGACGCCGTACTTGTAGGCCATGGCCACCAGCGTGGGCATCTTGGCGATCAGGCGGATCGCCGCCACCTCGCGGTGGCGCGGGTTGTTGATGTCGGTGCTGTCGTGATAGAAGGCCGAGAGGGCGCCCACCAGGCCCGTCATCACCGCCATCGGGTGCGCGTCGCGGCGGAAGCCGCGCAGGAAGAACTGCATCTGCTCGTTGACCATCGAGTGGGTGTTGACGAGCTTGTGGAAGTCCTTCTGCTGCCGCTCGTTCGGCAGCTCGCCGTACAGCAGCAGGTAGCAGGTGTCGAGGAAGTCGCAGTTCTGCGCCAGCTCCTCGATCGGGTAGCCGCGGTACAGCAGTTCACCCTTGTCGCCGTCGATATAGGTGATGGTCGACTGGCAGGCCGCCGTGGACAGGAAACCCGGGTCGTAGGTGAACTTTCCGGTCTGCCCGTAGAGCTTGCGGATGTCGATCACATCCGGGCCGATCGTTCCCTTGTAGATCGGCAGGTCCATGCTCGGGCTGCCATCGGAAAACGACAGCGTGGCTTTCACGTCGGAGGGGGTCATGGCACGGGGTCTTTCTTCAGGTCGTTTGAGGGGACCACTGGCTGCGTGGCGCCACGGGGGCGCAACGCATCAGGGCCAGCACTTCGCGCACATCAGGAGTGTCGACCTCGCCCTGCGGCTCGTTGCGGCCGAGCAGCAGGTCCAGCAGGTCGTTGTCGGCCAGGTCCATCAGGGTCAGCAACCCCGCGGCCTGTCTTGTGGTGATCGTCTCCTCGTGGTGGCTGAAGAATCGCTCGATGAAGAGGTCGTTCTCCAGCAAGCCACGCCGGCAGCGCCAGCGCAGCCTGTTCAGACCTGCCTCACCCAGCAATTCGCTCATGGGTTCAGACGGCGCGCCGAACCATCATTTCCTTGATCTTGCCGATCGCCTTCGTGGGGTTCAATCCCTTGGGGCAAACGTCGACGCAATTCATGATCGTGTGGCAGCGGAAGAGCCGGTACGGGTCTTCCAGGTTGTCCAGCCGGGCCTCGGTGTCCTGGTCACGGCTGTCGGCGATGAAGCGGTAGGCCTGCAGCAGGCCGGCCGGACCGACGAATTTGTCGGGGTTCCACCAAAAGCTGGGGCAGCTGGTGGAGCAGCTCGCGCACAGGATGCACTCGTACAGGCCGTTGAGTTCGTCGCGTTCCTCGGGGCTCTGCAGGCGCTCCTTCTCGGGCGGCTGCGTGTCGTTCACGAGGTAGGGCTTGATGCTGTTGTACTGCTTGAAGAACAGCGTCATGTCGACGATGAGGTCGCGGATCACCGGCAGACCGGGCAGCGGCTTGAGCACGATGGTGCCCGGCAGCGTGCGCATGTTGGTTAGGCAGGCCAGGCCGTTCTTGCCGTTGATATTCATCGCGTCCGACCCGCACACGCCTTCGCGGCAGCTGCGGCGGAAGCTCAGGCTGGGGTCCACCGCCTTGAGCTTCATCAGCGCGTCGAGCAGCATGCGTTCGCTGCCGTCGAGTTCGACCTGCAGCGTCTGCATGCGCGGCTTGTCGTCGCTGTCGGGGTCGTAGCGGTAGATCTGGAACGTGCGCAGCGTCATGAGACCTTCTCTTCAGAATGTGCGGACCTTGGGCGGCACCGATTCCACCGTCAGCGGCTTCAGTTGCACGGGCTTGTAGTCGAGCCGGTTGCCGTCCTTGAACCACAGCGTGTGCTTCATCCACTCGGCGTCGTTGCGGCCGAGCGGGAACTGCGGGTCGTCGGCAGCGCGCTCGTAGTCCTTCACGGTGTGGGCGCCGCGGCATTCACGGCGTGCCGCGGCCGACTCGATGGTGGCCTGCGCCACCTCCATCAGGTTTTCCACCTCCAAGGCCTCGATGCGCGCGGTATTGAAGACCTTGCTCTTGTCCTTGAGGGCGATCGTCTCGACACGCCCGCGGATGGCGGCGATCTTCGCCGTGCCCGCGGTCAGCAGTTCCTGAGTGCGGAAGACCGCGGCATGGGCCTGCATGGTGCTGCGGATATCGCCCGCCACGTCCTGCGCGTATTCGCCCGAGGTGCTGGCGTCCAGACGCGCCAGGCGGGCCAGCGGCGCATCGGCGGCGTCGGCCGGCAGCGGCTGGTGCTCCTTCTGCCCGGCCACCGTCTGCACGATGTGCCGCCCGGCGGCGCGGCCGAAGACCAGCAGGTCGAGCAGCGAATTGGTGCCCAGGCGGTTGGCACCGTGCACGCTGACGCAGGCGCACTCGCCCACCGCATAGAGGCCATTCACGACCGTATTCGGGTTGCCGTTCTTGGGCACCACCACCTGGCCGTGGATATTGGTGGGAATGCCGCCCATCTGATAATGGATGGTCGGCACCACCGGGATGGGTTCCTTGGTGATGTCGACGTTGGCGAAGTTGTGCCCGATCTCGAAGATCGACGGCAGCCGCTTCATGATGGTCTCCACGCCCAGGTGCGTCATGTCGAGCACCACGTAGTCCTTGGCCGGGCCGCAGCCGCGCCCTTCCTTGATCTCCTGATCCATGCAGCGGCTGACGAAGTCGCGCGGCGCCAGGTCCTTCAGCGTCGGCGCGTAGCGCTCCATGAAGCGCTCGCCGTTCGAATTGCGCAGGATGGCGCCCTCGCCGCGGCAGCCTTCGGTGAGCAGCACGCCGGCACCGGCCACGCCGGTGGGGTGGAACTGCCAGAACTCCATGTCCTGCAGCGGGATGCCGGCGCGCGCCGCCATGCCCAGGCCATCGCCGGTATTGATGAAGGCATTGGTGGAAGCGGCGTAGATGCGCCCGGCGCCACCGGTGGCCAGCAGCGTGGTCTTGGCCTCGAGGACATGCACGTCGCCGGTTTCCATCTCCAGCGCCACCACGCCGAGCACGTCGCCGTGCGCATTGCGGATCAGGTCCAGCGCCATCCACTCGACGAAGAAGTTGGTATGCGCCTTCACGTTCTGCTGGTACAGCGTGTGCAGCATGGCGTGGCCGGTGCGGTCGGCCGCCGCGCAAGCGCGCTGCACCGGCTTCTCGCCGTAGTTGGCGGTGTGGCCGCCGAAGGGGCGCTGGTAGATGGTGCCGTCGGGGTTGCGGTCGAACGGCATGCCGAAGTGTTCCAGCTCGTACACCACCTTGGGCGCCTCGCGGCACATGAATTCGATGGCATCCTGGTCACCGAGCCAGTCGCTGCCCTTGATGGTGTCGTAGAAGTGGTAGTGCCAGTTGTCTTCCGACATGTTGCCCAGGCTGGCGCCGATGCCGCCTTGCGCGGCCACGGTATGGGAGCGCGTGGGAAACACCTTCGACAGCACTGCCACGTTGAGGCCGGCCTGCGCCAGGCGCAGTGAAGCCTGCATGCCGGAGCCGCCGGCGCCGACGATGACGACGTCGAACTTGCGACGGGGTAGCGTTCCGAGAGCCATGTGTTGAACCTTGTTGTCGAGCGCGGGTTGACGAGTCCGTGATCACAGGCGCCAGAGCACCTGCACCGCCCAGCCGGTGCAGCCCAGCAGCCAGACCAGTGTGGCCACCTGCAGCACCAGCCGCGTGCCCACGGGCTTGACGTAGTCCATCCAGATGTCGCGCATGCCGACCCAGGCGTGCCAGGCCAGCGCGATGAAGACGACGAAGGTCAGCACCTTCATCCACTGCGCGGCGAAGATGCCGGCCCACTTGTCGTAGCCCAGCGGGCCGGGCAGCAGCACCTGCACCAGCAGCACCAGCGTGAAGAGGGCCATCAGCACGGCCGTGACGCGCTGGCTGAGCCAGTCGCGCAGGCCGTAGTGCGCGCCGACGACGACGCGCTTGGAACCATGGTTGACGGACATGTGCATGCGCTCCTGCTGATCAGTACAAGCCGAAGAGCTTGGCGCCCAGGGCCACCGTCAGCAGCACGCTGGAGGCCAGCGTGAAGACGGCCGAGTTGTGCCCCTGCGCCTTGCTCACGCTGTGCGTGGCGTCCATCCACACATGGCGCACGCCGGCAATGAGGTGGTGCAGCAACGCCCAGATCAGCGCCAGCACCACCAGCTTGACGGCCCACGCCGGCACGAAACCGATGCCGGCCACGAAGGCGCTCGTGAAGCTGTCGTAGGAGATCTCGGAGCTGATGCTGGTGTCGAACAGCCAGACGATGAACGGCAGCAGCACGAACATCAAGAGGCCGCTGGCACGGTGCAGGATCGAGACGACCCCGGCCAGCGGCAGCCGGTACTTCACCGCGTCCACCAGGCGCATGGTGCCGGGTCTTGTTCTTGTCAGCTCGGGCATGTCGGTACTTTCATGAAACCGGGTGAAACCAGACGAGTTTATTGCAATGCAACAGCCTTACGCGGACCTGTGGCCACGCTTCAACCCAGTTCGTTGCGGTAGTGGTGGGCGGCCGTGTGGTACAGGCCGCGCCTGAGTTCCACCGGCCGGTCGCCGTAGGTATAGGAAAGCCTCTCCACCGACAGCAGCGGCGCGCCCGGGGCCACGCCGAACAAGGCCGCCTCTTCGGGCGCGGCCGCCACCGCGCGGATTTTCTCTTCGGCACGGATCATGCGCACCGAGAACTCGGCTTCGAAAAGCCGGTACAGCGGCCCGCGCCAGGCCTCGAGCCGCTCCATCGTGAGGCCCTTGAAGGCCGTGCCGGGCAACCACAGGTCGTCCAATACCACCGGCTTGCCGTCGGCCAGCAGCAGGCGGCGCACCTGCACCGCGGCCTCGCCGGCCTTCAGCGCCAGCAGCCGCGCGACTTCCACGGGCGCGCGCATGCGCCGGCAGTCGAGCAGCCGCCGCTGCAGCGCGGCCGGCCCCCCGGCGTCGGGCGTCAGGCGCAGGAAGCGATACTGCGTCTGCGCCTCGGCGTGGGTGGCGACGAAAGTGCCCTTGCCCTGGCGACGCACGAGCAGGTTCTCGGCCGCCATCTCGTCGATGGCCTTGCGCACCGTGCCCTGGCTGACGCCGAAGCGCGCCGCCAGCTCGGTTTCGCTGGGGATCGGCTGTCCGGGCTGCCATTGGCCGGCCTCCAGGCCGGTGACCAGCAGCGACTTGATCTGCTGGTACAGCGGGCTGAACGAGGGCGCGGACTCGGCCCGTTCGACCGCAGGCGAAGTGGTTTCGGCCATGACCGGATTCCACCACAGCCGACCGGGCCCTGTCCATGAAGCAGTATCTTATATAAGACATAAGACAGACGCACTCGGCCTTGTGCCATGTCAATCTCGTGCAAAGCGGCACCGCTAGACTGACGCCACTGCATCTGGCAGCCTCGCACTTCCGCCATTCTTCCCCATTCCTTCCCGAACTTCAGGAGAAACCCACCATGAGCAAGAAGCCCGTCCGCGTGGCCGTCACCGGCGCCGCCGGCCAGATCGGTTATGCCCTGCTGTTCCGCATCGCCAGCGGCGAGATGCTGGGCAAGGACCAGCCGGTGATCCTGCAACTGCTGGAAATTCCCGACGAGAAGGCGCAGAAGGGGCTCAGGGGCGTGATGATGGAACTGGAGGACTGCGCCTTTCCGCTGCTCGCCGGCATGGAGGCGCACAGCCAGGCCGCCACCGCCTTCAAGGACACCGACTATGCCCTGCTCGTCGGCGCCCGCCCGCGCGGCCCCGGCATGGAGCGCGCGGATCTTCTCGCCGCCAATGCGCAGATCTTCACCGCCCAGGGCAAGGCCCTCGACGCCTCGGCCAGCCGCGGCGTGAAGGTGCTGGTGGTGGGTAACCCGGCCAATACCAATGCCTGGATCGCGATGAAGAGCGCTCCCAGCCTGCCGCGCGAGAACTTCACCTCGATGATGCGACTGGACCACAACCGCGCGCTGAGCCAGATCGCCGCCAGGACCGGCAAATCGGTGACCGACATCCACAAGCTGGCGGTGTGGGGCAACCACAGCCCGAGCATGTACGCCGACTACCGCTTCGCCACCATCGACGGCGCCAGCGTCGGCGTCAAGGACATGATCAACGACCAGGCCTGGAACAAGGACGTCTTCCTGCCCACGGTGGGCAAGCGCGGCGCGGCGGTAATCGAGGCGCGCGGCCTGTCGTCGGCCGCCAGCGCCGCCAACGCCGCCATCGACCACATGCACGACTGGGCCCTGGGCAGCGGCGGCGAATGGGTCACGATGGGCGTGCCGAGCAACGGCGAATACGGCATCCCGAAGGACTTGATGTTCGGCTACCCGGTCACCTGCCAGGGCGGCCGGTACAAAATCGTCGAAGGCCTGCCCATCGACGAGTTCAGCCGTGGCTGCATCGACAAGACGCTGGCCGAGCTGATGAGCGAGCAGGACGGCGTCAGGCACCTGGTCTGAACCTGGCCCGGCCGGAGAGGCCGGCCCGGCAACGGGCCGGCCTCCATCGTTTTCAGCCCTCGTTCGACGCAAGACCGACGCCGATGACCACCCTGCACCCCCGCCAGGCACTGTTCGACGCCGCCGAAGCGGCGGCCGCCGCGCTGCCGGTGTGCGACCACTATGCCGGCGTCGAAGCGCGCATGAAGAAGAGCCTGGAGTTGCAGGCCGAGATGGGACCGGTCTTCGACGTCACGCTGGACAACGAGGACGGTGCACCGGTGGGCGGCGAGGTCGAGCAGGCGCAGCTCATCGCCGAACTGCTGGCCGGGCCGCTCAACCGCCACGGCCGCGTCGGCGTGCGGCTGCTGCCGGTGTCGCACCCGCGCTTCGACGACGTGGCGTCCATCGTGCTGCGCTCGCCGCGTGCGCCGGCCTACCTGATGCTGCCCAAGCCGCAAGGCCTGGCCGACGTGCAGCGCGCCGCGCAGCATGTCGACGCGCTCGGCGGCGCGGCGATCCCGCTGCACGCGCTGGTGGAAACCCATGGCGCGCTGCACGAGGTGTTTGCCATCGCGGCGCACCCGCGCATCGAATCGCTGTCCTTCGGCCTCATGGACTTCGTCTCGGCGCACCGCGGCGCCATCCCGCTCAGCGCCATGGGCGCCGCCGGCCAGTTCGACCATCCGCTGGTGGTGCGCGCCAAGCTGGAGATCGCCGCCGCCTGCCACGCCCAGGCCAAGGTGCCTTCGCACTGCGTGGTGACCGAATTCAAGGATACCGAGGCGCTGCAGGCAGCCGCCGAGATGGCCAGCCGCCTTCTCGGCTACACGCGCATGTGGAGCATTCACCCGGCGCAGATCCGGCCCATCGTCGACGCCTTCGCGCCGACCACGGCCGAGGTCGACCTGGCGATCGAGATCATCACCGCCGCGCAGGCGGCCGACTGGGCGCCGATCCGCCACCGCGACACCTTGCACGACCGCGCCAGCTACCGCTATTTCTGGCAGGTCATCGAACGCGCGCACCGCACCTCGTTCCAGGGCGGGCCGCACCTGCCGGCTGAATTGCGCCAGGCCTGGTTCCCCTGAAGGCGCTGCGCGCCGGCCGGCCGCAGCGCCTCACTCACCCGGGCCCGGCGGTGGGCCATGCCGGCGCCACCAGCGCCGTGCCAGCCACGCCAGCAAAGCCAGCGCCACGATCAGCGCGAACACGGCATAGGGGTGCACGGCCGAGGCCCAGGCGTCCATCTGTTCCAGGAAGCGCGCATAGATCACGATCGCCAGTCCGGTGGCCGAAAGCACCACAGCCAGGTTGACGGCGGGGCGCAGCCCGATCAGGAAGCCGATGATCGCGCCGACCACCGGGCCGGTCATCCAGAACGGCATGAAGACGAAGACGAACAGGCCCGCGATGCCGTAGCGCCGCACCCTGGTTTGCCCCGACTCGGCCGCCGCACGCAGTTGCTCGAGCATGGGCGCCATGCGCCGCACGTCGATCAGCTGCCGCCAGGCCAGCACGAACAGCGGGTAGACGACCAGCACCTGGGCGGTTTCCACCACCAGGTTGCACAACACCACGTCCAGGTGGCCCAGGCCGCTGGCAAAACCGTAGCTCATGCCGCCGGCGCGCCCGATGACGAGGTTCAGGCCGATCACCGCGGCATAGTCGAGCGTGGCCTGCGGCGCCAGCATGAGACCTATGCCCACCGCCACCGCGATACCCAGGGCCAGCAGCAGCCCGACGATCAGCATGTGGCTCTCGGTGCTGGACAGCAACTGCCGCCATCCGACGGGCGGGCCCGCCGTCGCGGCCCCAGGCGGTTCGGGCTCAGGACGGCTCGGGTGCGATGCCTTCGGCGTAGTCATAAAGGGCTTCCAGGATCGCCTGGCCGCGATCGTCGGCTGCTTCGGCCAGCGCGTCGATGCGCTCGAAGAAGGCCGCCAGCGTGAGCGCGCCGCCGGCACCGGAGTGCAGTCGGTCCACGCGGTGCTGCCGCCAGCGCGCCTGCCCGGCTTCGTCCAGAGTCTCGGGGAAATTGCGTGCCCGGTAGCGGAACAGCAGTTCCTCCAGCCGGCCGT
>Ga0138256_10001104_pt1 | contig 28925 bp, 22 predicted proteins | sample KNB2016incub_MG_FD_105486 | JGI IMG/M metagenome (GOLD analysis project Ga0138256, IMG submission 105486) | Active sludge microbial communities from wastewater in Klosterneuburg, Austria - KNB2014incub_MG | ecosystem: Engineered > WWTP > Activated sludge > Unclassified | place: Austria... | reverse complement strand
GCCCAGGTCCGCGAAGAGTTTGAAAGCGAAGGCGACGAGCTGGCCCTACTCGGGAAAAGCCTTCGCAAGCGTCAATTGCAGGCAATTTTGCTACGCCATAACGTAGTCGGTGCGGTAAAGCCGTGGCTGCTGGTGGCTGGTGAACGCCGGGTGCGCGCCGCTCGCATTGAAGGGCTAACCCAGCTCCGTGCCCGCGTTGCTGAAATGGATGATGCCGAAGCCGAGGATATGCAGCTCGCGGAAAACATCCACCGCAAGAATCTGACGCAGATCGAGGAAGCAAAGAAAATTCAGCGCGATCTGGACGAGCTGGGCAACGTCGACGCGGTGCTTGAGAAGCACAAGAAAAGCCGGGGCTGGCTGTCCAAAATCCTTTCGCTGCTGAATCTTCCGGAGCAGGCAAAGCGCCTTGTTACCGAGAACGTCAGCGCCGACATTGAGGTAATCAATACCGTTAAGACCATCGAGAACCACAGCCCGGAAAAGGCCAAGGCGTTGGTGGACGACCTCAAGAAGACGCGCGGCAAGGAGAACGCCCGCGAGAAGGTTGCAGCCGTCAAGGAGGAAGTCAAGCCGAGCAAGAAGCCGAAGGCACCAAAGGCCGACAAGGAAAACAAGGCCGGCAGCGGCCAGGTGGCCACAGAGAAGGACCGGACCGCCGAGGAACCCGGCCCGGTTTCTGTTTTCGCGGGCGAGAAAATCGAAACCGTGACCGAGGGCAAAGACCCGTTCGCCGACGACCAGGGCGAAGCCACCCAAGACGCCCCGCGCCCGGTGGCCTTTGCGCCGGCCGAGGTTCTTACCCGTGCCTACAACAATATTTTCGAGTTCGGCGCAGCGCCCAAGATGATCTTGGAAACGATGACGGCAGACGACAAGGACGCCGTAGAAGGCTACCTGCATTCGTTCTATGACGCCGGCACCAAGGCCACGGATTCGGCCCGTGCCGTTATCCAGGGCTTCCGCAATGGCCAGTTTGCCACCGAGAACGAAGGCGCGTTTGCGTTGGTGGCCTTCCTGTATGGTGCCGACAGTGACCAGAAATTCAACCTGCTTAACATCTTCGGCAGCGTCAAGAGCTAACCAGGAGGCGGGGCCAAGCGCCCCGCCCTTTCAGGAATAACGGAGATAACAACTATGAACCAACATACAGGCCGGGGCTTCCTGGCCTTTGTGATTATTGCCGCCGTTATCTGCCAAGGCACCCTTTACGTGTTCGGGCCAGTACCAGGAGCGCCGACCGTCGCGGACGATCCGTTTTATTATCTATCGTCTTTCATTATGTCTGTTGTTGTGGCCTACGTGGTGCGCTGGTCTATTGCGGCATGGAAACGGCGGCAGACACTAACCCACCACAAACCGCAAGGCACCCAATGACGACAATGCCCAAAGCGCGAATAAAGCGCCGTCTATCCGCCGCCGAATTCGACACCGTGCGGCCCCTGCTGAAAATCTCCGATGACCGCATAACCGCCGCCCGCGCCCATCTTGTCGACGGGCTGACAATGCAGGCCGTGGGCGAGCAACATGGTTGCTCAAGGCAGGCCGTCAACGACTCCGTCAACACCTTTTGGCGAGCCGTTGAGAGCTACCGCGAGTCGCAGAAGGCCGCAGCCCACGCGGCCGGCGAGCTGCCCGAGGGCTGGGAGCAAGTGACTCTTGTTGCCCCTAGCCACCTGATCGAGAAATTCCGGTATGAAATCGCCCAGGCAGCGCCGAAACCGGAGAAGAAGAAGCAGCACGCAGGACAATAAAAAAGCCCGGCGTCTTTGGAACGCCAGGCTGAAAAGTCAACGTAAGCAAAACCCAGCCAGAACCGCACCGAACCCCGCTTAACAGGCGGTATTCTAGCAAATACGGAGTGATCCAGCCATGAACATGAAGAAAGCCGCGCAGTTCGCCAACGAAGCAGGAACCGGCCAGCTCGACCGCGCGCAGCGTACCGCTTACCTCAACAGCAAAGGGATCAACCCCGGCGCACAGTTTCAGCTCGACTTGGTTTTCCCTGAAACGATTGGCGACCGTGAAGACTTGCGCCACATCCCGAACGACTACGCGCGCAGCTCAATTTTCACCGCTCGCAACAAGCGTGCAGCTCGCCGGAACTTCCTGCACGAAAAGCTATTTCACTATAACGAGTTCGTCACGATCCTTTACACCGGCATCGAGTTACGAGCCGAGGATGACGAAATCATTTGGCTGCAAATCCTCAACTATGGCCAGCGCGTGCCGCTGGGCGATTCGTTCGAGTTCTCGATTAAAGACCTTGTAAGCGATGTTGGTTGGCATAAGAACGGCCGCTACTACGACAAGGCGCGCGAGTGTATATCCCGGCTCAAGGCCAACGAAGTTTTGGCCCTGAACAGCAAGGCGTATGGCAAGAGCGGGGCAATCTCGCTTATCCAGAACTACGAGGTGATAAACGACGCCGAGGGAACGCCTACGGAATACCGTGTATGGATCGACAAGAACCTGATCCTGTTGTTTGCCGGCAATACCTTCACAAGTCATGCTTGGGAAATGTACCGGGAGCTTTCCCCGGTTGCTCGCCGCATGGCTGACTACATCGAGAGCCACAAGCACCCTTACCCGCTTTCGCTTGAGAAGTTTCAGCAAATGTGCGGCTCGACCGATGCCAGCATTACGAGCTGGCGGCAGACGGTCAAAAAGGCATGTATCGAGGTCATGCAAAAGAAGGTTGCTGTCAATGCCAGCTTGGTTAATGACCAGATCATTACCCAGCGCGCGCTTACGGCTTTCTGATGGTGACAAAATCCGGATGCCGGCGAGCTGGCCATGTCACCAATACCCGCTTTGGTGACAGGCTGCGCCCGGATCGAGGCCAGCGCCGGGCACCCGCTGTCACCATTCGGCGCGCACCAGGAGCGCCGCCGAGCTGGGCCAAGCACCCACCCACCGACAGAGGACGCGCAAGCGTCCTTTGCCGTTTGTGGGGACGCCTCAGAAAACGGAAAATAGAGCACGCTAAGGTTGGTGGGGATGCCGGATTCCGTTTCACTGCCTTGCCTGGCGCGGCATTCCGCTACACAGGACGTGCTGCGATGAGCAGAGCAACCTGCTGATTTTGGTTCATCCAGTCGGCCGTGATCGGGCAGCGCAACGCGATCAACTCAGAAATCCGCCGGAAGTCGTCAGCTAGGTTCCGTGCAAAGATTGGCTCATGGTGTGCGATCCGGTTCCGCAGGGTGCGGATGTGGTCCAACTCGTTATAAACCGCCAGGCGATACTGCCCGATTGCCCGCAGGCTGTTCGGTCCTTGCGGCAGGCCCGGGAAGATCCGCGCCATGTGGGGGACCCACAAACGATTGTCGTAACGAGCCGTGAACATCTTTTGCCAGAATACAAATTTGAGTTCTGGAATCACCTTGCCCGTGGTGTTGTGCGCTCGGCACGCTGCCCTGACGTCCTTAAGCTGGCTGTAACCAGAGTGAGGGGCCGGCAAGCTTTGCTCGAAACCTACTGACCGCGGCCAGTTTTGGCCGTAAACGGCCTCCAACGCATCCGAGACAGCGTTCCGGACGACTACCTCACAGATATGCAGCGGCGCCATGAGGGCCGCGGACACCTGAGCATTCCAGGCGTAGAGGTGCAGGGCTTGGCGGGACGTGATCGGATTCCCTGCAGAGTCGAGCGCGGCCTCGTAAGTGCCGATCCTCGGAAGGGATAGAGAGTTCTTTACCGCCTGAATTGTCGTTATTGACGGCATCGTCAACAAGCCTTATAGTTCGTTCACTAGCCCCGGGCCTTGTTGGCGAAAGCCTCCCCCCGAGGACATACGAAGTGTTTTAGGAAAGCCCGCTTTCGAGCGGGCTTTTTCTATTCTATCGGCAAATGCTTTTTCGCGGGCGCGAAAACCGGGATTCCCTTCCTGGCGCGCGCCTTCGCGCTTGGTCCCTGCGGGACTGTCCGGCGCCGCCGGCCACCATCCAGGCAACCACTAGCCCTTGCGCCGTCCCGGCGCCAACCCCAACCTGCAGCATCGACATTTCTGACGATGTTCGATAAATCGGCCCCCCCCTATGTCGTTAAATCGGCCCCCCCTAAACCTATAAGGTTTTGCCTTTAGCTTTTCCTCTAAGTTTACCGATAGCAAGGCTGCCTCTCTCTGTGGATAAATCTGCAAAATTTCCGCCGCCAGGGCGAGGGGCACCCCTGCGGGGTTCCCCCGGCAAAGCCGGCCCCCCTCCCTCATTATCGAGGCCCTACGGGCGAGGGAAGGCAACACCACACCAGCTCAACCGCAATGCCTCACGCAAGCGCTCCAGCTATCACCCACACTTGACCAGGGCGACAGCAGCAACCGACTCAGGGCCGGGCGCTGTTCAACAGATCGACCAAGGGGCGGCCCATCGTTTCTTCGGCCAGCCAGGCCCACACCAGGGCGCCAGCTTCATTGCGGGCTACCAGCCGGCTGCGGAGTCGCACTGTGCTGACCACTGAATCGCATCGGTGCTGACCAGACAAAATCATCAACTTGACCGGCCCGAGTCCAACGGCAGCAGGGTGCCCTAAGGGGACATAGCGGTTTCCCGACCGCGGCCAGTCAGCTAAACCATGGTTCTGGGGGCTGGAATACACTGAACCGGCCATTGGCGACCTCACCCAATCGGCCAACTGCGGTCATGCGACTTCTCCAGATAGCCGCCGCCTGAACGGCCGCTGAACTCGGAGAGCTGCCGGACGGCCTACGCGAACTATTCGGCCTTTGCTGCCGTTGGTCGGTGGCGTCAAATCGGGCGGGCAGTAATCCGCCGCTTATCAGCCGTTCAACCAATAACTGCCATCTCCATCTCCGTAGGACAACGGCTTGCTATCTGCGCGACCTGAGCGGTTCAAGCGCAACTTGGACGAACGTCTAGTCCACCGGATGTCACCACCGCCTCAAATGGCGCGTTGCAATTAGAATTACGAATTCCGCGTGGCATAGCCGCGTAGCCGCACGCAATAATCCAGATTTATGTCACTTCCTCCTGCGATGGAATGACCATATAAGTCGTATTGAAACAGGAACAACAACATGACAAGCACCCAACAACGCGCCGCCCTGCAACGCCAGATCTGGCAAATCGCCAACGATGTCCGAGGCGCAGTCGATGGCTGGGATTTCAAGCAGTATGTACTCGGCACCCTGTTCTATCGCTTTATCAGTGAGAACTTCGCCGGCTATATCGAAGGCGGTGACGACAGCGTCAACTATGCAGCGCTTTCCGATAGCGTGATCACCCCGGTGATCAAAGACGACGCCATTAAAACCAAGGGTTACTTCATCTACCCCAGCCAGCTGTTCGCCACCATCGCCGCCAGCGCCAACATCAACGAAAGCCTGAATACCGATCTGGCTGCCATCTTTGCCGCCATTGAAAGCTCAGCCAACGGCTACCCCTCTGAGCGCGACATCAAAGGCCTGTTTGCCGACTTCGACACCACCAGCAACCGCCTCGGCAATACTGTGGTCGACAAGAACACCCGCTTGGCCGCCGTGCTCAAAGGCGTGGCCGGGCTGGACTTTGGTGATTTTGACGGCAGCCACATCGACCTGTTTGGCGATGCTTACGAATTCCTCATCTCCAACTACGCCGCCAATGCCGGCAAATCCGGCGGCGAGTTTTTTACCCCGCAGCATGTCTCCAAGCTGATTGCCCAGCTCGCCATGCACAAGCAAACCAGCGTCAACAAGATTTACGACCCGGCCTGTGGTTCAGGTTCCTTGCTGCTGCAAGCCAAAAAACACTTCGATGCCCACATCATTGAAGACGGTTTTTGGGGGCAAGAGATCAACCACACCACCTACAACCTGGCGCGGATGAACATGTTCTTGCACAACATCAACTACGACAAGTTCAACATCCAGCTCGGCAATACCCTGATCGACCCGCATTTTGGCGATGACAAACCTTTCGATGCCATCGTCTCCAACCCGCCGTATTCGGTGAAATGGATAGGCTCGGACGACCCCACCCTGATCAACGATGACCGCTTCGCCCCGGCCGGTGTGCTAGCGCCCAAATCCAAAGCCGACTTTGCCTTTGTGCTGCACGCGCTGAGTTACCTCTCCAGCAAAGGCCGCGCCGCTATTGTCTGCTTCCCTGGCATTTTTTACCGTGGCGGCGCTGAGCAGAAAATCCGCCAATATCTGGTGGATAACAATTACGTCGAAACCGTGATCTCACTCGCGCCCAACCTGTTCTTTGGCACCACCATCGCCGTCAATATTCTGGTGCTGTCCAAACACAAAACCGACAACGATACCCAGTTTATTGATGCCAGCGGTCTGTTTAAAAAAGAAACCAATAACAACGTGCTCACCAACACGCATATCGAACACATCATGCAGGCGTTCGACAGCAAGAAGGATACTGAACACTTTGCCAAATCGGTGAGCTTTGATGCCATCGCTGCCAACGATTACAACCTGTCGGTCAGCAGCTATATCGAATCCAAAGACAACCGCGAAGTGGTGGATATTGGAGAGCTCAATGCCGAACTGAAAATCACCGTCGCCAAGATCGACCAACTGCGTGCGGATATTGACGCCATTGTGGCCGAGATTGAAGACGAGGAGCTTGAAGCATGAGCAGCATGAACTTTATGGAAAAGCTGCTCGATGGTGTTGAGGTGGAATGGAAGGCGATTGGGGATGTTATTAAATTAGAAAAAGGCCGGCAACTGAATAAAGAATTGCTGTCTGAGGATGGACTTTACCCAGCATATAACGGGGGTATTTCTCATTCAGGATTTACTGATACTTACAACTACAGCGAAAACACAATCATAGTAAGCCAAGGTGGAGCATCTGCTGGCTTTGTTAACTTTGTTACGTCAAAATTTTACGCAAATGCCCATTGCTATGTAGTACTGCCGAAAACTGAAATAGTTGAAAACAGATACGTTTATCATTTTTTCAAACTTAATCAGGAAAAACTAACTAGCAAACAACACGGCGCAGGCATACCCGCATTGCGAACAAGCGAGATTTTAGATATCCCGATTCCCATTCCATGTCCAGAAAGCCCAGAAAAATCGCTTGAAATCCAAGCGGAAATCGTTCGCATTCTGGACGCCTTCGCCGAGCTTACCGCCGAGCTTACCGCCGAGCTTACCGCCGAGCTTACCGCCCGCAAAAAACAATACAACTACTATCGTGACCAGTTGTTGAGTTTTGAAGATGGAGAGGTTGAGTGGAAGACGCTGGGGGATCTGTGCAGTATTGGCGTAGGGCAGGCCCCGGTTGGAAATGAGATAGGCGAATACGCATTTGTTAATGCAGGAACAACGCCATCAGGTTATGTCACAACCTATAACACCGAGCCGAATACGATTACAACGCCTTCGCGTGGGCAAGGCGGTATTGGATATGTGGGCTATCAAACTACTCGTTTTTGGTGCGGCCCCCTCTGCTACAGAATCCGCAGCACGAGTGAAATGCTTTCAACTCGTTTTCTATATCACATCATGGCTAATGCCATGATGGACATAGTAGCGCTTGCGAATATGACAGGAGTACCAGCATTGAACAAAAAGGAATTGGTTGGATTTCCAGTACCCATTCCCTCTCCCGCTGAACAAGAACGTATCGTCGACATCCTTGATAAATTCGACACCCTCACCAACTCCCTCAGCGAAGGCTTGCCGCGCGAAATTGCATTGCGCCAAAAGCAATATGAGTATTACCGTGATTTGCTGTTGAGCTTCCCCAAGCCGGAAGAGGTAGAGGCATAACATGGGCAAGACGTTACCGGAAATAGCGCAACAGCTGAGCACTCCTAAAACGGTTCAAAAAACCTTTCCTGAAAAAACGAAGGTGGTAGAAGAGACTAAACCTGTTCCAAAGGTGCAGCTTATCTATGCCTTTAATGGCACGGGCAAGACGCAACTTTCGCGGGAATTTAAGCAGCTGATCGCCCCCAAAGCCGATGGCGATGAAGAAGCCGACCGCACTGAGTTGTCGCGCAACAAAATCCTATATTACAACGCACTCACGGAAGACTTGTTTTACTGGGATAACGATTTGGAGGGAGACGCCGACCACAAGCTGAAGATCCAGCCCAACTCATTTACCGACTGGATTCTCAAAGATCAGGGGCAAGATCGAAATATCATCACCAACTTCCAGCGCTACGCCAGTGAGAAGTTAACGCCTCGATTCAACGAAGAATACAAAATCAAAGATAAGGACGATAAAGAGATCACGGTCAAAGCGTTTTCGGAGGTGACTTTCTCGCTGGAGCGCGGCGATGATGAACACTCCGGGAATCTTAAAGTCTCCAAGGGAGAAGAAAGCAATTTCATCTGGAGCGTTTTTTACACGCTACTGGATCAGGTAGTTACGATCCTCAATGTCGCCGATCCCGGCGAGCGAGAAACCAACCAGTTTGATCAGCTTGAATATGTGTTTATCGACGACCCGGTCAGCTCGCTGGATGAAAACCATTTGATTGAGTTGGCAGTCAATTTGGCGAGCTTGATCAAATTTAGTCAATCTTCTCTGAAATTTATCGTTACGACGCACAGCCCCCTGTTTTATAACGTGCTCTTCAATGAGCTGAACGGCAAAACCTGCTACATGCTGGATCGATTTGAAGATGGTAGCTTTGCCCTCACCGAAAAACCTGGTGACTCCAACAAGAGCTTTTCCTATCATCTGCATTTAAAGCGAACCATTGAACAGGCGATTGCGGAAAACAAGATTGAAAAGTATCACTTCACGCTGCTGCGGAATCTCTACGAAAAAACGGCCAGCTTTCTGGGCTATCCAAAGTGGTCGGAGCTTCTGCCTGATGATAAACAGCTTTATCTAAGCCGAATTATCAATTTTACAAGCCATAGCACGCTATCCAATGAAACCGTTGCGGAACCAACGCAAGCGGAGAAGGCGATAGTCAAATTATTGCTCGATCACTTGAAAAACAACTATGGTTTTTGGCATCAGGAAGAACAAAATGGTTGATTACACAAAACCCATCGCTGAATCCAATAGCTTTATCGTTCTGGATAAATACGCCAAGGAATGGCAGGGCAATGAAAGCTACCAGAGCGAAGGCGATCTGGAGCGGGAGTTCATTCAGGATTTGCAGAATCAGGGCTACGAGTATGTCCCCGGTTTAAACACGCCTGAGAAGCTGCTGGCCAATGTGCGTGAGCAATTGCAGGCCTTGAACAACATGCAGTTTCTTGAGGGCGAATGGCAGCGCTTTGTTGAAACTTATCTGGACAGGCCCAGCGACAGCATCGTCGACAAAACGCGCAAGATTCATGATGACTATATCCATGATTTTGTGTTTGACGATGGTCATATTCAGAACATCTACCTGCTGGACAAAAAGAATATTGCCCGCAATAAGGTGCAGGTGATCAAGCAGTTTGAGCAAACGGGCAGTCACGCCAACCGCTACGATGTGACGATCTTGGTCAATGGTCTGCCGCTGGTGCAGGTGGAGCTGAAAAAACGCGGCGTAGCGATTCGTGAAGCCTTTAATCAGGTGCACCGCTACAGCAAAGAAAGCTATAACAGCGAGCAGTCCTTGTTCAAGTATTTGCAGCTGTTTGTGATTTCCAACGGCACCGATAGCCGTTATTTTGCCAACACCACCCAGCGCAACAAGAACAGCTTCGACTTCACCATGAACTGGGCGAAGGCCGATAACAGTCTGATCAAAGACCTGAAAGACTTTACCGCCACCTTTTTCCAGAAAAACACCCTGCTCAATGTGTTGCTGCATTATTCGGTGTTTGATGTCAGCAATGCGCTGCTGGTGATGCGCCCGTACCAGATTGCTGCCACCGAGCGCATCTTGTGGAAAATCAACAGCGCCTATCAGGCTAAGAGTTGGAGCCATCTTGAGGGCGGTGGCTTTATCTGGCACACCACAGGTTCGGGCAAGACCCTGACCAGTTTTAAAGCGGCGCGTCTGGCCACCGAGCTGGATTTCATAGAAAAGGTTTTCTTCGTGGTTGATCGTAAAGATCTGGATTACCAGACCATGAAGGAATACCAGCGCTTTTCGCCGGACAGCGTGAATGGCTCCGACAGCACCGCCGGCCTCAAGCGTAATCTAGATAAAGACGACAACAAGATCATCGTCACCACCATCCAGAAGCTCAACAACCTGATGAAGAGCGAAGGCGACTTGCCCATTTACAACAAGCAGGTGGTGTTTATTTTTGATGAGTGCCACCGCAGCCAGTTTGGCGAAGCACAGAAAAATCTGAAGAAAAAATTCAAAAGGTTTTATCAGTTTGGCTTTACCGGTACGCCAATATTTCCGCAAAACGCTCTCGGCGCAGATACGACCGCTAGCGTGTTTGGTCGTGAACTGCATTCGTACGTGATCACCGATGCGATTCGTGATGAAAAGGTGCTCAAGTTCAAGGTGGACTACAACGATGTTCGCCCGCACTTCAAAGCCATTGAAAGCGAACAGGACGAGAAGAAACTCAGTGCGGCAGAAAATAAGCAAGCCTTGTTGCACCCCGACCGTATTCGCGAGATTACGCAGTACATCTTGAATAACTTTCGGCAGAAAACCCATCGCCTGCAAGCGGGTGCCAAGGGTTTTAATGCCATGTTTGCCGTGAGCAGCGTGGATGCAGCCAAGCTGTATTACGAGTCGTTCAAGGATTTGCAAAAAGGCGGTGATAAGCCACTGAAAGTCGCCACCATCTTCTCGTTTGCGGCCAATGAAGAACAGGATGCCGTAGGCGATATTCTGGATGAAAGCTTTGATGTTTCAGCCATGAATAGCAGCGCCAAAGAGTTTTTAAGCGCGGCCATAGCTGACTATAACGCGCTGTTCAAAACCAACTTCAGCGTGGATAGCAATGGTTTTCAAAACTATTACCGCGATCTTGCCAAGCAAGTTAAGACTAAGGAAATCGACCTGCTGATTGTGGTGGGCATGTTCCTGACTGGCTTTGATGCCCCCACGCTGAACACCTTGTTTGTTGATAAAAACTTGCGCTACCACGGTTTGATGCAGGCCTATTCGCGAACCAACCGTATTTACGATGCCACTAAAACCTTCGGCAATATCGTTACCTTCCGCGATTTGGAGCAGGCGACGATTGACGCCATCACCTTGTTTGGCGACAAAAATACCAAGAACGTGGTGCTGGAGAAGAGCTACAAGGAATACATGGAAGGCTTTACCGACTTGGTGACCGGTGAAGCGCGGCGTGGCTTTGTGGAAGTTGTGAAGGAGTTGGAACAGCGCTTTCCTGACCCTGCAGCCATTGAAAAAGAGTCCGACAAAAAGGCCTTCGCGAAGCTGTTTGGCGAGTATTTGCGCGTTGAAAACGTACTGCAAAACTATGATGAATTCGCCAGCCTGAAGGCCTTACAAAGCGTAGATATGAACGACCGAGCGGTAGTTGAGGAATTCAAGGCCAAGCATTATTTAAGCGATGAAGATCTGGCTGCGCTGCAAACGATCAAGATACCGGCTGAACGGAAAATTCAGGACTATCGCTCAACCTACAACGATGTTCGCGATTGGCTGCGTCGGGAAAAATCTTCCACGGAAAGAGACAAGTCCACCATCGATTGGGAGGACGTGGTCTTTGAGGTAGACCTGCTGAAGTCACAAGAGATCAATCTGGACTACATTCTGGAATTGATTTTTGAGAATAGTAAAAAGGTCAAGGACAAAGCCTCACTGGTTGAAGACGTACGCCGGGTGATTCGCGCGAGCTTGGGCAACCGCGCCAAAGAGAGCTTATTGGTCGATTTTATTAACCAAACCGACCTGGATAAGATTGGCGATAAGGCCAGTGTGATTGACACCTTCTTCACCTTTGCCCAAGCGGAACAACAGCGTGAGGCGCAAGAGCTGATTAACGCCGAGAACCTGAACGCTGAGGCGGCCAGACGCTATATCACCACCTCGCTAAAACGCGAATTCGCTAGTGACAATGGCACTGAGCTCAATGCCGTTCTGCCCAGGATGAGCCCACTGAATCCGCAATACCTGAGCAAAAAGCAAAGCGTGTTCCAGAAAATCGCTGCTTTTGTCGAGAAGTTTAAAGGCGTGGGCGGGCTGATTTAATTCGATTGTGACCAGAGTCAAGGTTCAATCGAAAGGATCGGGGCAACTTGAATACGGCTGCAAAAGGGCCGAATGTTGTCGTTGGTATCATGTGGCCCGAACGGCTGCTTCGGCCGAGTTGTGTGAATTGGCTCTCAGGCAGATTTCGAAGTAGGGGGCGTCTCAGAAAACGGAATTTAAAGTACGTTAAGGCTTTGGCAGCGACTGTAGCGGCCTGAACTTCCCCGAACCGACCTTGGCGCTGCTGCGCCAGAGGTAATCGCCGGTCAGGTTGATGTGCTCCCAGCCCAGCGGCGACAGGTACTGCAACAGCGCGCCATCGACACCTTGACCGTGATTGCGCAAGGCGTTCGCCGCCCTTTCCAGATAGACGGTGTTCCACAACACGATGGCTGCTGTCACCAGATTGAGGCCGCTGGCCCGGTAGCGCTGTTGCTCAAAGCTGCGGTCGCGGATTTCGCCCAGCCGGTTGAAGAACACCGCCCTGGCCAGCGCGTTGCGCGCCTCACCCTTGTTGAGTCCGGCTTGCACACGGCGGCGCAGCTCCACACTTTGCAGCCAGTCCAGGATGAACAATGTGCGCTCGATGCGCCCCAGCTCGCGCAGGGCGACAGCCAAGCCATTTTGACGCGGATAGCTGCCGAGCTTGCGCAGCATCAGCGAGGCCGTCACCGTGCCTTGCTTGATCGAAGTGGCCAGCCGTAGAATTTCATCCCAATGGGCACGAATAGCCTTGATGTTCAGCCTGTCGTTGCTAATCATCGGCTTGAGCGCATCGTAGGCAGTATCGCCCTTAGGCCCAGTGGGAGCGAAGCTGAGATTTCACGACATATAAGCATTCGTTGATGTGCTGGAAGCAGCTTGCCATATTTTCATGCTCATTTTCACACCATTGATGCCTGATAGAGAAGCAAACAAGCAAAGTTCAGAGGTGGTGATACTCCAACAATTCCGCTTTACAGATTCCGCAACACGGAACACAATAGTGCATGATCCACTCGTTCAACTGTCTCGATACCGAGGCGCTTTTTAATAGCCAGGTTGTGGCCCGGTTCCGGAACATCGAGCGCGTGGCCCGACGTAAGTTACTGCAACTGCACGCGGCTACTGTGTTGGCCAGCTTGAGAGTTCCCCCAGGGAACCAACTCGAAGCCCTCAAAGGCGACCGAAAAGGGCAGCACAGTATCCGCGTGAACGATCAATGGCGCGTGTGCTTTGTTTGGAGAGAAGATGGCGCGCACCAAGTCGAAATTGTGGACTACCACTAGGAGCTGAGAACATGGCTGAACTACTTGACGAAATTCACCCCGGCGAAATTTTGCTTGAGGACTTTATGAAGCCGATGGGTATCACGGCCCGTCAGCTCGCGGCCGATATCGACGTATCGCCCAGCCGCATCAGTGAGCTGGTGCATGGTGCTCGCCCCGTCACGGCCGATACTGCGCTGCGCTTGGGGCTGTTTTTCGGCATGGAACCTCGCTTCTGGCTAAACCTACAAACTGAATACGACATGCGGATCGCTGCGCGTACCCTTCAAGAAAAGATTACGCCTCGAATTCGGGTTTTTCATCGAGCCGCAGCCTAAGACTTCACTTCAACCCGCTGAAGTCAGTCCGAAAGGGACCGGTTTCGGACTTGATGGTTTGTTAGTGTACGAAAGTAGGTCAAATTAGTTTCGGATGTGCGCTATAATTCGTACACCACATTCGGACGGAATCGGACCATGCCACGCGTTTTTGCTTACTGTCGCGTTTCGACTACCGATCAGACGACCGAAAATCAAAAGTTGGAAATTGTGGCGGCCGGATTCGCTATCGAGGCGCGTCGACTGGTCGACGAAAGCATCAGCGGTTCGGTGGCCGCAAAAGAGCGACCTGGCTTTATCAAGTTGATTGACCGGATGGAATCTGGCGATGTGCTCGTTGTCACCAAGCTTGATCGACTTGGGCGTAATGCGATGGATGTTCGGTCGACCGTCGAACAACTCGCAAGCGCTGGCGTGCGTGTGCATTGTCTTGCCTTGGGGGGAGTCGACCTCACCAGTCCTGCCGGTAAAATGACCATGCAGGTAATCGCCGCCGTGGCAGAGTTTGAGCGTGACCTGCTGATCGAGCGAACCCAGTCAGGAATTGTTCGGGCAAAGGCGGCAGGCAAACAATTTGGCAGACCTCCAGCACTCAATGCACAGGAACGTGCCACCGTCGTAGCGCGTTTGGGGGATGGTGCCAGCATTGCCGAACTCGCACGTGAGTTCAAGACCACTCGGCAAACAATTATGCGGGTAAGGGAGGCGGCTTTGAAGCTACCGCTACAACAAATAGCGTGAGTACGAAACATCACCTCTACCAATGACCCTGTTTTCAAGAATGTCATCAGGCGGTTATCGGCCACAACCAGCCGGTCGGAATGCCACTCCCATTCCAGACACTCGATCAGAGCCTTCTTCCATCCCGCCATTACAAGTACCGATTTTTGAAAGGTTACGTTACGGCGCGCGAGAGTTTCTTGCTGGGGGAGATCATAGGCTCACGTAGTCGTTCGGAGCCTATTCAGACAATAGGCTGCCAAGTAGGTGCAACTCATTACCATTGAACTTTTCTGAACTCATTATTGTCATATTTAAATGGAAGCCAGCCTCCTGATTTTGCCATTATAATAAAATCATTGGTCATGCTTTGAGTATTGCTCACACACTTGACTATTCACAATAGGGCCCTATGGAAACACAATTTAAACCATTGGCAGCACTATTAGCCGCTTCTATCTTGACCCTGCCTTTCCTTGAGGTGGCGAGAGCTGAGGTGTCACAGGAATCACTGAATTCCATCTCGATACCCAACAAAGTCGAGACGCCGATCGGGGCGCTTGATTTCTTCGACGGAGTGCCGTCGAAGGAAACGGCCGAAAAGGTCTCGACAATCTCGACCGCATGCGTGCCACAGGAGTGTTTCTCGACAATGTCGGTGCCGTGTCGATGTACAGCGTTCGAACCGGCTTGGCCGATGCCGGGTCCAAGGGGGCAAACAAGATCGCCTTGTTCTCGCAGTTGTTGGATTCGCAGACTCTGGTTGTGACCGCCAATACCTCGACCTTGTATGCCTATACTTATACCGATCTTGCCCAGGATGGCCCGACCGTCATCGAGATCCCGCCCGGCATGCTCGGCTTTCTCAACGACGCCTGGCAGCGATTTGTTGGCAACATGGGCGTCACCGGGCCGGACAAAGGCAAGGGCGGCAAGTACCTCGTGCTGCCGCCAGGCTATACCGGCAAGGTTCCTCAGGGCTATTTCCTGCTTAAGCCGCCGACGAACCGAAACTTCCTGTTCCTGCGCGGTTCGATCAAGAATGGCCTGAAGCCCGCAGTCGAGAATATCACTTCGAAGCTCAAGGTCTATCCGCTGAAAGACAAAGCCAAACCGGCCCCAACCGAATTCGTCGATATGTCCGGCAAGGCCTTCAACACCGTCTTTCCCAGCGACTACAGTTACTTCGAAAACCTCAACCAGATCGTTCAAGAAGAACCGATCGGCGCCATCAGCCCCGAGGTGCGCGGTGCAATCGCCGCCATCGGCATCGTCAAGGGCCAGCCTTTCGCCCCCGATGCACGAATGAAGAAATTGCTGTCCGAGGCTGCCGTGCTTGGCAACGCCGCGTCACGAGCGATCACCTATTATCCCAGGTTTGAAGGGGTGAAGATCTATCCGGACGACCCCAAGAGCGTCTGGTCCACGGCCTTCGCCAACAAGAACACCAGTTTTGAAGCCAATGGAGTGATGGGCCTGGACGCGCGAGTGCTCTACTACTTCAACGCGGGTGGCGTGACCCCTGCCATGGCCGCCACTCACGCCGGCGTTGGTTCGGATTACGCCTTGGCGGTTCTTGATGCCGATCAACTGGCTTTTGACGGATCACAAACGTACAAACTGCACCTGCCGCCGAATGTGCCGGTGAACGACTTTTGGGCTGTCACGATATATGACACGCAGACGCGCTCACAACTGCAGACGAGTCAGAAGTTCCCGACGGTTGGTAGCCAGACTGATGGCATGAAGAAAAATGACGACGGTTCATATGACGTCTACTTCGCGCCGAAGGCACCGGACGGCAAAGAAGGAAACTGGCTGCAGACGGTACCGGGCAAGAGCTGGTTCACCATCCTGCGCATGTACGGCCCGCTGGAGCCGTGGATCAATAAGACTTGGCGACCAAGCGAAATTGAACTTGTGAAATGAGTCAGCCAAGCATAACAAAACCATGCAGCGACGCCACACATGATGTGGCTCGCTGTTGGGTCGTGTTGAACGTCTGCTTCTGAGAATACCAAAGGTCGGCAAAGGGTCGCGAGTGTTGGTTGGGAGATATCGAAAGCTGCTGTTGACGAGGAGTGCAGTGGTGAACATCGGTTCGTGGCCAAGTGCCGCCGGTTAGGAATGGCCTCTAGAAAGCCTTTGCTACTTATCTGTGAACTAATATGAGCCAACGTCTTGTTCTCTCCTTGCTAATGCATACGCCTGACTTCGATCCGGTTACGGATTACGCGGAGGACGTCGAACGTCTGGTATCAGTCGCCACGAAGGCGGGCTATAACCTCAATCCGTGTGACGCTGCGGAGTTGTGGTGACGGCATGCCGGCGAGGTGTGTGCCCGCTGGTTTGCTGTTGACGGTGATGGCCAGGATGTACTGGCGGCGCAACTCAATCATGCTGATATCCAACCGGATGCAGCCGATATGCCGGCTCCGCCGGATGATGAGCTCGATGCCTTTGTTTTTGGGAGTAACGTTTTGATTTGCCGCCTGTGGAGAAAATAGTGAAATCAGGATTTCTCAGGCACGCCCTTTGCCTAACACTTGCCTGTCCCGCGTTCGCCCATGCCGGGGGGCTTTACATGTACGAGGTTGCCACCTCCGACATTGGTTTTGCCGGCGCGGGCACTGCGGCGCGCGCCGAGGATGCCTCCACCGTCTACGCCAATCCGGCTGGGATGACCCGTCTTGCCGGAAAGCAGCTGACTGTTGGCGCACAGGCGCTTTACGGCAGCTTCGACTACAAGGTTAACGACCAGAGTCTGGCGCAGCAGAATTTCGGTGGCGGCAGTCCGGGCAACGTCGTCGGCTGGATGCCGGGCGCCAGCCTCTTTTACAGTCACAGTATCGACGACCGTCTCAAAGTCGGCATTGCCACCTATAGCAACTACGGATTGGCGCTCGACTATGGCAACGACTGGGCCGGTCGCAACCTGACCGACCAGGCGACACTGATGGCGATGACCGTTCAACCCACCGTGGCCTACAAGCTCAACGACCATTGGTCGGTCGGTGCGGGGCTTACTGCAAATTACGGCATGTTCAAGCTCCAGCGTGTGGCGGCGATCGGCGGGGGTAACCGGGAAGAGAAGGATTACGACTGGGAATACGGTGCTCGTCTTGGCGTTATGTTCGAACCGTCCCCGGCGATGCGCATTGGTACAGTGTGGACCAGCAAGGTGGAGTATGACTTTGAAGTCAACGCCAGCGTGACCGGGCTTCTCGGCAGAACGCGCACGTTCCCGGTTGCCGCCAGCATCAATGCACCACAGCAGGTGATGTTCAGTGTTTACCAGAAATTAAGTGAACGCTGGGCCATGACCGGCAACCTCGGCTGGCAGGACTGGAGCGAGTTCTCGCAAACATCGCTTGAACTCAACGGAAGCACGAGCACCAGCAACTTGGAGCTGCAGGATACCTGGAATATCGCCTTCGGTGCCCAGTACCAGTACAGCGCGACCACCAGGGTGAATGCTGGCGTGGCCTACGACACCAGCTGGTACAAGAGCAACAATCAGGCGTCGTTCGCGCTGCCATCGTCTCAGGCGTGGCGCTTCGGGTTGGGCGCCCAGTACACGCTGTCACCCAAGTCCGAACTCGGCGTGGCGGTCGAATATCTACGCGGCAGCACGATGCGTGATTCCAGCCAGCTGATCGGCGGCGAGTACAGCGATCCGTACATGGCCTTCCTTTCGGCACAGTACTCGTACAAGTTTTGATTTCTAACTGACTAACGTTTTTGGAACGTGAGAAAGCAATGAAGAAGCTCTAAAAGCTACTTATTATCAGCGCCAACTTCAACTGGAAGTTCTGAACATTTTCCGGAAGAAGTAGGTGTTTCATCGGCGAGTCGTAGTTCGTTAAAACCGCGGGTCTGGTTAGTTGTGAGCGCGACCAATGCGGAAGCAGTTCGCTCGGGCTTCCTGCCCGATTATTCAAAACTGAGTCCGGTATAAGGCAAGGAGGGTGTCCAACGCTACATCGACCGGGGAATCAATCTGCAGCCCTATTCCAAGTTGTATATCGATCCTGTCCAGGTATTCCTGAATACGGATAAGGCGTATTCAGGGGTTCAGCCGGACGTTATGAAACGCATCAAATTGGCGGATTACCATCTCCCTAAACAAGAGAAAGGAAAACACTATTATGCAGATCCCTAGTCGACTGACAGTATGGACGGCCCTTGTCGTTCTTGCCTTGCCTGCCTTGGCCACGACAGCACAGGCTGAAGTGTCGAAAAAGACGATTGACTCACTTGGCGCGCCCGACAGCGTCAAGACATCAATCGGAACGTTGCGCTTCAAGGACGGCGCGCCCAGCGCCGATACTGCTCAAAAGGTATTCGATGCGCTCGCCTTTACACGCGCGCTGAACGTATACAACAACAGCTTTCGCGGCGCCTCCGCCCTTGGCTTTCACAAGGGCTTCCAGAGCATCGGTGCCGACTACAACGACGTTGTCATCACGTCTGAACTGCTCGACTCCGCGTCCCTATTTCTGACCGGAAACGCCGACACCGTCTACTACATCTCCGTCATCGACCTTTCGAAGGGGCCGATGGTGATCGAACAGCCTTCGGATGGCGTCGGGACCATCAACGACATGTGGTTCTCATGGATCATCGACGTCGGTGGCCCTGGACCGGATCGCGGCCAGGGTGGCAAGTATCTAATCGTCGGTCCGGATTACGACGGGCCGCTGCCTGAGGGGGGGTACTTCGTCGCCCACTCCAAGACAAACCGCGTTCTCTACGCGTCGCGCGCCTATCTGGTTAATGACGATCCCGAGCCGGCCGTCAAGAACGTCAAGGCGAACATGAAGATCTACCCCTATGCCGCTGGCGGTTACGGCACCAGCATCGCCGAAGCGCTGACCGGCGCGGTCCGCCTCGGGGGAGACCCGAAGGTCCCCGAAACCAAGTTCATTGATGCGAGCAACCTGTCGTTCAATACCATCCCGCCCAGCGATTTCGGCTTCTACGAATGGATCAACGAAAACGTACAGGCTGAACCCGCCACCAGTTATGACGTGGAGCTCTCCGGGCAACTCGCAGCCATCGGTATCGTCAAGGGGAAGAAGTTCGCGCCTGACGAAAGAATGAAGAAGATTCTCACCGATGCCGCCGCTGTCGGCCAGGCAGCCGGACGGGTGCTGAACTGGCGCCCCTACGAGGCTCACCCGGATTGGGCCTACTACCCGAACTCGATGTGGGGAAGTATGCTCTGGGAAGGCGGTGCATTCTTCGAAACCCCGCCACCCGCGTTCAAGGACGGGGAGTTCAAACCGCTGCCACCGACTGGTGCTCGCACCCTGGATTCGCGCACGGCCTTCTACTACGGCTACACCCTCGACAGCCCCGGAATGATTATGAACATCCCCGGCGTGGGATCGCAGTATCTGATGGGTTTCGTGGATGCCAAAGGCGATGTGTTCGATGGGTCGAAGGCTTACAAAGTAACGCTGCCAAAGGGTATCCCGGCCAAGGCGTTCTGGTCGTTTACACTCTACGATAACCAGACACGGTCGATGTTGCAGACGCCCCAAAAGTATCCGCGCGCTGGGTCTCAGCGCTACCCGTCACCGGCGGCGAAGGCGGCTGAAGACGGTACCACCACGATCTGGTTCAGTCCTGAACAGCCGCACGGCGTGGATCGCGGCAACTGGATCCAGACCGATCCCAAGAAGGGTTGGTTTACGATCCTGCGGCTCTACAGCCCGCTTCCGTCATTCTTCGACAAGTCCTGGCGGCCGAGCGAAATCGAACTGGTCCGGTGAGACACGGCTCCGCCGGCCAACATCCGCATTTACCTGACTGGCTACAGCGGGCTTCGCCCACCGTAGCCAGTCAGGTGGTGTGGGACATTTAAGATCTGATTCGCAATTGACCAGTCAAGAGTTCATAGCGGAGGTATTTGATGTGCCGTGCAATATGCCGTTTGGACCTTTGCGTGAAGAGCTATTAGAAGGAGTTACATATCGATGATTCTCGCCAAAGCAAGAATAAGTACATTCAGCGCATTGACCACAGTTCTATTGGCAGCTGCCCCTGCCTTTGCGGAAATGAGTGCCAATGAACTGGCCAAGATCGCGCAGAACCCCGTCGGAAATCTGATCAGCGTGCCGTTTCAAAACAATAGCAATCTGAATTACGGCCCGGAGAAGAAAACACAGAACATCATGAACATTCAGCCGGTCATTCCTGTCGAGGTCAATAGTGAATGGAACATCATCACCCGCACGATTATTCCTGTTGTATCTCAACCCGGGCTTAGCTCGACCGATGATCGGACCAGCGGCACAGGGGATACGGTGTTTACCGCTTTTCTGTCTCCGGCCAAACCGGGGAATCTGATCTGGGGCGCCGGCCCCGTCGTGCAATTGCCGACCAATAGCCATGCTGATCTGGGCAATAAGAACTGGGGCATGGGCTTTTCCGGCGTTGTGCTTCGTATTAAAAAGGGCGATCCTTGGGTCTATGGCGCGCTGGTGAATAACATCTGGTCTTTGAGCAGCAGCGAACGTGGTGGTTCTTACAATAACGGTCTGATTCAACCGTTCATCAACTACAATCTGCCGGGCGGCCTCTACGTCACCAGTTCTCCCGTTATAACAGCCAACTGGAAAGCGGATAACAGTCAGCGCTGGACGGTGCCCTTGGGCGGGGGCGTCGGCAAGATATTCCATTTTGGCAAGCTGCCGGTGAATGCACAGTTGGGCGCTTACTACAACGTGGTTAAACCGGATTACGGCCCCAACTGGCAGATTCGTGCTCAGGTGCAGTTGATGTTTCCGAAGTAATCAGTCGCATGTTGCGCTAGCTTAAGTCATGCGCTAAAAGAAAAGTGCTATTTGGGGTTTGATGACCTGGGCAGGTGAGTTTTGACATTGAATGTCCGCTTCTTGAAAGCGCGACGGGCGGCAAAGGGTCGATTGCGGCCAACTCCACGCGATTTGGCCGCGCGCGCTCGAGTGACGAAAAAATTGTCCTTGAGCCAAGGCTCAAGGTGACGGTGGAGGATTCCTTGAGGCACAATATGCGATTACCCTTCGACGCCAGCGTTGAAACAACTAAAACCTAAAGGAAATGACATGAACAAAACCGAACTGGTTGATGCTGTGGCCGCCAAGACAGGCCAAACAAAAACAGCTACTGCGGCGCTGCTCGATGGCTTCATTGAGGCCGTCAAGGAGTCTCTGGTCAAGAACGAGTCTGTGCAACTGATTGGCTTTGGTGCCTTCGAAGTCACCGAACGTGCGGCCCGAGAAGGACGAAACCCAGCCACTGGCGCGGCCCTTAAAATCGCCGCCAAGAAGGTCGTTAAATTCAAGCCAGGCAAGGCTCTGGCCGAGGCTATTGCAGGCGAGTGACATGGGAGAAGCAAGACGCAGAGCGCGTCTCTCGGTTCCCGAAACAGAAGCGCATCGCCGCGTAGCCAGCCGCATCGACGCCAAAATCAGGCAGCTTGAAGCACGGGGCCTGATCGAAGTCGAGATTCTTCCCGCCATGGCCGATGATATGCCCGATTTCCACCGGTTAGTGAGGACGGTGCCAGGAGCGGAGATGGACGCCTTATGTGCGGAATTTACGGGCTTCTACCGGTTCGCCAAAATCCTGGAGACACTCGCATCGGGTATTGCCTCCGGGAAGATCCAGGTTCCCGGCGGGCGAACGGTCAATGAAGAACACCGCCTCGCCGCCGCGATCGATCTGCGGGTGCGCCAGCTGGAAGCGCAGGGCATGCGGGGCGCCGCCTTGCTGGAACACATGGTCGGGCATATTTTGGACTTGCAACGGCTGTGGAGCACAACCTCCGATGAGACGCTCGCGTTTCTCTGCCGCGAGTACCCTGGCTTGTACCGCTACGGGATACTGATGGAGGAAGCGGCCGAAGCCGAAAACAAAAAGGCAGCGACCGCCTATGGTCACGTGCCCGAGCTGCCCGCTTCGCTCAAAACCCCGGTCGCCCAACTGCTCACAAAGGGCGCAGCGCTTGAGCGCGGGTTTCAGACGGTTCTTGACGCGCGCGAGCCGTGCGACATGTGGGTGGAAATTGATATCCTGGAAGATCAATTTCAGGAATGGACGGCGCAACGGGCCAGCTTGTCCGATGCTTTCCGGTCGACCAACATGCCCGAAGAAGCCTACGGGATATTGATGCTTGTTTTTGAACCCATGGCTCAGCGCATCGATCAGCTTCACCGTCGGGTTATCGCCAAACGACACTGAGTCGCTATCAGGCGGCAAGCAAAAGACGACGCCCCATGTCTAATTCAATGCGGCCGTACGGATTCACGTGGTGATAGATCAGCGGCGTGAGTCCGCGCCAATCATCAACCGTCATGCGATCACGCCACGCCGGTTCCGTCAGCACTTCCTGAATGAACAAGGTATTGACGTACACCAGGCAGACTTGCAGCAAATGGAGCGACAAGACCGCCAGCTCCTGATCGGCCACACGATTGGTGGCGAACTCGCCGCGCTCGCCGTAGAAGATGAAGTCATTGGCACTGTTCCAGTTCTCGACCACATTGAGCCCCTCGTGAATTTCGCGCCTCAGCGACTCTTCGTGCAAGTAACGGCACAGGAAAATGGTCTTGATCGCCTTGCCCAGTTCCGTCAGTGCCTTGTAGGTCGGATGCGCCGCACCCCCACGGGTAAAGCGGCGCAGGATGGCTTCCGGTTCGGCCGTGCCCAGTTTTAGCGCGGTCGTGTACTTGATGATTTCGTCGTACTGCTGCCGAATCAGCTCCCAGTTGATGGCTCGTGTCAGGATCGGATCGAGGTTCGGGTACTGTGCAGCATCCGCACTGTCCACCAGACTGAGTTTTTGTTTGGCGATGGCCTTGAGTCGAGGCAACAGGTCAAAGCCGAGGACATAGCTGAAGGCAAAGGCGATCTCACTCTGCCCGTGGCTATCAACGTACTGGCGTTCAATCTCCATGTCCGTGCAATGGCGCAGCACGCCTTCCATCATGGCGGCCACTTCCGACGACGAGCAACGACGCAGCTGGGAGTAAATGCAGGTCGAATTGGTATCGACATGCCAGTAGATCATGACGCCGCGCCCGCCATAGCGGGCATGCCATTCGGTCATCAGATTCTGATCGTAAGCGCCGAACTTCTTGGAATCGGCCGCACAGGCGGTGGTGGCGTTGCCCCAGATCGCCGGATGACGAATTTGGAAGGTGCCATTGACGATTTCGCTGATGGCAGCGCGCAATGCCTCCTTTTGCACGAAGCGGCGTTTGACGTAGCGTAATTCCTCGAAACTGACGTTCGGTTGCTGGCTGGCCACGCGTTTCAGGCCGACATTGGTGCCGATGCCAAACAGGCAAAGCAACAGGCGGCGCTGTAGCAGTGCGGGGTCAAGCGCTTCGCGGCTGGCCGTAGTACGGAACGCAGAGGTGAAATTGACGCGCAGGTCGACTTCCTTGACGATGTCGATCAGTTCCACATCCGACCAGCGCCGACCGATCTCGCGTTTGAGCGCCGCAGTATTGGGAGGCTCCGTCTGAGCCTCCAGCGGCGAGAGGTGAATCAGGTTCTTGCCCTGCTGCCGCAGGCGAACCTTGGGGTTGTCCGGAAGGCCAATATTCAGTGTTTTCAGGCCTTGCCGCAGGGCGGACTGGATCTGCTCAATGAAGACCGCCACGTCCTTGGGCATGTCCAGCATCGCATAATAGCTATCGCGTTTGTCGTCAAAATCGGCAGGCAGATCCTGCTCGGGGTTGCGATAGCGATCCGCACCCTCGACCCAAATTTCCTTGGTGCGCAAGCGTTTCCGCAAGGCGCGCAGGACGCAGATTTCATAGTTGATGCGATTGACCCGGTTATTGCCGTCTTTGTCCTGTTCCATCACGACATCGTGTAATTTTGCCGACACGATGCCTTCGAGGGGCACGTCGTCGGCGTTGTAATACTGCTGGCGGCTATCCCGGTTGGCTTTGAGGACATCCAGGGCTTCAATGACTGGGCGATGCACGGTGTTGTTGGACTGGAAAATCAGCGCGTCCAGCACCGGCATCAGCATGCGCCGGTAGTGATGGCCGTAGGAGGAACGCATGGATTCTTGAACTTCCCGTTCGAAGTCGAAGCCCATGGTCTTGAACTCGGCCACCAGTTCTTCCAGGGTCTTCTTTGGCACCACCGGATAAACGACCTCTTTGACGATTCCCTCCGGCTGATCGACGGTAGCCTCGGCCAGCTTGAACAAAAGACGTGTCTTGCCGCGAATCTTCTTGAAGGCGACGAACTGTTTCTTGTCGATCTTCTTCTCGGCACGGGCACCCAGGTTATGGATCACCTGCAAGAGCAAGTCGATCAACGAATCGGTGAACTGTTGCTGGCGTCGCCAACAAAACATGGCCACCATGCTGTAGCGGATCGCAGCGGGGTGACGTCGGAGTTCACTGATGGATTCGGTCGAGCAGCGTTGCCGGAACTGGTCGATGAATTTGGCAGGAACCTCTTTAAACACTTCGGGAGCCAGACCAATCTCGTCGATACACTTGAGTTTGGCAATGGCGACCAGCAAGCTGTCTAGGCTGGCCTTGCCGGGATCGGTCTTGAGGCTGCTAAAGGAGATGGTCGAGGCGTTCTCGTTGTCCGCTTCGTCGGTATCGGTATCGTCGTCACCTAACAGCCGGTTGATCGCGGTTTTGCTGTTTGCGCTCAAGCGCGAGTGAATGATCGATTGTTGCTGGGTTTCATAGCTACGCACCGCTGAACGGATGGTTCGGTTGAGTTCGTCACTGGCGGGTGGCTCCAACCGATGCATGCGACACCAATCGAGCGCAAGGTCCCGACCGTGGCGGGCTTGCGGATCGAACGGGAGTACGTCCTTGCATAGCCACTGATTGAGCTGTTTCAGGTCATCCCCGGTCGCCGGACGGTAGCCAAGAAAAACTCGAATAGTCCGCTGGTGCCGCTGTCCTTGACGGCCGTTTAGTTCATACGAAGACAGCGCTTCGGTCGTTGTGCCGAGTTGCCCGGCCAGCCATTGCGTTGCGTTGGGATCGATTTCGTCATGGCGCTCGGGAAACCGCCCGTGCAATTGCATGAACTTGAGCTGGATTGCGAAACCGAGCCGACCTTTGTCGGTCATGCCTGGCAACAAGGCGGACTCGTCGGTGGAGAGTCTCCACAAGTCCTGAGTTTCGGGATCGTTCCATGAATGGGTCACGGCAAGGCCTAGCAAGGATCAAGGAAGGCGAATTATAGGAATGCTGAGGCCAGACGGGGAGATAATTGGCAGATTGCATTAGCAGTATCTTATATGTCGTGAAATCTCAGCTTCGCTCCCACTGGGCCCCTTAGGAATGAACAGCTTGGTGTCGCCAAGGTCGCGGATGCGCGGCGCGAAGCGGAAACCCAGCAGGTGCATCAAGGCGAAGACATGATCGGTGAAGCCCGCCGTGTCGGTGTAGTGCTCCTCGATCCGCAAGTCGGACTCGTGATACAGCAGGCCATCGAGCACATAGGTCGAGTCGCGCAAGCCGACGTTGACTACCTTGGCGCTGAAGGGCGCGTACTGGTCGGAGATATGGGTGTAAAACGTCCGGCCTGGGCTGCTGCCATACTTCGGGTTGATATGCCCGGTGCTCTCTGCTTTGCTGCCGGTTCTGAAGTTCTGACCATCCGACGATGACGTGGTGCCGTCGCCCCAGTTTCCGGCGAAAGGTTGCCGAAACTGCGCATTCACCAGCTCGGCCAGCGCCGTCGAATAGGTTTCGTCGCGGACATGCCAGGCTTGCAACCAGGACAGCTTGGCGTAGGTCGTGCCAGGGCAGGACTCGGCCATTTTGGTCAAGCCAAGGTTGATCGCATCGGCCAGGATTGTCGTCATCAGCAAGGTTTTATCCTTGGCGGTGTCGCCGGTCTTCAGGTGCGTGAAGTGGCGGGTGAAGCCCGTCCACTCATCGACCTCCATCAGCAGCTCGGTAATCTTGAGGTGTGGCAGGATCATGGCCGTCTGGTCGATCAGGGCTTGCGCAGCATCGGGCACCGCCGCGTCCAACGGCGTAATCTTCAGGCCAGATGCTGTGGTGATGATGGCGTCCGGTAGATCATTGGCCGCCGCCATGCGGTTGACTGTGGCGAGCTTTTCCTCCAACAATTCCAGCCGTTCACGCAGGTACTGATCGCAGTCGGTGACTACGGCCAACGGCAATTCGCTGGCCAGCTTCAGCGTGACGAACTTCTCGACCGGCACCAGGTATTCGTCGAAGTCTTTGAACTGGCGCGAGCCTTGCACCCACACATCACCCGAGCGCAGCGCGTTCTTCAGTTCCGACAGCGCGCATAGCTCGTAGTAACGTCGGTCGATGCCCTCATCGGTCAGAATCAGTTTGGCCCAGCGTGGTTTGATGAATGCGGTTGGTGCGTCAGCGGGCACCTTGCGGGCGCTGTCGCTGTTCATGCCGCGCAGAACCTCGATAGCATCGAGCACACCTTTGGCGGCGGGCGCCGCTCGCAGCTTGAGCACGTCGAGGAAATGCGGCGCGTAGCGGCGCAAGGTGGCGTAGCTCTCGCCAATGTGATGCAAGAAATCAAAATCCGCAGGCCGCGCCAGTGTTTGCGCCTCGGTGACACTGGCGGCGAAGGTGTCCCACGGCATGACGGCCTCAATAGCGGCAAACGGATCGCCGCCGTTTTGCTTGGCCTCGATCAAGGCTTGGCCGATACGTCCGTACAGCCGCACCTTGTCATTGATCGCCTTGCCGCTGGCCTGAAACTGCTGCTGATGCTTGTTCTTGGCCGCGTTGAACAGCTTGCCGATGATGCGGTCGTGCAGGTCGATGATTTCATCGGTGACTGTGGCCATGCCTTCGATGGCCAGCGCGACCAAGGTGGCATAGCGTCGCTGCGGCTCGAATTTGGCCAGGTCAGCGGGCGTCATCTGTCCACCCTCGCGGGCGATCTTGAGCAAGCGGTTTTGGTGTACCTGCCGTTCGATGCCAGCAGGTAGGTCAAGCGCCTGCCAGGCTTTGAGGCGTTCGATGTGTTCAAGCATGTGGCGCGAGTTCGGCTTGGCGGGCGACTGGCGCAGCCACGCCAGCCAGGTCGCCTTGCTACCCTCCTTGCGCTTGAGGAGTTCGTCCAGGCGCTGCCGGTGGACGGATGTCAGGGTGTCGGTCAGAGCGGCGTGAATGCGTCGGTTGGCACGGGTGATCGCCTCGGCGCAGATGCGCTCCATCACGCCGACCGCTGGCAGCAAAACGCTCCTGCGGCGCAACCCGTCGGCCAGCTCGCGTGCCAGCACAATACCCTTGTCAGTTTGCCAGGCCAGATCGTCCAGGCTATGCACGGCAGTTCGATAATGGCCCAGCGTCGTGAACGATTGGAAGCCATAGGCTGACTGCAACTCCAACAGATGTTCGCGCCGCGTTTCGGCGCGTTGGCCGTAGTCGTTCCAGATGTCGCCAGGCAGCTTGAGCTGGTCGGCCACTATGCGCAACAAGGGCGCATCGGGTTCCGCGTCAGCAGTGAGCGCGATGCCCGGATAGCGCATGTAGCAAAGCTGCACCGCAAAGCCCAGCCGATTTGCCGCGCCACGATGCTGTCGAATGCGGGACAGGTCGGCGTCGTTGAAGGTGTAGAGCCGGATCAATTCATCTTTGGCGTCTGGTAGTGCCAACAGGCTTTCGCGCTCAGTGGCGGACAGGATCGAACGACGCGGCATGTAGTTTCCTTCTTCTTGAAAACGAGGGATTTTGAGAGGTCACACCAGACCACCGATGTCGTTTTCAGAAGGCGACTGCACCAGTTCACTGGGCTGGCCGCCGTGTGTGCATAGAACTTCTGACCGGGAACGGTCAGAAGTTCTATGCACGAAGCGCCGCGAGAGATCGGAATTGCTCAGAACTCTTGTGCACGGCGCGACAAAGCCGGAACCGCCGAAAATTCCGGCGATCAACCGGCAAGCTGCTTGATGCGCTCGGCCAGGCGGCCGAAAGCCTCGTTCACGTATTCCAGCACCTTGGGTTCTGCGCCCTGCGTGCGCAGCGAGTCTTTGAAGGCTTCCAGGTCGGACAGCCATTGCCGATGCAGGCGGCCCAGCTCGTCGAGCTGAGGCCGGAAGTCTTGGAGACTGCCGCTCGCACGAAACGCCTGGTAGCCACGCTCAAGCGTGGCCGCCGTGGTCAGCAGTTGCGCGCCCATTTGCTTGTGCTGTTCGGAGAACTCGGCCATGCCGTCATAGGGCCGCGAAGCCTTGCGGCGCTCGGCTTCGGATGCCTCTTCCATGATGCGGGCGTAGCGGTAGAACCCTGGGAACTCGCGGGACAGCGCCATGAGCTGCTGATCGGATGTGCCGACCCAAATCCTGTGCAGGTCAGGCCCGTACCCCATCATGCGATTGATGATGGCATGGGCCTCGCTGACACCCTGGGCGGCAAGCTGCTGCATGTGTTGGTCGATCTTCGCGGCCAGTCGGCGGAATTCGTTCATGCTCATGTCCGTCACAAAAGGCGCGTTGATTGCCCTTGCGCCGTGAGAAGTGCCACCGCCTTCTTATCGAAGGAAACGAAGGTTTCCCCGCCAAGCCAGTTGCCTTC
>Ga0138256_10001102_pt1 | contig 28934 bp, 23 predicted proteins | sample KNB2016incub_MG_FD_105486 | JGI IMG/M metagenome (GOLD analysis project Ga0138256, IMG submission 105486) | Active sludge microbial communities from wastewater in Klosterneuburg, Austria - KNB2014incub_MG | ecosystem: Engineered > WWTP > Activated sludge > Unclassified | place: Austria... | reverse complement strand
TGCGAACTCTGCGGTTTTAGCTTTGCGAACTCTGCGGTTTTTTCTTATGGATACCAAACTTGAATGTGCTTCAAGCCACCAAGTAACCGCAAAGGTCGCAAAGAATTAAGACGCAAAGGCCGCAGTGGGAATGGAGGACGTTACCACACTTTATGGATGAGAATGCACTCTCGAACATCGTGATAAACAAGGCGATCAAGGTTCACAAGGCTCTCGGGCCGGGGCTCCTCGAATCGTCATATAAGGAGTGCCTGTATAATGAATTGAAGAGCAGCGGACTCTTCGTGGAAAAGGAAAAGGCCCTTCCGCTGGTTTACGAAGAAGTTCACCTTGAGTGTGGTTATCGCGTCGATATTCTCGTTGAACGGCGCATTGTGATCGAGATTAAGGCCTGCGATGGTTTGACTGATATTCACCTTGCGCAGGTGCTCACCTATCTGAAACTCTCGGATTCGAGGTTGGGCCTGTTGATCAATTTTAATGTTAGTCTCCTAAAACATGGACTGCGACGGGTGGTAAACAGCCTGCCGCACTGAGTATTTTTATAGCTTCTATTTTATGGATTTTATCGATGACACGATCGCGGACGTAGTTGTGTATCCGCTCAAGAAGTTTGCGGATGAACGCGGGTGGCTTGCTGAGTTGTTTCGGCATGATGAGCTCGAAGCGGAATTCTATCCGGCGATGTCGTACATTTCGTTCACAAATCCGGGCGTTGCGCGCGGGCCGCATGAACACGTCGATCAGGCGGATCTTTTTTGCTTCATCGGCCCGTCGGATTTCAAGATGCGTATGTGGGACAATCGCGAAGATTCGCCGACCTACGGCCATCGAATGACGCTCATCGTCGGCGCGTCGGACGCAACGGCGGTCGTCGTACCAAAGGGCGTCGTACACGGCTATAAGAATGTCGGCGAAATTGACGGAATGGTCATCAACTGCCCGAATCGCCTTTATATGGGCGAGGGCAAACGTGAGCCCGTGGACGAGATACGTCACGAAGACGATCCCGACACGATCTTCCGTATGGAAGATTAGACAGGAAATTCTCTTTGCCAGACCGTCCGAAACGAATTGTCCGCATCATCGCACGCCTGAATGTCGGCGGGCCGGCACGGCACGTTGTTTGGCTCACGAGCAAACTCGTCCCGCCGGAATTTGAAAGCACGCTGATCGCCGGAACCGTGCCCGAAGGCGAAGAGGATATGTCGTATTTCGCGGTCGAGAACAGCATCGAGCCGATGTTCCTCGCCGAACTGAGCCGCGAGCTTTCGCCAAAGGACCTGATCTCCGTCGTGAAGATATTTCGCGAACTGCGGCGGCTAAAACCTGACATCGTTCACACGCACACGGCCAAAGCAGGTGCCGTCGGTCGTACCGCCGCCTTTCTATATAAATATTTGACGTTTGCGACGCTCATCGGTCGGCCGCGGCGCGTCAAGAAGATACACACATTTCACGGCCACGTATTTCACAGCTATTACGGAAGGACGAAAACGCGTGTCTTCATCGCGATCGAGAGACTGCTCGCACGCGTAACTGACCGCATTATCGTCATTTCGGAGCAGCAGTTGGCGGAGATCGCGGGCAAGTTCAAGATCGGGCGGCGTGAGCAATTTAACGTCATCCCGCTTGGGATCGAGACGATCGAAAAGAGAGACGAAAATACGACGAGCCTTCGCGAAGAGTTTGCAATTCCCGCCGACCGTCCGATCGCGGGATTCGTTGGACGGTTGACCGAGATAAAGAATCTCGAATTGCTTCTCGAAACTGCCGCGCTTTGCGCGAACGGCCATACGCCGGTTCACTTTGTCATCATCGGCGACGGGCATTTGCGCGAGAGCCTCGAACGGCGTGCCGCCGAGCTAAACCTTTCAAATCTATCATTTACGGGCAACCGCAAAGATATCGCCCAAGTTCTCGCAGACCTTGATATCTTCGTGCTGACCTCACGGAATGAGGGCACGCCGCTTTCGATGATCGAGGCGATGGCGGCCAATGTCCCTGTTATTTCAACGGCGGTCGGAGGCGTCGTTGATCTTGCGGGCGAAGTGAATGAGCGGCTCGACGGGTTCGAGGTTGCGGAACGGGCCGTCCTGGTGCGGACATTCCATCCGGCAGATCTACAAAAGGGCTTGCTTTATTTGCTCAAAAATGAAAAAGTACGGGAGACGCTTGCACTTCGAGCCGCACAATTTGTAGATGAAAGGTATTCCGTTACGAGGCTCGTAAAGGATATTGCCGAGCTTTACCGCAACGTTGTATAAGCAAGTTCTCCCCGCGTCGGATACGTATATAAAGCGCTATCGGTATTTTAGCTAAATGCAGAACCTCACGCTCCAAGCATTTCTGATCTTGTCCGTCTCAGTGGTTCTGAGTGCGGCGTTGACCTATGCTGTCCGCTCTTACGCGACACGACGTGGGTTCGTCGCCTCGCCGAAGAGCGATCGCTGGCACGCACGACCGACCGCGATGCTCGGCGGAGTCGCGATCTATGCGACCACGATCATCGGTTATCTTCTGTTCGTCCCTTTCACTCGCGGTTCCGTCATCCTGCTCGCGGGCGGAACGATCCTTTTTGCGATCGGCCTTGTTGACGATATTTTCAACATTCGCCCTTATCAAAAGCTTCTTGGACAGCTTTTCGGCGCAGCCGTTCTTATCGGATTCGGGCTCACGATGCCGATCACCGGAAACGAGATCATCGACATTTGGATCACGGGCCTTTGGGTCATCGGCATCACGAACGCGATCAATCTGCTCGACAATATGGACGGTCTCGCCGCCGGGATCGCCGCGATCGGCGGCATCGGCCTTGCGGCAAGTTTCTTCGGCGTCGGGCAAGGCAGCGAACTTCTTTTCGCGGCGGTCTTTGTCGGCGGCTTGATCGGCTTTTTGATCTTTAATTTCAATCCCGCGTCGATCTTTATGGGCGATTGCGGGTCGATGTTCGTCGGGTTCATCCTGTCGGGCGCGGTCCTCATCAACCAAACAGGCGGCGGCGGACGCAGCCGCGGAATTCTGCCGATCCTCGCCGTACCTGCGCTGATTCTCGTCGTACCGATATTTGACACGACCCTTGTAACGCTCGTGCGAAAAGTTTGGGGCCGCAAGGTCTCGCAGGGCGGGCGAGACCACACATCGCATCGGCTTGTCGCCCTCGGTCTCTCGGAACGCTCAGCGGTTTTGATGCTCTACGCATTCGCGGCGACCGCGGGCGGTCTTGCGATCGCGGTTACGCATCTCGCGTTCTCGGAAAGCCTCGCGCTTATAGCATTCTTCTCGACGCTGCTGGTCATCGTCGGCGTCTTCCTCTCGAAGGTGAAGGTCTATGAATCGAGCGGCGCGGACGCACCTGCACCGTCGGAAAAGGCCGTCTTTGCGTTCATCATCAATTTTTCGCACAAACGTCGTATCTTCGAGATATTGCTCGACGCGGTTCTGATCACGCTGTCGCTTTACGCGGCGTTCGCGTTGGTGCTCGGCTCGCTCGACAACAGCGAGGCGTGGGACCTTTTTGTAAAGAGCCTTCCGCTTGTTATACCGATAAAGCTCGCGGCATTTCTGGTCGCTGGCGTCTATCGCGGACTCTGGCGTTATACGAGCATTCGGGATTTCGTCACATACGCGAAGGGCGTTGTCCTCGGTTCGAGCCTAAGCGTCCTGGCGATCCTCTTGCTCTATCGTTTCCAATATTACTCGCGGACGGTCTTCATCGTCGATGCCCTGATCCTGCTTTTCGCCGTCATCGGCAGCCGTATGATGTTCCGGCTGATCCGCAGCGCGATCCCGATACCGCAATCCGGCGAATCACGCCGCGTGCTCATATACGGAGCGGGAGACGGCGGCGAGATGGTCCTTCGCGAACTGCGAAACAACCCCGAATGGAATCTCACGCCGATAGGCTTTGTCGATGACGATCCTCTCAAAACAGGCCGCGTCATCCACGGCCTTGCGGTCTTTTCCGGCAACGGCGCGCTCGGAGACGTCTGCGAGGAAAAGGAAATTCACGAGATCCTTATTTCGGTTCGCAATTTCGACAGCGAAAAGCTCCGTCGAGTGCGCGAGATCTGCGTCGAAAATAATATCGCCATACGGCGTGCCCTTCTTAAGATCGAGACTTTAGAATAGAACTAGAGTGGCAACCATTCGAATACGGATCAACACGACCGCGGCCAGATCTTGCCTGATCGCGTTGGCTCTTCTTATAGGCGGAGCGTCGTGGGCGGGCGCGCGTTGGAATTTTGCGAATTCTGCATCGATGCGCGCCGACCGCGTCGATATGATCCCGATTCTTACCTCGCTTGGCCCCCACGACCCGCAGACGCATTTTACCGCTGCCGTACTTCTTGATAAGACGTTCGAGCCGGAAGACGCCGCCGCGTCGCTCGCAGAATACAAGAAGGCGGCGGAGCTTTCGCCGAATAATTATCTCGTCGTGCTCGCGCTTGCGAAAGCATACGATCGGGCAGGCGACCGAGAGAATGCAAACGCCGTCTTTTTGAAAGCCCGCGAACTTGCGCCGAACTATTCGGACGTGAAATTCGCTTACGGCAACTTTCTGCTTCGGAGCGGCGAGAATGAGGAAGAGGCGTTCCGATTGATCGCGGCCGCGGCAAAGAGCCGCCCTGAATACGCGTCGTCCGCGGCGATCCTTGCGCTCGAGGCCGCCGGCCAGAACGTCGTCGAGGCTCGCCGTATGCTGGGTAACGCGCCGGGCGCGCGTGCCGCGCTTGCGATCTATCTTTTGACGAAAGATCGCGTTGAGGATGCGGCAGAATTGTGGGCCGGCCTGCCGCCGGAATTGAAGACCGGGAAACTGCGAGCGGACGGCGAACGGCTTGCCGCAAAGCTTGTCGAAAAGAAGCATTTCCGTCTCGCGCTTTCTGTCTATAACGATCTCAAAGCAGAACCGCCGCCCGCACTAAACGCCGTAACGAACGGCGGCTTTGAGAGCGGGGTTTCCGCCGACGCCGCGAACGCCTTTGGATGGAAGATCGCTGCCGGACGCGAACCGCAGATCGCTCTTGCCGACAAGGCGCATTCCGGCAAAGTCAGCCTTTATTTTGTCTTCGACACAAAACGCGCCGACGCATTCCGCGAGATCAAACAAACGGTCGCGGTCGAGCCGGGCGCGAAATATCGGCTGTCGGCGTTCTACAAGAGCGAACTGCGTGCCGCCGAAGACGTTACCGCGCACCTGCGGGTCGAGAACGCCGACGGCGTTGTGCTCGCAAAGTGCCCTTCGTTCGCTTTGAATTCGGAGTGGACCGAAACAGGCGTCGAGTTCGATGTGCCAGCGGATATGCCCGACGGCATCGTGATAAAACTCGTCCGCGACGACTGCCGTTCGCCGATCTGCCCGATAAGCGGCAAACTTTGGCTTGACGATATAACATTGACGAAAGAGTGAGAATTTCCGACGCACTGACGATCCGAACGAAAGCCCTTTGGAGCGATTCCGCGCTCTTTTGGCTGCTGCTCGTCGGCCCGATGGTCGGATGCCTGCTTTTCGGCGCCGTTGACAGCGGAACTTGGGCGCTGATCTCGGTCGTAACCTTTGCGGGCGCGCTTCTTTGGGCGTACACGGTTTGGCGAACGGGCGAGTTCGTCATCGAACGCTCGCCGTTGATCTTTCCGTTCGCGGCTTTTTTCCTCCTTGGCATTCTGCAGATCGCCGCAGGCACAACGCTCGATCCATACGCAACGAGGCTCTTCACGCTGCGACTCGGCGTTTACCTTCTCTTCTTTCTCGCACTTCTTGCGGCATTTTCGACGCAAGAGCGACTAAAGAAGGTTCGGCTTGCCGTCGTGTTGTTCGGCGGTGCGCTCGCCTTCGGCAGCATCCTCCAGCGTCTTGCGGCGATCGAACCGATCTTCGGCATACGCGAAACTCCGCAGGCAATTCCCTTTGGCCCGTTCGTGAACCAGCACCACTTTGCCGCATTTATGGTAATGATCTGCGGGCTTACCTTCGGCGCGATCTTTGATAAAGAGACGTCGCGGAATCTAAAGACCGTGAATGTCGGCGTAACGGTCGTCGCGGGTTCGGCACTCGTGATGACGCTTTCGCGCGGCGCATGGCTCGCCGCACTCGTCGCTCTCGGCGTCGTACTTATCGCAACGTTCGTAGCACGCGATCCAAAACGTTCCCGTTCGTCTCGGAAGAAATTTCTCGTGCCCGCGCTGTCGGCGATCGTCTTGGTCACGGCCGTTCTCGGCCTCGCGATCTTCTTGGGCGGCGACGACACGAATCTCTCGCTTGCAGGCCACGGCTCGGACGCGGAAGGCTTTACGAGCGGCCGCACGCATTTTTGGTCCGTCGCATTGCAGATATTTACTGCTCATCCTGTGATGGGTGCGGGGCTAGATTCTTTTGCGGTCGCATACACGCGATTCGACACTTGGGACGGCGTGTTTCGCATCGAGCGTGCGCACAATGATTATCTACAGGTTCTTGCGGACGGAGGCGTGATCGGCTTCTTGTGTCTCATCTCGTTCGTTGCGATATTTTGCCGGCGAGCGATCGCGAACATCCGCAGAACGTCACCGGAACATCGCGGCATCGTGATCGGGGCTTTCGCGGGCTGCGTCGGCATTCTCGTACACAGCATTGTGGACTTCCCTTTGAGGACGCCCTCGAACGCATTCTTCTTCTTGCTGCTGGTTGCGCTCGCGACCGTACGTGTTGGCGACGATGCTTATTTCGGCGGCGGCTCGACCGTTACTTCAACCTCGGCGGAACCGCACGGCAAGCTGAACTTGACGTGATAGATACCCGTCCGATCCGAGAGCGACTTGATGACATAAAGCGAACGGCTTTTGATCCCAGCGACCGCAACAGGCCGCACCACGACATCCTTTTCATTGTCAGAAACGGCCGTTAAACCCGTAAGGTCGCGGTCGTCCTCAGTGCCGACAATGACCCCGCGCTCCTCGCCGCTCGGCATCGACATTCGAATTTCGCTTGCCGTAACAACGCACGGCTTGATCGCCGCCTGTTCTGCCTGAGCTTTTACGATCCGCGGCCTAGAATCAGCCGTGGTCGCGGGCAAAGGAGCGTCAGTTGGAGTCGGCGTTGGTGCCGGTGTTTCGCTAGGCCGCGGAGTTGCTCCGGCGGTCGGCTCAGGAGTGGGCGTCACTGTCGGCGTAGCTTCTGCAATGGGATCGGATGTCGTGGTTGCAGCCGGCGTCTCAGTTAGCGTTGGTGTCGGAGACGCGGACGGCGTCGGCGATGCACCGGGTTTTGGAATAGAGATGACGACCGCAGGAAAAAGTTCAGCTTTGGCCGCTTCGGGCGTCGGCGAAACGCCTGGCGTCGGTTCGACAGCAGGCTTTTCAACGACAGATTCGGGACTCGGGCTTACCGTTGGAGACGGTTCGGGCGTGGCGACAGGTTTTTCGCCGGGCAGCGGCGGGAGATCGCCCAAAATATTGTTCGCGGGCGCAGGCGTAGGCTTCTCCGCCTGCGCGACCTCAGTCTCGCGTTTTGCCAACGGATCGGGGCCTGCCTCGGCCTCAAATCCGTCGAGGTTGCCCTTCACTTGCGAGTATGCAGACTTTACGATCGCGTATTTCGCGGCGTCGGGAAGCCCGCCTTTGTAGCCTTTCAGATAATACGGCAACGCGCCCGCAAGATCGTTTTGAGAAGCGAGAAGCGTACCGATGCGCCAATTCACCGAACGCTGCCAAACGCTGTCGGCCGGCGCGACCGAGAGACTGCGCTTGTATCGGATAAGAGCCTCTTCCGGCTCGCCTTTTTCGGCGAGAGCGGCTCCGGCAAGCTCTTCGATACGACTGCGTACGATGCCCGAAAGTGTCGCTCCGGCGATCGGGCTTGGGACGATGGTTTCGCCGTGCGCAAGGGCGGCCGTCCGCGCGGAATAAAGTTCATCGGCGAGGATCGCGGCCGTCGGATCCGGAGCGGCCAACGCAGTTCCCGAATTCGTCGCCGCGTTCTTCAAGAGTTCGATCGCCGCGTCGGGCGCAAGCTTCTTGTCAACGAGCAAGGAGGCCGCGAAAAGCTCTCGATGCAGCTTCATCGCATCGGAACCTGCGGCCTCGAACGCGCTCGCGGCCTTCGCAACATCGGCGTCGCCGCTGCTTGCCGCCTGCCAAAATTCGAGCAAAGGGACAAGGACGCTGCCGCCGTTCTTGTCCGCGTCGGTCAGCGGAGCAAAGAGACTCGCACGCCGCTCGAACGAGATGAGTTCGCCGATGTTCGTTGACGTTCGCTCGACGCGGCCGCCTAATTTCGTCGTAACGGCGCCGTCCTTCAGAGAGAAATTCCGCGCGATGCCTTCTGCCGCTTCCCGATAGAAGCCTGCCGCCGCTTGTGCCCTCGCAAGTTCATAATCCATCGTCGGAAAGTTACCGTAACGGCGTGCGGCGAGCAGCGTTTTCTCGGCTTCGAGAGGCATATTCAGCAGCATTTGCCCGCGCGCAAGCGCGATATGGCCCCAGACGAATCGCGGTTCGACGGCGATCGCGCGCTTAGCAAATTCGACGGCCTTTTGCCCCTCGCCGTGCGACGAATACCAATAGGCGGCGCCCGATAGCAGCATCACGTTATTGGGATTTTCAGCGAGCGAGGCGGCAAGTTCCGTTTCGCCTTCTGGAGCCTTGCCGCTTTCAAAAAGCGAGAGGATAACGCCGGTTCTGGCCGGGAGATTCGAGGGATCTGCGGCAAGAATTTCGCGGTAGAGTTTGGCCGCTTCGTCCGACGTGCCAAGCGACCGATATGCTTCGGCAAGCCCGCGTTTTGCCTGTATATTCTCCGGGTCGAGTTCGAGAGCCTTTTGATACGCGGCGGCCGAACCTTCGAGATCAAAATCGACGCGTTTTGCGAGGCCGAGCATCAAATAGCCTCCGGCGTCGGGAGCGAGCGCGATCGACGCCTCGGCGGCACGGCGTGCATCGTCGCCGCTCTCGATCGTCAAGTAAAAGGCGGCAAGCTCCTGCAATTGCGGTGCATCGGCCTTCTCCTCGATCTTCGCCGCGAAATCGAGCGCGGGCTTTCTGTAGCCTTTCCAAAACAGCTTCGAAGGCACCTTCGAGAGCCTTTCCTTAAAGAGCGTGTCGGGAATCGGCTTCGGAGCGTCCGCAGCCGCGGCAGCGTAAAGCTTCAAAGCTGGCTCGATCTCGTTGAGTTCAAAATGTGCGTCGGCAAGCGCGACCTCGGAGCCGGAAAGCCGCCTTTCAGCTTCGGCTAGACGCTCGCTTTTCGGGAACGCGGCAATGAATTTTTTGAATGCGGCGATCGCCTCGGCGGCGTCCGTGATCGCGGCGGCTTTCTCCCATTCGGCGGCCTCATCGAGCTTCGGCTTCTTCGGCGTAGCCTTCGGTTTCGGCTTTGGCGTGGCCTTTGAAACAGCCTTTTTCGGCGTCGCCTTCGCGTGAACGCTGTAGGTCTTTTTCTTCGCAGTCGCCGCGGGCTTTGTCGTCTGTTTGTTCTTGGTTTGGGACGCTTCGATGAACGTGGGCGCCAAGGCGATCGCAAATAGGAAAAATAACGCAAAGATCCTCATAAGGTAAGATTGTTTCCGGCTGGTTCAGGATAGCACGAAGCTTCGCTTTTTCGCGTCTGACGCTTTATCCTCTTCTTGCCGCTCTTAAAAGGCGGCAAGAAGATGAACGATCTCGATTCAAGTTGGAACGATCTGCTGGATGCCGCAATCCAACACGCGGAAGTTTCCGGGCGCACGGACGTCGTCGAATATCTGCGTCTAAAAGCGTCGAACGATCTTCTGCGTACGACGGCCGCGAACTGGCTGCTCGATTCATTTATCGAGGCGGCTTTCGAGGCCGCACGCCGCAAACCGGCGATCAAGATCGAACGAGACGAGCCTTTCGAATTCTCCCGCGGCAGCGGCAAAATGCAAGGCTCGCGGCTCGTTATCTCACTCGGCATACGATGCCTGGAAGTCAGAGTCGGTTGGCCGCGTACGCCTTCGAACGGCATCCTAGTCGGGAATTCTCTCGCCGCGGCGGACGTGTTGCACTTCGGTTTGTCGAGGCACAACGCCATTCTTTCGCTTGTACGCAGCGAAACCACACCGCATTGGATCGACGAAAAAAGAAACGTCACCGACCTCGCATTCGTCTCGCAACACCTTGCGATCCTCGTCGAAGACTCCGGCGCGTGATCGTGTCTTTGTGGCATCTGCGACCAAAGAAGATTGCCACGAAGACACTAAGGCACTAAGGTACGCCGATGGCTTCACTTCGTGCCTTTGTGCCTTTGTGGCATCTGCGACCAAAGAAGGTTGCCACGAATGCACGAATGAAGATGTCCGAAACTCAGAAGGGCTGTTAGTGTGGCTCGTCTCAGCAACTGCCAGCGCACAGCTCCAGTCAAAAAAAGATTTTCTTGACTTTGATATGGTAGATTCGGCATAATTTTGAGTGAAGGCCGGCGCCTGCCGGCGTTACCTCAAATTGGGCACACCGATCCGACGCCGCCACCTATATCGAATCTTGCGAGTATAATAGATCCCGACCTTTTTGCCTGTTTTACCTAACGGAGGAGAAGTATTGTGAATAGTGAAGAACTCGAGCTAAGCCTACGCAGCGAATTCGAGAGTTACCTGAAAGACGTTATCGCCGAAATGAAAGGCGAGGTCTCTGACTTTCAAAAGAAGATCGAAGCCGAGCTTGACGCTCAGAAAGAACGCATCGATGAGGCTTTTGAAGGCTTTGCCGCGCGTTTAGACTCGGAACGAAAGTTCGACGCCGGCTTTACGGATTCTGTTGTAGAACACCTGCGCCTCTCGCGCGACGAAGGCGCGAAGATCACTGCCGCGGCCATCGTGGAGGCAGAGGAGCTTGAAAAGGCTTCGATCCCGACGGCTAATTTCAGCGAGCTGAAAGAAGCGATCAACGACATCAGTTCGAAGGACAGCCAGGCGACCATTCTCAAGGCGCTGATCTCGCACGCGGCGAATTACGCACCGCGTGGAGCGTTCTTTATCATCAAGAGCGATAATTTCACCGGCTGGAAAGTCTTCGGTAAAGAGGCCGACGAAGAGAATTCGCCCGTACGCGACATTATGTTCCCGACGGCGAACGATACCGTCCTCGGCAAGGCAGTTGCGTCCCTTTCGACCGCCGAAGGCTCGTACGGAACGTATCATGACGACGCCGATTATCTCGAAGCTCTGAACTTCGGCCGCCCTGACAGAATGTACGCGATCCCGCTCGTTGCGCGCGGACGCGGCGTCGCCGTCCTTTATGCCGATTACGGCATCGAGGGCGTTAACGTAAATCTCGACGCGCTCGAAACGCTCGTAAAGATCGCGGGCCTGACCGTTGAGCTTCTTGCCTCGGCACGTCAATCCGCTCCGATCGAAGCTCCGTCGCAAGCCGTTCCGCAGCCCGACGGCGGCTATGAAGCTCCGGCAGATACTTCGAGCTTCCAGTTCTCCGACAGCGTTACATACGACGCATCGTCTTTCGCGAAAGCTCAGGAAGAAGAAGAGGCACCTCCCGTCGAGGCTCCTGAAACCGAATATTCTTATGAGGTCGAGAGGAACGCTTACGACAACGAGCGTGTCGAAGAGCCGTCATATTCGTATGACGAGCCGGTCGTCGAGACCGTCGAGACGATCGAGGAAAGCGTTCCCGAAGCTGTCGAGGAAATCTCGCACGAGCCCGCCGAAGACTATTCTTTTGAGACCGTGCCGAGCTACAGTTCGTTCGATCCGAACTCGATCCCGGAAACGCGTACTGAAACGGTCGAGCCGGAGATCGAGCACCATGCCGCTCAGGAATCGCATTACGACGCCGCTCCGGAAGTCGTTACAGAGAGCTTTGACGCTTCGTCATTCGAAGCCGTTCAGAACGTTCCTGTCGCAGAAGTTGTTGAGGAACCTGCCTCGCACAGCTTCGAGCCGGCTCCGTTCGACTCGACGCCGAGCGAACCGATCCCGGTCGTTGTCGAAGCCGTAGCGGAAGAGAGACCTGCTGCTTCGAGCTCGCGCAGTCGTCTGAGCGAACGCCACATCGATCTGCCTGTCGAGGTTACCGATGAGGAGCGCCGTTTCCATACAGACGCACGCCGTTTTGCGAAACTGCTCGTCTCCGAGATCAAACTCTACAATCAGGAGACGGTCGCACAGGGCCGCGAATCCGGCGACCTTTATGACCGCCTGAAAGAAGCGATCGACCGCTCTCGCGAAATGTACGACAATCGCGTCCTGCCGGTCGTTGCGGCGAAATTTGACTATTTTCATTATGAATTGGTCAATTCGCTCGCGGAAGGCCAAGAGGAAAAACTCGGCGCGGCTTATGCCGGCGTCCACGCGTAGGCCCTCAGCTTGTCTATTTTCCAGGCCGCTAAGGAGGCTCTCCTCCGCAAGCGAAACATAGCCCCGTCATCTATGGCGGGGTTTTTCTTCACTTCGTGTCTTTGTGCCTTTGTGGCATTCCCGACCAAAGAAGATTGCCACGAAGACACGAAGACACTAAGGTGCGCAGTTGCTTCACTTCGTGCCTTTGTGCCTTTGTGGCATTCCCGACCAAAGAAGATTGCCACGAAGACACGAAGTCACTAAGGTGCCCGATGGCTTCACTCGTGCCTTTGTGCCTTTGTGGCATTCCCGACCAAAGAAGATTGCCACGAAGACACGAAGTCACTAAGGTGCCCGATGGCTTCACTCGTGCCTTTGTGCCTTTGTGGCATTCCCGACGATGCATTCGTGGTGGACGTTCCCTATTATTTCGGTTCGCGTTCGGACGGAAAGACCGGCCTCGACTCCGGAGGATTGTCGGGTGAAGTGTGCCGATGGACGATCTTCCAATCCTTGCCGATAAGGCGATAGACGAGCGTCATCCGCCCCGAAGCGCTTTCCGGCGTCCCGTCGTAATCCTGCGTCTGCTTCCATTTGCAGGAAACATACGCCGAAGTCTTGCTAAGCATTTCAACGCGAAGGCCGGTAACGTCAAGCGTCACGTTCTTGATCTTCGGATAGGACGATTCCGTGTTCGACTTTATGTTCTCCCAGCCGATCGTCGCGCTCCCGTTGTTGTTGAAGATCAGTATTCGGTCGCTCTTCTCATAAGCCGCAAGCACTTTTGCGGCGTCGATCTCTCGAATGCCGTCCAAGAGTTTCTCGAACGCCGCCTTAACAGGCTCAGTCGGGTCTGCCTTCTTCGCCCCGGAACTTTTTTGCCCGAAGGCGATCGACGCCGTAAAAAGAGAAAGGATCGTAAAAATAAAAATTCGTTTCAGCATAATCTCAGACCAAGCCACCTTCGGAAAGCTCCAAAGGGCAAAAATTACCGCGTCATCCAGCGAACTTTCCGCCCGTCCGACGCATTTGATGCACCAAATCGTCTGCCAGCCAACATTTTACTACACGCTTTCCTGCAAAATTAGATCCAAATGCGGCCATTGCGGCAATTTCCCGTTATAAACGCCGTTCGGCACAAAAATTGCGGTTTTCTTATGGTAACGGCGACGGGAATTCGGTTAGGATCACGTCGCGAACACATCCCTTTGACCTTTTCGGAGATGAATTTATGCGTTCCTCGGCAAGATTTTTATTGATGGCGGCGGCGTTGATGCTGCTCGCCACGGGCGTTTACGCACAGGACTATTCAGACAGCGCCAGCGGCCAACCGGAGATCACGGCCCGTGTTGCACGCATCAGCAAGCTGAAGGGCGACGCTCAGATCCGCCGCCGAGACGCTCTCGAATGGGAACAAGCTGACGATAACCTGCCGCTCGTCGAGGGCGACGAACTCGTTACTTCGAAATCGGCAAGGATCGAGATACAGTTCGACCGCAACACATATCTTTGGCTCGACGGCGATGCAGGCCTCAAGATCGAGACGCTGACCGACCAAGGAATTGCCGTCTCTGTTCCGCGCGGTTCAGCCGCCGTGAAGATCATTAATTTCGACAAGTCGCGCAGCTATTTTGAGATCGACGCTCCTTCGACGACGATCGCCGTCGAACGTGACGGCCTTTACCGCATCGACGCGGGCTACGATCAGACTGACGCCGTGCTTGTCTCTGCTTTGGAAGGCGGGCAGGCACGCATCTATTCGCAGACCGCCGGAATGACGCTTTACTCCGGCCGGCGCGCACGCATCCTCGTCACGGGCAACTATGCAGGCGAGACGGAGGTCGAGAGCATTTCGTCCTTCGACGATAAGTTCGCGGATTGGATCGGCGACCGTCAGAAGAAGATCGACAGCGACCTTGCGAGCGCATACTACGGGAAATATTACGACGATGATATGTACGGCGCCGAGGATCTTGATGATTACGGCCAATGGAATTATACGTCGTCTTACGGCTACGTTTGGCGGCCATACGGGACGGCGATCAGCTCGTATTCGAACTGGTCGCCTTATCGGTACGGCCAATGGCGTTGGCTGCCGCCTTACGGCTGGACGTGGGTCAACGACGAACCTTGGGGTTGGGCAACGTATCACCACGGACGCTGGATCTGGCTCGACGGATATTGGGGCTGGACGCCTTACGGATATTACCGCTCAGGCCGCAGTTGGTGGCGCCCCGCACTTGTCTATATGACCGTCTATAACAACGACGTGTGCTGGTATCCGCTGCCGTATCACTACGGATATTACAACTACAATTCGCATTGGAACAACGGCCATTACGGCGGCAACGGCGGAGGTAATCATTATCCCGGAAACGGAAACGGGAACGGAGGAGGCGGCCACACAGGCGGAAATCCGACGCCTTCGCCGACGCCCGGCATTCTCGGCCCCGGATTCATACGCGACAACGTGCCGCCGCTCCAGACCGTGCCGACGACCGGCGTGGTCGCCGTCAGCCGCGATCAGTTCGGAAGCAAACGGCCGAACATTCAGCCGCCGCTCGATGTCGCAAAGTCGGTCGTAAAGACCGTCCGCGAAGGCTCATCCACACCGCCTCTGCTCCCGCCCGGAACCGAGATCAACGGTTCGCGTCCGAGTCCGATGTCCGTAAAGACACCCGCCACGGCCGAGCATTTTGACACCGTCCGGACGGGTGCGGCGACACGCACGCCGCGTGCTCCGCTCGATAATATGCTCCGCAAGGATCGCATTCTCGGAGGCCGCGAGACACTTACGCCCGACCCGACGCGCGGCCGCTCGGAGCCGAATTCGCGTCCGACGGGAGCCGTCGAAAGGCCGCCGCTTACCATTATGAATCCACGGCCGACGCAGCCGCGTTCGAACGATCAGCGTGACACGATGACTCCCGTGCGTCCGCGAACACAGCAGGATGTTCCGCGTGAACAGACGCAGCCTCGTTACGAACCGCGTCCGCAGGTTCAGCCGCGTAACGAATCAAGGCCGGAGCAACCGCAGCCTCGTTATGAACCGCGTCCGCAGGTTCAGCCGCGTAACGATTCAAGGCCGCAGCAGCCGCAACCTCGTTACGAACCGCGTCCGCAACCGGCGCCGCGCAACGAATCAAGGCCGCAGCAGCCGCAACCTCGTTACGAACCGCGTCCGCAACCGGCGCCGCGTAACGAATCAAAACCGCAGCCGCCGTCCGAGCGTAAGGCCGCACCGTCCGCTCCTCTCTCAAGAGAAAAGGACGGCAAACGGCAATAGAACCGCTACAGATAGTTAAAAGAAAAACGTCATAACCCCGTCATTTTTTGGCGGGGTTTTGATTTGCGTGCATCTCGGTCAATCTACGGTTGGATTTATCGCAAATGAACGCAGATGGCGGAAGAGCCAAACCGAAACCCTTGATCTTTTCGCGAAGAGACTATTTGTTGGTTTTCAGACTGTCTTATTCGTGCATTCGTGGCATCTTCGGTCAATACAATGTAGCCACGAATGCACGAATAAGATCCCAGGCACGATCAGATCGGCCCGATTCTTTGTTGAGAAGACAACGTGTATTAAGACTTGTACCAATGACTGTGGCATAGGATGTTCGTCTCTGTTGGAGACAGGATCGTTGGTTATCGCGTTCGTAGGGTAAGGCCGAAAGGCCGCAACGCTACGAATGCAAACCGTTCCCAATTCGTCCCCAACGGGGACGAACACTCTTTTCCCTATCGATTTTCGCTATCTGCTTTCGGTTTTGTTTTATGTATGGCAAAATTACGAACATGGTTAACACACAATTCCGCCTTGGCGAACTCTTCTCCGGTCCCGGCGGGATCGCGTTGGGATCGAAGTGGGCATCTGCGCAAAACGCGTCAGAATCATTCTCGATAAAGCATGCATGGGCGAGTGATTATGACGCTGATACTTGTGAGACGTATCGAAATAACCTTTGCCCGAATGATCGTAGATCGGTTGTTCACAAAGATGTTCGCGATCTTGAAATGAGTTCCTTGATGAATATCTCAGATATAGATGCCCTTGCATTCGGATTTCCTTGCAACGATTTCAGCGTTGTCGGCGAACAGAAGGGTATTAATGGGGTCTTTGGCCCTTTGTATTCTTATGGGATCAAGGTCCTCAATTATTTCCGGCCTAAATGGTTTTTGGCTGAAAATGTTGGTGGGCTTCGGAATTCGAATGACGGTAACGCCCTTGAAACTATTTTGTCAGAAATGACAGACCAAGGTTACGCAGTAACGCCGCATCATTACAAGTTCGAGAAGTACGGAGTTCCGCAAGCAAGGCACCGAATAATTATTGTTGGAATACGGTGGGATTTGAATCTTGATTTTAAGGTTCCTTCTCCCGAACCCTATAAACACATTGACGTTACCAGCAGAACTGCAATGACTCAACCGCCGATTGCCGACGACGCTACTAATAATGAACTGACCAAGCAGTCATCGGCGGTAGTTCAACGCTTGGCATTCATCAAGCCTGGGGAAAATGCTTTTACTGCGGATTTACCGGAGCATCTGAGGCTCAACGTTAAAGGCGCCAAAATTAGCCAGATATACAAACGCCTCGATCCAAATAAGCCGTCGTATACAGTAACTGGAAGCGGTGGCGGTGGAACCCACGTTTATCACTGGAGTGAGAACCGCGCTCTCACAAATCGTGAGCGCGCTCGGCTTCAGACATTTCCGGATAACTTTGTCTTTACGGGCTCAAAAGAGAGTGTAAGAAAACAAATCGGTATGGCGGTTCCACCGCAAGGAGCTAAGGTAATATTTGAAGCGATCCTTAAGACCTTTGCGAACGTTAGATACGAACATGTAGCGCCAAATATCAAGACTTCGATTCCTCTATTCCAAAGGACGCTTGCGGCATGATTGTAAAGGACTTATTTGAGGAAGTACTCATGCGTCCTGTTGCCAAAGGAGCCGATACTTTGGCTGTCGTCTCGGGCTACGCTACGTCAGCTATGGCGTTCCATCACTTGGAGAGAATAAAAAACGAGGGATTGGCTGTACATGTTGACCTAATTGTTGGAATGTGTGTGCAAGACGGACTTTCGCTTAGCAACCATAGGGGCTTTCAGAAAATTGTCGACGATGATTTTGCTGGCGACTTCACGTGTAGTTATCTCTATAAACGCCCTCCCGTTCACTCGAAAGTGTATGTTTGGCTAAAGGATGGCAGGCCGGTCGAATGCTTCGCTGGATCTGCGAACTATTCGCAAACCGCTTTCGGAAAATTACAGCGAGAAGTCCTAACGCGTTGCGACCCTGTCGCGGGCCTAGATTACTTTAATTCGCTGAATTCTGAAACTGTTTTCTGTAACAATCTCGATGCTGAAAGCCTAATTACAGTCTATAGCGATGCTCAATACTACCAAAGATTCGCGAAAGCACCCGACTACGAAAAGGATGATAGGGTAATTGCTACGGACGATGACAACGAAGCCGATGATATTCTTCGTTCGGTAAAGGTATCCTTTCTCGACAAAAATGGAAACCTTCCCGAGGGTGCCTCGGGGCTTAATTGGGCTTTCCGTCCCGAGAAACCCCGAAATAACCTTAATGAGGCCTACATCCAGTTGCCGCCCGCTGTCTATAAGAGCAACTTCTTTCCACTCCGAGGCACTCATTTCACCGTTCTTACGGACGACGGAAAGAGCTTAATGTGTACACGAGCGCAGAAAGACGAAAAAGGTCACGCAATAGAAACGCCAAAAAATAACGGGGAATTAGGTGAGTACTTTCGCCATCGTTTAGGACTTCCTTATGGCTCAAAAGTGACAAAACAAGACTTGTTAAAATACGGGCGCACAGATATTGAGTTTCGTAAGATTGACAACGAAACCTATGAATTAGATTTCTCAGTCTAGATGCATCGTTCTTATACCGCTGACAATCCGGACATTATTCGTCTCCGTTGGAGACAGGATCGTTGCTTATCGCGTTCGTAGGGTTTCACCCTACGCTATATTGTTCGTCACCTTCGGTGACAAGAAGGAACTCCGAACTCCACGAACTCTACGAACTCCGAACTCTACGAACTCCGAACTCTACGAACTCATTCGGGCAGGAAGATGCGGCGGTCGATGGCACTTGGGTCGCCGATGACGACGAAGCGGATGTTCTTCATATATTTCCGAGCGGCGTCGCGGACGGCCTCGGGCGTAACGGCATTGATGCTCGGGATGAATTTTTCGGAATTCCGCCAGCCGCCGCCGATGAGCTCGTAGTTGGCGAGTGATCGCACCTGAGCGATGTCGGTCTCCTGATCGAGATAATACGTCGTCAGAAAATAGCCCGGCAGGCCCTCGAATTCGTCCTTGTCAACTAGGTTCTTCTTCATATCGTCGATGATCGCGAGCATTAGCCGAACGGCCTCATTCGCATCGACCGCGGTTACGTAAATGTCGCCGGTATTGGCTGCGTCCTCGTCCATCTCGGCATTCGGCGCATACGAGAGATTCCGCTGAACACGTACGATCTGATAGACGCGCGATTGCAAGATCGTGATCGCGACGCGCATCGCATAATAATCGGGGTCGGCCAAATTCGGGGCGTTGAAATAGCCCTTTATGTAGTTCGTCGGAACGGTCCGCTCAGAGACGTCGAGCGTCGCTTTTGCGAACTCGAGCGGCGGCAAAGGCTTCTCCTGATAGTTGCCTTTCGGCAATTTGGCGAACGACGCCGTAACCATCTGCTTGAAAACTTCCGGCTCGTAATCGCCGACGGCAACCAGCAGCAGACGCGATGTCGTAAGCATCTGCTTGTGGTAGGCGTTCAGCGCTTCGGGCGTGAACTTCATTAGTGTTTCGGCTGTGCCTTCGCTCGGAACGGCATACGGATGCCCGACATTCAACACCTTTGCGCCTAGCATAGAGAGCGCGTTGTCCGGCTGAGAATTCGCGTCTGCGATGCCGGCGAGAAGCGCGATGCGTATGCGGTCAACATCCGCCTTTGCGAACGTCGGGTTGATGACAAGGTCCGTGAACATTCGCCACATCTCGGGAAAATCCTTCTTGGTCGAGACGACCGACATAGCGCCGAGGTCCGTCCCCGAAGCACCGCCGATCGAACTGCCCGTGCGTGCCAGTTCGCGACGCAAGACGTCTTTCGGATAGCTCTTGCTGCCTTCCATCGCCGCCTGCAGCGTGAAATTTTCGAGGCCTGCAGTCTCAGGCGTCGCGTTCCGCACGCCGCCGCGGACATACAGCCCGACCGAGATCGTCGGCGAGGAAGTTCGCTTTTTGAAGATGACCTTGAGGCCGTTGACGTCGAATTCCGTTATCGCGGCGTCGGAAGAAACCGTCTGTGCGGCGCCTGCTGCGGCAAATGCGACGAGCATTGAAAGGGTCGCGATCAATAATTTCATAACACTAAATATTCTATTTGCCGATCAGATCTTGGTCCGTAAGTTTCGATTCGAGACGGCCCGCGTCCGAGAGCATCGCGACGCCGACGTGCGGCTTACCCGCGATGTACGTCTTGATGTATCGGTCAACATCCGCACGGTTCGCCGCACGCAGATGCTTGTAATAATCGCGGTAATAATCCATCCCCGTCGATGACCACCAGAAAGAAAGCGTGTGCGTATAATCGCTGACCTTTTCGCGGCTGAAAAGGTCGCGGCTCTCGAGCGCGGTCTTTGCGTTGGCAAGTTCCGCGTCCGAATAATATGCGGGGTCGCTGAATTTTGCGATCTCTCTATATAAGGCCGCGACGGCCTGTTTTGCCTTCGCCGGCGTGGTAACGAGCGTGATGCGTATCGGCCCGACGTTCCGCTGTGTGTAGTAATGAACATCGACCGAAACGGCAAGCCCCGAATCGACGAGCGCCCGCTGGAATTTGGAATCAGGCTGGCCGACGATGCCTGAAAATACATCTGCCGCATACGTCGAGGCGTTGTCCTTACCGATCGAAGGCCCTTGCCAACCGAGCTGTATGAAGACGTTATCGACATCCTGCGTAACGAATGCGGCCTCGCTTTTCGGCAACGGCGGATGCTCTACGAGCGGATATTTTACGAACGGATCGTCGCCCTTTTTCCACACGGAAAAAAGCTTCTCGGCGAGCGCGAAAACTTCTTCGGGCTTTACATCGCCCGTGACTACGAGGGCCGAATTATTCGGCAGATAGTAGCGCGCCTCGATGGTGCGCATCTTGTCGGTCGTCGCCGTCGCGACGGTCTCGCGGGTGCCGCCCGGACGTTTTCGAGACGGATATTTGTAGAAGAGCCTGTCCATCATCGTCGTCTGAAGATGATAGCCGGGCTGCGATTCCTGACGGTCGAGTTCGCCCAAGACGACCTGTATCTCCTGCCGGAACTCGCTCTCGTCAAAGACGGGATAAAGCATCGAATCGCGAAGGGCGTGCATCAGCGTGTCAAGATGCTTCGAGGTCGCCGTGTAGTAGTAATTTACGTACTCTTCCTGCGTCGTTCCGTTGCGTACGATCCCGGTTTTATCAAGGTCGCTAAGGTATGCAACATCGCCGACCTGCGCCTTCATCTTGAGCGTCTCTGCACAATTCTGCGCGGAGAAATACGCCTGGTTCCCGAACTTTTGCGACAGATCGCAGCGATAGATCGCGATCGCCTTGTTCGGCTTAAAAAACATATGTTCGTAAAGGTGCGAGAGACCGTTGAATTCCGGCGGTTCGGTGAAAGAACCATTACGCACCGCAAGTTCGACCGTTACCAGCGGTACGCTGTGATCGGGATAGACGATCACCTCAAGCCCATTCGCGAGCGTCTTCGTAACGAACGGGATCTCGTACACCGCAGCCTGCGCCGCTTTCGCGTTCGCTGCGGGAGCGGCGACTTGAGCAGTTACCGTACTCGCGATTAAAAGAAGGAAAAGCAGGAAAGAAAGAGTTTTTCGCACCTTGATAACGTGGTCTCCTAAAGGAACTTCGGCCCTTGCGTGTTTCGTGGACGTTCTACTAATCTACCATAGAGGAACCAAACAGAAATGGAACGCGACAATTTGATGCACGGCGCAAGAGCCGCGTTGAACAATGATTCGGACAAAAGAGCTTGGGCCGAAGAATATATGAAGCAGAGATCCCGCGCGGAGAACTCTGCGATGAGCGATGAAGAGTTCGAAAAATACTGGAAATACCACAAACCCGAGATAATGCACGCCGGCGCTTCCGAGGCAATGGCCGCCTATCGCGCCCATTCAAAAGCCTAGATACCATAGGTCGAAAAAACGCCGATACGCTCGGTCAGCACCTCCAAAGGGATGTCTTCCGAGGCGAGGATCTCCTCGACGGAACGATCCTCAAGCCAAATTCGCGGAACGATAGCGCAAAGCGCGAATGCGTCCGCCTCGTATTCGACACGCGTTTTCTGCCCGACGCTAAGGAAATTCGCCGTTGCTCCGCTCTCCGGCGTATGAAAAAGAAAGTGCGCTAGTTCGTGAAACTGCACTTTCAGCTTCGCGACGCCGCTCAGACGACTGTCGATCGCAATATGATCGCGTCCCTTCACGCGGTAATAAAAGCCGCCCGAGTTGAGCGGCATCTCCGTTACCTTTACCCGAAATCGCCTGCAAAGCCGCTGAAAATCATCGTCGGTCAGCGGCCTTTTGCCCCATCCGACACGCAACCTCTTCCCCTTTTCGTCAATGAATCGCATTTTCTGTGAGAATATCGCAGGAGTCTCCTGCATTTGCAATAGTGTATCACAGACAACACAAACAACGGAAGCTATTTTTGCAAAAGCCCGCATGTGTCCGTAGCCCGCACGTCAGTAAGGGCCAAGGCGAATTACCACGGAGCGCACAGAGACCACGGAGAAAAAAGCGGCAGATCGAGGCGGAAACCCGACCGTCCTGGCGGGTGTATTCCAATGCAGAAGCTATTTTTTCGGCCTGACCTTTTTCGCTCGATCGAGCACGCGGCGAGCGTCGCGGATGGCATCGACCTTCTCTTCGGACGTGAAGGTTTCCCAACCGCGAAAGAAGACAACGCCGAAATCCTTCGGCGGCTTTTCGCCGTCGAACTCGTACCATTCGGTAAGGATCAGTTTCGGGTCGTTGAACCGCCCGACCGAAACATCGATGTCGAACGCCGGGATATTCTTGGTCGAAGAGCGGCGTTTATTCTTCTCGATCTCGGCAAGTCGGCGATCGACGATCTCACTGATCAACTGTTCTAGGGCCTGGCCGTAATTCTTCGTCCCATGCCCAACGGCGAACATCTCGCCCTTGCCCGTGAGCAGCCACGTGAGCGAGACGCCTGTTTCGTTCGCGATCTTTATGAGGATATCGGGTGCGGGAAGACGGCCGTGGAAATAGTTCCTGACCGTTGCGTGCGGCACGTTCAGCCGTTTACCGACCTCCGACATCGTCGCAAATTCGAACACCTTCTTCAGCCGCGAGCTGAACGCATTGTCTCTTTCGATCTTATTCATAACGTCCGTTTTACCAACTCTGTCGGATGTTACCACCATTTCGACGCGTGCGCAAGTGGAAGGCCGCGTGCGTTCGAGGAAGTTGTTTTCGCCGAAACCACGGTTGGATCGCCCTTGAACCTTGACACTTACGCCCGTGTTTACGTATATTTTGAAGTTCGGCCTCGGTTGACGGATCGCTTACTTGAACGCTTCGCTTCAGCCGCCCCATCGGGAGAACAACCCTGCGTTCTGCTCGACACACAATTTACGCCACCCTAGCTCAGTTGGTAGAGCATTCGATTCGTAATCGAAAGGTCGTCGGTTCAAATCCGACGGGTGGCTCCAGTAAATACGGGCATTTCACGAAACGGTGAATGCCCTTTTTTGACTCCCTTCCTATTACCAACCTAGACCGCAGGCTCCGTAGGAGCTAAATGCTTATAGAAATGAACGAGTGAAAAGGGACCAAGCCCCGTAGGGGCGACGCGAACTTCGATCAAAGACAACATATCGCTCCGACGGGAACTTTTCGATTTTGTTGAATGCGGTTCTACAAACATTCCGCTCCTACGGAGCTACGGCGAAAACAATGCGCTCCAGTCGCCCTCCTGTAGGGCGAATAGCCACGTCATTTATGACGTGATATCCGTCGGCAAAATGGATGTCTTGAGCGTGCCTTGCACGCGGCAAGAATGTAGCTGCGAAATGTGTAGAACGGCGGCAGCTCATTCCATCGGAAGCGTGCCTTGCACGCGACAGAGGCGTTTGTCGGCGGCGAACCGTCTCCGAGGTTGGATATGGCACGGGAGACGGATCGAAAGTCGCGGCAATTGAGTTCTCGGTTCGGGGCGGAAGAGCCCGGTCGCTATCGCCCACGGTTCTGACAGGACGGGCTATGTGCCGCTTCGCGGAGGGTTTTAGCAAGGTCTCTTTCTGCTTGGCGAGAATGGGTGTTGAGGTGAGCCCTTACTTACGTGCGGGCTACGGACACGGCGGGCTGCCTGACATCGCAGACACAAAAAGGCCCCTCGGATATCGAGAGGCCTGATAAGAGACGAGTTTGAGATAGGCCGAGAAGATCAGCTAAACGCGACGAGCCGCGGGTTTGCTTTCTTCTTCAGAAGACGCTGCAGTTTGAGCCTTGCCTTGTGAAGCTGCGACTTCGAAGTGCCGACCGAGCATCCGAGGATGCGTGCGACCTCTTCGTGTTCGAAGCCTTCGACATCGTGCAGGACAAATACGTTCTTGTATCCGTCGGGCAACTGCTCGATCGCGTCCTCGAGTGCGATCTTATCGACGACCTGCATCTTCAGCGGGTTCGACGTCCCGGCGACGATCTGGTCCGGCGTCTCGCCCTCTTCGGTAACCTTCTCGAACTTAACCGTCCTTTTTCTGAAGTGCATCAGGACCTGGTTAACGGTCATACGATGCAGCCAGGTCGTAAAGGCCGAGTCGCCGCGAAAGCTGCCGATCTTACGATAGAGCTGGATAAAGACGTCCTGGGTCAGATCTTCCGCCTCGGACGCGTTCTGGAGCATCCGCAGGCAGATCGCATAAACCCTGCGATGATGGCGGTTGTATAGTTCTTCGAACGCCGGCATACTGCCTTCGGCCGCGGCCTGTGCGAGATCGAAATCCTTCGCCTTTTTGAGATTTGCGGCCGGCGCCGTGTCAAAAACCACGGTATCCGCGCTTACGCCGTTGTGACTGTGAAAAACCGGAAAGTTTAATGCTTCTGTTGTCATTGCTCTCCCTCCTGACCATTCCTTTAACAATTGCCGTGCCAAACCGAGCTTTTTTGGGGCTAATTCACTTAAACACGCCTGTTTTCCATATTTGTTCGATTTTTTAGGCATATTTTATGTATTCGCCGCGCATCAAATATTGGTTTCGGCTGTCTAATGAACGAGCGAGTTCGGCCAGAGTTGCACCAAATGGTGCATTAAGCGTCAAAACCGACCACTCAACTCGATTATTCTCTTGTAAATGCTAAAATCTGCATATCAATTGGACACCGAACATCGTATGCGGTTCGTTTCAAAAACCGTGAAGTTCCTTCACGCTTCAAATTTTAGATCAGTGCTCCTGCTGTTACTGTTCGCGGCCATACAGGCGTCCGCGCAGGACGCAAAGAAGCCCGCGCCGCCCGAAGAGGACAAGACGCCCGCAGTTCTACTGCATCTTCCCGAATGGGAAACGGTTAAAAATTCGGCAGTATATGCCCGCGATCTTGCCGGATTGACCCGTGCGGCCGGCGAACGACCGGAACTTGCCGTGATCGATTTTGCGGAAGGCGTCGAGGCGGCAACGGCGGTGTATCCTGCGGGAAGGCTTGTGATAGTCGAGTTCCCGACGCCGCAGGTCTCGGTTTTTGAGGATCAAAAAGTGGCGGCCGCGATTCCCGCGGGAAGCGCGACCGTCTATCGAAGGATCGGGAATTATAGCGCGTTCGTGCTCGATGGGACCGACGGCGCGGCGGCGAACGCCTTGCTCGATCAGGTCAAGTATCAAAAATACGTTCAGTGGCTAGGGCCTTCGCCGGATGTGCCGACGCAGGCAGAGAGAGATTTTACGATCACGACCGCCGGCGTCTTTCTCTCGACGTTCTACGCGATCCTGATGGGTATCGTCTTTGCCGGCGTCTTTGGAGTTCTCTGCGGGCTTCTTTGCTATCGCTATCGCGAGAAGGAGCGGGCGCGAACGCCGACGTTCTCTGACGCGGGCGGTATGGTCCGGCTCAATCTCGACGGCCTCACGCCGGAGATCGTCGGTAAGGACTAAAAACCTCGAAGAGACCCCGCGATCACATCAGCGCGGCGGCAAGCCGGTCGATATCGTCCCTATTGTTGAAGAAATGCGGCGCGATGCGTATGCGGTCGAGCCGCGGGCTGACGATCACGTTCTCCTTCTCAAGCTGGGCGGCAATCTCATTCGGCGTGAGTCCGCCTTTATGCCGAATGCACACGATCGCCGAACGCTCGCCCGGTTCGCGCGAACTTACGATCTCGTAATCCTTTGACGCGATCTTTTCGCAAAGATAGTCGGAAAGGTCATCGAGGTACGTCTCGACCTTAGCAAGATCGGCGTCGATCAAGAGCTTAAGGCTCGCTTCAAGCCCGTAAAAAAGCGCCGAAGGGCCGGTTCCGGTTTCCCACGCGAGGGCGTTCGATTTGTAATTCTGCTCGCGATCGGCAAAGTTCCACGCGTCTTCCATACTGATCCAGCCCACAAGCGTCGGCAAAATGCGTTCGTGGGCACGATCCGAAAGGTATATGTAGCCGACGCCTTCCGGCGCGCAAAGCCATTTGTGCGAGGCTCCGCAAGCCGCATCGACTCCCAACGCGGGCAGGTCATAGGCGTGAGCGCCGAGGCCTTGAATAAGATCGACGCAGAACAGCGCATCGACCTTGTGCGCGGCTTCGGCCACGCGTGCAAGATCGGTGCGAAAACCGGATGCGAACTGCACGGAACTGATCGTAACAAGGCGCGTTTTCGAGTCGATCAAGGAGATGAGTTCATCGAGGTCGATCCGTCCGTCCCGTTCGGGAGCGAGTCGCAGCTCAACGCCATGCCTGTCGCGAACGTTCCGCCAGGCGTAAAAATTCGACGGGAATTCGTCGGCAAAACTTACGATATTGTCGCCGGAGCGCCATTCAATGCCGTTCGCTATCGTCGAGAGGCCGTCCGACGTGTTCCGCATAAATGCGACCTGCTCGTCCCGGACGCCGAGAATGCCGGCCATCAACGTGCGGCAACGTCTCTTCGTATCGACCCACGCTCCAAAACGCAGTCCGGCGTAAACGGCGGCGTCTTCGAGCTGCGACAGGACGGCCTCGATCGCGGCCTTTGGCGGCGGCGCGACTGCGGCGCTGTTAAGGTATGCAAACGTCTCGGTGGCGGCGAATTGCGATCTAATTGTGGGATTCATTTTTGGTATCTCTCCTGCATCTTCGGCGGTACTTGGGCCGTAGAAGCAAAGAATTCCTTTGACAACACGTGTCCCTGCATTTGATTATAAAGAGTTGGGAGTGCATCTCGGTAATGAGGAGCTAGGATGCCGGCAACTTTTTTGCGCATTTTCAGCGTCAAAACCTTTTGGAAATGTTCGATTCAGGCAACAAAAAGCAGATTTCTTTCGGCGAGGTTCATCCCAACGATGATCTTGATATTGCCGTTACCTCGCTAAAACGCGAATCGCGCCACGGCCTTCTCTCGGAAGGCTTCAAACTTGCGCGCGACATTTTCCTCATTATCGTCGTTTTCATCCTCTTCGGCGTTTTCTTTGTCCAACCGGTCGTCGTCGAAGGAACGTCGATGCTCCCGGAACTGCACGACGGCGAACGCCTGCTCGTCAATAAGCTCGTTTACTACAAGATCCAGGGCTATAGTTGGGGCCACATCGAACGCGGCGACATCGTTGTTTTCTGGTATCCGAACGACCCGGACAAGAGTTTTGTAAAACGCGTCATCGGATTGCCGGGCGAAACGGTCGAGATACGCTCTGGTAAGGTCATCATAAACGGCAATACGCTTAACGAAGACTATCTGGATTCGGCACACAACAGCTCGTTTCCGAATCTTTCGCCGCGGATCGTCGAAAAGCATCATTATTTTGTGCTCGGCGACAACCGCGACAACTCGCTCGATTCCCGTTCCTGGGGGCTTGTTCCCGAAAAGTACATTTACGGCAAGGCCTTCTTCCGATACTGGAAGCCTGCAAATATGGGTTTTCTCGAACACGGTGCGTACCCGAATGTCGCCCCGTCCCCAACCCCGATAACACCCGTGGACGAAGAAATCGATCGCTAAAACAACGATTCCCCGGGAGCTAATTTCGCCAACCGCCGCGAACTCAGTTAAAATTGACTCCTGATGCAGGAGCAAAGTGTAAAGGCGATCCTTGTCCTCGAGGACGGACGCATTTTTGAGGGAATTTCGTTCGGCGCCATCGGCGAGACGTTCGGCGAAATCGTGTTCAATACCTCGATGTCAGGCTATCAGGAAATCCTGACCGATCCATCGTATGCGGGCCAGATCGTTACAATGACGTATCCGTTGATCGGCAACTACGGCGTGAATGCCGAAGATGTCGAGAGCCGAAAGACGTGGGCCGAGGGCTTTATAGTCCGCGAATCGAGTCGAATCGTTTCGAATTTTCGCTCCACGATGTCGCTTGGCGATTACCTGAAGGCCAACAACATCGTCGGCATCGAACACATCGACACACGTTCGCTCGTCCGCCACATACGCGACAAAGGAGCGATGCGGGCCGGCATTTCGTCAGTCGATACGGACAAAGACGCGTTGCTGGCGAAGGTTCTCGCTCAGCCTGAGATGCAGAACCGCGAGCTTGCAAGCTCCGTAACGGTTGACCGCGCGTTCACCTACGAGGCGGAAGACGCCACGTCTAAGACGTCGTATCACATCGTGGCGTACGACTTCGGTGTTAAGACGAACTCGTTGCGCGAGTTTGCGAAATTCGGCTGCCGCATCACGGTCGTGCCCGCAGAAACGACTGCTGAGGAAGTTCTCGCGTTGGAACCCGACGGCATTTTCCTATCGAATGGACCGGGCGACCCTGCCTCGATGCAGGAAACGATCGCCGAGATCCGAAAACTCGCGGAAAGCAACACGCCGATCTTCGGCATTTGCCTCGGCCATCAGCTTCTCGGCGAAGCGTTCGGCGGCAAGACCTATAAGCTAAAGTTTGGCCATCGCGGCGGCAATCAGCCGATCAAAGATCTGACGACCGGCAAGATCGAGATCGCCTCGCACAATCACGGCTTTGCCGTCGATGCAGCGTCGCTCCCGGCCGACATCGAGGTTACACACGTCAATCTCAACGACAATACCGTCGCCGGGCTGCGGCATCGAACTCTCCCGATCTTCTCCGTCCAGTATCATCCGGAATCTGCTCCGGGGCCTCACGATTCCGAGTATCTTTTTGAAAGATTTGTCGAAGCGATAGAAAAAGCCGGCTGAACCGCGCTTGAACGCGAACGCCTCGTCCGCAGCCTGCCCATGTCAGTAGCCCGACGGTGTCAGTAGCCCGTCTCTAAAGACGGGTTCGAAGTCAAGGGAAAGATCTAGCGTGCCGCCGCAGGTCAAACTCTTCTGCCGTGATCGAGTCACGAAGCATTATCGCGAGTTTGACCAGAAGCTTTCTGGAGGTGGCGGTTCTGGCCACCGCTTTCGGTTTCTTTTTTGCGAGCCGCCGTCTC
>Ga0138256_10001101_pt1 | contig 28945 bp, 25 predicted proteins | sample KNB2016incub_MG_FD_105486 | JGI IMG/M metagenome (GOLD analysis project Ga0138256, IMG submission 105486) | Active sludge microbial communities from wastewater in Klosterneuburg, Austria - KNB2014incub_MG | ecosystem: Engineered > WWTP > Activated sludge > Unclassified | place: Austria... | reverse complement strand
CAGCACCACCAATATGAATGATGGCCTGCCAAGGTACAGCACATCGGAAGCGGCATTGGAAACAGCACTGGAATACGCTGCCGAAAAACATGGCGCTGCTACCAAAATGCTCAAGCTGCGGGAGCTGGGTTTCCGTGCCTGCGAAGGTTATTATAGTCAGCACATGAATGCCTGCACCTGGCCTTGCAGCATTACTGAAATGGAACCAAAGGATGGAATGACACAAGTGTACCGGGATATGATTCTTTGGGCCGATATTATTTTAGTGGCTACACCTATCCGTTGGGGTAATGCATCATCGCTTTATTTTAAAATGGCCGAGCGGCTAAACTGTGTGCAGAATCAGATAACACTAAAAGACAGAGTGCTAGTGAAAAATAAAGTAGCTTCTTTCATCATCACAGGCGGACAAGATAATATTCAGCAGGTGGCGGGGCAGATGATGGTGTTCTTTACCGATCTTGGTTTTACGTTTCCACCATTTAGTTTTCTCGGCTGGAGCCGTGGCTGGACAGCGGAAGACATGGATAAAAATATTCTGCAATTTAAAAAAAGTGAATACGTAAACCGTACCGCAAAGGAACTGGTAGATAATTGTGTAGACACTTTACAAAGCATCAAACATATGGATGCATCGAAACTGAAAGCACCAAAACCACATAAGGAAGATTCGCTGAGTTTTGGAATAGATAATCCGGATATGAATGTGTAGTGATACCCTTAGTAAGGTATTGTATAAAGTAAAAATTACTGGTAAATTGCAACCAGTTAAATTGCTGTACTGGCAAATTTTGTTTTTTTCATAAACCGTACTCGCTAATGGTTAAGCAACTGATCGTATCTTTTTTATTTTTACATTTATTTTTTTATACTACTCTCGGCCAGGCGCCGAAAGAATATAATCAGGCGGTAGTAATGGCCCATACCGCAGATTCATTACTACGCCATGGAGAAGTGAACCGTGCCGATTCACTGATTAATATTTCTATCAAACTATATCCTACACTGGCTATTTATGATTATGCCTTAACCAAAGCGGAGATGAATGATATAAGAGGTGCTAATCTGGTTATGGACCGGGCCCGGGTAAAAGTTTTGACATATACTATAAAGAATACTTACTTATGGATAGATCTTCCTTATAACGGTTTGCGGGAGTGCGGTGCACATTATGCTTATTTCGGGTTTTTATTAAAGATGTATGAAGTAAATAAAGCATATGGTGAGCGGTTTTGGATGGAGTATGCTTTAATGGAAGCAGGCAAAGTTGCCTTTGGTCCGCTAAACCCTGGTGGCTATGATTATTATATAGCCATGCAACAGGTGCTGAAAGCTGATCTGCTGGTATTGAAGAAAAACTATATGGGGGCCATTCAGAACATTCAAATGGCGCCACCTAATTCCGTATTTGCAAATCCTGTAGCCAAAGCACAGGCATTGATACCCATTTTATGCGAACTGGGAGATTATAACAGCGCAGCATTCCAGGTAAGAGCACTGGGGTATGATCCTTCACAAAAAAATGCACAGCAATCCTGGCTATTTTATATCAATACCTTATTAAAAAAAACGGAAGAAGCTTTATATCACTACAAACAATTGCCAGAAGAATTTGTGCAGGCAAACATCAATGCCAATTATTATGTACTGGGTTTGCTGGATATCAATGAAAAAAAATATGAGGATGCTATTCATAAATTATTGTATTCGCTGAGCAAAAGAGGTAAAAAAGGAATGGAAGTGTATATGCTGGTAGAAAAATGGAAACTCTATACAGCAATTGGCGATGCATATGCAGGTCTTGGTTTGTTTACAAAAGCAAAAGATAATTATACTGTTGCATTGTTGGCCAATCCGGATCATCAACCGGCCAAAGACGCATTATCAAAATTGGAAGCGGCTTACAGCAAAGAAGTAGCGACAGATAAAACAGCTCCAATTATCAGTTTGTCTACAGCATTACCAAAACGGGGATTAATAATTACTACGGCTGACTCAACAATATTAGTAAAGGGATTTGCATCAGACCCTTCGGGTATCAAAAATGTATTGATGAATGGAAAAGAAGTATATGTGCAGCCCGATGGAAATTTCTGGGGAGAAGTGAAGGTAAATGATGGAATAAATGCACTGACCATTACTGCAACGGATTTAGCCGGTAATAAAAAGGATGAAAGCTTTGAGATAGAGAAAACAACTACAGCAACAAATTCAAATCCGGAAAGAGAAGGAAAGAGCTATGCCTTGTTACTAGCGGCGCAGAATTATAGCGATGACAAAATTCCTTCATTAGAAAACCCGATTGCTGATGCGATTAAACTAAAACTGATACTAAAAAATAATTATCAGTTTACTGACTCAACTGTTATCACCCTTTTTAATCCTGCAGTTAGTGACATCAAACAACAAATGCTGGAGCTTACCAATCGCATTCAGCCGGAGGATAATCTTATTATTTTTTATGCGGGTCATGGTATATGGGTAGAAAAAGAGAAAAAAGGATATTGGATGCTGACCGATTCGAAACGATATGATGAAGCCAGTTGGTTATCCAATAAAGAAATGCTCAACCTGATTGCTAAACTACCGGCTCGCCACACCCTATTAATAACGGATGCCTGTTTTTCGGGTTCTGTTTTTAAAACAAGAGGGCTTGATTTGGGTAATGAGGAAGAGGGGAAATCAACACTTGTTGAACGAATGCAAAATAAGATCAGCCGGGTGGCGATCACTTCGGGTAACGACACAGAAGTACCTGATAAAAGTGTTTTTATGCACTACCTTGTCAAAGCACTGAGTGAAAACAAAGAAAAATATTTAACGGCGCAGAAAATGTTTGTAAATCAGATTATCGAAGCCGTAATGACCGCAACGAATACCGAACCAAGATATGGCACTTTAGAGATGGCAGGACATATTGGAGGCGACTATATTTTTATCAGAGAATAAATACAACAAAATGGTAAGCACCGAATCTGCATAAAAAAGATTCGCTGAGTTTTGGAATGGATAACTCGGATATGAATGTGTAAATTAAATCAGACTTTAATTTATTCGCAGGTAGGGTGGGGTTTATTATCTTCTGGCAAAGGTATTTCGGGTTGCATAGTAGGATTGCAAACTAAAAATTCGATGGGTTCTTCCGCTGTCCTAATCAGGCTTCTATATTTTTCTTTCAGACTGCGTTTAAATTTGCCAAGATAGCCAGGTACACGGAGGTCCTGATCGTTTACAGGTACCGATTCAATAAGGTCGTTGCCTAAGTACATCATTAGTTGCATAAAAGGAATATTGGATATCAGCAAAAGAATAAAAAAAATGATGGAGATGCAAGCAGAAAATTACCCTATTCGGCTTCGTAGTTTTACTTCTTTATAGTAGAGATAGTTTGTGTCTGTTTTAGCCGGGTAAGCTTTAAATAAAAGCATCCTTGCCAATGAGCATAAAGAAGCCTGTTTCGATCTAAATGCTTAATTATTAAATCACTAACCCCCATTCCATTCCCTACAGTGCCTTATTGTGCCTTTCTGTGCCGAAGAGTGCCGTTCAGTGCCCTACACGGAAACCAGCCTTCCGCAGCACCGTACATTTATATCCGGAACAAACATAGCTGGTAGCAGCATAGTCCATAGATGCGACATACATACCCCGTACATACGCCATACTTAAGCCATCAATCTGTTACCTCTCAGTTATTCAATCATCATAAAATTAAAAATATATGATATCCTCATCAGCAACAGAATATGTTGTAAAACCATGTACTCATGCTGCATTGGCAAAAGCATACAGTGTCAGTCGCAAAACATTATACAACTGGCTGCGCCCACATCAGGAAGAAATTGGTAAGCGTTGCGGTTATAAATATTCGCTGGAGCAGCTCTTCATCATTTTTGATAAGTTCGGCTTTCCATCTCTTTCAATCGGTTGAATGAATAAAGAAATTTTGTCCTTTATAAGAAGTACAACAATAAGAGCAGGAGAACAAGCAATCATAGTTGATATGAGCCGGTTAGGTAAAGGATCTTATATTTAAAAAATGTCAATGACGGGTAAAGTGTCAACTCAAATAGTAAATAAAATATAATATTATTTCAGCGTTGCTCCCTGCTCAATCCAGCACCGGATGACTTCTCTTTCTTCCGGAGTCATATTGGTTTTATTATTCTGCGGCATCGTTTTAGTCAACACTACCCGTTGAAGTATTAATTCTTTTTTGGCAATAATCTCTAAAGGTGTATCATACTTTACACCATTAGGTGCAATAGTGTACACATCATCAGTAGGTTTAGAGGAATGGCAATTGATACATCGTTGTTGTATAATAGCATTTACTTCTGCAAATCCAATCGCATTACATTTTGTAGTGGATGGTTGTGGAGCCGTTACATAAGCCACCGCTAATAATATAATAACTGATGCCGGCAAAATCCATACACTCAGCTTTCCCTGCTCTCTTACGTTTAACCAATGTTTAATTCCTGCACTGCCGATGGAGATTGCAGCTAAAACAATCCATTGGTATTTGTTGCCGAACGTACTGGGAAAATGATTGCTCACCATTACAAATAAAACAGGCAATGTAAAATAGTTGTTATGGATAGATCGGAACAAAGCATTCTTTCCTTTCTGCGGGTCTGGCAACTCCCCTTTCTTGGCGGCCTTCACCATTGCTTTTTGTGATGGAATAATTACAAAGAATACATTGGCAACCATGATGCTGCCAATCATAGCACCAAAATGTATGAAAGCAGCTCTTCCACTGAATACATGACTATAGAAATAGGCGAATCCTGTTAATAATAAAATGCCAACGATGGTAAACAACCAAGGCGTTTTCCTTAATGGTGATTTACAAAGAAGATCATACAATAACCAACCAACAATAAAAGAACCAATGCTGATAGCAATTGCTTCCGCTGCTGTTAACTTCATCACATTCACATCAATCAGCATCGCTGACGAATTGAAATAATAAATGATAAATAATAATGCAAAACCAGATACCCAGGTAAAATAGGCTTCATACTTAAACCAATGCAGATGTTTGGGAATGGTTGTAGGTGCTGTTTTATATTTCTCTAGATAATAAAAGCCGCCGCCATGCACAGCCCAAAGATTACCGGCTAGTTCATCTCTCACTCCTTCCGTTCTGTTCAATGCATTTTCGAGAAATACAAAATAGAAGGAGGCACCGATCCAGGCAATACCAAAAGTGATATGCATTACCCGAACAATAATATTCATCCATTCCATCAGATGGCCTTCATAAATGCTGCCCTTTACCAATAAATAAATACCGGTGATAATACCAATAATAGTAAAGACAATAGCGGCGTAGACCCAATTCTGAATCATACTCATCTTCTCCTGCCGCTCTTCATCCGGCTGTGATGTTGATAATGCCCTGATGCGATAAGTCATGATGACTAATACAACGAGTATAATAAAAGATAATATAAGTAGTATGGCAGGCAACTATTTGTTTGGCTTTTGTATAAATCTCCCTCAAAGTAGAGAATTGTTTTCATTATTTTTAGGAATAAGTATCACAAAGGAAACAAAGTATACACGAAGAACACAACGTAGTGTCCTTAGTGGTTCATTGTGTACTTTGTGTTACAGAATAAATTTTGAATAAATGATTGATATCGCCATACTATCCAACCGAACTATCACCAAAGAAGGTATTAGGAAAGCCGTTGTTATAATTGAAAATGGAAAGATAGTTGCTATTACAAACGAATTACCACAAGGAAACTTTCCAGTTGAAGATATTGGCGACAATGTATTAATGGCAGGCATTGTTGATCCGCATGTACATATCAACGAACCGGGAAGAACCAATTGGGAAGGATTTGATACCGCTACCAAAGCTGCATTGGCAGGTGGCATTACATCGTTAGTTGAAATGCCGTTGAATGCATCACCTGTTACCACAACAGTAAAAGCGTTTGAAAAAAAACTAAAAGCTACCCAAGGAAAACTACATACCAACTGCGGATTTTGGGGCGGCATTATTCCCGGTAATGAAAATGAAATAGAAGCATTGATTGAAATGGGTGTGTTGGGCTTTAAAGCATTTCTTACACATTCAGGTATTGATGAATTTCCAAACGTATCAGAAGAGGATCTGAGAAAAGCCATGCCTATCATTGCCAAACATAATTTACCATTATTAGTACACTGCGAGCTGTCAGACCCCACTTCCCACTCGCCACTAACCACTAACAAGTATAATGAATATCTCCAGTCAAGACCCAAACAATGGGAAGACAATGCTATCGCTTTAATGATTCGCTTATGCGAAGAATTTAATTGCCGCACACATATTGTGCATTTATCTTCTGCGGATTCAATTGAGCAAATCTTCAAAGCAAAACAAAAAGGGTTACCACTTACAGTAGAGACAGCGCAACACTATTTATATTTTGTTGCAGAACAAATAAAGGACGGTCAAACTGAATTTAAATGTGCGCCGCCGATTAGAGAAAAAGAAAATAATAAACAACTCTGGCAGGCATTGAAAGACGGTGTCATTGATTTTGTAGCCACCGACCACTCACCGGCTCCTCCGGAAATGAAAGAAATAGGAAGTGGTGATTTTATGAAAGCATGGGGTGGCATTGCATCCTTGCAATTTGCGTTACCCGTATTGTGGACGGCGGCACAGAAAAATAATGGTAGTTTAAGTGATATGGCTACATGGCTTTGCGAAAAACCAGCGTTGTTACCATCATTAAAATCAAAAGGAAAAATAGAAGTGGGTTACGATGCAGACTTCGTAATCTGGAATCCGGAAGAAAAATTTACTGTAACAGCAAAAGACATTCTTCATAAACACAAACTAACGCCGTATCTTAATGAAGAATTATCAGGCGTAGTGAAGCAAACATGGCTGAATGGAATAAAAGTATTTGATGAAGGAAACTTTTTACATTTGAACAAAGGAACTGTTTTATAATATGGAGCATACAAACGAACCTGCATTTACAAAACTAACAGACCTGGCAGCAGAAAGGCTTGGTGGCAAAACCATCTCTTGCAGCGACGATTTCTTTGCAGAGAAAGAAAACTTATTAAAAGCAGGCCGTGGTATTTTTATTGCTGATAAATATACCGACCGTGGCAAATGGATGGACGGATGGGAAAGCCGCCGCAAAAGAACCGAAGGGCATGACTGGTGTATTATTCAACTGGCAACATCAGGAAAGATTCACGGAGTGGATATAGATACCAATTATTTCTTGGGCAATCATCCGCCGCATGCTTCTATCGAAGCCGCTAATATTTCTACAACGGAAGAAATAAATTTCGATACAATAGCATGGAAGGAAATATTACCTCAGTCGCCATTGGAACCGGGCTCTCAAAACTTTTATGCAATAGAAGATCAAAGCATTTATACACATTTAAAATTACATATCTATCCCGATGGCGGTGTGGCAAGATTAAAAGTGTATGGCGAAGTTTTTAAAGACTGGGCAACAGTTGATGCCAGCGAAACAATCAATTTGGCAGCTACAACTAATGGCGCAAAGTCTGTTTTATGTAACGATATGTTCTTCTCTCATATGGACAATCTTATTATGCCGGGAAGAGGAATCAATATGGGTGATGGATGGGAAACAAAAAGAAACCGGACTCCTGCTAATAAAGATTGGGTGATTGTACGTTTGGCTCACAAAGGAATAATAGAAAAAATATTAGTTGACACTTGTCACTTCAAAGGCAATTATCCCGATAGTTGCTTGATAGAAGGCTGCGACATTGCATATAAAGATGAAAGTAAATTGGGCACTGATGCTATTGAATGGACAACCATTTTACCGCAAGAAAAATTAAGTGCTGATGAGGAGCATTTGTTTGAAGATGAAATAGAAAACAAAGGTCCATTTACACATGCAAGGCTTACCATCTTTCCGGATGGCGGCGTAAGCAGGTTACGTTTATGGGGGAGAATAAAATAATGACATTAGAAGAAATAAATACAATAAGTCAGCCACAACTCAGAGAAGAGTTGCTCAAATGCTGTGGCTCGTCAACATGGGTAAAAATGATGATGACTTATTTTCCAACAGATAATATGGAAGAGCTGTTGGAGAATGCAGAAGAACTGTGGACCGAATGTAGTGATGACGATTGGAAAGAAGCATTTACACATCACCCAAAAATCGGCGATGTAGAATCGCTGACAAAAAAATTTGCATCAACTGCTGAATGGGCATCGGGAGAACAAATGGCAGTAAACACAGCTTCCGGAGAAACTATTGAAGCTTTGGCAGAAGCCAACCGCTTGTACGAAGAAAAATTCGATTATATCTTTATTGTGTGTGCCACCGGAAAGTCTGCAGAAGAAATGTTAGGACTTTTACAAGAAAGAATAAATAATAAGCCGGAGGATGAATTAAGAATTGCCGCTGCTGAACAACTTAAAATAACTAAACTACGTTTACAAAAACTAATTGCATGAGCCAACTTACCACACATATTCTTGACACATCAAAAGGAAAACCCGCAGCTGGAGTTCTAGTTAATTTATTTCAACAGGAAAATAATAGCTGGAAAGAAATTGCTTCGGGAGTTACCAATGCTGATGGCCGTATTGCAGACTTAATAAAGAAAGATGTAATGCTGGCTTCAGGTGATTATAAATTAAATTTTGAAACGAAAGCATACTTTGATAAACAAGATATTGAAACCTTTTATCCATTTGTAGAAATTGTATTCACCATTACTGATGGCGAACATTATCATGTGCCGTTATTATTAAATCCATTTGGGTATTCTACATACAGGGGATCTTAGAATGGAGCACAAAGGACACTAAGAAATACAAAGAACACTATGAATGAAGAAGAAGTAATAAAGATAGTTCTGGACGAGGCTTTCCACATTCATAAAACCATAGGACCTGGAATGCTTGAAAATGTTTATCAAACATGTTTGTCCTACCGTATTAAACAAAGAGGCTTATATGTCGAATCAGAAAAACCAATTCCTGTAATATTTGAAGAAATAAAAATGGATTGTGGTTATAGAGCAGATATTGTTGTAGAAGGAAAAGTAATTGTTGAAACAAAAAACATTGAAGCAATTGCAGATATTCATATTGCACAGCTATTAACTTATTTGCGATTTCTGAATCTTAGACATGGTTTAATTTTAAACTTCAAAACAGTATTGTTAAAGAACGGTATTAAAAGAGTATTAAATGGATATGAAAAATAATCTCTTTGTGTTCTTCGTGTAATCATTGTGTACTTTGTGCTCCTTAAAACTTTAGAATATGAATCTTTCCATCGCCGATATTGAAAAAGAAATATTATTGAATTCGCTGAAAGATGCGAACCTCAAATTCCAACAAATTTATCCGGGTGATAAACCGGACAGACAAGCAGTGCATACGGTTTATGGCGGTGCCAATCTTTTTAAAGCAGATACCTGTATCAAACTGGGTGAAATTGCGTTGGATAATTTATTGACCTATGCTCCCGACTTTGTTGCATTGGCTAACGTACTGGAAATGGAAGGATATAAAGCTTTGCCAACGGATGAAAAGAAGATTGCCAAACTGACTAAGAAGTTAGATAAGATGGATGAAGTAGAAAGAAAACAACATCCTGCCTGGCTGGCTTATACAGTTTATAATAAGATCATCAAAAAGCTACAAACAGAAGCTGTTGAAGATTTTAGAATTGATTTTGAAGATGGCTTTGGTAACAGACCTGATGCAGAAGAAGATGAAACAGCGGTAAATGCAGCCACTGCATTAGCGGAAGGAATGAATGAAAAAACAATTTCTCCATTTATTGGAATCCGTATCAAACCTTTTACAGAAGATTTAAAGAACCGTGGTGTAAGAACGATGGATATTTTTCTAACAACATTGCTGGAGAAAACTGGTGGGAAACTCCCTGATAATTTTATTGTGATGTTGCCGAAAGTAACGATACCAGAACAGGTAACAACAATGGTTCGTTTATTGGAAATCATTGAAAAGAAAAATAATCTTGCTGCTGGTAGTTTGAAAATGGAAACGATGGTGGAAGCCACACAGATTATCATGGATGATGAAGGAAAAAATCCATTGATGAAAATTATACGGGCTGGAGAAGGCAGATTGATTGCTGCACACTTTGGAACTTATGATTACACTGCATCCTGTGGCATCACAGCAAAGTACCAAACGATGGCTCATCCTGTTTGCGATTTTGCACATCATATGACAAAAGTGGCATTGGGTGGGACAGGAATTTTTTTATCAGACGGTGCTACGAATGTAATGCCGGTTGCGCCACATCGTGGTGATAAACTTTCTGCAAAACAATTAAAAGAGAACCGTCAGTCGGTACACAATGCATGGCGTATTGGGTACAATCATTCCATGCATTCACTTATCAATGGTTTTTACCAAGGTTGGGATTTAAATCCTGCTCAACTACCTATGCGGTATGCAGCTACGTATAATTTCTTTTTGAGCAGCATGGAAGATGCCACACATCGGTTGAAAACTTTTGTTGACCGTTCTGCCATTTCCACATTAACCGGAGATATTTTTGATGATGCTGCAACAGGACAGGGCTTATTAAATTTCTTTTTAAAAGCAATGAACTGCGGAGCGATTACTGAAGAAGAAGCAACCGCTACAGGTTTAACAATTGAAGAAATACATACAAGATCATTCTATAAAATATTACAAGGCAGAAGAGGGAACTGAGGCCCGTTTGCATTTTTGTAGATTTGCTGCTAAACATTTCAAAAATGACGATTGCTGTATTAGGAGCTGGCATGGTAGGCCGTGCCATTGCATTGGATCTTGCTAAAGAGTATAAAGTAACTTGTTTTGACCTGAATGCTTTCAATTTGGAGAAAGTAAAAAGCAGAAACGATACTATCGAAATAGTCGCTGCCGATCTTTCACAGTTTACTGAATACAAAACATGGTTCTCTACTTTTGATTTGATTGTGACTGCAGTGCCGGGTTTTATGGGTTACAAAACACTGGAAGCTGTTATCAATGCAGAAAAGAATGTAGTAGATATTTCTTTCTTTCCCGAAGATGCTTTGACTTTGGATGAATTGGCAAAAGAAAAAAATGTAACGGTTATTACAGATTGCGGTGTTGCACCAGGTATGAGTAATTTTATTTTGGGAAGATATAATGAAGAAATGAATGTCACCTCTTTCGAATGTTATGTTGGAGGATTACCAAAAGAAAAGAAACCGCCCTTTGAATACAAAGCACCTTTCTCACCAGTAGATGTAATACAAGAATATATCCGACCTGCAAGATTAGTAGAGAACGGCTCAATTGTTACAAAGCCTGCATTGAGTGACAGAGAAATAATGGAATTTGATAAAGCTGGGGAACTGGAAGCCTTTAATACAGATGGTCTTCGTTCATTGATCTACACAATGAACCATATTCCCGATATGAAGGAAAAAACATTGCGGTACGAAGGTCATATTGATTTGATCATCGCCTTGCAGCAGGCAGGTTTTTTTGATACAACAGCATTACGAATTAATGATGTGGATATTACTCCATTAGAGTTTACATCAAAGCTTTTAGTAAACGAATGGAAGCTGGAAGAAGAAGAAGAAGAGTTCACCGTAATGAAAGTAATTGTGAAAGGAGAAGACAAAACAGTTGAGTATAATTTATATGACGAATACGATGCTGCCACCAAAACATCTTCAATGGCAAGAACAACTGGCTACACTTGCACCGCAGCAGTCAATTTAATTGCAAAAAATATGTTTACTGAAAAAGGCGTCTTCCCTCCGGAACTGATTGGAAAAGATAAAACCTGCTTTGACTTTGTAATCAATTATCTAAAAGAAAGAAATGTGAACTGGGAGCCCCTGTTACATTCCGTTTAATTAAATATTACTATACCCTAAAGGGAGATATAAAAACTCTTGAAAGCGTAGAAGTAATTGCAGAAAGCCTTCTAGTGTAAATTAAAAAACTGATTAATCTAAGTTCCCCTTTTAGCCCCGATAAAAATCGGGGTAGGAAGGACAGGGGTTTTTATTCAGCTTCTGCCACCACTTCCTTTACTTCAGGAATCATCCGCTTCATCATTCCTTCAATACCTGCTTTCAGTGTAATCATTGATGAAGGACATCCGCTGCAACTTCCTTGCATGGCAAGGTTTACTGTGCCTGCGTCATAACTTTTGAATTGAATAGCGCCGCCATCCATTTCCACAGCAGGACGAACATAATTATCTAGTAGTTCTTTAATACGTTTTACAATATCATCATCATCGGCAGATACTTCGTTGCTGCTAGTTTGTTTTACAGCTGCCAATTCTTCTTCATTGATCACCACTTTGCCTTCTTCCAAATAATCTTTCAAAAACTGACGGATAGAAGGAATCACATCCTGCCAATCTTCTGTTTCACTTGTTTTAGTAAGTGTAACAAAATTGCTGGCAATAAATACAGCTTTAATAAAGGGAAAACCAAACAACTCTGTTGCTAAAGGTGACGGCTTTGCGGTTTCAACATCTGGAAAATCAATGCTCTTGCCGGGATATAAAAGTTTATTGGCAACAAACTTCATTGTCTCCGGGTTTGGAGTCATTTCTGTATAAATACTTATAATAGGATTACCTGTCTTAATCATAGCTCACTAATTTAAAAGTTCCCCTTCTCTAAATCTTCAGGAGACAGGCAAAAATAACAACAATTTTCAGCTTCTATTTACGAATGCAGGAAACAAGGTTGGCAGCGGCTCACGGCACTTATTTATGCCTTTACAAGCAAATTTTCGCTGAATACTACATCTTTGCTGCCATGAAAAAGATATATCATCTGGGAAACTGCACTACTTGTCAGGCTATTATTAAAAATACGGGCATTGATAAAAAAGGATTTGTAATGCAGGATATTAAGTTCGAAAAAATTACACCAACACAACTCGATGAAATGAAAGCCATGGCTGGCAGTTACGAATCCCTATTCAGCCGCCGAGCAATGAAATACAAAGAGCTGGGATTGAAAGAAAAAAAGCTGGAAGAAAAAGATTATCGCAAGTTTATATTGGAAGAATACACTTTTCTAAAAAGACCAGTTGTAATCATCAAGAATAAAATATTTATCGGCAGCGAAAAGAAAACAGTAGAAGCATTAACCCAAGCTGTTAAGTGATTTTTCTGGCAGCCATTCTTCTTTCCTTACTCAGCACTCTCCAGGTAATGATTAAACTTGCCAGCATAAATATTGCAGCCATAAAAAAGGGAATACCCGGAAAATAGAAAGGCGCTTTATCCGTAGTAAAATATTTGAATAAATTATTCATTATCGGAGGGCCAATAATAATAGTTAAACTCATCAGGCTGGTCAATGTCCCCTGTAACTCTCCTTGTTCATTATTAGACACATGACCTGCCAATGTAGATTGCAGCGATGGTCCGGCAATACCACCCAAACAATAGGGAACGATAATAGCAAACATCATCCAGCCTTCACTTGCGAAAGAAAATAATACAAGGCCAATTGTGTATAAAATCAATCCAGCATAAATACTTTTTTCGTCACCCAATTTTGGATTAATAACTCTTGTAAGCCCAGCTTGTACAACTCCTACAGTTACACCAACTACGGCCAATGAGAGACCAACCAATTTTTCTGTCCATCCAAAACGATAAATAGTAAAGAAACTCCAGTTGGCTTGCACAGCTTGTGCCGCTAAATAAATAAGAAAGAATGTAAGTGCAAGTCCGCCAATGGCAGGTCGTTTCTTTAAAAACTTTAAAGCACCAAAAGGATTAGCTCTTTTCCATTCAAATGGTCTTCGGTTTTCTTTGCTTAAGGATTCGGGCAATACAAAGTAACCGTACAGGGCATTTACTAAACAAAGAACTGCAGCAGCATAGAATGGTGCTCTTACGCCAAAGTCTGCAAGTAATCCACCCAATGCAGGGCCAATTACAAAGCCCAGACCGAACGCAGCACCAATCATTCCAAAATTTTTAGCTCTTGTTTGTGGTGTGCTAATGTCGGCAATATATGCAGCACCGGTAGTAAAGCTGGCTCCTGTCAATCCTGCAATGATTCGACCCACAAATAACCAACCGTATGTAGGTGCTAATGCAAGAAATAAATAATCAATGCCAAAGCCAAACAGCGATGTTAACAATACAGGACGTCTTCCATATTTATCACTTAGATTTCCAATAACAGGAGCAAACAAAAATTGTGTTATTGCATAGGCAGATAATAGCCATGCTCCATATGGACTTGCTTCATTTATATCAATATGTTTTAATTCGGAGATTAGGCGGGGCATTACGGGTATTATCAAACCCCAGCCCATTACATCTATAAGAAGAGTAATGAAAATAAATCCTACAGCTGCCTTGCGGTTATTTGCCATTAAAATATATGCCTGTTAATAACACAAAATTGGAAGTTTTTTTGTTTTCGGAATATATTTTTTAAATTCAGGCATGTTTTTAGACAACCGTAATATTAACAAAGCATAAAGATGTTGTTTATAACCTGCTCCTACCTTTGGAGCTCGTTAAGGCAACTACCATAGCTTATCTGCTATTGGATATTTTTTTACCATAAAAAGAAATCATATGAAACTAATCCAACTCATTTTGGTCGCATCGTCATCGTTATTATTTTTTTCCTGTGTTAGCAGTAAAAAATTTAAAACGGCACAGGCGGACTATACTACACTAGAAACAAAGTATAAAACACTAGAAGGTGATATGTCTGATTGCAGTACAGAAAAAGCAACCCTTGCCAGAGAAAAAGCAGCTTTGGAAAGAGAAATTGCATTGCAAAAAACCCGTATGAAAGATTTAGATGATCAGGTAGCATTTCTCAAGTCAAATAATAATCAGGCAATAAAACAACTGGAAGACCTTTCTGTTATAACTGCATCACAGGCAGAAAGTATTAAAAAATCAATGGAAAATATTGGTGCAAAGGATAATTATATCATGACATTGCAACAGCAGATGGCACATAAGGATTCCTTAAATATGGCATTAGTCATGAATCTTAAAGGTGCTATCGGAAACCTGGATGATGAGGATATTAATATAAAAGTAGATAAAGGTGTTGTGTATATTGATATATCTGATAAATTATTATTTACTACCGGAAAATATGATGTAACAAATAATGCAAAAGTAGTATTGGGTAAAGTAGCGGCTGTTTTAAAGAACCAGCCTGATATTGAATTTATGGTAGAAGGTCATACAGATAATGTTCCATTCCGTGGTGGCGGTGGATTAGTAAAAGATAACTGGGATCTAAGTGTAAAAAGAGCAACTGCGGTAGTACGGTTATTACAAAATGACTATGGTTTAGATCCTGCAAGAATGGCGGCAGCAGGCAGGGGCGAATACAAACCAATAGCTGATAATAGTACGAAAGAAGGTAAAGCTGCTAACCGCAGAACAAGGATTGTTATTTTGCCACAGTTAGATCAGTTTTTCCAGTTGCTGGAACCAAAAAAGAATTAAATAGTTTATATTTTAAATAATACAAAATGCCACTTAAAATTGAGTGGCGTTTTGTATTATAATTATTTGGCTTGGCTTCTGCTCAGCCATACTTCCAATAAGGCAGTTATTAATATTAAAGAACCGCCCAGTAATATATTACCCGAAGGTGTTTCGTTCAGAAAAGCCATGCCAAGCAATATGCCAACAACCGGTGTAAAGTTGCTAAGAATACTTACAGTAGAAACAGAAAAATGATTCAGGCTTTTAACAAAAAAAGTATGACCCATAGCTGTTGTTACAACGCCAAGAAACAAAAGGTAATACCATTCTATTCTTAATGTGACAAAAGAAACCTGTTGAAAAAAAAGAAAAGGTATTGTAAGGATCACCACTACCAGCAATTGATGAAGAATAACCACAAGACCATCTTCTGTTGTTGCATGTTTTTTTAATAGCAGATTTCGTACTGCATAAAAAAATGCAGATAGCAACCCCATGAGTATGCCAAGTGTATTATCATTATTGATGTCAAAAGCCGGCATGAGGATGTAGATACCTGCTAGTGCTAATAATGCCACAGGAATTTGTATTAGACGGAATTGCTTTTTAAGGTAAAATGGTTCGAGCATTACGGTAATAACCGGATAAACAAACATACTGAGCATAGCAATAGCAACTGTGGATAGTTGCAGCGAAATAAAATATGTTATCCAATGTGCGGCTAATAATACGCCGCTTAAAAAAAGAAATTTCCTTTTTTTGGTATCAGCAAGCCGAAATGATTTTTTACTAAACCAAATGATGAAGAAAAGCAAGATAAGTGCTATGAGAGACCGGAAAAATATTATTGGCCCCGGCGAAATATGTATCATTCTGCCCAAAGGACCAGAAGTGCCAATAAATAAAATGGAAAGCATTAAAGGAATATAATGCCTGGCCGGTTGCTGTTGATGCTGGTTCAAGTAGTGATTTCTTTTAAGCTAAAAAAATAAAACTACTTTACTTCTTCAAACATTCCTGTTTGTTTATTCTTTCTCACATTATCCCAGTTAAAATAGCGGCCATTCATTGCCACATACACACCTGCAGGTAAGGTTTGTGCGAATGCTAATGCACTTCCAAGGTTAAAAAGTCCATCGCTACTACCAAATTTTATAGGAATCATAGCACCGGTAAGAATGATTGTTTTGTCTTTTACTTTCTGCGCCAGCATTTTGGCTGTTTCACTCATTGTATCTGTACCATGCGTAAGGACAATTTTGTCCTCTTCGCATTGATTGCATTGGTGTGCAATTAACTCTCTGTCTTCATCTGTCATTTCCAGGCTGTCAACCATCATCAGTGTTCTTATTTCAACAGACACTTTACTTCTGCCCATATCCAGCAGGTCATGCAAATGTGTGTCATTAAAATAAAGCTGACCGGTAATTTCATTATACTCTTTATCAAAAGTGCCACCGGTAATAAAAATGCGGATTGTCATTATAAAATGATTGAGCAGTGAAGATAACTATTCAACTTTTTTGCAATTTGATCTTCGTATTGGTGGTATTCAACGAAACGGACATTAGTATAGATAAACTCAAAAAAAGAGGCAGGAAAACTTTTTTGATATTAATTTATTGTTACTTTAGCGGGGCTTTACAAAAAAAAAGGTCCTTCCGTAGAAACGGACTGACCTCTAACGATTGCTTGCCATATGAAATTCTTAAAGAGTAGTTGTTGAAGCTGTTGCCAGCTTTGAAGATTTTCGCTTTATCTTTGACCTCTGACGCTTGCCCTTCTAACGATTGTTTGCCTTTGATTTAATCTTCTGATACGAATGTAGTGAGCAACACCTTGTCCTTCAAAACATTTACGGCTGCATTTCAGCATGCCAAAAGGATCGGGTTATTTGCAAAAGCCTTGCTGACAGCAGATTTCAGGTAAAATTCTTTATGATGCCCAACCACTCTACAGACATATTATTTCAATTGATAAAGTCGCTTGAAAAGGCCGAAAAAAGGCATTTTAAGCTCTATATAAAGCGTAGTTCGGGCAACGAAGACCTCAAAATTGTTCGCCTTTTTGATGCGTTGGACAAATCCAAAGAGTACGAGGAAAAAGCATTGCTCAGAAAACTGAAAGACGTTACTAAGCCTCAGCTGGCAAACCTTAAAACACATTTATATAAACAGATTTTGGCGAGCCTTCGCTTATTAAAAAGTGCCGACAGTCTCGATCTGCAATTGAATGAGCAATTTGACTATGCACATATATTATATAAAAAAGGTTTGTTTATTCAAAGTCTTAGGATAATTGAAAGGGCAAAAGAAATTGCTAAAGCCAATCAGAAAATAAATGTACTTCCACAATTTATCGCTTTAGAAAAGCGGATTGAAAATCTGCATATCACCAGAAGTATGCTCGATAAAGCAGAGAAGTTGGCAATAGAAACAAAAGAAGTTATTCATCATATTGAATCCGTTTCCAGATTATCAAACCTTGCATTAAAATTATATAGCTGGTATGTAGAGCATGGACATGCAAGAAACGAAGAGGATGAAAAAGATATTCGCCGCTTCATGAAAGAAAATTTTGCAAAAGATAGTCTAGGCGAAACCGGTTTTTATGAACGATTGTATCTCTATCAGAGTTATACCTGGTATGCTTTCATTCGTCAAGATTTTTTACAATACTATCGCTATACAAAAAAGTGGGTAGATCTTTTTGCTGAACAGCCATTAATGATACGAGTGGAAACAGGACACTATATTAAAGGCATTCATAATTTACTCAATGCACATTTTGATTTACGCAACTTTAGAGGGTTTGAAAAAGTACTGAAGAAATTTGAAAAAGTAGCGCAGACCGACAGGGTAAAAGATCATGATAGTTTTCGCATTCAGTCATTCATTTATATCAGTACTGCAAGAATCAACCAGCATTTTATGAAAGGCACTTTTAAAGAAGGGCTTTCATTGATACCGCCGATTGAAGAAAAATTAGAAGGCTTTCATCTTTTTGTAGACCGGCATCGCATTCTTGTACTCAACTATAAATTTGCCATGCTTTGTTTTGGCAGTGGCGATTACAATCGCTGCATAGATTACCTGCAGAAAATTATCAATGACAAAACAAATCTCCGTTACGATTTGCAATGCTATGCAAGAGTTGTGCATTTAATGGCACATTATGAATTGGGGAATGATATGCTGATGGAATCGCTAAGCAAATCCGTGTATCGTTTTATGGCCAAAATGAAAAACTTGACTACGGTAGAAGAAGCGATGTTTAAGTTTTTACGCAAATCCATTCCATTGGCTCCAAGAGAAATAAAACCGGAGTTTCAAAAATTATTAGACACTATCAAGCACTTGGAAAAAAATCGGTTCGAAACTAGAGCCTTTGCTTATCTGGATATTATTTCCTGGGTAGAAGGGAAAGTGTATAACAAACCTATGAGCGAAATCATACATGAGAAGTATTTAGGGAGTAAGAGGAGGAAATGATTTTGTTAGCCAGCTTCGGTGCTACTATCAACTTTAGTTGCGACGCTCCGTTCAGGGTTCTGTAATTCTACTGAGCAGTAGAAAAATCATACATTAGAGGATAAATAAAATCTAATGACGAAAATTTTTGCAACACTTTTCCTTTTTATATCAATAAATATCTCCGCTCAAATAAACCCTTCCAACATCACTATTGCCCGGGATAGCTTTGGTGTTCCGCACATTTTTGCGCCAACAGACCCGGAAGTAGCATACGGAATTGCATGGGCACATGCCGAAGATGATTTTGGAACATTACAAACTGTAGTGCAATCCGGAAAAGGAATGTTGGGAAAAGCATTGGGTAAAAAAGGAGCGGAAGCAGATTTTGTGGTACAGTTATTACGCATCCGCAAAACGGTAGATGAGCAATGGCATACACTCAGTCCCGATTTTCTTGCATTGATAAAAGGATATGTTGCTGGATTAAATGCTTATGCAAAAGCACATCCAAAAGAAGTGAAGTACAAAAAGGCATTCCCTTTTAATGAAAAGGAATACATGACATCAGTTGTTTTTTCCATCAGTCTTTTTTGTGGAGTAGAACAAGCTCTTCCGCAAATACTCGGTGGTAAAGTAGCAACCATTCCTGGTTTTAGTCCGCAAGGGTCTAATGCCTTTGCAATGAACTCGGCAAAAACAACAACTGGCGAAAGTTTTCTTGCCATTAATGCACACCAACCGCAGGAAGGTCCTGTTGCATTTTACGAAGCACATCTGCAAAGCGAACAAGGCTGGAACATGCTGGGCGGTTTATTTCCTGGCGGTTGTTTAATCTTTCACGGCACCAATGAAAACCTAGGTTGGGCACATACAGTAAACTATCAGGATAAGCTGGATGTCTTTCAATTAGAAATGAATCCCAATAATAAAAATCAATACAAATTTGATGGCGAATGGGTAGAGCTTGAAAAAGACAAAGCGAAACTGAAAGTAAAAGGTATTCCCATCACCATTGGTAAAAAAATATATTGGAGTAAATATGGTGCAACGGTTAAAACAGAGAAAGGAGTTTTTTCATTAAGAGTTCCTGCTACAATGGATATTAAAGCTTTGGAAGAATGGTACAGAATGAATAAAGCAAAAAACTTTACGGAGTTTTATTCAGCAGTAAGTATGACCAGCTTGCCAATGTTCAACATTATGTATGCAGACAGGTACGATACCATTTTCTATATAAGCAATGGGAAAATACCTGTACGAAATTCAGATCCAAAATATAATTGGAAAAGTACAATACCGGGAAACACAACTGCCACATTGTGGACCACCTTTAAACCGGTACAGCAATTACCACAATATGTAAATCCGCCATCGGGATATTTATACAATACAAATCATTCGCCATTTCTGGCAACTGATGTAAAATATAATCTGGACAAGAATAAGTTTGACAAGAACGATGGTTACGAAACATATCACAACAATAGAAGCCAAAGAGTAACAGAATTAATCAACACTGAAAAAGTTGATTATAATACTTTCAAAAAAATAAAATTTGATCAGCAACTGCCAAAAGAATTAAAATACACATATGGAATTGATAGTATGCTGAATTTAAGTGCCAATGATTATCCTGCTCTAAAAGAAATGATTACAACACTTCAGAACTGGGATAGAAAAGCTGTTGTCAATAGCAAAGGCGCTGCAATATTTTTATTAGTGTATGATTACGTAAGCAAAAAACTGGTTGGGACTCCAGCGAGACAATTAACCAAATCTGAATCAATAGAAACATATCAATATGTGTACGATTATATGATGAAAAAATTTGGTAAGACTGATCTTGTATTGGGCGATATACAAAAATTAGTAAGAGGCGATGATGCCCGTCCAGGCTGGGGTTTACCAGATGTGCTTACTGCTGAATATACAGAGCCTTATAAAGATGGTATGCGAAAAATTATTTCTGGCGATGCGTATATCTGTTTTGTCCGCTATCCAAAAGATGGAAGTTTGCCGATCATTGAATCGGTGAATACATTCGGCGCCTCCATGCATCCGGAGTCACCACATTATAAAGATCAGATGGGAATGTTTTTGAATCAACAAACAAAACCAATGACATTGGATAAAGCAACTGTATTAAAGAATGCAGAGAAAGTTTATCATCCCATAAAAGGGAATTAATGTACGGGTTATTGGGTATAGGCTGAATAGTGTATTTCCCTATTTTTATAAACATAAAATACAGCATTATGAAAGCAACTATACTTTTTGCGTTATTGATAAATTTTTTATTAATTGCTGCTCAGTCAAAAAGCAACCTTACTATCGGTACAACTGCCGATAAAAATCTTAAGATTATTTATAAGGACAGTAAGTACAGTTTACAGGATCAGAGTGTTACATTTCAGATGCAGTCACCAGGAACATATCCATTAGTTATATATCAACTTCAATCAGTTAATGGAAACCGTGAATACAAAAAAGTATATAATGGCAATATCAAACTTACTGCCGGTAAGCATATGGAAATAGCAGTTTTGCGGTTTGGAAAAATAGTCTGGGATGAAGCAGATATTGTGGCAGACGACTGGAATGAGACTTATCAGAATCCAGCTTCAACCAATGGTGGCAATAGTATAAACAACTATCCTGTTGCAACAGATAAACAATTTGCTAATATCAAAGCAGCTATTAGCGGAGAATATTATGACGGGGATAAGATAAAAATGGCCAAAGTTGTATTAAAGGAGATACTGCTTTCGGCGGTACAGATAAAAGAATTGATCAATCTATTATATAGTGATGAAGAAAAATTAGTGCTGGCCAAATATGCTTATGATTACTGCAATGAAAAATATGCCTACAACTTAGTTGCTAATACGCTGTATTATAGTGAGAATAAAAAAAAGCTTCTTGACTATATTGCTACAAAGTAAATTCAAAAATGACAAGAGAGAGAATATTTTTTTTCATTGCTTGAGAATTTATTTATAAAGAAAACAAGTAACTATCATAGAAACATGAAATTAGCTGCTCCGAAACCTACAGTAATTTAATCAATGGCATTCGGCAAAAATTTCGTAACTTCCTAAGCTTGGTTGTTCGGCCTCTTACAACTTTTTTTTATAATTCTTTAAACATTTTTTATGGATTACACAATTTTTTATATTATCGGCGGCGTACTTTTAATTTTTTCATTGGGTGTAAAAATTGTCCGTCCTACTCACAGAGCATTAATAGAACGGCTTGGAAAATACAAGACGTTTGCCAATCCTGGCTTTCACTGGATCATTCCATTTATTGATAAAATGTATATGGTGAATACTACCGAGCAGATGGTAGATGCACAGGCACAGGAAATTATTACCAATGATAATTTGAATGCATCTGTAGATGCTCAGGTCTATTTCAGAGTAATTGGGACAGAAGAAAGTGTAAAAAGCTCTCAATATAATGTTGACAGATATCAATGGCAGATTGTAAACCTGGCGAGAACAACTTTGCGTAATATCATCGGTACATTAACGCTTAAATCTGCAAACAGTGAAAGAGGAAAAATTAATGCAGAACTGCACAAAACATTAACCGAAGAAACAAAGAGCTGGGGGATTGAAGTAATAAGAACTGAATTAAAACAAATTGATCCACCAAGTGATGTACAGGAAACGATGAATAAAGTGGTGAAAGCTGAAAACGAAAAAATTGCTGCTATTGATTTCGCCACTGCTAGAGAAACCGTAGCCGATGGTGAAAAAAGAGCAAGGATTAAAGAAGCAGAAGGTTCTAGGCAGGCGAATATCCTTTCAGCAGAAGGTGAGGCAATGGCCATTAAAATGGTAAACGAAGCTGCTGAAGAATATTTTATAGGTAATGCACAAGTGTTAAGAAAGCTAGAGGCCGTAGAAAAAGCTTTGCAACACAATACTAAATTTATTGTACCGCAAGGTTCTGATTTGGTGAATGTGCTTAGCGAAATGGCGGGAATTGTTCCGTTGAAAAATAAAAATAGTTAAAAAGCAAACAGGTTAAATTAAAGACGGGAACTAAAGCATAGTTCCCGTCTTTTTAAATATACTTTTAATAAGTATTAATTTTTTACCGGTAGGTAAGAATACATTTTAGCATATTCCATCATTTGCGCAAAGAAGCTTTGCGGATATTCCACATTTACATTTGTTATCTTATCGCCATCCATTACCGCTACCAGCCGTGGTTGTATAAATCCACGATAAGGCTTAACATCTAACTTTTTAAAGCGTTCCAACACTTCCTTGTGTAATGCAAGGTCTACTTTTACACCATAGGTTTCTACTAGATTTTTACCAGCATTATAATCTCCTTCTGATTTAATGCGTTGTATTTCCCGTAATAACTGCCCGAACAAATCCCTCAGTTTATTATAGTCATTGATCTTTACATAAGTTTTGCCATTCGTTTTTACAAACTCAACAACTTTATCTTTTTTTCCTTTTTCAAAAACCCATTTTGCGTTTAGTTGTCTGTTACGCATATGTGCTTCTTCAAGTTGGTCGCCAAGTGTTAACCTTGTAAGCTGGGTCATTAATCCATTCATCATATAGCTATCATATTCTGCCATACCAACTTCTATTGATGGCATAACGCCAAGATCAATTAGCTTTTTATCAAGAATATAATATAACCCTACCAGATCAGCTCTTGCTTCTTCAAGGCAAGAAGCATAAGTCTTCAACGTTTTGTCTGTTGTTTCTACTCCAGGATTGATTTGCCCCGAGGCATGACCAATACATTCATGCATATCTGTATGCAAATCGGCTGAGAGGTTACCCCATTTTTTTATCCTTTGTTTTACGGTATCATTAATTGCAAATTCATCCAGCATACCACTTTTGGCACCTGCAACATTGTATGAATAAATAATATTGCTGAGAGAGACCGATTTTGATCCATGGTCTTTTCTTATCCAATCTGAATTGGGTAAGTTTATACCAATAGGAGTTGACGGTGAAGCATCCCCACTTTCGCTGATAACAGTAATAGCTTTTGCCGTTATACCTTTTACTGTTTTCTTTTTATGCTCCGGCATCAGCGGAGAATTATCTTCAAACCATTGCGCCTGATCAGCAATTGCTTTAATACGTTTGGTAGCTTCCATATCTTTCATCGAAACCACACTTTCAAAACTTCCTTTTTTTCCAATTGGATCAAGATAAACTTCGATAAAACCATTCACTACATCCAACCGGCTTTCCGTATCATTTACCCAGGCAATACTGTATTCGTCAAACTTTGCCAGGTCACCAGTTCTGTAATACTCAATTAATAAGGTTAATGCTTTTTTCTGATTTTCATTTTCTGCAACGCCAGCAGCTTTTTCTAACCATCCTACAATTTTTTCAATCGCTTCCGTATACATACCTCCAACTTTCCATACCTTTTCAACAACCTTACCATTCTCCTTCATCGTTTTACTATTCAATCCCCAGCTTGGTTGGTTTCCAGCGGTAGGAAATTTGGCATAAAAGCTATCCACTTCTTTTTGAGTAATGCCTTCATAAAAATTAACGGAAGAAGCAACTACATTATCTATATCTGGTCGCTGATCTACTACTTTCGGTTCCACCTTAGGATCAAATACGATGGGCTTAATTCGGTTTAAAAAAGCGGCTATTGTTTCGCCATTCTCCAGCGGCAGCCCGGTTGTATCACTATTTTTTACTACTGTAGAAAAATAATCAAAAGAGCAGGCAGGCAAAAACTTCTCGTTACCATAGTGATGATGATTTCCATTGCTGAACCATACACGGCCACAGTAATTGCTGAATTTTTTCCAATCGGCTGTAGCAGTATCTCCTTTATAGGAAGCATACATAGTTTCTAAAGTTTTTCGAAGCAACAAGCCATATTTACTTTTCTGATCATAAATTATATCACGGCCACATAGAGCAGCTTCATACAAATAATAAGCAAGTTGTTTTTGTTGAAGGCTTAGTCCCGCAAACCCGGGAACCTGATACCTGAGAATTTGTAGATCTGCAAAAGCCTCTGCGTTTACATTAAAACTGGTATCATAACTATCACCTGCGCCCATACCGGCTACATTGTTGCCTGTACTATCATTACCAGTTTCAGATTTTTTGCTTTCATTATTACAAGACCATAATGAAAAACACAAGAAAATTACTACTACAAGAAATCGTTGATTGTATTTCATAATAAATAATTTTTGGATGTTAAATGTACAACTATCCGAAAGAAAGAGTTTGTTTAAATCATTCTCTGCTCCTTCGTAACTTGCAGCCATGATTGATTATTTGCAGGGATTAAATGACCGCCAGAAAGAAGCGGTTTTACATATCGACGGCCCGATTATGATTATTGCAGGTGCCGGCAGTGGAAAAACAAAAGTGCTTACAACAAGAGTTATTCACCTGATGTCGAAAGGAGTGGATGCTTTCAACATAATTGCCCTGACTTTTACCAATAAGGCGGCAAAGGAAATGAAGGAAAGAGTGGAGCATATTCTTGGTAATGGCGAAGCTAGAAATTTATATATAGGAACATTCCATTCAGTATTTGCAAGAATACTTCGCTTTGAAGCAGAAAAGATTGGCTATCCAAGGCATTTTACTATTTACGATACAGATGATGCAAAAAGTGTGGTGAAAACTGTTGTTAATGAATTAAATCTTGACGACAAACATTATAAACCGAATATCGTTTACAACAGAATTTCGTCAGCAAAGAATGCATTAGTAGGTCCGGCAGAATACAGAAATGATTATGCCATTCAGCAGGAAGATATGCGGGCCAACCGTCCTGCTATTGCACAGATATATGATGCATATGTAAAACGTTGTTTTAAAAATGGAGCAATGGATTTTGATGATCTCTTGCTGAAATTTTATGAATTGCTAAAAAATGTACCCGAAGCATTAGCAAAGTACCAGCACAAATTCAAATACATATTAATTGATGAGTACCAGGATACGAACCCGGCTCAGTATGAAGTGATAAAATTACTCGGTGCTATGCATGAAAATGTGTGTGTGGTGGGAGATGATGCACAAAGTATTTATAGTTTCCGTGGAGCTACCATTCAAAATATTTTACAGTTTCAAAAAGATTATGATGATGTAAAATTGGTGAAGCTGGAGCAAAACTATCGTAGTACACAAAGCATTTTGCATGTAGCGAATCAAGTGATAAGTAACAATAAAGGGCAGATAGAAAAAGTTCTCTTTACAGAAAATGCTGAAGGAGAAAAAATAAAACTGGTTCGAACCATGACGGATAATGATGAAGGAAAGTTTGTTGCTGATAGTATTCAGGAACAAAAACTCCGTAATCATTACAGCAATAAAGATTTTGCTATTTTATATCGTACCAATGCACAAAGCCGTGCATTTGAAGAAGCGTTGCGTAGAATGGGAATTGCTTACACTATTTATGGTGGCACCAGTTTTTATCAACGAAAAGAAATTAAAGACCTTGTTGCTTATTTACGATTGATTGTAAACTCAAGAGATGAAGAAGCCTTAAAACGTATCATCAATTATCCGGCAAGAGGAATTGGAAAAACCACTATCGATAAACTAGTATTAGCAGCTAATGAGAATAATATCAGCATGTGGGAAGTGTTGCAAAAAGCCAATGAGTTTGGCTTTAGAGCCGGCACATTTACAGCATTGCAGGATTTCGTAACAATGATAAAAAGTTTTTCCAGTATGCTTACCAAACAAAATGCTTATGAAGTAGCATTTCATGTGGGCAAACAAACCGGCCTTGTAAAAGAAATGTTCAACGATAAAAGCACCGAAGGTGTGCAACGGTACGAGAACATACAGGAATTATTAAACTCCATAAAAGAATGGACGGAAAGCCCGGATAATGAAGATGGTGAATTAGTAGATAAAAGTCTTGGTTCCTATTTGCAACAAATTACTTTACTTACAGATGCAGATGATAAAGATCCAAATGCAGATACAGTAAAATTAATGACGATACATGCTGCCAAAGGATTGGAGTTTGAGTGTGTGTTTGCTGCCGGATTAGAAGAAATGCTTTTCCCGAATGCCATGTCCATAAATACAAGAGAAGAATTAGAGGAAGAGAGAAGATTATTTTATGTAGTAATTACCAGAGCTAAAAAAAGATTATGGATCACTTATGCCAATACCCGTTATCGCTTTGGCCAATTAGTACAAAATGACCCTAGCCGTTTTATAGAAGAAATTCCGGAGCAGCACATGGATAGAAGTTTTGCCGGAGGCGGTTCCAAAAATCAAACACAAAATAAATGGGGCGGCAGTTCTGCTTTCAATAAGATGAAAGGCTGGCAAAATAAAGAAGATGATGGTGAATCAGGGAATGCAAGAAAACAATCGGGTACATACTTTAATGAAAGATCTGCTACAAAAAAAGAAACTCCTTCTTATTTACCCCCTAAATCTACGGTGCCAAAAGTAATTGAACATAAACCATCAGAAGATTTTGTTGAAAGCGATACCTCCAATCTGCAAGAAGGAAATAAAGTAGAACACCAGAAATTTGGCTTTGGCGAAGTATTAAAATTAGAAGGTGCTGCACACAATCCGATTGCTACCGTAAAGTTTGAACATAATGGAGAAAAGAAAATTATGTTGAATTATGCGAAGCTGCGGATTCTTTAGTTTCCTTTTTTTATGAAGAATATAAAGTCACTATAAAAAAATATTGTTGGTAGTAAATTCTTTATTAGAACCGAATATTTGTTTTTCCAAAAGTTGAAAATAGATAGAAGGAATAATTTAGTTTTTCTCTGCTATCACCGTCTTTAACGCCTCGTACATTTCTTTGCCTGTCTCCATTTCTGTTTCTTCAAAACTTGCAATTATCATTTCATCAGTATAGCCATCTGTAAAAGCTAAGTAGTATTGAATTACCGCTGATGTTTTGTACGTATAAATTGAAGCGGCATGACCATCCACCGTTAACTTTTCTTCCTTCCAGCTTCCCGGAAAATCTTTGTCCGCCTGTACTTTTAATTCATCAAAATATTTTTGGGGTGTGTAATCACCAAACATTTGCATACGCATAAAATTGGAGTACTCTTTTGTCAGTTGCCCAGTAGTTATATTATCAATAAAACCAGCTGGGGGAATAATATACAAGCTACTACCGGGTATTTTTATATGTTTAGTGGTTTTAGCAGATGCAACAACTTCTGATTTAGTATTAGTTTCATTCCCTTCTACTTTCTTTTGGCTATCACTGGAGGAACAACTTGCTGTTGCAAATATTACAGAAACAAAAAGGACTGATTTAATAAGATTCATTTTCATTTTTTAAAGTGTGTTTAACAAAACTAATAATTTTACTCTTTATTCATTTTTTAGATGAGCCAATCCCAGATGTGGATGATACCCTTTTATTGGAGCATAGAAGTCGATAATTTTTTTAAAATCTGCTTCTTCATCATCAGATACATAAAAAGTTTCGCTAAGTATTATTTCCTTTTTACTAAAATCAAAGCCAACCATCACAATCGGAACGTTCGCTTGCTTGGCAATATGATAAAAACCTGTTCTTAGCTTATCTACTTTCTTTCTGGTTCCTTCAGGAGAAAGGGCAATTATAAATTCTTCGTTATTGTTATACATTTCAACAACTTGCTCTACCATTCCTTGTTTGCTATGTCTGTCAACGGGCACACCACCCAGCCATTTGAAGTACCAACCAAATGGTCCATCAAAGAGCTCTTTCTTACCAAGAAATTTTGCTTTAAAGATTTTTAGTTTAGATCGGGTTGCCAGACCAACAAGGATATCTTTCCAACTGGTATGTGGCGCAACAAGCAGTACCATCTTTTTTATATCTGATGGGAAGTCGCCATTAATCTTCCAGCCCGTCAGTTTAAACCATAATCTCCAGAAATACTTAGTCATGGAAATGAATATAGGTAAATGTATTGTAAACTCATTTGAAAACAGCAACTACTAATATCAGAATTAACAACTTTCGAAAAATGGT
>Ga0138256_10001100_pt1 | contig 28954 bp, 29 predicted proteins | sample KNB2016incub_MG_FD_105486 | JGI IMG/M metagenome (GOLD analysis project Ga0138256, IMG submission 105486) | Active sludge microbial communities from wastewater in Klosterneuburg, Austria - KNB2014incub_MG | ecosystem: Engineered > WWTP > Activated sludge > Unclassified | place: Austria... | reverse complement strand
GTGGGCGAACCAGTCGCCCGGGTTGCAGCTGGTGGTCCGCGTCGTGCTGACGGTCAGGCTTCGGCTGCAGCTGTAGTTGCCGACGCCGACGTAGCGCAGGCAACTGCGCGGCTGCATGCCGGCGGGCACCGGGGTGACCGTGGTGGTGCAACCGCTGTAGTAGGCGGCCAGGCTGCCCAACTCGGCCGATGGCGTGCGGCCGATTGCGCGCGCGGCAGCGACGGCAGGATCATCGACACCGATCGTCGGGCGCGGTGTGTTGGCCGAGGAGAAGGCGCCACGCTGCGCCTGGCAGAGTGGGTCGGTGGGGGTCAGTGCACAGGCAAACAGCCTCGCGCTGCCCTGCGACGACAGGTTGGGCTGGCGGTAGTAGCTGCGCTCCGGTGGCGTGGTCGTGTAGCCCGGCACTATGGCGGTGGCGCCCGGGGTGGTGACGTTGCCGCGGGCAATCGGGTTCGCGGCCTGGCCGGCGGCGACTCCTTCCTCGTGCGGGCCGGCCACGGCGGCAGTCTGCGATGTCAGGAAGCAGGCAGCGGTGATGCAGGCGACGAGGCGGCGCCACGGCGAGGCGCGGCTCGCCGTGGACGGCGGCGGGGAAGGGCGGTGGCTACCGGGGCCGGGCGGGGTGGGGAGAAGCACGCCCCATGGTCAGGGGCGGTACGGCTGGTGTCTCAGGGAAACGGTGGGTGCGAGGGTGGGGTTTCGATGTTGGGCTGCGGACTAGTAGGATGGTCTGAACCAAGTTTTCCGGTCGATGCTGGGTGCAGTGTGGCTCGACAGCGCCCAGGGCTGACGATCGGCTTGGTCGTGTCCCAGCGCATGCTGTAAGTCTGCAGCACGGAAGGGGCTGAGGTGCGCGTTCCTCTGCGAGCCACTGCGGATGGCCGGGTCGGGACAGTGTCGCTGACGGTCTGCAGGCCCTGAAGCCGGATGCAACGCCGGTCCAGGCTCCGCTTGTCGTTCTGCTCGAACATCATGGCGCCGATCACCTTCTCATGGGTGACGAGCTCCGCCTGCTCGAAAGCGCCGACGTGCTGCTTCATCCCCGTGACGACCTTGCGGAACGCCTGGGCCACGTCCGTGCCCCGCGTACAGCAGGATCAGTCCGATAAGCAGGCACATCAGGGTTAACGCCGACGCACTTCAAGGCCGCTGCGGCTTGACACGTCGCCCTCAATCCGTAGACTGTGCGCAAACGTTTGCACGAAAACGTTTGGCACTGACTTTCACCATGGCCACTATTCGCGACGTCGCTCGGCTTGCCGGCGTATCCATCACGACGGTCTCACATGTTCTCAACGGCACGCGACCGGTGAGTGCGGATGGCATGGCTCGCGTGTTGCAAGCGGTGCAGGACCTCGGCTACCAGCCGAACGCGGTGGCGCGCAGTCTTCGCATGAGCGAGACACGCATGCTCGGGATGATCGTTCCCGACAACTCCAATCCCTATTTCGCGGAGGTGGCCCGCAGCATTGAGGACGCCGCGTTCGACCTCGGCTACAGCGTCATCCTCTGCAACTCCGACGAAGACCCGGCCAAGGAACAGGCCTACCTGAATCTACTGATCGAAAAGCGGGTCGACGGTATCGCCTTCGTCGCCACTGGCGCCAGCGACAACACGCTCGAGCCCGCACGCGCCCGCGGACTCCCGGTGGTGGTCGTCGACCGCGAGCTCGAAGGCTCGCCCTGGTCGTCGGTGCTCGTGCGGAACAGCCGCGGTGCGCGCGAGGCGGTCGATCATCTCGCGCGCCTGGGCCACCGGCGCATCGGCTGCATTAGCGGCCCGCGCAACCTCGGCCCCAGCAGCGAGCGGGTCAGAGGCTACCGCGAGGCGCTGCGCCGCAACGGCTTGCCCGTCGAGCCGAAGTCCATCGTCGAGGGCGACTTCCACGCCGAGGGCGGCTACCGCACGATGAACGAGCTGCTGGAGCGCGAGCCGAAGCTCACCGCCGTCTTCGCATGCAACGACATGATGGCCGTCGGCGCGCTGCGCGCAATGCGCGAGCACGGCCGCAGCGTGCCCGGCGACATCGCCCTTGTCGGTTTCGACGACATCGCGCTTGCGAGCTATACCCAGCCCGCGTTGACAACGATCGCCCAGCCCTACCAGGAGCTCGGGCGCCGCGTGGCTCAGCTTCTCGCAAAGGCCGAACGGGCCAATGCGACGGAGCAGGAGCGCGTCCGGCTCGAGCCGAAGCTGGTCGTCCGTGAGTCGTGCGGCGCGACGCGCGGCGCCTCACGGTGCGCTTCGGCAGGCCTCTGATCCGCGAGTTTCCTTCCCCGACCTCTCATTGATGCTGTCCGCAGAACGCGGCGGCGCGCTTCGACCCAGGAGACACACCATGACCCATGCACCGCAAACACATCGCGCCGTCTGGCGCCTGACGGCCACCGCGCTGGCGCTCGGCGCGCTGCTCGCCCTCGGGGCCTGCGATAGACGCTCGGAGCAGCCGACAGCCGGTGCCAGCGCGCCGGCCGGCGGCCAGACCGCGGCCCAGCAGCGCCCGTTCGAGGGACAGACGGTGACCGTCGCCGTGGGCAGCTTCATGAGCAGCGGCGTGAACATGTTCAAGGACGAGTGGGAGAAGCGCACGGGCGCCAAGCTGCAGGTGGTCGAGATCCCGTTCGGCGACCTCTACCAGCGCCTCTTCGCGTCGTTCACCACGGGTGCCGGCGAGTTCGACGTCGCGATCTACGCCGCCAACTGGATCCCCGAGTTCGCCGCCAACAAGAACATCCTGTCGCTGGAGCAGCGCTACGCCGCCAAGGACAACTGGGGCGACGTGCTCGACAAGACGCAGCGCATCATGTACGTGGGGACCGAGCGCTACTCGGTGCCGCTGGACGGCGACGTGCTGATGGGCTACTACCGCAAGGACGCGCTCGAGAACGATGCGCACAAGCAGAAGTTCAAGGCCAAGTACGGCTACGACCTCGCGGCGCCCACCACGTGGAAACAGTACCGCGACATCGCCGAGTTCTTCAACGGCTGGGACTGGACCGGTGACGGCAAGCCCGACTTCGGCGTGCTGGAAGCGCAAGGCCCGAAGGACGTCGGCCCGTTCATCCTCTTGTCGCGCGTGGCCAGCTACGCGGCGAACCCGAAGGTGCCCGGCTCGCTGTTCTTCGACCCCGAGACCATGGAGCCTAGCGTCAACAACCCCGGCTGGGTGCAGGCGCTGCAGGACTGGGTCGACATCAGGAAGTTCGGTCCGGCCGAGATGGCGACCATGGGCGGCGGCACGATGCGCGGCAACTTCGTGGCCGGCAACTACGCACTGGCCATCGACTGGGCCGACGTCGGCATCCAGGCACAGGACGAGTCCGCCTCGATCGTCAAGGGCAAGCTCGGCTACTTCGTGCTGCCGGGCAGCGACCGGGTCTGGAACATCAAGGCCAAGGCCTGGGACAAGTTCCCGGAGCCGCAGCGCGCGCCCTACATGGGCTGGGGCGGCTGGCACGGCTCCGTCGCTGCCAACAGCAAGGCACCCGACGCGGCATGGGACTTCCTGAACTTCATCGACAGCAACGACAACGCCTTGCGCGCGGTCACGACGCCCGGGACGGCCCGCAACCCGTACCGCAAGCAGCACTTCGCCGACCCGGCCAAGTGGGAACAGGCGGCCGTCAAGTACAAGGAACCGGCCGAGTACCTGCAGGTGCAGCAGCAGTCGTTCACGCACGCCAACACGCAGTACGACCTGCGGATCCCGAAGGCCGGTCGCTATTTCGAGGTGCTGGACAACTGGATGCAGCAGGCCCTGGCCGGCACGATGTCGCCCAAGCAGGCGCTCGACAAGACGGCCGAGGAATGGAAGCGCATCACCGACGAGGCCGGCAAGGACAAGCAGCTGCAGCTCTACCGCGACCTCTACGAGCTGAAGTCGGCCAAGTGACGCGCTGACGCGCCAGACCCGAGAAAGACCGCCGGATGAAAGGCCCCAAGCACCTGCTCATCGCGCCGCCGCTGCTGTTCTTCTTCACGATCAGCCTGGTGCCGCTCGTCTTCACGATCGTGCTCAGCCTGTCCGGCTACTCGATCGGCGGCGCTTTCTCATGGGTCGGCGTCGACAACTACGTGCGGCTCGCGTCGGACCCGATGTTCACGAGGAGCTACGCCAACACGCTGCTCTACGTGTTCGTCGGCGTGTTCGTGCAGTACTGGCTGGCGCTCGGCCTCGCGCTGCTGGTGAACCAGGTGGCCCGCGGCAGCCAGCCGCTGCGCCTGCTGTTCCTGCTGCCCTTCGTCATGCCGCCGCTGATCGTCGGCTTCGTGTGGCAGACGATGTTCGACTCGCGCTACGGCCCGCTGAGCGCGCTGCTGGGGGCGCTGGGCATCGGCCCGGTGCTCTGGCTGAACGAGGCGCGCCTGGCCTTCACGTCGATCCTCATCGTCGACACCTGGCAGTGGACGCCTTTCATGTTCCTGATCCTCTACGCCGGACTGCGCACGCTGCCGCGCGAGCCCTTCGAGGCCGCGCGCGTCGACGGCGCATCGGACTGGCGCATCTTCTGGGACCACACCTTCCCGATGCTGCTGCCCGCCAGCATCGCCGCGATCCTGCTGCGCGCGATCGAGGCCTTCAAGCTCTTCGACGTGGTGTTCTATGTCACCGGCGGCGGCCCCGGCGGCGCCACCTCCACCGTCACGCTGCAGGGCTACTTCACCGCGCTGCGCTCGGGCAACCTGGGCTACGGCGCCGCGATGTCCATCGTGCTGCTGGTCACCGTGATGGTGCTCGCGGTGGTGGCGCTGCTGACGCTGAAGCGCCTGTCCAGCCGCCGCGCACGCCGGGTCGAGCGCAAGCTGCAGGCGTTCGCCGTCGAATTCCGCCAGAGGGCCGCGCCATGACCCAGGACACCCGTGCGCGCGGCGCCGCGCCGCGCGCGGCCCGCTGGGCACTGCTCTCCGCCTGGAGCCTGTTCGCCGGCTTTCCCGTGTACTGGATGGTCGTCACGGCGTTCAAGCAGCCGCGCGACATCTACCAGGGCCCGTTCTTCCTGCCCTTCGTCGACTTCACGCCGACCCTGCGGGCGTGGGAGCACATCGCCGGCCCGGCGCGCGACACCGTGCTGCACGGCCTGGCCAACAGCCTGCTGTTCGCGGCCGGCAGCGCCTTCATCGCCGTGGTGCTGGGCGCTTTCGCCGCGTATGGCCTCGCGCGCTACCCCTACAAGTACGGGCCGTACCGCAACGACGACCTGTCGCTGCTGATCGTGTCGCAGCGCATCATGCCGCCGATCGTCGCGGTGATCGCGCTGTTCGCGATGTTCCGCGCCGCGCAGCTGCTGGACACGCGGGTGGGCATGCTGATCGCGTACACCTGGTTCAACCTGCCGCTCACCGTCTTCCTGCTCACCGACTTCATGCGGCGCATCCCGGTGGAGCTGGAGCATGCCGCGGCGCTGGACGGCTACGGCAAGCTGGCACAGATCCGCCACGTGGTGCTGCCGCTCGCGATGCCGGGGCTGGCGGCCGCCTACCTGCTGTCGTTCTTTTTCTCGTGGAACGATTTCATCCTGGCGCTGATGCTGACCTTTCGCGACGCGGTGACGCTGCCGATAGTCATCACCAACCTGTCCGCGCAGATGGAGCCGCGGTGGTGGCTGATCTCGGCCATCGGCATCCTGGCGATGCTGCCGCCGATCGTCGCCGTGTTCCTGCTGGACCGCTTCATCGAGCGCCGCGTGCTGCACGCGCCGCGCGGGGAGGATTCGTGAGCACCCTGCTGCTGGACGACGTGTCGAAGAACTTCGGCGACCGTGCCGCCGTCTCGGACCTGCGCCTGGAATGCCGCGACGGCGAGTTCCTCGTGCTGCTGGGCCGCTCGGGCGCGGGCAAGTCGACCACCCTCCGCCTGATCGCGGGCATCGAGAGCCCGACCCGCGGCGAGATCCTGTTCGACGGTGAGCGCGTGACGGCGCTGCCGCCGGAGCAGCGCGACGTGGCGATGGCCTTCGAGTCGTACGCCTTGTATCCGCACCGCACGGTGCGCGAGCACCTCGAGTTTCCGCTGCGCGCGCCGGGCCGCAACCTGACGGAAGCGGCGATCGCCGAGCGCGTGACGCAGGTCGCCGAGCTGCTGGAGATCGGCGCGCTGCTCGGCCGACGTCCGACGCAGCTCAGCGGCGGCCAGCGCCAACGCGTTTCGCTCGGCCGCGCGCTCGTGCGCCGATCGCGCCTGACGCTGCTCGACGAGCCGGTGGCGCACCTCGACGCGCGGCTGCGCCACGACCTGCGCGGCGAGCTGAAGCGGCATCAGAAGGCGCAGGGCGCGACGTCGATCTATGCGACCCCCGACTTCAGCGAAGCTGCCGCGGTGGCGGACCGCATCGCGGTGCTCGTCGACGGACGCCTGCGGCAGGTCGACACGCCGGCCAGGCTCTACGACCAGCCGGCCGACGTCGACGTCGCGCTGACGGCCGGCGACCTGAAGATGAACCTGTTCGAGGCGGACCGCGTGGCGGCGTTCGCGCAGCCGGTGTCGGGTGTGCACCGCCTCGGCATCCGGCCGTCGGACATCCGCGTGCTCGACCGCCCCGACCCGTCCGCGCTGCCGGGCACCGTGTACGTCACCGAGCCGATGGGCTACGACCAAATCGTGCGCGTCGAAGCGGCGGGGCAGGTGGTGACCGCCCGCATGCCCTTGGACCGCGGCCGCTTCGAGATCGGCCAGCAGGTGTGGCTGGCGCCCGATTGGCGGCGGCAGCACCCGTTCGACCCGCAGGGCCGCCGCCTCGGCGCGCGGCTCCCCTGAAATCCTCTCTGAGATCGATTCACCAAAGCATGGCCAGCCTGACCCTGGACAACGTCGTCAAGCAGTACGGACGGGTGACCGCGGTGCACCGCATGTCGCTGTCGGTGGCCGACGGCGAGTTTCTCGCGTTGCTCGGTCCGTCCGGCTGCGGCAAGACGTCGACGATGCGCATGATCGCGGGCCTCGAGGACATCAGCGACGGAGAGGTCCGCATCGACGGCAAGGTCGTCAACCGGCTGCAGCCGGCGCAGCGGCAGATCGCGATGTCCTTCGAGCACTACGGGCTGTATCCGCACCTGACGCTGTTCGGCAACATCGCCTACCCGCTGACGGTGCGTGGCGTGGCCGAGCGCGACGTGCAGCGCCAGGTGTTCGACATCGCGAGCGTGCTGCACATCGACGACGTGCTCGGCAGCTTCCCGAAGGAGGTCAGCAGCGGGGTGCAGCAGCGTGTGTCGCTGGCGCGCGCGCTGGTCCGCTCGCCGTCGGTCTTCCTGCTCGACGAGCCGCTGTCGCACCTGGACGCCGAGATGCGCGCGCGCATGCGCGGTGAGCTGAAGCGGCTGCAGAAGGCCAAGCGCTCGACGATGGTGTACGTGACGCACGACCAGCTCGAGGCGATGACGATGGCCGACCGCATCGCCATCATGAACCAGGGCCGGCTGCAGCAGGTGGGCACGCCGAAGGAGATCTACGAGCGGCCGGCGAACCGCTTCGTGGCGACCTTCATCGGCGAGCCGCCGATGAACATGATCGACGCGGTCGTCGCCGGCGGGTCCGACGGCGTCGTGCTTCGCGGCCCCGACGCCGGCAGCGTCGTCGCGCGCCTGGATGCGTCGCAGAGCGCGGCCCTCGCCGCGGCGTTGCCGGCGCAGGGCAGCGCCCTGGCGGTCGGCGTGCGGCCGACGGACATCGACGTCTTCGGGCCGCAGGAGGGCGGACTGCCCGGTCGGGTACGCCTGCGGGAGTTTCGCGGCGACGACGTGCTGATGACGTTCGACGCTGCCGGCACCCGGCTTCGCGCCATCGTCCACCGCGACACGCCGCACCAGCCCGGCGACCCGGTCACTCTCGTACCGCGGGCGGACCGCCTGCACCTTTTCTCGGCCGACTCGGGCGATGCGATCGGCCACACCGAAGACGGTCCCGGCGGATCCCGGGGACGTTCCACCTTCCTTTCACCGGCCCACTGACTGCTCAAGGAGACACCATGGCCCACAAGCTGATCATCGACACCGACATCGGCACCTACTACGACGACGCGTTCGCGGTGCTGCTCGGCGCGCGCAGCCCCGAGATCGAACTGCTGGGCGTGACGACCAACTACGGCGACACGCACCTGCGCTCGCGCATCGCGCGCAAGATCCTCAACGTCGCCGGACGTCAGGACGTGCCGGTTTTCCGCGGCATCGGCAAGCCGCTGCGCGGCAATGCGCTGATGTTCGGCTTCGAGGGCGAGCGCATCCTCGACGAGGAGGACAAGAACATCAAGTACGACGACGAGCACGCCGTCAACTTCATCATCCGCAGCATCATGGAGAACCCGGGGCAGGTCACCGTGGTGACGCTCGGCGCCGTGAGCAACCTGGCCGCCGCCTACATCATGGAGCCGCGCATCGCGCAGAACGTGAAGGAGGTCATCATGATGGCCGGCGTCATCACGCCGATCATCGACCAGAAGGGCGTGCGCCGCTCCCCGGTGGAGGAGTACAACTTCAACAACGACCCCTTCGCCGCCCAGATCGTGGTGGAGTCGGAGCTGCCGAAGACGCTGGTGCCCATCGACGTGACGCTGCAGATCCCGCTGCGGCCCGACCAGGTGCAGCGCATCAACGGCGCGAAGGGCGCGGTTGCCAAGCAGGTCGCCGCCATCCTGGATGTGTGGCCGCCGCAGGAATACATGATCTACCTCGCCGTCGGCATCCCGACCGAACACACGGGCCTGTGGCTGCACGACCCGCTCACCGTGGCGCTGGCCTATGACCGCAGCTTCTGCGAGTTCACGCGCGTGCACATCGCCGCTGAGTTCGCGCCAACCACTGTGGGGCGCGACATGCTCATCAAGAACGACATCCTGCGTACCATTCCCAAAAAGCTGCCGGCGAACATGAACCTCGCCGTGAAGGTGCAGGCCGATCGATTCACCGATCACTTCACCGACCGCATCGTCGGTTGATTCTCCAAGCCGGGAGGGCGGATTCGTGCGCAAGGCAGAAGAAGCGGGCTTCGATGTGGTCGTGGTCGGCAGCATCAACATGGACTTCGTCGCCTTCGCCTCCCGGCTGCCCGGGCACGGCGAGACGGTAACGGGACGATCGTTCTCGGCTTCTCCGGGCGGCAAGGGTGCAAACCAGGCCGTTGCCGCGGCCCGCCTGGGCGCGCGTACCGCGCTGCTCGGCTGCGTGGGCAGCGACGAGATCGGCACCACGCTGCGTTCGTCGCTGGAGGCCAACCACGTCAGCTGCGCCGCCATCAAGGTCGCCGACGGCAGCGTCTCGGGCGTGGCCATGGTGGTGGTGGAGGACACCGGCGCCAACATGATCGTGGTGACGCCAGGTGGCAACTCGCTGCTGACGCCGCTGGACATCGCCGAGCATGAAGACCTGATCGCTGGCGCCAACATCGTGGCGCTGCAGCTCGAGATTCCGCTGGAGGTGACGCTGGCCGCGGCCCGTGCCGCGCATGCCAAGGGCAAGACCGTTGTGCTGAACCCGGCGCCGGCCCAGCCGTTGCCGGACGCACTGCTGCGCTGCGTCGACTACCTCGTTCCTAACGAGACCGAGGCGGAGCAGATCGCCGGCGTCCGGATCGATGATGTCGAGTCGGCGCTGCGGGCGGGTGCGCTGCTGCAGGCTCGGGGCGCCCGAAACGTGCTGGTCACACTAGGCGAGCGCGGGGTGGCCGCCGTCACTGCGTCGGGCAGCGTCCATCGCGCCGCGTACCCGGCAAGGGCCGTGGACACGACGGCGGCGGGAGACACCTTCATCGGCGGGCTTTGCTGCGGTCTCGCGCAGGGCATGTCGCTGGATGAGGCGATTGCGCTCGGTCAGGCCGCGGCAGCGATCTGCGTGACGCGGGCCGGGGCGCAGCAGTCAATTCCTTGTCGGGCGGAGGTGCATGTCTAGACGGTGTGCGAGAAGAGGCCAAACGCCGGTACCTCAACAGAATCTGCTCCCGGATGAACAACGGGTCAAGATCCAGGCGCTGGAACGGGCGTACGCGCATGTGCTGCGCGAGCTGATCCAGGCTGTGAATCCTGCCCTCAGTCTGCACAAGCATCGGGTGACGGCCATCACCATGATTGCGTTTGGTGCGATCAACTGGACCTACACCTGGTTCGATACCTCGGGACCGCTGTCGCTGGACGAGGTCGCCAGGCTCACATCGTCGCTTCTCCTGAACGGCCTCGAATCCGCCTGAATCAGCTGCCGAGCTCGATGCCCGGCGTCACCGACCCCTGTAGCTTCCATCAGGCAGCACGGGCATCTGATCGAGCCGACGAGGCGCTTCTTCCAGGTGCCGTGAATGGAAGGCCCCGGTGCCGTGCCGCGGCATTGCCCCTCGCATGGGCCCGGAGCGAATCGTCACGCGTCACGTGGGCGGCCTGGCGCCATGGCTTCTGGGCAGTCGGGCGAGTCTCTTGCGGCCCGCGAGCCGGGTTGTGAGGCAGCCATGGAAGTGCGGTTGGCGAAGGAATCCGCTCAACGAAGGCTTGCACCGGCAGGTGCCATTCGCCGGTCGTTGGGTGAGACGCCGCGCGCAGTCTTCTGCGGTAGGGTGTCGGCCCTGGAGGAGAACAGTGGCGTGAGTGGCTTCTACCGGTTCGGCGGCGCCGGTCCCTGCGAGCCCCGATGCAGATACTGCATTGCATGGTCGAGGGTCACATCTCCAGCGACCTTCGCGAACTGCTGCGACGAGCCACACACGCGGGAGGCGCAAGCTTCGGCCCCGGCAACGTCCATGATCAGGACGAATGTCGGCGTCCTCGTGATCCCATAGCGATCGAATGCTTCAGGATCGATCTGAACACTAACACGGCGGCCGCCGATCAGCCCCTGCATGCGGGTCACCGTGTCTCTGATGGATCCGTTGACCAAGCCCCGCAGCACGAGCGTCGCGCCCGCCAGCGCTGCCTGGTCGACCAAGCGCTGCAGCGTCGACTCCGGCATCGCGAAGCTCACGAAGATCAGCACCTTCGGCCCTGCCTTGCCCGGAGCCATCGCCGCTGCATGAGCTCCGTTCTGCACGTCGAAGCCCTTGGAGATGGCCTCGAGGTCGATGGGCATGCGGGTCACCGGTTGCGGCAGGTTCTCGATCCGAGGTGCGGCGGGAATCGGCACCCGTGCCAGCTCAGCCTCGGTCGGCATCCGATGCTGCTTTCGTGCGCGCTCGATGTCGGCCTCGGTCACGGTGGGTGGCCTCCACCTCGTCGCGGGTGAAGGGATCGGGAAACGGTGTCTGCTGCCGCTGATAGCGGACGTGCCTGACCAGGTTGTCTTCGAGAGCATGGTCCGCGACGGCCATGTCCATGGCGCGGCGAAGAACGGTCACGTAGTTGTTGACGGTCTTCGCGTTGAGGCCGGGGCGAAAGGTCAACGCACGCATGACGTGACTGGCCTTCAGTCGATGTAAGGCCCGTTCACCAAGCAGTGCGCCCTTGTCGTCGCAAGGCGCGGACTTCCAGAAGCGAACGGCCGACGCGTAGGCCGCGGCGGTGGACGGTTCAATGCGCTGGACCGCCAGCCATACGTCGAGGTGTTCGCCGACGGTGAGCGGCCTTCCGTCGTTGCGAGTCGCGGGGAAGTATTCGGAGTGGCAGAAGGTGCCGTCGGCGATTCGGCTGCGGATCTCAGCGGCGAGTCGTGTGGCCTCACCGAGGTTCTCTGCTGACGGCGGGATCGCCATGCCGTCACGCCTGAGCGTTCGGCGCACGACTTCGCCGTTCAGGCTGAACTGGATGCGGATGGCCTTGCCGCGAACCTCGACGCCAGTGCCTTTCCTGCCCATACGTTCCTCCTCTGCTGTGCTGATGTCGGTTCGATTGAAGCTGGTGGCATAGGGCGCGGCAAGCGCGTGCGGCTCAACGAAGTGCCGTAGCTGCCAACGGTTCAGGTGTGTCCGATCACCTGATGCGGCAGCGCCGACCGGGTGCGACTCATGCGACACCGGGCACACTGTCGGCCTTGAGGGAACGATCATGGATTCGATCAACGCCGACTTGGCCTCCATCCTGCAAACCGTGCAGACGCCGGGTGACTTCTTTGCCGCCGGCGAGTGCGCCTTGCATGTTCCGCTGATCGAGGTCGACAGCGTTGGCCCGATCGCCCTGCCGGTGCTGCCTGCGCAGGCCGCCCAGCTCATTGCGGTGGCCGAGCGTGCCCCCTACGGCCGCGGGGCGGACACGCTGGTCGACACCGCCGTGCGCCGCACCTGGCAGATCGGCGCCGATCGCGTCCACATCAAGGGCAGACACTGGAACGCGATGCTGGAGGGCGTCGTCGAGATCGCGTCCACAGGTCTCGGTGCCGGCGCCGGGGTGGAGGCCGAGTTGTACAAGCTGCTGGTCTATGACGAAGGCAGCTTCTTCGTCGAACATCGCGACACCGAGAAGTCGCCCGGCATGTTCGCCACGCTGATTGTTGCGCTGCCATCGCTGCACACTGGCGGTGAACTGGTGATCCGTCATCGCGAGCGCGAAGCGCGACTCGATCTGCGCTGCGGCGATGTGTCCGAACTCGCCTGGGCCGCGTTCTATGCGGATTGCGTGCACGAGGTGCTGCCCATCACCTCGGGGTGTCGGCTGGTGCTCGTCTACAACCTGCGGCGCAAAAGCCGCGGGCGTTTGCCCCGGCCGCCGTCTTACGACAAAGAGGCGGTTGCGCTGGAACGCTTGCTGCGCACGTGGTGCAGCGAAACAGTGAAGCCCGACGAAGACCAGCCGCTCAAGCTGGTCTACCCGCTGGCGCATGCCTACACGCCAGCCGAGCTGTCGTTTGCTGCGCTCAAGGGCGCAGATGCCGCGGCTGCCACCGTGCTGACCACGGCTGCGGGCGATGCCGCCTGCGAACTGCACCTGGCGCTTCTGCGCATCGAAGAGAGTGGTGCGGCGGAGTACAACGGCTACGCTGGTCGACGCTGGCGCGGCCGTTACCACGACGATGACGAGGATGACGGCGATGACGAGAACGATGACGAGTTCAGGGTCGCCGAGGTCTTCGATCGCTCATTGACTCTGTCGGACTGGAGACGGCCTGCCGGCGGCGTGATGCCCTTGGGCACTTTGCCGTTCAGCGATGGCGAGGTCTGCCCGCCGGACGCACTGGCCGACATGGAGCCGGACGAACAGCACTTCCACGAGGCCACCGGCAATGAAGGCGCCTCGTTCGAGCGCAGCTACCAGCGGGCGGCCCTGGTGTTGTGGCCGCATGCGCAAAGGCTGCGATTGATCGCGCGGGCTGGTCTTGCGGCCTCGTTGCCCGCGCTGGGCGGGATGGTCAGGGCTTGGATCGACGACGGAGCCGAACCGGGTCATGCGCACTGGCAAGAGGCCCACGCCTTGGCCGCAGAGATGTTGGCCTGCTGGCCCGTGCAAGCTGCTCGTCGGGCGAACGATGGCCCGAGCGCGGAGAGCGTGATGCTGTCGCAACTGGTACGCCTGCAGGATCGAGAGCACATCGAATCGATGCTGACCAAGGTCATCGCGGCTGGTGCCTATGCAGCCGGCGACAACGCGGCCCTGATGCAGGCGCTGAAGCTGCTGCCGGCCTCGCGCGTCGGCGCGCTGTTGCTGGCCGTCGTGCAGGGCAATGCTGACCTCCACATCGCCGGCTGCGCTGACCTGCTGGCACGTGCTGTTGCCGTTTCAGCCTGGTGGGGACAACTGCTGGGCGCAGCCCAGGCGCTGCTCGATGCCATGCCGGGCGATCCGGCGCGACCCCAGTCCCCGGCCGACGGGTGGCGTCGCGACCGCGCCGACGCGGGTGTGCTCCACGACACGCTGCGCGCCCTGGCGTCCACCGGGCACGCGGGCCTGTCTGCGCTGGCCGTTCAGGCCGTGACGCACTGGCTGGCCTGGCCCAGGACGTATGGCATGGATGCCGTCATCGTTCCGGCCTTGCGCCGTGTCGCCGAGCGGCCCGCGCTGCTGAACCGGCCGGCCTGCCTGCGGTTGCGGGCCGCTGCGCTGGACCACCTGCGCGCACGCTGCTCACTGGACCTGGCACCGCCCGCCGACTGGCGGCGCGAGGCCCGCATGAGCTGCCGTTGCGAGCACTGCCTGGCACTCGGTCGATTCCTGCAGTGTGCCGACCTGGAGGTCTGGCGCTTCAAGGCGCGCGAGGCCGATCGCCGTCACGTCGAGGACTCGATCCGTCAGGGCCGGCACGACGTCGACATCAGCACCGAGCGCAAGGGCAGTCCGCATGTGCTGGTGTGCACCAAGAACCAGGCGAGCTACGAGCGCAGGGTCGCGCAGCGACGGGCGGATCTCGACGATCTGACGCGGCTCAAGGCGTAGGCCTGTTCGGCCGGACGGCCCACCGGGGCGAGATGTCATGCTCTTCGCACCACCGCTGTGCGATCGCCTCCATGGCCTGCCGCTCGAAGGCGAACCAGGCCTCGCGTTGCGCCGGGTGCGCAGCCAGCGCGTCCTTGAAGCGACGAAAGGGCTTGCGCTGTTGCAGCGACTGCCCGAGCGCCCGGGCGAGTCGCTCATCGCCACACTGATCGACCAAGTCCTCCATGACCCGGAAGGCCTCGGACGACTCGATGGGTTCGATGAATAGCCAACAGTCGTCGTCCCGTGGATCCGCGTCGGTCTCGTTGTCGACATCGGGTCCGATCAGGGACAGGATCGACCCGGACTCGAGGTTCAGCCAGTGGCTGCTCTCCCCGAGAGGGTCGCGCGAGTTCAATGCCCAGGTCAGCTCCTCGAGGTCGATGGTCAAGACCCGTGCTTCATGGCTACCGTGGCCGGGCGGGGTGTCTTCCATGCTCATCTCGAGATCCCCAATGCATCCCACAAGAACTGGTAGGACACGGCGGGCCGCCCTTGGGCGGCGGACTGCTGCCGTTCGCCTTCTTCGTACTCGCGCAGCAGGCCCTTCACGCGCTCCAGGCCCGCCGGGGTGCTGATGGCCTGGAGCGGAGTTCGTCCGCCCAATGCCGGAATTGCCTCGTCAGCCCAGTTGGCGTAGTGGCGATGCAGCACCTGCTCGATGGCCTGTGCGATGACCTCGGGCGGCAGGTCCGGTGTGCTTGCGGAGGCGGATCGCGGCGTGCGGCCCGTGTTGGTGCCACCCTGGCCGCCGCCCGCCCGGGCGAGATGGCCAGCCGGATCGGTGATCTCGCGCGTCAGGTGCTGCACCGCCGCGCCGGCCACCCTTTCGAACCAGGCGCGACCTTCGTCGGCCAGACGTTGGGTGCGGTGGAAAAGTTCGATGCGGTCAGTACTGCGTCCTGGGTTGATGGCCGACAGGCTGCGGTGCGCGCCGTCGGCGCCTTCGATCATTCGACACCATCCCTGCCGTGAATCGCCGCTGACATCGGGCTGCACGGCCAAGGCGCCGGCGAGCGCCGCCGCATCGACCACGCGGTAGTGGTCGGTCACCAGGAGCAGGAGATCGCCGGTCGATGCATCCTGGATCTGCGGCAGCGGCGCGGGCGCGAGCCACTGGTCCAGCCAGGCGCGGGCGATCTCCAGCTCGAACAGATCGCGTTGGTTGTCGACGTGAAGCTTCAACTCGGCAGAGCCGGCCAGCACCTGACGGGCCTGCGCCAGCACGGGCGCCTCGGCCAGCTTGGAGAAGGGATAGATGGCCCCCGAGAGCTCAAGGTGCCCGGCTATGCCCTCGCCGGCAGCGACCTCCATGATGCGAGCGCCCATAAGCATGCCCGGCTTCGCGGTGCGGCTGCCGCTGATCTCGCGCACCGATTGCGGATCGGCCTGCGGGTTGAGCTCGTCGATCAGGGTCATGCCGGCGCCGGGCTGCACATCGGTGACCCGGTATAGGCGCAGGGGCCGTGCGCGCAGTTGAGCGATCCAGTCGCGCTGGCCGGGCGTCAGAAATGGGCCATCACGTCCCAGCAGGTAGGCGTTGATCTCGCGCGGGCCACCACGGGCGTGGATCTCCCCGCGGGCGATCAACCACTCGCCGGCGTTGATCGACACCATGGTCATGCCATCTTCGTCCAGCTGCCAGCCGTCACGTGGGCCTTCGGGCCGCCAGAGGTCCAGCAGCTCCTCGAAGGCATTGCGCCAACCCTTGCGATGGCGCTCGGCCAGCCACGAGATGGCGACGTGGGCCGCGTCTTCGTGATCGCGCGGGCGCAGGGGGTGAATGTTCATGGTTGAAACTGGGTGCGGTGGGTGCGGTGGGTGAAACGGGTCGAGCTGCTGCCGAACGACGTCACGGCAATGGGCTCGTCGTAGGCAAGGGACATGGCAGCAGCATGGTGCTTCGTGGTCTTGTATGCTATTGTCATACATTCCGTGGGAGAGTCCTCATGCCAACCGCTTCCGCCGCTGTTCTGAGTGTTCGCGTCAGTGCCAGCGAACGTGCCTTGCTGGAGGCGGCTGCCGAACAGGCCAGCACCAATCTCAGTGATTTCGTGAGGCGGCGTGCGCTCGAAGCCGCCGAGTCCGACTTGCTCAATCGCCGCATCGTGACGATTCCAGCGAAGGACTGGGCCCGGTTCGAGGCGTGGGCCAGTTCGCCAGCACGGGAAGTACCGGCGCTTCGAAAGCTGTCCAAGACTCGCCCCGTCTGGCAGAAGTGACCTCAGACACAACGGCCGCCTTCACACCGCCGCGACCCCTGACGGCCGATGACGACACGGCGGCGTTCGATTGCGGGCGCGACGCGCTGAACCACTGGTTCCGCCGCCACGCCTGGCGCAACCAGGAATTGGGTGTCTCGCGGACGACCGTGATCTGCTATGCGGAAACTGGCGGCATCGTCGGCTACGTAAGCCTGTCGACGGCGCAGATCGAGCGAGCCTGGTTGCCCAAGGCGCAGCAGCGCAACCGCCCTGACCCCTTGCCCGCCATCCTGCTAGGCCAGTTGGCGGTCGACTTGCGGTGGCAGGGGCAGGGCATTGCGCGATCACTGATGTTCTATGCGCTCACAACGGCGGTGCGCCTGTCCGACCAGGTCGGCTGCTTTTGCGTGCTGACCCATCCGCTGGACGAGGGTGTGCGGGCGCTCTATGCAGCCTTCGGATTCGAGGACCTTCCGTTCGATCCTGGACGCAGCATGGCAGTTCGGATCGCGGATCTGGTTCGCAGCGGTTTCGGGGCAGCTGACTGAGCTTGCATCTACCAGGTCTCACTGACGTCGTCATGTTGGGCAGGAGCCATTGCGACGGCCGCGGGATCGCACCAGAATGAGCGTTGTTGGTGGTCTCAAGACGTCCCGCGCGGACTGGGGGAACAGACAGGGGAACAGCACAGATTCTCTCGGAAGTTTTCCCAATGAGATCAACAGCTTAGGTCGCCGTTTCGGTTCCCATCAGCCACCCCAAGAGACTCCAATGAAATCGAGGCCCTTCGGGGCCTCGACTGCTTTCAGGGAGCGGGCCCTGGATCACTCCGAGCGCGATGCGCCGGTTCTCGCCCCGGATCGCGAAGCCGGTGCTGCGATTCCAGTTTCCATCGGCACGATGTCCATCCTCGCCGGATGCGTCGAAAGAATTCCCCAGCTGTTGGCGGTGCAGTCGATCAGATCCCTGACGCGCACGCTGAATGCCCTGTGGGCGTGATAGCAGCTGCTCATCGACGCTGGGTCCGCGCGGGAGGGGGCGAGCTGCGCCGCTCGAGGTGGCGGAACGTGATGCGGCCCTTCGAGAGATCGTAAGGCGAGAGTTCGAGCGACACGTTGTCGCCGGCCAGCACGCGGATGTGGTGCTTGCGCATCTTGCCGCCCGCATAGGCGATGAGCGTGTGCCCGTTGTCGAGCGTCACGCGAAAGCGCGAGTCGGGCAGCACTTCGTTGACGACGCCCTGCATTTCGATCAAGTCTTCCTTGGCCATGGAGCTTCCTTCCGGGCCTGGGCTTCCCACCGGGAGCAGGCCGAACCGGCTGTATAAGGCGCGCAGCGAGCGCGTGCGTTGTCGATGAACTCCATCCGACGGTTCGCCGGCAGGGTCATTCGCCGCGGGCTGGACGCAACCAGAACAGAGGGATCGCCGAAGCAATCGGGAAGTCTGGCAAAGGATGGAGATCATCTCTCGTGATCTCGGCGATGCGTCTGGGTGCTTCACAGCACGAGGCCATCGCAAGTAACGCCGCAGTCTACCACCTTCGCCTTCGCGAGCCGGCGGCGCCCCGTCGATTCCGGCCGTGCGTCGAGGCTCACCGCTCCGGCGGCAGCCTCTCGAACTGCACGTTGAGCAGCCGCACCAGGCGCGACGTCGAGCGCACACCGAGCTTGTCGCGGATGCTGCGCAGCTGGTGGTCGACCGTCGACAGCGACCGCTGCAGCTGGCGCGCGACTTCCTTGTAGCTCAGGCCCATCGCCACCAGTCGCGCCACCTTCATCTCGGCCGACGTGAGCTGCCGCAGTGCCTCGGGCAGCGACGCGTCGCGCGGTTCGTCGGCCCGCCGGGACTCGCGGTCGCGCCGCTGCTCGGCCAGCAGCGCCGCGGTCGCGAGCACGGGGCCCAGCGTGGAGTGCGACAGGCCGGCCAGTTCGTTGCAGGTCGACGCGTCCCAGGCCGGCGTCTCGCGGTGCCAGTCGGCGCAGATGATGCCGAGCGGCTCGCGCCCGTCGCGCACCGGCAGTGCCAGCTTGGCGCGGGTGCCGACCGAGCACAGCGCGACGCGCATGCCCTCGGTGAAGCTGCGCTCCTGCGACACGTCGGCGATGGCTGCCACGCCATCGCCGTCGCCCCACACGGCGCGCAGGCCAGGGTCGGCGGCGCTGAAGCGCCGCCCCAGCACGGACGGCAGGGCGAGCGAGTCGCGCTGCACCTCGGCCATCACGACGTAGTCGCGAACCCTGCCGCCGGCGCCGATGTAGCCGCCGAAGCCGCCGTCGACGCGGTCGGCGTCGAGCGTCTCGCGCAGCCAGTCGGCCGTGATGCGCCAGCACGCCTGCGCGTCGTCGAGGTAGAGCAGCAGCTGCGCCGCCAGCTCGCGGCCCGGCCGCCAGCGGATCGCCGTCTCGCCTTCGAACAGGCGTCGACGCAGGCGGCGCTGCACGCTGAGGATGTCGTCGTCGTCGATCACGATGGGCTGGCTGCGCAAGGCGCCGTGGCGGCGCACGATGACGCGATGCCGGGATTATGGAGGGCCACTTGATGAGCGCAGCCTGCGCGACGGGTGTTCCATCCTAGGGTTGACCCGATGCGAATGTCCGCGATGCCGGCGCAGCCCGCTTTGCCCACACTGCGACGACCCGATGTCCGGGACGACGGAGACATGCGATGCAGACCTACGCCAACATTTCGAACGGCCGCCCTGTCACGTCGGCCACGACTTTCGAATCCAGGAACCCGGCCACCGGCGAGACGCTCGGACTGGTGCCGCACAGCACGCGCGAACAGGTCGATGCCGCGGTCGCCGCCGCCAAGGCGGCTCAGCCCGCCTGGGCCGCGCGGCCCGACGCCGAACGCAAGGCGCTGATGATGCAGGTGGCCGAGATCATCAAGGCCAATTCGGAATACCTCGCGTCGTGGGTGACGCGCGAGCAGGGCAAGCCGCTCGGCGGCGTGGGACCCGACCAGGTGCCCGGCGCGCGCTTCGAGGTCTGGGGCTGCGAAGTCTGGACCCAGGTGCCCGCCAGCCTGGACCTGCCGGTCGACGTGGCGTTCGAGGACGCGACGCGCCGCGACGAAGTGCACCGCAAGCCGTTCGGCGTCGTCGCGGCGATCGCGCCGTGGAACTGGCCGCTGCTGATCGCCATCTGGCAGATCGTGCCGTCGCTGCGCGCGGGCAACACCGTCGTGATCAAGCCGTCGGAGTACACCAGCATCGGCACGCTCGAGATGGTGCGCCTGATCGCCGAGGCGCTGCCGCCCGGCGTGCTCAACACCGTCAGCGGCGCCGGCGAGGTCGGCTCGTGGCTGGTCGAGAACCCCGACGTGAACAAGATCATGTTCACCGGCTCGGGCGCCACCGGCGCGAAGATCGCGGCGGCCGCCGCGCGCAACCTCACGCCGACGACGATGGAACTCGGCGGCAACGACGCCGCCATCATGCTGCCCGACGCCGACCCCAAGGCCATGGCCATGGGTCTGTTCTGGGGCGCGTTCATCAACATGGGCCAGACCTGTGCCTGCGCCAAGCGCCTCTACGTGCCCGAGAGCCTGCACGACGCCGTCGTCGCCGAGCTGAAGGCGCTGGCCGAGGCCATGCCGATGGGCGACGGCATGCAGCCCGGCATGGTGATGGGACCGATCCAGAACCGCATGCAGTTCGACAAGGTCTCGCGCCTCGTCGAGCGCGCCCGCGCCGACGGCGCCACCATCGTCTGCGGCGGCACGCCCAAGCCGGGGCCCGGCAACTTCTACCCGCTCACGATCGTCACCGATATCGCCGACGGCGCCGCGCTGGTCGACGAAGAGCAGTTCGGCCCGGTGCTGCCGATCATCAAGTACCGCAGCGTCGACGACGCCGTTGCCAGCGCGAACCGGCTCGACGTGGGGCTCGGCGCCTCGGTGTGGTCGACCGACGTCGAACAGGCCAAACAAGTGGCCTCGCGCATCCAGGCCGGCACGGTGTGGATCAACCAGCACGGCATGATCCATCCGATGGTGCCGTTCGGCGGCGTCAAGGGCTCGGGCTGGGGTGTCGAGTTCGGCGTCGACGGGCTGAAGTCGGTGACGCAGCCGCAGGTGATCAGTATCAAGAAGTAGGTGGCGTGCCGGCGACCCGGGATGCCATCGGTGCTTGTGCCGATGTCTCGTGGTCGACGCTCTGCCATCGTCGATGGCCATGACGGCGGGGCATGCCGCCCGGGCGCGAGCAGGCAGGAGCAAGTTCAGATGATTCGACGCATCCAACCGCGGGCATCGAGGCTGCGTTCTGCCTGCGCGGCGCTGGGCCTGGCGGCGCTGGCTGCGGCGCTGCCGGCGCGAGCGGCAACGCCGAAGGCCCAGCCGCCGGAGTTGCCCACCGAAACCTTGACCACCTCGACGCTGGCGAACGCGCCGCGCGAGCGCGTCTACGTCGCCGACATCTCGATCAACTCCATCATCGACGGCCGGCTGCGCATCTTCAACGCCACCAACGGCGCCTTCCTGGGGCAGCTGCACACCGGCTATGCGGGTGCTTTTGCGCTGAGCGCGAAGGCCGACGAGATCTACGTCGCCACCACCTACCTCAGCCGCGGCGGCCGCGGCGAGCGTACCGACGTGCTCGAGGTCTGGGACGCGCAGCGGCTGGAGCTCAAGTTCGAGGTCGTGCTGCCGCCGCGCCGCGCGCAGACGCTGAACTACCGCGGACTGCTCAGCCTGAGCGCCAACGGCCGTTTCGCGCTGGTGCAGAACGCCACGCCGGCCACCTCGATCACGGTCGTCGACCTGGCCGACCGCAAGGTCGTCGCCGAAGTGACCACGCCCGGCTGCTGGGGCACGCTGCCGGCGGCCAGCCATCCGGCGCGCTTTGCCATGCTGTGCGGCGACGGCAAGATCGCCACCGTGACGCTCGACGACAAGGGCCAGGTGGCCGATCGTCAGGCGAGCGAGAAGGTCTTCGACGCCGACGCCGATCCCTGGTTCCACCACGCCGAGCGCATCGGCGACCGCTACTGGTTCGTCTCGTTCCACGGCATGCTGCACGAGGTCGACGCGAGCGGCGCCACGGCGCGCGTCGTCGCATCGCGTTCGCTCGTCGACGCGGCGCAGCGCAAGCAGGGCTGGCGCCCGGGCGGCTATCAGCTCTTCGCCGTGCATCCGTCGGGCCGCTGGGCCGTCGTGGCGATGCACGACAAGGGCGGCGAGGGCTCGCACAAGAACCCGGCCAGGCAGCTCTGGTTCGTCGACCTGGCCTCGGGCAAGCGCGTCGCGACGGCGCCCGGCCACGGCACGGCATCGATCACGTTCTCGCGCAACGGCGAGCGCCTGCACGCGCTCGACGGCATGACGGGCGCGATGCGCGTCTGGCGCTGGGCCGACGGCAAGCCGCTGCGGCAGTTGGCGATCGTCGCGCCGGCCGGTGCGGCGGCGCTGCAGCTCGAGAGCCATGACTGAGCTGCCGATCGCGACCGTGCTCTTCGGCGCGCTGCCCGGCGCCGCGGACCCGCTGTTCGGCTGGATCGCCGCGGCCGGTCTCGCGGTGCTGTTCGCTCATGCGGCGCTCGCCAAGGCGCTCGACCGGTCGCTGTTCATGCAGCACCTGGCGGCCTACGGGCTCGCCGGGCGCCGGCTCGCGATGGCCGTGCCGACGCTGCCCGCGCTCGAGGCCGTGACGGCCGTGCTCCTGCTCACGCCGTGGCGCGCGGCCGGCGCACTGCTGGCCGGCGGCCTGCTGCTTGCCTACGCCGCGGCGATGGCGCTGCATCGCGCGCGCGGCCGCACGCTCGACTGCGGTTGCGGCGGCGCGCCGCTGCCGGTGTCGTGGGCACTGGTGCTGCGCAACCTGCTGCTGGCGATGGTGGCCGGCGTCGCGACGCTGCCCGTGTCGGCGCGTGCCATGGGCATTGCCGACTTTCTCGTCGTGGCTGCCGCCGTGGTGCTGGGCAGCCTGCTGTACGCGGCGCTGAACCAGTTGCTGCGGCATCGGGCTGCGCCTCGAAACTCGAAGACCTTGCGGAGTGCCTGATGGATGCCCTGACCGTTTCCGTCGTTCTGCTGTGGGCCGCCGTGATCGCCCTCGGGCTGATGCTGTGGGCGCTGTCGCGCCAGGTCGGCGTGCTGTTCGAGCGCGTCGCGCCGATGGGCGCGCTGATCACCGACTCGGGGCCGGCCGTGGGGCAGGCGTCGCCGCGCTTCGATCTCGCGGGCATCCAGTCCGAGGCGGTGCAGATCGGCGGCGCGACGGCGCGCGCGACGCTGGTGTTCTTCCTGTCGCCGACCTGCCCGGTGTGCAAGAAGCTGCTGCCCGTGCTGCAGACGTTGCAGCGCGACGAGCGCGGCGGCTTCGACGTCGTGCTCGCCAGCGACGGCGAGCAGGCCGAGCACCTGCGCTTCGTGCGCGAGCACGGGTTGGAGCGCATGCCCTACGTGCTTTCCACCGAACTGGGCATGACCTACCGCGTCTCGCGCCTGCCGTACGCCGTGCTGCTCGACCGCGAAGGCACGGTCGTCGCCAAGGGCCTGGTCAATTCGCGCGAGCAGCTCGACAGCCTGCTCAACGCCCACGACATGGCGACGCCGTCGATCCAGCAGTATCTCGGCGGCTCGGCGGCCTGAATCGTTCGAAGGAGTCTCCATGGGCTGGTTCACCGACCTCATCGACAAGCACACCGAGCGCGCCGTGCGCCGCGTGGCGCACCGGCACGGACGGCGCAGCGCGCTCGCCAGGCTCGGCGTCGGGCTGGTGGGCGGCGCGCTGCTGCCGATGCTGCCGTTCGACCGCAGCGGCGGCACCGGCGTGGCACATGCCGCCGGCGGCAGCGCAGCCAAGCCGGGCGGGCCGACCGACGATGCGACGCGCTGCGAATACTGGCGCTACTGCGCCGTCGACGGCTTCCTGTGCAGCTGCTGCGGCGGCAGCCTGACGACCTGCCCCCCGGGCACCGAGGCGTCGAAGGTGTCGTGGGTCGGCACCTGCCTCAACCCGAAGGACGGGCGCCAGTACCTGATCTCCTACAACGACTGCTGCGGCCACAACTCCTGCGGCAACTGCCTGTGCAACAACAACGAGCGCGAACGCCCGGGCTACCGCATGGGCGTGCACAACGACATCAACTGGTGCATGGCGAACAAGAACCCGATGTTCCACTGCACCACGTCGATCATCGTCGGCGTGGCGTGATGGCGCGGCGCTGTCCGTTCCTCTTCGTCGCCGCCTGGCTGCTCGCTGCGGCGTGCACACCGGCCGCTGCGGGGCAGCCGGCGGGCGCGGCGCTGTTCGCCCAGCACTGCGCCTCGTGCCACCAGGCCGACGGCAGTGGCACCGTCGGGCTGGCGCCGGCGCTCAAGGGCGAGCACTGGGCCAAGCTTGGCGCCGATCGCGGCTACCTGCCGGCGATCCTGCTGCATGGCCTGTCGGGCCCGATCAAGGTCAACGGGCAGACGTTCGTCGGTAGCATGCCGGCCGTGGCCGAGCTGGACGACGCCAGTCTGGCGGCGGTGGCCTCGCACGTGCGCTCGCTGCAAGGCGCGTCAGGCGACGCGGCCTACAGCGCCGAAGAACTCAAGGCCGCGCGTGGTCAGGCCGGCAGCCCGCCGCAGACGCGCGCGCGCCGCGTCGGCATCGTCGGTCGTTGAAGCGGAGGAGAGGTGCCATGGTTCTGCGGTGGGTGCTCGGACTCGGCTTTTGCATCGCCGGCTCGGCCGCCTGGGCAATGGGCGGCCAGAACGGCGTGATGGGCCGCATGGTGCCGGCGCGCGCCGACGCGCCCTCGGTTGCAGCGGCGAGCAGCGCGCGTTCGCAATACGTGCTCTCCTGCGCCGGCTGCCACGGCTTCGACGGCGCCGGCTCCAAGCGCAGCAACGTTCCCGACATGCGGCGCCTGGGGCTGTTCCTGCGCGTGCCCGGCGGGCGCGAGTTCATCGTCAAGGTGCCCGGCGTGATGGGCTCGGGGCTCGACGATGCGCAGGTCGCAGCAGTCACGAACTGGGTGCTGGCCGGCATGGCGCGCGACAGCGTCCCGCCCGGCACGCCGCCCTACAGCGCCGACGAAGTGCGCCGGGCTCGCGCCAGTGCGCCGGTCGACGTGATGAAGGCGCGCCGCGAGATCGTCGATGCGGCGCGCAGGATGGGGCTCGTGATCGAGTGAGTCGCGAGGGGCCGGGAGCCCGGCTGCGGAGCTCACCTCGCGCCGCCGAAGCGGCAGCAGGAACGATCACCCGGTCAGTGACGCCAGGCTCGGGAACACGATGATGAGGATCAGCACCAGCAGCATCATTGCGGCGAAGGGTGCCGCACCGATGAAGATGTCTCGCAGCGATACGCCGTGGCCTTCCAGCGCACCCTTGACGACGAACACGGAGATGCCCAGTGGCGGGGTGAGCAGGCCGATCTCGGCGCCAAGCACGGTCACGATTCCGAACCAGACCGGATCGATGCCCAGTGGTTGCAGGATCGGCAGGAAGACCGGCACCGCGATGAGGATGATCGACGTCGAGTCGATGATCGTTCCCGCGAGGATGATCAGGACAACGTAGACGGTGAGCAGGACAGCGAAGCTCAGGCCTGTCTGGGTGATCCAGGCCGAGAGCTGCGAGGGAACCCCGGTGATTCCCAGCATCCTGCTGTACATGCTGGCGCAGATGATCAGGAACAGGATCGCTGCGGTCACCTGACCGGTCTGCATCAGGACTCTCCAGAGGCTCTTCGGCGTCAGGCGCCTGCGCAACGCGGCGATGATCAAGGCAAGTGCAGCACCAGCCGCACCCGCTTCGGTCGGCGTGAACACGCCGCCGTAGATTCCGCCCAGCACCAGGACGATCAGAATCACGATCGGGGCGATCAGGCGCAAGCTTTCCAGCCAGCCCAGCCCGGCCTTCTCGACTTGCTGCCGGCCGGGCCCCCCCACGTAGTGCGGCAGGAACACCGCCATGAGCGTGATGCCCGCACAGTAGACGAACGTCAGGATCAGCCCCGGCACGATGGCCGCGGTGAAGAGTGCGGCGACCGACTGTTGCGCGATGATCGCGTAGACGATCAGCAGCACGCTCGGCGGAATCAGCATCCCGAGGACGGAAGATCCGGCGACGACGCCGACGGCGAAGCGCTTTCCGTAGCCGAAGCGGATCATCTCCGGCACGGCGATCCGGGTGAAGATCGCCGCCGACGCGATGGAGATGCCGGTGATGGCCGCGAACACGGCATTGGCGGCGACCGTCGCGATGCCGAGCCCGCCACGAAGCCTGCGGAAGAAGGAGTTCGCGACTGCGTAGGCATCGCGTCCCAGGTCGGCCATGTCGACGAAATAGCCCATCAGGACGAACAGCGGAACGACGGCGAACGCGTAGCTAGAGATGCTGTCGCCGGCGGCGAGCACGAACAGCCGCATCGGCAGTTCGATGTCGCCCTTCAGGACCCACAGGGCCAGGAAGGAGGACAGGGCGAGCGCCACCGCGACGTGCATGCCCAGATAGATGAACAGGAGGATCGCGCCGACCGAGAGCGCGCCGATCGTGAGCCCGCTGAGTTCCATGTCTTCTTGGCTTCAGGCCGGACGCTTGCCGAGGTTCTTCAGGTGCAGGAAGGCCGCGTACAGGAAGACCAGTGCCGTCAGGCCGCTGCCGGCGATGATGGTGATCTGGACCGGCCAGACGGGCGCGGTGAACACGCCGGGATTGCCCATGTAGCGGTCGTTCTGCCACGAGTCGAGAAAGACCGGAACCGTTCCTGCACAGAGGACTGCGACCAGCCCGGCGCCGGCAAGCTCGCAGAGCGCCGCAATCAGGTTGCCGAGTCGCGGGGCGCGTCGAGTGATCAGCTTGTGGAACTCGTCGGACCGGATGAATCGCCCCGATCCGACGGCGTAGGCGACTTGCAGGAAGACGATGACCACGATCGCGAGTTCGGCGACTTCCGGCACACCGGCGACCGGCCGATCGAGGAGAAATCGGCTGAGCACGTCGTAGTTGATCAGCAGCAGCAACGCGAAGATCACCAGGCTGCCGATGGCGCTGAGCCGGGCGGTCAGGCTCGTCAGGAATCCCGAGGGGATCGCCCCGAGGTTCGATACTTCGATCTCGTCGGCGGCGATCGCGTCTCGCGATTCCTGGGGTGGCGGGCTCGCAGCAGGCATCGCTGACCGCGTCACTTCGACCAGTCGCGCAGAATCGTCTGGTTGGCTGCCTTCATCGCGTCGATGTAGCTGCGCAAGATCTGCTTGCCCGGAATCCCTGCCTTCTCGAGCGAGTCGGCCCACTCCGCGGCGAGGTTCGGCAGCGAGTTCGCCCAGGCCGCGCGGTCGGCCGGCGAAATGGCGACGATCTTGCCGCCACTGGACGCATAGGCCTTGGTGCTCGCTGCCGAGTCACTCATCGCCTTGCGGGCAAGCGCCTTGCGATACGTCTCCGACACCTCGTCGACAGCGTCCTTGACCTCCTGCGGCAACTTCTTCCACGAATTGGCGTTCATCGAAAGCGCCATCGAATTCGCTCCGCCGAAGGTCACGTCGACATAGGTCGGCGCAACCTCGTAGAGCTTGAAGTTCTGCGCGGCTTCGGGCCAGACGATCGTGCCATCGCAGATGCCGCCGCGGATGTTGTTGTACCAGTCGGGCAGCGGCGAAGAAACGCCCACCGCACCCAGGCCTTCCACGTATCGCAGGTTCAAGCCCGCGCCGCAGATCTTCCTGCCCTTCAGATCGGCAGGCTTCGCGATCGGCGCCTTCAAGACGAGTTGATAGTTGTCGACGCCGGCCAGCGTGGTCAGGAAGACCTGGTTGTGCTTGGCCCAGACGGACTTGTAGACGGGATAGGTCCGGGCGAGCTCGTTGACCGTCCTGGTCATGAGATCGATGTCGGTCGTGATGAACGGCGTCACGTACCCGATGTTGAACATCGGCAACTTGTCCGGATGGAAGACGGTCTGGACGATACCGATGTCGGCGAGGCCGTTCTCGAGCGCGTCCAGCTCACCGCGGGGCTTCGCGATCGTGCCCCAGGCCTGGTTCCACTCGATCTTGTAGTTGCCCTTCGCTGCCAGCTTCTTGTCGAGCTCGGGGATGAAGTGCGTCTGGAAGACGTTGACCCACGCCGCCGTGGGTGCGTAGCCGGAGACCGCCGTGAGCTTGATCGTCTGTGCGGCGTGGGCAGAAGTCGAGAAGGTCGCGAAGGCGGCTGCGATCGCAGCGACCGAAAGACGAAGACGGTGGGTCACGCGCGGAACTCCATGGTGATGATGTCGACTGAGTGTACCGATATACGGTGCAACTGTACTGCATCATGGTGCACTAATGGAAGGGCTCGTCATCCGTACTTCCAGCAATTGACTGCGGCGCGAACGCCGCCAGCACGGCGAGCAGCTCGAGGCGGCAGCAGCATGTCGAAGGGGCCGAGCGTCGGGACGTCGCCAGCGCAGCGGCCGAATCGCGGGTGTCGCACTTTGCTGCAGTTGTCGTAGTCGGGAGCATCATCCGTGGGTCGGGGAGTGTGCGTCGCCGTCTCCTGCCGCGGCGGACGGCTGGCACGAGGATTGCGCGTGCTGCAGACGCTCGAGCGCGCCGAGACATACCGATATCCTCAATTCTTCAGGAGACCGCATGACCGCCAAGACCCTCACCAACATCGGCTGGATCGGCCTCGGCCGCATGGGCGAGGCGATGGTCAAGAAGCTCACCGCCGCCGGCCACGGCGTCACGGTGTGGAACCGCACGCGCAGCAAGGCCGAGCCGCTGGTCGAGTACGGTGCGACGCTGGCCGACACCAAGCTCGACCTGGCCGGCTGCGATGCCGTCTTCACGATGGTCTCGACCACCGACGACCTGAAGGAAGTGCTGTTCGGCGCCGGAGGCCTGGTCACCGGCGCGAAGAAGCCGCGGCTCGTGATCGACAGCTCGTCGATCAGCCAGGAGGGCTCGCTCGAGATCCGCCAGCGCCTCGAGGGCATGGGCGTCGGCTACCTGTGCGCGCCGGTGTCGGGCAACGCCAAGGTCGCCAAGGCCGGCAAGCTGCTGATCGTGGCGTCGGGGCCGAAGAAGCTCTACGACGAGGTCGAGCCGTGGCTCGCCGCCATGGGCCGCCGCGTGATGTGGGTGGGCGAGGGCGAGCTGGCGCGCGTGTGGAAGATCGCGCACAACACGATGTTCGGCGTCGTCATCCAGAACCTGTGCGAGATCACGGTGATGGCCGAGAAGGCCGGCATCCCGCGCCATGTGTTCCTCGACAGCATCAACGACTCGGTGCTGGGCTCGATGTACACGCGCTACAAGACGCCGGTGCTGACCAACCTCACGTTCGACCAGGTCACGTTCACGCCCAAGCTGCTGCTCAAGGACATGGACCTCGGCATGGGCGCGGCCAAGGCGCACGGCGTCGCGATGCCGGCGGCGGCGGCGACGCGCGAGTCGATCGCGCGGCTGGTGGGCCGCGGCCACGACAATGTCGACTTCGCGATCCTGCTGCAGGAGAT
>Ga0138256_10001099_pt1 | contig 28973 bp, 22 predicted proteins | sample KNB2016incub_MG_FD_105486 | JGI IMG/M metagenome (GOLD analysis project Ga0138256, IMG submission 105486) | Active sludge microbial communities from wastewater in Klosterneuburg, Austria - KNB2014incub_MG | ecosystem: Engineered > WWTP > Activated sludge > Unclassified | place: Austria... | reverse complement strand
GTCGTCCTGCGGCGCCGTGCCGCGGCTGTACGGGTCGAGAACGAGGCGCCAGCCCGTGCCGCGGAAGCTGAAGTTGAGCTCGGCGCTCGTGCTCCCGTGGCGCGTGGCCAGGCCGAGATCCGTTTCGGACGGATCGCGCCAAGGGCCGGAGTAGAACAGGGCCGGGTCGATGACCGCGTGGCGGCCGCGCATCAGCCGCGGCGAGCGTCGCCCGATCTCCTTCACGGCGGCGTAGGCCGGCAGCTCGGTCCAGTCGGGTTCCAGGAGCCGGAACCAGCCCTCCGGGCGGCTGTGCCACTCGCGATCCGGCCGCCGCAGGAACCACAGGCAGGCGACGCCGACGAACGGCCATTCGTCCTGGAGTCGCTCGTACGCATCGCGGGTGTATTCGGCGCGCAGCGCCTCGGTGACGCGGCCGTAGGTGGCCGGGAACGGTGTGCCGTCCTCGGCCGCCTCCGGCGGGCTGTCCCAGCCGAACTCGGTCAGCCAGATCGGCGTCGCCTCGTCACCGTGGCGGACCATGATGTCGCGCAGCAGGAGCACGCGGCTGAAGTTCGTGCGGTCGGCGCTGGCGCGGCGGTCGGTCGGGCCCGTCCAGAGGCCGAAGCCCTGGGCGCCGAGAACGTCGAAGCCTTCCTCGAAGTAGCCGTTGGGGTACGCGGCCGCGTCGACGTCCTCGAGCTCGTACAGATCCCGGAGGAAGTCCAAGTCGCTGACGTTGCGATCCGACTGCTCGGTCGTCGGCGAGAGCGCGGCGCTGACGACGACGACGTCGTTGCAGACCGAGCGCGCGGCGGCGGCGGCGGTATTCAGGAGCTTGGCGTATCCGGCCGGATCGGGTTTTCGCTCGCCCCACTCGGGGTAGATGTTCGGTTCGTTCCAGATCTGGTAGTAGCGCACCCGCCCGCAATAGCGCCCCGCCACCGCCCTGACGAAGTTGGCATAGTCCGCCAGATCGCTCGGCGGGCCCATCCGCGCCTCGCCCTCGGCCGCCACGTCGGCGTACGCCCAGTCGGGCGGATTGTCGAGGCGGACCAGCAGCTGAACGTCGTACACATCCGACCAGTGAACGATCCGGTCGTACTTGTCCCAGGCGGGGCGCGCCGGATCGTTGCGGCGGTCCTCGAAGTCGCCCCGGGCGTGGATCTCGATGTCCTCCCACGGGAACTGTTGCCGGGCCCAGCCGATCCCGGCTGCGCGCATCCGCTCGAACGAACGCTTGACCACTTCCTCGTCCGGCTCGAGCTGCAGAAACGTGTTCACGCCATAGGGGCTGACGGACAAGTGGTCGATCGGGGCGTCCGGCGCCAGCTGAAGCCGCGGCTGTGTGAGCTGGAGCATCGCCAACGCCCCGACGCCCTTGACGCCTTCGACGAGCGACTCCTCGCCGGTCACCGTCTTGAACCACGCCCGCGACTCCGGCTTGAGCGCCCAGCGCACCACCCGCCCGCCGACGATGACGAGCGCGATGGCCAACGCCGCCTCGATGACCTTCGGCTGCCGTGCCATGCGCACCGCCCTGCGGAACGCGTCCGGCGCCTCGTCGACGAGCGCATCCACGCGCGCCCGATACACGGCCAGCCAGCGCTCGAGCCGATCGGCCCATGCGCCGGCGTCGGCCGGCGTGCGGCGGGGGCGGCGCGGGTCGGGCGTCATGCGGCCACCGCCGTACGGGGGAACAGTGCGTCGGTCATCGGATCACGCCAAGGTTCGCGCTTGGGATCGCACGTGGGATCGCACGTGGGATCGCACGTGGGATCGCACATGGGATCGTTCAGGGAAACGTTCAGGGAAATGTTCATGGAATGTCGACGAACGACAGTACGACGGGCACCGATCCCGAGAAGGCCAGCAGCAGCGCGATCTGACGGGTGTCGGAGCGCCGCGCGAAGATGAGCCCGAGGATGCCGACCACAGGGACGGCGATCTTGGCGGCCAGGAACACCGCGGGCTGGGTGGCCACGACGTCCCGCTGCGCGAGCAGGACGTAGAGGGCCAAGGCCGCGGCGGCCATCCCCAACCGGCCAAGCCACGTCCGGCCGCCGGCGGAGGCGGCCATCAGCGCGGCCAGGACCGCCTCGTAGACATACCAGCCGCACAGGAATTGTTCCAAGCGGTTCGACCTCATCGGTACACTTTCCGCCGCGCGCCGGCGGAGGATAGTCGAAGGCGGCCGGGCGGCACAAGTCCGCGGGCGGCGCCCGGCCGCCGCGACGGGCGTGGGCGGCATTGGCGCGCCGTGCACTGAAACTGGCGGCCCGCGAGGCTGCGTGCTAGACTCGCCGTTCGGCAACCAGCCAGGGAAGGGGGTGATGGCACATGTCTGTTGATTCGCGGCCCGGCGAAAGCTTCGAGGGTCTCTTGAAGCGCTTCCGCAAGGAGGTCGCCAAGTCCCGCATTCTCAGCACGTACCGCCGCAAGCGGTGGTTCACCCCGCCGAGCGAGGAGCGCCGTCTGGCCAAGAAGAAGGCCGAACGCCGCGCCCGCCGCCGCGCGCTCCGGGCGAACCGGACGACGCGCTAGCGTAGGGAAGAGACATAGGTAAGGGCGCCCGCGAGGGGCGCCCTTACTCGTTAACTCGCAGTGGCGACGTCTTGCGGTCGACGAGCCTTCGGCAGCTGAAGCTGGCCGGCTGGAGGCGTCCCTGTCGGGCCGCCATGGTGCCCGCCTTCGCGGGCACCTCGAATTCGGCTGCGCCTGCGAAGGCAGGCGCCTTGTCCGAAGGCCATCCAGCCGGCCGGCTTTAGCCGCCGGCGGTTTCTAATCCTCCCGCCCGGTGTCGAGATCGATGCGGTCGTTCTGGATCTGCGGGTCGTCGCCGGTGACCTCCAGCAGCCACGACCGGCGCGGTTGGCCGTTCGGCTCACAGCACGGACCTTGGTCCTCCAGGCTGCCGCCGGTCGCCTGCCAGTCCAGCAGTCGGCCGAGCGGGCGACCGGGGATGCCGGCGCGTTCGAAGAACGGGAAGTACCTCCCGGACTGCCCGCCGTCGTCGCGCAGCCACAGGTAGCTCAGCCCGACCAGGCAACTGTCGTCGCCGTGGTTGTCCACCGGATCCATCCGCATTCGCTCGATCGTGCCACTCCAGCCCTTCTCGGCCGGCATTTGGACGATGTGCGTCGTGAACCGGCCGGTCGTCGCGCGGGCGTGGAGCGTCACCTTGCGGCGCTCGTTGAAGCCGCCGTGTTCCGGGCGCTGGAAGAAGAACGCGAACGCATCGTCGCTGCACGTATGGCCGAGGCTGATCTCCACCATGTCGAATACGGGCCGCGGGCCGGGGGCGGGGCCGCTGCCGGACCCGCTGCCGGACGCGCCCTGATTGCACCGCCCGACGCCGTCGCAGCCGCCGAGCGGATCGCCGTAGCCGTGGCCGAAATCGCCGGGCTGTGCGTTCTGGAGCGCGGTGATCATGACGGCCCGCGACGTGGTTCGCACGGCGTTCGAACGGCTCGGCACGGGCGCGACGAGCGGGTTCAGGAAGCGTACGTTGTCGCCGTCGAAGCCGACGATGACGATGAAGTGGTCGCCGAATCGGCCGTTGCGGTTCTTGTGGAGTTCGGCGTTGTCCAGGCCCGGGAAGTTGGCGGGCGACGTGCTGACGAGACCGATCACCGGGATGCACTGCCGGTTCATCACCTCGATCGCGGCGATGCCCATCGCTTGCTCGCGCAAGCAGAGGCCGTGCGCGGCAGCGCCCCGGTCGAGGTCGTCCCAGTCCGTCGGCGGGTTGCACGGCCCGTCCGCGCGGCCCGTCATCGTCTGCCGCAACTGGGCGACGAACGCCTGGTCGCCCACGCCGGCCGGGCGGCGGCCGTTCGCCTCGACGATCATCGCCACGGATGCCGGCCCACAGTTGTTGTGGCCGTTGAGCGATGTGGCGCGGCACTGCGTCGGGCACGTGCCGTTCCGGCAGTCGCACGTGCATTTCTCCTGCAAGAACAGTTGTGAGATGTACGGAACCGGCAGCGGTACCGGCGCCGCCTGTGTCAGACCGGCCGCCGAGACGCCGGCGGCGATGCCGAGGTCGGCGATCAGCGACAACGCGACGCCGATCGCTGCACTCCGTTTGTGCGAGCACATCGTTCACTCCCAGTTTGAGGTGGATGTTGAGCCTGTGGGGGGCGTCGTGGTTGCCGGTCGGCTGTTGGCCGGGCCGGTGCTTGCGATGGTCTACCAGGGCAGCACCGAGGTCTCGATCAGCTGCTTGACGTGCTGCGTCACGCCGTTCACGACGACCGGCTCGCTCTTCACGTACGCCACGCGCAGCCCGCCGGACACCGGGCGGGCGATGACGTTGCCGAGCACGGTCACGCCGGCGGCCGAGATCCGGTGCGCTGCGCCGCTGGCCGTGTCGATCTCGTACAGCGCGCCGCCTTGGACGACGAAGACGCGGTTCGCGGCGATGACGAGCTCTCCTGCCAGCGCCGTCTGGCCGGTGGCGCGGGTCAGGTCGGCGACGTGCGTCAGCGTTTGGTCGGCCAAGTCATACACGGCCAGGTCGGTCTGATATGCGGCCGCGCCCGCCGCCGTCCGCCCTCCGTTCTTGGCGCGCAGGACGTACAGCCGCGCACCGGCGGCATCGAAGCCGACGTCCGGCATCGCCTCGCCCGGCAGCTGCACCTGGGCGATCGGCGTCCCGGTCGTGCTGTCGATGATCTGGACAAGACTGCTGTCCAGGTCGGACATGGCCGCCAGCGCGATGCGGCTGCCGTCCGGTGAGACGTCGAACGCACCGCCGCCGTCGCCGACCGGTGTCTTGAGGCCCGACGCGAGCGTCGTCGAAGCGCGTGTGGCGATGTCGATCCGGAGGAGGTCGCCCCCGGCGTCGAGGCCGATGACGGAGCGGCCGTCCGGCGTGAGCGCGTACCCGTCGATCATGCAGCAGCCCTCCGTGAGGTTCGTCATCGTGATGCCGTCCGTGCTCAGGTGGAAGAGATCGCGCGGCGCCGTCACGCTGCGGTTCAGGTCCGCCATGTCCCATGACTGCACGTGCGCGACGACGCCGTCGCTGTTCGGGTTCGCGGCGATGTCGATGTAGGCGCGCTGCCCGCCGTCGAGTCCGGCGAGCACCGTACCGGTGGCCGCGTAGGACTGCGCTGCGGGATCGAACGCCAGCTTGTAGAGTGCCGGGGGGTTCGGGAAGGCCTTGTTGACGGTGTAGACGATGTCGTCGCCGTCGCCGAGGAAGGCGATGTGCTTGACATACCACTCGGATTCCGTGGATGTCTGGGGGATGCTGCCCGAGACGTCGGCGTTCAGGACGGCGCTCGGGGCGAAGAGCGTGGCGCCGAGCATCGGCTGGCGCACGGCGGAACCGGATCGGGGTCCGGCCTCGGAAGCGCGTTCGCGGACCTCGGCGATCCGGCGACTGCCGAGCAGAGCCGCGACGAACACCGCCGTCGCCGCGGCCGTGACCGCCAGCGTCGGCGCGACGGCGCGCGTGTTCGAACGGCGTGGTTGACCCATGAGGACCCTCCCTTGGTGGAACGAATCGTCGAAGCGTGGGTGGTGCCGGCCGGCATGGGGAGTATGGGGGGTGGGCGTTGCGCAGGCGTCCCAAGGCGCCGCGTTGGACATGGGCCGTCTGTGGTAGGGCGCTCGTTGCGGGTGCGGGATCAGGCGGGTGCGCCGCGGAACACCCGTTGCAGCGCCTTCCAGACGACCTCGACCGTCACCGCCTCGATCGGCCATCCCCACCCGCCCGGCGTGACCGCCTCGCCCGCCCCCGGAACCGGCCCGTAGCGCAGCGCGCTCGTCGGCCCGAAGACGACGACGACGGGTGTGTCGACGGCCGCGGCCAGGTGCGCCACGCCGCTGTCATTGCCAAGGTAGGCATCGGCCCGGGCGATGAGGGCGGCCGTCGCGCCGAGGGACAGTCGCCCGGCCACGTCGAACGCACATGTCCCGTATGCGGCGGCACCCGACACGACTTCGGCCGCCGGCGCGACGTCGTCCGGCCCGCCGACGACGATCGCCGTTCCGCCCAAGCCGGTCCAGCGGGACGCGATCGCGGCGAAGCCGGCGGCCGGCCAGCGCTTCGCGAGGTGCTCGGCGCCCGGGTTCCGGCCGCCGCCGGGATGGAGGACGAGCCACGGTCGCGGCAGGGCGGACGTCGGGCCGCCGTCCGGCGTGGCCATCGACGTCGCCGATGCCGTCATCGCCGCGATCGCGGCCTCGGCCGCCGCCACATCGCCAGCCGACGGCACGAACACCGGCCGCGGTTCGGCGGGCGGTATGCCGACGGCGCGCGCGAGGTCCAGGTAGATCGCGGTTTCGTGGCGAGGATCGTCCACGGTCGCCGGCACGCGCACGGTGTGCCATCGGCCGCGTCCGCCGCTGTCAAGCCCGACGCGCATCGGGATGCCGGCCAGCCGGGCGATCAGGGCCGGGATCGGCGATCGCTCGGCGATGAACGCCGCGTCGTACCCGCCGCTGCGCAGCGTGCGCACGAGCCGGGCGACGGCCGCCAGGCGCAGATCCCCGCGCTGCGTGCCGGTCGCGTCCACGAGCGCGTGGATGTCCGGATTGCCGACGAGAACGGGACGGCTGTGGCTGCCGACGGCCCAATCGATCCGTGCTTCCGGCCAGGCGGCCTTGACGCTGCGCGCCAGCGGCGTCGCCATCAGCACGTCGCCGATGCAGCATGGCTTGAGGAGGACGATGCGGCGAGGGGGGAAGGCCTTCATCCGGCGAACCCGTTGCGGCTCACGCCGACCGTCGCCGTCCACCGCCTCTGGGCGCGCCGGGCGCGGCGCTCGGCGTCGTCGGCCCGTGGTACGGCGGTGCGACGATCTCGAACAACGTGCACAGCCGCCGATCGAACATTCGCGTGCGCAGGCTGGAGTGCAGGTTGTCGAGGTTGCTCGTCGTCGTGATGACGGTCGGCAGGCGGGCGGCGTAGCGGTGGTTCAGGAGCTGGAAGAGCTTCTCCTGCGCCCACGGCGTCGCGCTCTCCGTGCCGAGATCGTCGAGGACGAGCAGGGGCGCACGGCGGACCTCGTCGAAGCGTTGGTCGTAGTCCACTTTGCTGTTCGGGCTGAACGTGTTGCGGAGGTGGTCGAGAAGGTCGGGCACGACGACGAAGAGCGCCGCGCCGCCGTTCGCCGCGTACGCGTTGGCGATCGCCGCGGCCAGGTGCGTCTTGCCGACGCCGTGCGCGCCGAGGATGACGAACCAGCCGGTCGGGTTCATCGCCCAGGTGTAGGCCTCGTGCTGGGCGCGGGCGAGGTGCTCGGCCTCCGTTCGCTGGACATAACCGGAGCGCACGTTCCATGTGGCGAAGGTCTGATCGGCATATAGATGGAGGCTCGAGAGCTCGTCCGACTCGTGCGGTAGCCCGAGGCGGTAGTCGATCGTCCGGATGTCGATCTGCTTGGCGAACCCGGCGTGGCCGAAGCGCGAGCGCAGGCGCTCGTCGAACGCGTCGGGGGCGACGTTCGTCGTGATGACGGTCGGCAGCTGGTGGGTGTAGCGGTGGTTCAGGATCTGGAACAGCTTCTCGCCGGCCCACGGCGTCGGCGCCTGTGTGCCGAGGTCGTCGAGAATGAGGAGCGGCGCGCCGCGGACGGCCTCGAGCCGCGCGTCGAGGTCGCCGTCCGCATCGCGAGCGAAGCCGGCCCGGAGATAGTCCAGGAGGTCGGGCACGACGACGAAGAGGACCGGCTCGCCCTCCGCCAGCCGGGCATTCGCGATCGCCGCCGCCAGGTGGGTCTTGCCTGTCCCGTAGCCGCCCCACAGCACGAGCCATCCCTTGGGCTGCGCCGCGAACGCGCGCGCCTCGGTCATCGCCGTGTGGAGGCTGGCGGCCGATTCGGGCGAGTTGCCTGACGCCTCGATCGTGAAGGCGTCGAACGTCATCCCTTCCAGCGCTGCCAGGTGTGATGCCTGGCGCACGCCCTCGGCTCGCCGCGCCGCCAGATCGTCGGCGATGCAGCGGCACGGGTACGCCCGGCCGAAGTCGGGGTGGCCGACCGGGACGTCGTGGCGCAGCCAGCCGACGCCGCCGCAAATCGGGCACGGCGGCGGGAGGGACGCTCGAGCGTCCGCGGCATCGTCCGCGCTAGTGCTTGACCCAAGCCGCGTACGGGCCCTCGCTATCGGGTCGGCGAGAGGTCTCAGCGCGTCGCCCAGCGATTTCATCGTCATCTCCGTCGTAGCCCTCGCGCGCCCAGCGCGTGAGGATCGCCCGAACGTAGCTCCACTTGCGCGCGCCGGCAGCCGCCGCCAGCCGGAATGCGTGCGCGAGCCACGCCGCGGGATAGGTGGCCGCGGCCTCGGCGAGCTCGTCGGCCAGAATCGGGCTGACCATGCCGATCGTCTGCTCGTACAGGGCGAAGATGTTCGGTCGATCTGCCGGATCGGCCGGTTCGTCGGACTCCGTCGGATTCGCGACTCGTGCCGCCTGCCCGGCGGCGAGCGACGACGTCGTCGTCGCAATCGACGCGGCCGCCAGCGCCGCCAGGTCCGGCCAGCGGCCCGGATCCGTCGCCACGTCGTCGATCACCTGCCGCCCGGCGCGGTCGTTCACGGCGTACCAGCCGCCGCCGTCGAGCAGCAGGCCCTGGGCCACGAGCGCGCGGCACGCCTCCCCGATCGCCGCCGTCGCTGCCGCGCCCGTGCGCGACGACGATTCGCCGGCCGGGGCGTCGAGGCGCACGGCGGCCGCCCGCCGCAGCCCGAGGTCGGACGCGACGTCGGCTGCGCGGACGGCCGGTGGGGCGCCGGCGGGGCGGCGGTGGACCTGCCAGATCGTCCAGAGGAGGACCCGAAGCGCCAGCGGGTCGGCCAGCGCGGCGAGGTCGCGGCTGAACAGCACGTCGGGCACGGGCGTCGTGCGGGCGCCGGACGGGTAGCCGACGGCGGCGCGCGGGTCGCGGGCGGCCTCGCCGGCGGGGCGCGCACCGCCGGCAGGGCTGGGGCGGCGCGACACCGCAGGCCCGGATGTCGGGCGCGTCGGCCGGGCGGTCAAGGTGCGCCCCACCCGGCCGGCGGCGCCTCGAGCGCGGCGCCGCTCGGCGCCTTGGCCAGGTCGGCGAAGCGCGTCTCGGCGCCGATGAACACGAGCTCGATCTGGCCGGTCGGGCCGTGGCGGTGCTTGGCGACCATGACCTCGGTGATGTTCGATCGCTCGGTCTCCTTGCCGGCCTCGGCGTCGCGGTAGAGGAACAGGACGATGTCGGCGTCCTGCTCGATCGCACCGGATTCGCGCAGGTCGGACAGCTGCGGGCGGCGGTCGGCGCGGTTCTCGACGGCGCGCGAGAGCTGGCTGGCGGCGATGACGGGCACCTTCAGCTCGCGGGCGAGCGATTTCAGGCTGCGCGAGATGAGGCCGATCTCCTGGACGCGGTTCTCGACGCGCTTGCCGGCCTGCATGAGCTGGAGGTAGTCGATGATCACGAGGTCGACGCCGCGTTCGGAGACGAGCCGTCGGACCTTGGCGCGCACCTCGAACGGCGAGATGCCGGGCGTGTCGTCGATGTAGAGCGGCGCCCCGGCGAGCTCGCCCATCGCCCGGGTCAGCAGCTCGAGGTCGCGGTCGTTGCGGATCCGGCCGAGGCGAAGGTCCTGGGCGGAGATCCCGGTCTTGGAGGCCAACAGGCGCTGCGCCAGCTGCTCGGCGCTCATCTCGAGGCTGAACACGGCCACCGTCAGGCCGGTCTCGATGGCGACGTTCGCGGCCACCGAGAGCAGCCAGCTCGTCTTGCCCATGCCCGGCCGGCCGGCGACGATGCACAGGTCGGACGGCTGGAGCCCGCCGAGCAGGCGGTCGAGGTCGACGAAGCCGGTCGGCGTGCCGAGCATGGACTCGCGGTTCGCCTGGATGTCCTCGATCCGCTCGAAGTAGGCATCCATGATCTCGCGCAGGGAGAGGAGCTCGCGGCGCTGACGGTCCTTGAAGACGTTGAACAGGACGCCCTCGGCCTCGTCGATCGTCTCCTCGACGGTCTCGGCGTCGTCCTGCCACGCGATCTGGGCGATCTTGCCGGCCGCCGAGATGAGTCGGCGCATGACGGACGCCCGCTCGACGAGGCCGGCGTAGTGCTCCACGTAGTGCGCCACGGGCGTGTGCGCCATCAGCTCGGTCAAGTAGGCGCTGCCGCCGACGTCGACGAGCTGGTTGGCGCGCTCGAGTTCGGCGGCGACGGTCAGATAGTCGACCGCGAGACCGCGCCGGAACAGCTCGGTGATCGCGCCGAAGACCTTTTGGTGCGCCGGTCGGAAGAAGTCGTCGGGCTGCAGCAAGCCGACGACCTGCGGCGCGGCGGCCGGGTCGATCAGGAGCGCACCGAGCACGGCCTGCTCGGCGTCAAGGTTGGCGGGGGCGACCGTGTTGGAATCGAGCATCGGGGGCCAAGGGGCCACGAGGGCCTGGTTGGAGGGAGGCGCGCCGAGGTCAGTCCTCGCCGTCGGCTGGGGGTCCGAAGTCACCAAGGTCGAGTTCTTCGAAGAAGTCGCGGAAGACGTCGAGGCCGTCCTCGTCACCGGCCGCCGACCGGGCGGCCGGCGGCCGGGAGGCGCCGGTGGCCACCTCGTCCGGCTCGGCGGTCGGGAGCTGGCCGGCGGCGGCCATCACCTCGTCGGCCACGTAGATCGGCACGTCGACCCGCACCGCCAGCGCGATGGCATCGCTCGAGCGGCTGTCGATCTCGATCGTCTCGTCGCCGCGGGTGACGACGATCCGGGCAAAGTAGGTCTCGTCGGCGAGCTCGTTGACGACGACGTGGTGGACGTGGGCGCCGAGCTGCTCGATGGCGCCGCGGAGGAGGTCATGGGTGAGAGGTCGATCGATCTCGGTGTGCTGGAGGCCGAGCGTGATCGCGTCCGCTTCGAACGGGCCGATCCAGATCGGCAGGAAGCGTGGGCCGTCCTTCTCGCGCAGCAGCACCAGCCGCTGCTGGTTCATCAGGCTGACCCGGATGCTCTCGACCTTGACCTCGACCATCGGGACGCTCCTCGCCTCGGCCGGCGCGACGACGACGTCGATGCAACCGGTAGGGGCGATTATACCGCGCCGGGCGGGCTACCTATAATCGCCCTCCGCGGCACCCGCTCCGCCGCGCCGACGTGGCGCTCGGGTCCGACGCCCGCCCGAAAGGTCCCGCCGACGATGCCCGATTCCATCTCGGCCCTGTTGCCCGCCCTCGGCGCGCTGTGCGGCGGCGCGTTGGCGCTGCTCGTGTTCAGCGTCGGGTTCTGGACTGCCCGCGACGCCGCCGCCCGGACGCGCGACCGGGCGCTGCGGCTGCTGTCCGTCCTGCTCGTGCTGGTCTTGCCCGGCATCGGCAGCGTGATCTACCTGCTGCTCCGGCCGCGCGAGACCTTGTCCGACCGCTACGAGCGCGAGATGGTCGAGGAGATCCTGGCGCGCGAGATCAGCTTGGCGGCGCTGGCGCGGCGACAGAAGGCGCCGGTGGTGACATCGTCGGCGGGTGGTCAGGCGACGGGGGGCGATTGACGACGGTCGAATGACGACGTGGGGCGACGCATGCGTCGGCCGGTCTTGGTTGGCCGTGCCGGTGGCTATACGGGTGGCCTAAGGGCGACGCGTTCGCGTCGCCCCTACGAGGCCGGTTCTTCGAGGCCCAACACCTTGCGGACTTCGTGGTCCAGCGTGGCGTTGTTCGGGAACATGCCGGTGTGCACCAAGCGGACGACGCCCTCGGTGTCGATGAGGAACGTCGCCGGGAGGCCGTAGACGCTCCAGTCGTTCTGGAGTTGGTAGGCGGCGTCGCCCCACAGGATCGGGAACGTCAGGCCGCTCTGCGTGACGTAGCGCTGGATCGTTTCCTCGGCCATGCTCGGCGGCACCTTCTCGCCGCCATCGACGGCCAGCAGCACGAGTCCCTGGTCCTTGTAGTTGTCGTGCGCCTTCTGCAGCCACGGCATCTCCCGCCGGCACGGCGGGCACCACGTGGCCCAGAAGTTCACGAGCACCGTCTTGCCGGCGTGCGACGACAGGCTGACGTCCTCGCCGCTGTCGAGCTGCGTGAGCGTGAAGTCCGGCACCGGCTTGTCGAGAAGCGGGTGGGACACCTCGCGCAGCGGGAAGATCGTCGGGTCGTTGTCGAGGTCGGGCTGGGCGTACGGGTCCACTCCGGCGTCGGTGATCCCGGAGCTGCCCGTCAGCGGCATCGGCCGGCCGTCCGGGCCGATCACGACGACCTGGCTGGTCGGCACGGCGACGACAGGCGAAGGAGAGGGCAGCGTCTCGACGACCCTGTTGCCGCCGATCATCCGTCCGAGATACCAGCCGGCGACGACGACCGCCACCGCCAGGACGGGCAGGAGCAGTGCCTGCCAGCCGATCTCGATGACACGCTCGTCCGGGGTATCGAGCTGAGCCGCACTGCCCAGTGGCGCACTGCCCCGTGTCGCGTCGACCGCCGCTGCTTGGGTCTCATCCATCGTTGTCTCCTGATCCGAATCCGTCCAGCCGAGCGATGATAGCATACGGCCGGAGATGCCGGCCCGCGGACGCGACGCCGTTGTCGATCCGTGCGCGCCGCGCTCTATAATGGGTCGGTCCACGCCCCGCCAAGAGGAGTCTGAACGCGTGAAATCATCTGTCGTGCCGGCGCTGCTCATGGCGGCCCTGCTGTTGGCCCCGGCGGCGTGCGGCGGCGGGGCGTCCAAGTCGGACGAGGGCGGAACGGCGACGGCCGGCGCCGATGCGGCCGCCGCTTCGACGCCGATGAGCGGCACGCTGGCCGCCGACATCGGCGAGGCGATGGCATCCGATGGGGCGGGTACGCCCGAGCCGACGCCGAATGCCACGGTCGAGAAGCTGGCCGAGACGTTCACGCTGCCGGAGGCCGGCGACGCCGACGCGCCGCTCCTGATCATGGAGTTCTCGGATTACCGCTGTCCGTACTGCAGGCAGTTCTTCGACGAGACGATGCCGTCACTGCGCAAGGACTGGATCGAGACCGGCAAGGCCAAGCTGCAGTTCTTCGACCTCCCGCTGACGATGCACGGCTTCCCGGCCGTCATCGGCGCCGAGGCTGCGCACTGCGCCGGCGAGCAGGGCGCGTACTGGGCGATGCACGATGCGCTGTACACGTCGTTCGACGACCTGACCGAAGCCGCCGACGCCCAGGACGAGGCCGATTCGATGGCCGAGATCCTCAAAGTGGCCGAGGATGTCGAAGGGGTCGACATCGACAAGCTGACGGCGTGCGTCGAGTCCCAGCAGTACCGCCCGATCGTCAAGGAGCTGGCCGACACGGCGCTCGAGCGCGAGATCAACGGCACGCCGTGGTTCATCCTGCTGGCCGGCGAGCACGCCGAGCAGATCCCGGGCTACGTGGACTACGAGACGATGCTGCCGCTATTGGAGCGCGAGTACAGCCGCGCCCTCGGCACGCCGATCCCGACGGACACGCCCGCGCCTGCCACGCCGACGTCGGCGGTGACGGCGGAGGCCACCGCAACCACCCCGTAGGGGCACCTCTACATTCGAATGCCCGCTCCAACGAGGTCGATCAACCCCGCCTCGTCGATCACCGCGACACCCAACGCCACCGCCTTCGCCAGCTTGGACCCCGCCGCCTCGCCGGCGACGACGTAATCCGTCTTCGCGCTGACGCTGCCGACGACCTTGCCGCCGGCGGCCTCGATCCGTGCTGCGGCCTCGTCACGCGTCATCGTCGGCAGCGTGCCGGTCAGGACGAGCTTCTTGCCGGCAAGCGGCAGCGTCGTCCCGTCGAACGCGGTCGGCGCGACCGCCGGCGGCACCCAGTCCGGGTCGGCGACGCGCACGCCGGCCGCGGCGAGGCGGTCGACGAGGGTGCGGTTGCGCGGCACGGCGAACCAGGCGACGACGGACGCGGCGATCTCGGGGCCGACGCCGTCCACGGCGGTCAGCGCCGTCTCGTCCGCCGCGGCCAGCGCGTCCAGGCTGCCGAAGGCGCCGGCCAGTGCGGCGGCCACCGTGCTGCCGACGTGCCGGATGCCGAGGCCGATCAGCAGGCGGCGCACCGGCCGATGGCGGCTGGCGTCGATCGCGGCGATCACGTTGGCGATCCGCTTCTCGGCAAAGCCCTCACGGCCCTCGAGGTCGGCGGGAACGAGGTTGTAGAGGTCGGCGACGTCCGCGATCAGGCCGTCCGAGACGAACTGGGCGACGAGCTTCTCGCCGAGGCCGTCGATGTCCATGGCGCCGCGGGCGACGAAGTGCTCGACGTGGCGCACGAGCTGCTCCGGGCAGGCGGCGTTCGTGCAGTACGTGTCGGCCTCGCCGGGCGTGCGGGTGACGGGCTCGCCGCAGACCGGGCAGCGATCGGGCATGTGCCACGGCATCGCATCGCTCGGCCGGAGCTCGGGCACGACCTTGATCACCTGCGGGATCACCTCGCCGGCGCGCTTGACGAGGACGGTGTCGCCGACGCGGATGTCGCGCTCGGTGACGTAGTCCTCGTTGTGGAGCGTGGCCTGGCTGACCGTCACACCGCCGATCCCGACGGGCTCGAGCGTGGCGTGCGGCACGAGCTTGCCCGTCCGGCCGACGTTCACGTTGATCGCCGCGACGACCGTCGTCGCCTCCTCTGAGGCGGTCTTGTAGGCGACGGCCCAGCGCGGGTGGTGCGAGACGCTGCCGAGGGCATCCTGGAGCGCGAGCCGGTCGACCTTGAGGACGATTCCGTCGGCCAGGTAGTTCAGAGACGAGCGGCGCGCCAGCCAGGCATCGGCGTAGGCGAGTGCCGCGTCGAGATCGGTGAAGCGGCGCCGATCCGGATTGCCGGGGAGGCCGATCGCCTCGAGGGCGTTCAGCAGGTCCCAGTGGGACGCGACGCCGAGGGCGTGCGGGTCGGGCACGCCGTACGTGATCAGCCGGAGCGGGCGCGAGGCGGTGATGCTCGGGTCGAGCTGGCGCAGGCTGCCGGCGGCGGCGTTGCGCGGGTTGGCGTACGTCCGGCCCTCGATGGCGAGCGCGCGCTCGTTCATCGCGGCGAAGCCGTCCAGCGGCAGGTAGACCTCGCCGCGCACCTCGAGGTCGGCCGGGATGACGACGCCGTCGGGCAGCGGCCCGTCGACGGCTGGGATGCGCAACGGTACGCCGCGGATCGTGCGGACGTTGGCGGTGATGTCCTCGCCGACGGTCCCGTCGCCGCGCGTCGCGCCTTGGACCAGGACGCCGTCCCGGTAGCGCAGCGCCACGGCCACGCCGTCCACTTTGGGCTCGAGGACGTAGGCCAGGGCGTCGGCCGTGACTTCGTCGTTGCTGGTGATGTCGCGGTCGACGTCGACCGCAACGTCGGGGTCAACGTCGGCGAGCCGCCGCAGCACGCGCTCGCCCCAGGCGCGCACGCCGTCGGGGCTGAACGCGTTGTCCAGCGAGAGCATCGGGTGCGGATGCAGGACCTTGCCGAACGCGCCGACGGGCGGGCCGCCGATGGCGAGCGTCGGCGTGTCGGGCGTGACGACCTCGGGGTGGGCGGCCTCGATGTCCTGCAGCGCCTTGAAGAGGGCATCGTACTCGGCGTCCGTGATCTCAGGGGCGTCGCGGACGTAGTAGAGGTGGCTGTGGCGGCGGATCTGGCGGCGGAGGGACTCGGCGCGGGCCGACGGGTCGTCCGTGGTCGGTACGGCGGCGGATCGATCGTCGCTGGGCATGCAGGCCTCCGGGTGTGCGGCGAACGCGGGGGTATTATCGTCTGTGAGAGGATCCGGGCGGAAACGCGTGTCGGCCCATGCCGGCGCGCTGCCCGTGCGGATTCGACTCCCGCTGTCCGTGCGGACGCGATGAACCGAGTCGGAGGCGTCACATGCCACCCTACCTCCTCGTTGCCGCCGGTGCCGCCCTCGGCGGCGTGGCGCGCTACGCTCTGTCCAGCGCCGCTGCCCGTGCGTTCGGCGGCGGCTTGCCGTACGGGACGCTGGCGGTCAACGTGATCGGCTGCTTCTGCGCCGGGGCGTTCGTGACGGCGATCGCGTCGCGCGGCTTGGCGGCGGAGGGAGCACGGCTGTTCGTGCTCGTCGGTGTGTTGGGCGGGTTCACAACGTTCTCGGCCTTCGGGGTCGAGACCGTCGCGCTCCTGGGCAGCGGTGCGGTGTCGCGGGGGGCGGCGAACGTCGCGGCGAACGTCGTGCTGGGCGTGGGCGCGGTCGCCGTCGGCGGGGCGGTGGCGCGGGCGATCGGATGGGGGGGCTGACGGCGTGTCGACGATCACCCCGCAGGCGTTCACGGCCACGATCACGAGCGCGGCCGCCCAAGCGCGCATCGTGCTCCCGTTCGACCCCAATGCCGCCTGGAGCCCGAAGGAGCGCCACCACGTCGCGGGCGCCGTCAACGGCTGCCCGGTCCGCGGCGCGTTGGAGCGCGATGCGAATGCGCGGGCTGCCGATCCGCGTGCCGCCGACCCGCAGGTTGCCGACCCCAATGCTGCCGACCCGCGTGCTGCCGAGGCGAGTGCCTACCACCTCGCCCTCGGCCCCGCCTGGCGCCGCGACAACGGTCTGGACGTCGGCGCCGTCGTCGACGTCGTCCTCGCGCCGGAAGGGCCGATCGGCGACCGGCTGGCGCCCGATCTGCGGGCCGCGCTCGACGCGGCGCCCGAGGCGAAGGCGTTCTTCGAGGCGCTGCCGACGTTTTATCGGAACAACTTCGCGCGTTGGATCGAGGACGCGAAGCGGCCGGCGACGCGGGCGGCGCGCGTGGTGGAGACGGTGCGGCTGGTGGGGGAGGGGCGGCGGGAGCGGTGACGATGAGGGTGCCCCGATGTCCTGCTGGACGTCGGCGAGATCCTGCGGCTGCGGTATCGAAATGTGGTGGAGAGATGGGTCATGGAACATGTCGAGGATCCCTCAAGCACGCAGCGCTCGGCGCACGACCCAGCCGCCATCCTCCAAGCCATCCTCACCGATTACCTGCTCCCCGTCCGCGGCGACCACGGTGTCGTCCACTGGGCGCGGGTCATGGAGAACGGCCTCCGCCTGGCGGACGCGACGGGCGCGGATCGCGAGGTCGTCACGCTGTTCGCGATGTTCCACGACGCGCGACGAGTGAACGAGTACCGCGACGAGGGCCATGGACTGCGCGGCGGCCACCTGGCCCGCACGCTGCGCGGCACGCTCGTCCATCTGGACGATGCGCGCTTCGAGCTCCTGTTCGAGGCGTGCCGCCTGCACACGGACGGCCTGACGACGGGCGAGCCGACGCTGCTGGCGTGCTGGGACGCCGATCGCCTGGATCTCGGCCGCGTCGGGATCACGCCGCGGTTGGATCGGCTGTGCACGGACGCCGCGCGCGAGCTGCTGCCGTGGGCGCACACGCGGGCGATCGTCGATTACAAGCCGCACGACGTTCTGGCGGCGTGGCGGCTGTGAGCCGGTCGCAGCCGACCGGCATCTAACCGCGGCCCCTCCACCCCACGTTCTTATCCTCAACCGCACGGCGCCCCCCGCGCCCCCCGATCGAGGGAACGGACATGCCCACCACGCGGCGTATGCTTGGCTTTGGAATCGGCACCGCGGTGCTCGCCCTGGCCGTGTCGGGCGCTGCCGCGTTGCCGGCTGCCCGTGCGCACGGCGGACAACCAGCCGCGCCGGCATCGCGCGTGACGACGACCACGGCGAGGACGACGGTATTGATGTCCACCACATCACCGGCCTCCCTCCCGAACATCGTCCTCATCCTGGCCGACGACCTCGACACCGACCTCGGCACGATGGCCCGCGACTACACGCCGAACATCCACCGCCTCATCGCCGACCAGGGCGCCACCCTCGCCGACTACTACGTCACGGACTCCCTCTGCTGTCCGTCCCGCACCACCTACCTCCGCGGCCAGTACACCCACAACCACGGCGTCTACACGAACGGCGGCGCGACCGGCGGCTACGAGCGGATGGTGCCGCTCGGCCTCGAATCGTCCACGCTGGCGACGTGGCTGCAGGCGGCGGGCTACCGGACGGCCCTCATCGGCAAGTACATCAACGGCTATCCGCTGGAGGGCGATGACACGCACGTCCCGGCCGGCTGGTCCGAGTGGTTCAGCCCTTCCGCCGGCAACCCGTACGGCTCCTACAACTACACCCTCAACGAGAACGGCAAGCTCGTCCGCTACGGCCGCACGCCCGCCGACCACATCACCGACGTCCTCGCCGACAAGGCCGACGCCTTCCTCGCCGCCGCCGCCCCCGCCCCCGCCGAAGCGCCGTTCTTCGCCTTCATCACCCCCTACGCCCCGCACGCCCCCGCCGACCCCGCCCCGCGCCACGCCGCCCTCCTGCCCGACCTCCAGGCGCCCCGCGGCGGCTCCTACGACGAAGCCGACGTCTCCGACAAGCCGGCCGCCCTCGCCGCCCGCCCGCCCCTCACGCCGCGCCAGATGACCGCCGGCGACGAGCTCTACCGCAAGCGCGTCCTGTCGATGATGGCCGTCGACGAGATGGTCGCCCGCCTGATCGCCACCCTCGAGGCCAGCGGCGAACTGGCGAACACGTACGTCATCTTCACCTCCGACAACGGCTTCCACATCGGCCAGCACCGCCTGCCGCAGGGCAAGCAGACCGCCTACGAAGAGGACATCCACGTCCCGTTCTTCATCCGCGGCCCCGACATCGCGCCCGGCACCGTCGTCGACGACGTCCTCGTCGGCAACGTCGACATCGCGCCGACGTTGGCCGAGTTGGGCGGCGCGGCCGTACCGGACTTCGTCGACGGGCGCTCGTTTGTGCCGTACATCAACGGCACCCCCGACGATATCGCTGCGGCCGGCCCGTGGCGCCAGGCGTTCCTCGTCGAGCAGTACCCGTTCGAAAACGAGCGGGGCGTCGAAGCGACGGCTGTCGCCGACCGCGACGGCGACGCCCGGCGCGACCGCGGCGGCCTGCTCGAGCCGCCGGACGGCGACGAATCGCCCGACGGCCGCAACAGCGTCCCTTCCCACCGGCCAAGCATCCTCCCCCTCCCCCAGACTTGGGGGAGGGGGTCGGGGGGAGAGGGCCTTGGGCCGGCGCCCCCCGCCGGTCTCCTCGCCCCCTCGACCACCTCCGCCGACCCACCCACCGCCACCTACATCGCCCTCCGCACCGCCCGGCACACCTACATCGAACACAGCACGGGCGAGCGCGAGCTGTACGACAACGTCGCGGACCCGTTCCAGCTCGACAACATCGTCGACTCCTTCGCAAAGAGCGACCCGCTACACCTCGAATCGCTCGTGACGTACGCGCGTGCCCTGCACGCGTGCCGCGGTTCGACGTGTCGGTCGCTTGAAGCCACGGCCGGCATGGTCATCGACGGCGGTACGTTGACCCCGACCCCCGCGACGGTGGCGACGGCGACGCCGACCACGGAACGGACGGACGAACCTGCCGCGAACCACTTCCTCTGGCTCCCCCTCGCCCTCAACGCCCTCCACCTCCCCAGCACCACCCTCCCCACCGCCGCCCCGCCCTCGCCCACCATCACCCCCTTCGGCATCGAGACGCCCACGTCGATCCCCTCCACGCCCCTCGTGCCGACGCCCGCCGCGCCCACATCCGCCGCGCCGACGCCCCTCCCCCTCACCTCCGCCGCCTGCCCCCAGACCGCCGCCTACAACGCCGCCGCCGACGGCGTCTCCCTCTACGTGACACGCGACGGAATCCCCGTATGCGCCGACTACCCGAACGGCGGGTCGCCGGCCGCCTCGCACGCCCTCGCCAGCAGCACGAAGAGCTTCAGCGGCGTGATGGCAGCGGCCGCGATCGAGGACGGCATCCTCACCGGTTGGGACGAGGTCGTCGCCGACACGATCACCGAGTGGCAGGGCGATCCCCGGAAGTCCAAGATCACCGTTCGCCACCTTCTCAGCCTCACCAGCGGCCTCGACGCCGGCGCCGTCGGCAACGTCCCGACGTACGCCGAGGCGATCGCGGCACCGGCGACATCCGATCCCGGCACGACGTTCGCGTACGGCCCCGTCCCGTACCAGGCCTTCGGCGAATTCATGCGCCGCAAGCTCCAGGGGCGATATGCCGACCCCCTCGCCTACCTCGACGCCCGCATCCTCGAGCCCATCGGCGCCCGCTACGATATCTGGCGGCGCGGCACGGACGGCATGCCGCGCCTGCCCTCAGGTGCCCAGTTCACGGCCGCCGAGTGGAGCACGTTCGGCGACCTGATCCGCCAGCACGGGCGCTGGGACGGCCGCCAGCTCGTGCGCGAGGACCTCCTGGCCGAGTGCTTCATCGGCAGCGACGTCCGCCCGACGTACGGCCTGACGTGGTGGCTGCTGACGGACCTCGACCGCCCGGCCCCCGGCCGGGCCGCCCGCGTCGTGGCCGCCAAGGGCGCGGGCATTCAGCGGCTGTACGTGCTGGACGAATATGGGATCGTCGCCGTCCGACAGACGGGCTCGCAAGTCGACACGACGGCGGGCGAGGCGCGGTTCGGAGACGCCGCGTTTCTGGGGCGGTTGTTGGCGGATCTGGGGATCACGCCGTAGATCGTGTTGCCGGCGCAACCTTCCGGCAGCTGAAGCTGGCCGGCTGGAGGCCTTCGGCCATTGCGCCCGCCTTCGCGGGCGCTTCCAACCTCTGGGTGCCCGCGAAGGCGGGCACCATGGCAGCCCGTCAGGGATGCCTTCAGCGGGCCGGCTTCAGCCGCCCGTCCCGTCATTACGCCCGCCAAACCGCCGGAATCGCCAGCGCCCCAACCGCCAACACCGCTGCCAACAACCCGCCCACCAGAAACGTCGGCGCCGCGCCGTAGGCGTCCGTCGCCCAGCCGGCCGCGGCGAACGCGATCGGGACGGTGATGAAGCCGGCCAGCTGATCGAAGCTCGCCGCGCGGCCGAGCTTGTCACCCGGGATGTGGTCCTGGAGCAGGCCGACCCACGCCAGGCCCGTCAGCTCGAGGCTGAAGCCGTTGACGAGCGCCGCCGCGGCCAGCACGTACAGCGGCACCGGCAGCCCGTACAACGCCAGCATCGCCGCCGCCAGCGCGATGCCGCCGTACATGATCCGCCCGCGGTGGGGCAGCTTGTCGTGCCGCCCGCCCCACAGGCTGCCGAGCACGAAGCCGATCGGGAAGAACGCCAGCAGGAAGCCGAACACGCGCGGGTCGCCGTCGAACCGCTCGTCGATCAGGAACGGCATCGCCACGACGAACGGCCCGACCAGGCAGGCCGCCGCCACGGCGTTCACGAGGATCCCGGTCCGCACGATCGGCGAGCCCGCGACGACGGCGTACCCGTCGCGCACGTCGTCCAGCCAATGCGGACGTCGCGTGCCGTCGCTACTAGCGTCGGTGATGCCGCCGTCGCCGCCCTCGCTGCCCTCGCCACTGCTGCCGCCGACGAGGACGCCGTCGCCGTCGGCGCTGCCCACCTCGGCCATCGCCGGCTCGAGGGCGTCGCGGATCATCGCCGAAGCGTCGCTGCCGGGCTGAACAACGACATCCGTTTCCGGCTCCGCCGTCGCGTCCGTCGTCGACGCCCGCCGCATCCGCCCGATCAGCGGCACCAGGAACGCCGCCGCGACGACGAACGACAGGCCGTTCAGCAGCAGCCCGAGCTCGGTCCCGCCGGCCGCCACGATCAGCCCGCCGATCACCGGTCCGACGATGCGGCCCAGCTGGAAGCTCATGCTCGTCAGCGCGTTCGCGCTCGGCAGGTCCTTTTCGTCGACGAGCTCGGGCACGAGGGCGAAGTAGGCCGGGCCGAAGAACGCGTTGCCCACACCGAACAGCAGGCCGAGGGCGTAGATCGGCCAGAGTTCGAGGTGCCCGGCGTAGGCCCACGCCGCCACCCCGAGCACGGCCACCGCCCGCACGATATCGCTGACGAGCATGACCCCCAGCCGCGACACCCGGTCGACGACCGCACCGCCGATGATCGTGAACAGCGCGACGGGCAGGAAGGAGACGATCAGCACCGAACCCATCACCGCGCCCGAGCCGGTGAGCTCGAGGATCCACCACGCCAGGACGATCTCGTACACGTAGTCGCCGATCCGCGAGACCGTCTGGCCGATCCACAGGAGGCTGAAGCGGCGGTTGCCAAGGGCGCGCAGCGAGCGGAGGGCGCCCCCTCCGACTTGCGGTCGAACGACGGCGCGACCGACGGTCACAGTGAGCGCGACGGCCGCGACGGCCAGCGCGATCGGCAGGACGTCAAGGTGATCGAAGATCGGCTCGATCGCGATTCCGGCTCTGGCGCCGTCCATGGCTTGCCCCTATTCTGGGTTCAGGTCATCGACAGGCTGGTGGGGGTGGGGCGGAAGTTTGACCCATGGCCGCACCGCGGTCAACGGACGCCACGCCGTCGCGCCAGGCAAGGGATTGACGCCGATCGTTCGAGGGAGGTAAGGTAGCGTGCCGGACTTGGGTCCGGCGCACCCGGTCGCGATGCAGCGGCCTGTGGCTGGTTGGGCGCCGCCGTTCACATGGACCGTCGCGCACATCGGGAGCCCCATGTCCGCCGACCCTACCCACGACGCCTACACGCCGGAGGAGATCGCCCGCCGCGTGCGCGACGTCGGCGTCGCCAAGGCGCGCCGCGATGCCGTCAGCACCGGCGTCCTCGCCGTCCTCGCCGGCGCGTTCATCGCCCTCGGCGCCCTCCTCTCGAGCGTCGTGATGAGCGACTCGACGCTCGGGTTCGGGCCGACGCGCCTGCTTGGCGGCGGCGCGTTCAGCCTCGGGCTCATCCTCGTCGTCGTGGCCGGCGCCGAGCTTTTCACCGGCAACAACCTGATCGCCATGGCCTGGGCCTCGCGCCTGCTGCCGTTCCGCGCGGTACTGCGCAACTGGGCAATGGTGTATGCCGGCAACACCGTCGGCGCGCTCGGCACGGTCGCGCTGGCATATGTGGGCGGCGTCCACACGCTCGGTCAGGGCGCCGTCGGCCAAACGCTCGTCGCCATCGGCAATTACAAGACCGAACTCAGCCCGCTGTCGATGTTCGCGCTCGCGATCCTGTGCAACGGGCTGGTCTGCCTGGCCGTCTGGCTGGCGATGGCCGGCCGAAGCGTCGTCGACAAGATCGTGGCGATCGTCTTCCCGGTGGCCGCCTTCGTCGCGATGGGCTTCGAGCACTCGATCGCCAACCTGTTCTTCCTGCCGTACGCCTGGCTGCTCGCGCCCGAACAGGTGCGCGCGACGGAGATCGGGCTGAACCTGGCTGTCGTCACGGCCGGCAACATCGTCGGCGGCACGCTGCTCGTGGCGGCGGTGTACTGGCTGGCGTACCTTCGGCCGAGTCGGGCGTAAGCCACGCGCCGAGATCGTGCGGCGAGAACCGGGGCGCCACGGCCGGCCTCGGGCCGAAGTTGGCCCAACGATGGCCCAGCGCATCTATCGGATGGCACGCGGGCACGCGATACTTGACCCACACCCGTACGCGCCGGCCTCCCCCGTCCCGGCCGCGGGCAGGAGGTCCGCATGGCTCGCTCTACGCCCGCTCCGGTTGGTCATGATCCGATGTCCGCCAAGCGCGCATCGGATTCCGTCGCTTCGACCCTGTTCACCGCCGCCAAGGCGGCGACCGTGCTCGTGCTGCTCGCGCTCGCCGCCGGACCGTCACTGCCGGCGCATGCCCAGAGCGCTCCCCCGCCGTCCACCGCCCACATCGCGCGCCTGATCGCCGCCATCCAGGCTTCGTCGGCGGCCAATCCGGCGGGCGGCGCGGTAGCAGCGCCGCCGGAAGCGCCCGATCCGACCGCCCCGTCGACCGTTCTCTACCGCGTGCTCGACGATCTCGACGCCCTTGCCGCGCGTCGCGATGCGCGAGGCTTGCCGGCGCTCACCCCGGCGGACCGGCGCCACGTGGCGCGAGCAAGGGATGCCGTACAGGTCGCGCTCGACCGCTACGGTACGTCGCCCAACCCAGCCGACGCCCTCCGCTCGCTCGCCGAGGCCGCCCGGAGCCTGCAGGCGGCCGACGCGGCGCGGCGCGGCCCGTCGCACGCGACGCTCGAGCGATTGTCGAGCGACATCGCCGGCGCGGCGCGCGACGTCGCGGTCGCGCTCGTCCGGCATGCGACATCGGTGGGCATGCGTCCGCACGTGATCGCGGAGGTGCAGCGGCGGATCGCGCTCGGCCAGGTCGCGAGTTTCAAGGCACAGTACTCCGTCGCGATCGGGCACTTCGGCGGGGCGGCGGACGACATCTTGAGCAACCTCACGTTCGACATCGATCTCTTCGAGCAGAACCTCCAGGGTGCGCTGGACGGGTGGACGATCGGGCATGCGTACACGATCGGCCTGAACGGCGCGCCGTACGGCCAGGACGCCGACAACGACGACGGCGACGCGCGGACGGCGGAGGATCCGCCGCCGTCCGCGCAGTCCGTCGGCAAGGAGATGTACGTCGCCAGCATGGCCAAGACACTCTCGGCGGTCGGGCTGCTCAAAGCGTTGAACGGGGCGGGGCTGTCGGTGGACGACGACATCGCACCCTATCTGCCCGAGTCCTGGGTCCAGGGGCCGAACGTGGACGACCTCACGTTCAAGCACCTGCTCACCCACCGCAGCGGCCTGGATCCGATGGGACTGAGCGGTACCTCGCTGGAAGGCCAGGAATTCGCGGCGCTCGCCGACTACATCGCCGACGGCACGCCGGGCACGCTCACGTTCAACACCGCCGAGTACACGAACGCCAACTTCAGCCTGATGCGGATCCTGATCCCGCGGATCACGGCGGACGAGGGCGTGATCACGAACTACACGAACATCTGGCCCGAGGACGTGGTGTACGCCGCGATGTACGCCGACTTCATTCGCGCCGAGGTGCTCGACCCGGCCGGCGTGGACGCGCAGGACTGCTCGCCCGACCAGGGCGCATCCGAACGGACGCTCGGCTACGCGCTCTCGATCCCCGACGGCCCCGGCACCGACTTCGGCGACTGGAGCCTCGGCTGCGGGGCGACGGGCTGGTACCTCTCGGCGATCGAACTCGGCAGCTTCATGGCGCACCTGCGGCACACGGACGACATCATCGACGCGCCGACGCGGGCGCTGATGGACAGCCAATCCCTCGGCTGGCTCAACCCGGTCACGATGGCGGGGTACGTCGATGGTGTGTTCGGCCCGTATCGCGCGCACGGCGGCGATTCGGCGGTGCTCCAAACGACCCCCGGCATGAGCGGCTGCATGATGAAGTATCCCGTCGCCGTCGAGGCCACCGTGCTGATCAACTCGCGGGGTGACAATCCGGGCGGACATGCCTGCACGTTGCTGCGGGACGCGTACGACAACGCCTGGGACGCGCCGTAAGCCGGATCCGCGAAATCGTCGATGCGCAGCGGACGCCTACCCCGTCGACCCCTCGGCCAAGCGGAGCCCGATCGCGTTCAGGCGGATGCTCGGCCGCTCCGCCACCGCGCGCAGGACGCACCGCGCGGTGGTCAGCGGTTCGAGGTAGCTGCTGCCGCGGGCGACCCGACAGGCCTGGCCGGCCTCGTCGGCCTCGCGCCCGTCGGTTGCCCGGTAGGGGTAGGCGTACGCCGGCGGCCCCGTGGGCGACGGTCCCCAGACGGTCGACGTCCACGTCCTGACGTTGCCGACCAGATCGGCGATGCCGTCGGGCGTATCGCCGGCCGGGAACAGCCCGATCGGCGTCGCGCTGCGCACGTGGAGCTCGACGGTGTTGCCGCACTCGGACCCCACGACCTCGCCGGGCGGGTACGTGCGGCCGGCCTGACCGGCTGCCGCCGCTTCCCACTCGGCCTCGGTGGGCAGCCGAAACGGCCGGCCGGTCTGGGCCGCCAACCAACGGCAGTAGGCGCGGGCCTCGAACCACGTGATGCCGTCGACCGGGCGGAGCCCGTCGGCGGGCTCGTCCCGCCAGTCGCGAGGCGCCACATGGCGCTCATCGGGATAGAGTTCGGCCAGGTAGCCCGCCAGCTCGTCGGGCGACATGGCCACCCGCCCGCGCCAGCGCGCCGCCTGCTCCGGCGTCAGGCCGCCGGCTGCCAGGTGGGCGTCGATGGCGGCAGGGTCGGACCTGAACTTCGCGGTCCACTCGTCCACGAACGCGCGCAGCCCGTGCGACGTACCCACGCCGCGCTGCCAGGCGGAGGCACTCGGACCGTCCCACCAACGGGAATCGTCGTAGCCGCCTGCGGCGATGAACGCAGCCCATTCGCGGCGCGTCACGGGGAACCGTCCGATCCCGTACGGCGCCAGCCGCACGCGATGGCGGGGCGCGGTGTTGGGTTCGGCGCCGTCGTCGCTGCCGACCGGGTAGCTGCCACCTGAACGCGCAACCATCGGTGCAACCAGCGCGTCCCCATCCGGGCCGCGGTGCGTCGCAAAGCGGGGGTCGCCGAGGGGGGCGAGCGCCTCGGCGGCGGCGATCCGCTCGCGCAGGTCGCGGTTCGGGTCGCGCGACGCGCCGACGAGCGCCGCCAGCAGCGCGTCCCGTACGCCGGGGGTCAGACGCATGCGCAGGGCAGGATCGGCGGCGCAGCGGCCGGCGAACGCGATGTCGAGCGTGCCGAGCTGCGCCACGAACGCCTCGGGCTGCTCGACCATCCACGTCGCCAGCGTCGTGGCCTGCGCCCACTGCGCCGGCCGGAGGGGCGGCAGCGCCTCGCTCGGGGCGAGATCGGCGAGCGCCTGCGGCAGCGCCAGGCGCGCCACGGCGCCGTCGGTGCCGGCGCGGGCCAGCGCTTCCCGTTCGAGCAGGCGATCCGCGACGAGACCGTAGCCGAGCGCGAGTCGTCGGCCGACCGTTCGGCGGGGCGTCCCGGTGATGCGGACCAGATCGCCGATGCCCAACGGCGGTCGGGCGAAGTAGCGGTGGTGGAGCGCGCTCCATGCCTCCCGCTCCGGCGCATTCGACGTGAAGTCCTCCGCCAGCAGTCGGTCCGATGTGTTGGTGGGCAACGGTCCCGCATCACCCCCCGATGCGCGTGCCGCGCGCAAGCCGTCGGCGACGACGTCGGCCAGGATGACACCCACGGCCCATGCCAAGCTCTCGTCCGTCGCTGCCAGCCCGGTGGCGCGCACGCGCCGCGACACGATGTGGAGCTCGCGCAACGGCGCCAGCGCACCGGGCCGCCCGGTCTGGAGGGCGGCCAGCGCCAAACGGACGGTGGTTCTGCGATCGCCCGGAGCGCGAGCGGTCTCTCGGAATGGCATGGCCGAAGCCTTCCTGATCCTCGTCCGTGCTGGGCCTGAAGCTTACCGGCCCGCCCCTGCCCCGCCAACCCGCCGTCGGATCGTCACGGGTGCGTGGCCCGGCCGCGACCCGCGCACCTCGCTATCGCCAGCCCAGCCGCCGAATCACCCCCTCCGCCGCGATCACCCCTCGCAGGTACCGCCGCGTCTCGGGAAACGGGATGCGGGCCATGAACACGTCGATGTCCCCTCCCGCCGCCGCCCACCACCCCGCCGCGTTGCCCGGCCCGGCGTTGTATGCGGCCAGCGCCACGGCTTCCTGACCGTCGAACCGTCGCAGTTGGACGCCGAGGTACTGGGCGCCGAAGCGCAGCGCGAGGGCCGGATCGTCCAGCTGCTCCTCGCTGAACCCGGCCACGCCGAGCGAGCCGGCGATCCCGTGGCCCGTCGCCGGCATGACCTGCGTCAGCCCGCGCGCGCCGGCCCCCGACCGGGCCGTCGGTTCCCAGCGGCTCTCCTGACGGACGAGCGCGGCCAAGAGGTCGACGGGCACTGCGTGCTCGGCTGCGGCGGCGGCCAGCTCGTCGCGCCAGGGCAGCGGATACGCCAGCTCCAGGACGGCGATGGGAGCTGCGGCCCGCGCCCCCGCCGGGGCAGCGGTGAGCACCTGCTCGGCGGCCGAACTGGCGATGGACGGCACCCCCAAGCCGAGCGCGATGCGGGCGATGGCCAGCCGGTCGCCCGGCGCCGCCGACCGGATCGCCGCCCGCCACGCCGCCAGCGCCCGCGGCCGCTCGCCCAGCGCCAGCCACGCCGCGCCGCGCACGACGTCGAACCGGGTCGCCGCCGCTTGCTGCGCCGCTTGCCAGCCGGGCGCGTCGACGCCCGTCATCCACGTGGACAGCCATTGGGCTTCGGCGCTGCCAAGCGATCGGCCGGCTGCGCCGCCGGCCATCGACGCGTCGTGGCTGCCGCCGTCGTCCGCGCGCCGTCCGAGCTCGACGATCCGCGCCGCCCCGTCGCCCAGCGGGTCGAGTTCGATCGTCCGCTGCCAATGGGCTTGCGCCTCGTCGGCACCGCCGGCCGCCTTGCCCAGCCAGAAGTGCGCGCGCGCCGCGTCGACGAACCTGCCGGCGGCCTCCGCCCGCGCCGCCGCTTCCCGCCAGCGGGCCGCCGCTTCGCCGCCCCGGCCCGCCTGCCACAGCACGATGCCCGCCAGCACGCCCGCCTCGCCGGCGCGTGCGTCGTCGGGTCGCCGGGCCGCCAGTGCGTCCAGGCTGGCGACCGCCTCCGCGTCGCCGCCGGCCTCGCCGACCAGCGCCAGCCACGCCCGCCGCCACAGCGCCTCGGCCACACGCCTCGACGCCGGGTGGTCGGTTGCCAGGGACGCGAACGCCGCCGCGGCCTCGACGTACCGCCCCTCGGCCTCCCGGGCCCGCGCGTCCAGCCAGGCCGCCTCGTCCGCGGCGACGGCCGATGTGCCCGCCGACGTACTACCGACGACCGCCCCGTCGAGCAGCGCGTCCGCGCGCGCCGTGTCGCCCTGCGCCCGGTAGACCGCCGCCTCTTCCTGCACCGTTACGGCGACGCCGGCGTCGCGCAGTCGTTCGAGCGCCACCGCTGCGGGTGCGGAACCCGGCAGCTCGCGCACGAGCCGCAGCCGCATCGCCACCGCGGCCTTCCCGTCCCCAGCCGCCAGCTCCGCCGCCACGAGCCCGGCCATCGCCTGCGCCCGGCTGCCGTCGTCCTCGACGTGATCGAGTGCGTCGGCGTATGCGGCGCGCGCCAGGTCGGCGCGGCCCTGCGACAGGCGCGCGTTGCCCAGCTGGATCCGCGCGAGCACGGCCGTCGACCCGTCCCCCGCACCTGCCGCCGCGGTCGCGAACGCGGCGGCCGCGCTCGCATCGTCGCCCGCCCGGCTCAG
>Ga0138256_10001098_pt1 | contig 28975 bp, 15 predicted proteins | sample KNB2016incub_MG_FD_105486 | JGI IMG/M metagenome (GOLD analysis project Ga0138256, IMG submission 105486) | Active sludge microbial communities from wastewater in Klosterneuburg, Austria - KNB2014incub_MG | ecosystem: Engineered > WWTP > Activated sludge > Unclassified | place: Austria... | reverse complement strand
CTCTACGACCGCAGCAAGATCCTGCGCGACCGTTATGCGCTGGAGCGCGAGGATGGCACGGTGAGCTACGTGCGCTTCTTCGATGGCGGCAACCCGGCCGGGAACCAGTGGCAGGTAACGCAGCAGGTCACCAACATCGGCAGCTACACCAACCGGTATGATGTGACCATCCTGTGCAACGGCCTGCCCGTGGTGCAGGTGGAGCTGAAGCGGCGCGGGCTGGAACTGAAGGAGGCTTTCAACCAGGTGCTGCGCTACAAGCGCCACAGCTTCTGGGCCAACGGCGGGCTGTTCCAATACCTGCAGCTCTTCGCCATCAGCAACGGGGTGAACACGAAGTACTACGTGAACAACCCCACCGAGGCGCTCACCTTCGCACAGACCTTCTACTGGACCGATGAGCACAGCCGCCGCAAGAGCGAACTGAAGGACTTCGCCACCGACCTGTTGAGCATACCGCGCTTGGGCCGCATGCTGGGCCACTACGTGGTGATGAACGACCGCGACAAGCGGTTGATGGTGCTGCGCCCCTACCAGGTGTTCGCCGTGGAGGCGATCGTGGACAGGGTGCGCAAGTACACGCCCGCCACCGGTGCTGATCGAACGAACAACTACGGCTACATCTGGCACACCACCGGCAGCGGCAAGACCTTGACCAGCTTCAAGGCCAGTCAGGTGATCATGGGCCTGCCCGAGGTGGCCAAGGTGGTCTTCGTCGTGGACCGCAAGGACCTCGACTACAAGACCATGGAGGACTTCAACGACTACAAGGAAGGCAGCGTGGACGCCACCGAGAACACGCGCGGCCTGGTGGAGCAGTTGGCCGACCCCAACACGCCGTTGATCGTCACCACCATCCAGAAGCTGCATATCGCCATCAGCAAGGTGCGGCATGAGCGGAAGATGGAAGCGCTGAAGGACGCGCGCATGGTCTTCATCTTCGATGAGTGCCACCGCAGCCAGTTCGGCAAAACGCACGGCGACATCACCAGCTACTTCACCAACGCACAGCTCTTCGGCTTCACGGGCACGCCCATCTTCGCCGAGAACGCCAGCAAGAACGAACTAGGCAAGCGCACCACCAAGCAACTCTTTGGCGAGTGCCTGCACAAGTACGTGATCACCGACGCCATCCGCGACGAGAATGTGCTGCGCTTCAGCGTGGAGTACGTGGGCCGCTACACCAAGAAGGACGGCGTGGAGCTGGACATCGAAGTGGAGGACATCGACCGAGCCGAGGTCTTCGACGATGAGAAGCGATTGGGCAAGGTGGTGGACAATATCCTCAGCATCCACGACCGCAAGACCCACAACCGCGAATACAGCGCGCTCTTCGCCATCAGCAGCATCCCAACGTTGCAGAAGTACTACGAGCTGTTCCGCCAGCGCAAGGAGGCCGGCGCGCACGACCTGCGTATCGCCGCCATCTACAGCTACGGCACCAATGAAGAGGATGAGGAGGCCGTGGGCGCATTGCCCGACGATACCAACCTCGCCAGCGAACCACCCGCCATCTACGGGGCAGGTCACAGCCGCGATGCCATGCACCGCATCATCCGCGACTACAACGCGCAGTTAGGAACCGCCTTCAGCACGACGGACCAGAAGGGGCTGGAGAACTACTTCAAGGACATCACCAAGAAGTTGCGCGAGCGAGAGAAGGCCAACGCCAAGGACGGCGACCGCATCGACCTGGTGCTGGTGGTGAACATGATGCTCACCGGCTTCGACGCCAAGAAGGTGAACACCCTGTACGTGGACAAGCGCCTGCGCTACCACGGACTGATCCAGGCCTACAGCCGCACCAACCGCATCCTGAACGAGAAGAAGAGCCAAGGCAACATCGTCTCCTACCGCAACCTCAAGAAGGCCACGGACGATGCGATCGCCCTCTTCAGCAACAAGGACGCGAAGGAGGTGATCTTCCTGCCGCCCTACCAGCAATTGGTGGCGAAGTTCATTGAGGCCTACAAGAAGCTGCTGGAGGTGGCCCCCACCGTGCGCTCCGTGGACGACCTGCAGGACGAGAAGGAGCAACTGGCCTTCGTGTCGGCCTTCCGCGATCTCATCCGCCTGCTGAACGTGCTGAAGACCTACGCGGAGTTCGACTGGCGCGACCTGCCCATCACCGCGCAGCAGTTCGCCGACTACACCAGCAAGTACCTGGACCTGCGCGAAAGCGTGCAGCGCCAACGCACCAAGGAAAAGCACAGCATCCTGGAGGACATCGACTTCGAGCTGGTGCTGGTCCACCGCGACGAGATCAACGTGTCCTACATCCTGAAGCTGCTGGCCCGCCTGAAGGGCGAAGAGCACACCGCGAAAGGCGATGCCGTGCGCAAGCAGATCATGTCCCTGCTCAGCAGCGACGTGGAGCTACGCAGCAAGCGCGAGTTGATCGAGAAGTTCATCGCCGAGCACCTGCCAAAGATCACCGACGCGGACCGTATACAGGACGAGTTCGAGAAGTATTGGGAGGATCAGCGCGTGCTGGCCTTACAACGCATCTGCGAAGAGGAACACCTCGACCAGAAGCAATTCGCCAACCTCATTGAGTCGTACATCTTCAGTGGTCAGGAGCCGCTGAAGGATGATGTGTTCCGTTGTCTCGAAGCGCGGCCTAGCGTGCTGAAGGCGCGGGAGATCGGTGAGCGGATCGTGGAACGGATGAAGGAGTATGTGGAGGTGTTCTTGAAGGGGATGGTGGCGTAGTCTGTGCGTGTGAAGCTCCGCCAGCGAACGCTACATTACCAGCCCCGACGGTAGCAATGAACGCGACCGCTGAACCGACAACCCTTAACAATGGCGCAATGAACAGACTGCATTACCCCCAAGGTCGTAGCATTGTTGACAGGCTGTTCCGCCGCATCGCCTTGTTCCTCGCTGCCGCCATTGTGTTTGGCGTGCCCCCCAGCCTCCATGCCCAAGGCCCCGGCAAGCGCTTGATGACGCCGCAGGACCTCTGGGCCATGAAGCGCTTGAGCAATTTGGAGCTCTCCCCGGACGGCCGTACCGCTGCCTTCGTGGTGCAGGAGTGGTCCATCGAGAAGAACAAGCCCACGAGCAACATCTGGTTGGTGCCGGTGGCCGGTGGCGAACCCCGCAGGTTGACCACGGCACAGGCGGCCGACGGCTCGCCGGCATGGAGCCCGGACGGCAGCCGCATCGCGTTCGTTTCCAAACGCGGTGGGGACAAGGCCGCCGCGCTCTATGTGATCCGCACGGATGGCGGCGAAGCGGAGAAGATCCTGGAACTGCCCTTTCCACTTTCCCACCCGCGATGGATGCCCGATGGGCAGCGCGTGATCATGGCCACCACCTGCGTTCCCGGTTTGGTGGGCACCTGGAGCAGGGAGAATATCGCCGCCATGGAGAAGGAGATCAAGCGGCGCGCCGATGCCAAGATGACGGCCAAGGTCACGGAGGACCGCCACTATCGCTTCTTCGATCATTGGCTCACGGATACGGCAGCAAGCAGGCTACTGCTCGTGAACACCGCCACCAAGGAATTCAAAGACCTTACCCCGAAGTGGGACCGCTTGTTCCAGTCCAGTGGCACCGTGGACTTCGACCTAGCACCGGACGGCTCGCAAGTGGCCCTGGTCGCGAACACCACACCACCGCCATATAGCGGGTTCCTCAACAACGATGTGCATTTGGTGCCGACGGATGGGTCCGGCACGATGCGCAATGTGACCAAGGACAACTCCGCCAGTGACGGCGATCCCACCTTCGCTCCTGACGGTCGCTCCATAGTGTTCACGCGCTACACCATCCCCTACGGAAATGGTGAGGTGGGCAAGTTGTGGCGGCACGAGTTGGCCACGGGCACCAACAAAGCGCTCACCGAAGCCATCGACCTGACCATCTCCGGTGTGGAGTTCGCGTCGGATGGAGCAACGCTCTGGTTCACCGCCGAGGACAAGGGCGTGATGCCCATCTTCCGGATGAAAGCGGACGGCACCGTGCTTACCCCGGTGTACAAGGAAGGCACATGCACCGAACTCAGTGCCAAGGGCGGCCGCATCGTATTCCTCAACGACAACTTCAGCAGGCCGAACGAGCTCTTCACCCTGGACCCGAAGAGCGGTGCGGTGCGCCAGCTCACGCATTTCAACCAAGCGCTGGTGGATCAACTGGACCTGGGCAAGGTGGAGAGCTACTGGTTCGATGGTGCAGCCGGCGACAAGGTGCAGGGTTGGCTGATCCTTCCCCCCAATTTCGATGCGGCAAAGACCTACCCGATGGTGCAACTGATGCACGGCGGCCCGAACACCATGGTGCGCGATAGCTGGAACTACCGCTGGAACGCGCACGCTTTTGCCGCACCCGGCTATGTGGTCGCTTGGGTGAACCGCCATGGCTCCACCGGTTTCGGGCAGCAATTCGCGCAGAGCATCATCAACGAGTGGGGCGTGAAACCCTTGGATGACATCCTCCGCAGCACCGATCACCTGCTGGCGCGCTTCCCGAACATAGACCCGAAACGCATTGCGGCGGCCGGTGCCAGCTACGGCGGCTACATGGCGGCGTGGGCCGAAGGGCACACGGACCGCTTTGCCTGCATCGTTGACCATGCAGGCGTGAACGACTTCATCACACAATTCGGTGCGGACGTGACGACCTACAGCTTCGCGAAGGTGCTGGGCGGTACACCTTGGGAAGATCCCGAGGGCATGCGGAAGAACGACCCGATGACCTACGCGAAGAACTTCAAGACACCGATGCTGATCACGCACGGCGAGTTGGATTACCGCGTCCCCGATGGCAACGGCATGTCGCTCTATGCCGTCCTCCAAGCCATGGGCGTTCCCTCGCGCTTGGTGATCTACCCCAACGAGAACCATTGGATCCTCAGTCCGCAGAATTCCATCCACTGGAACTGGGAGGTGCAGAGCTGGCTGGCACGGTACATCGGTGGCAAACCCACTTTGGAGAAACCAGTGTTCGAGGGAGCGGAGGAGAAGTGAAACGGGCGATCTTGTATTCACCTCCGTTGCATAGGGCCACGGAGCAATGATCGGGAGGAGGTGACCGTGCGCGGGGGTGGCGCAGCGGTTTGAACAGAGCCCGGGCGAGGTGGGCATAGTACTTGCCTGTGGGCCTCCGTCCGCCGATCACCTTTGAGCACGACCTTCGGGCTCCGCAGCACGGCCTGCCTTAAGCCACCAACCGAACACTCACCATGACGCGCACATTCGCCCTTTTCCTCGCCCTTTGTTCGATCGCCGGGAAACTGAACGCACAGACCCCCCCGGACCCGCTCGGCGAGCTCGCCGGGGCCACCACCCGCCAATGGAGCGTGATCGGTGCCACGTCAGCGACGGGTGCGGCATGCGCGGCCGGGGAGGCCCAATACACCTTCCAGTTCAAGCCCGCACAGGTGGAGGTGAAGCAGTGTACGGGGGGCGCATGGAAATCGCGAACGGAGGCGATCACCTCCTGGGCGGCCAACGGCAAGAGCGGCATCGCCTTCGGCGGAACGTCCTATGAGGTGAAGTCCCTGCCCCCGAACGCGCCGGTGTGCAAGGGCAACGCCAATTGCGTTCGCCTGGCCAGCGTGCCCGATGGCAAGACGGACGCCACCACCACCATCTATCTCACGCACTGATGGAAGAGCCCATCAAGAAGGGGATCGATGTGTCCAAGGCGATCACGCCGCTGCTCACCGTGCTCGGCATCTCGGTGGGGGCCTGGCAGTTCACCAGCCAGATGAGCCACGAGAGCAAGATGGAGTTCAGCCGAAGCATGTACAACAAGAAGCTGCAAGCCTATGAGCAGGTGGGCAAGGCCGTGGGCGACCTGCTCATCGTTCCGCACGATGAGCAGCTTTGGATCAGTGCGGGGGATACGCTGGCCTTCGATAGCTGTCTCGAGGCCTTCCGCACCTGCTACTGGGGCGTGCTACCCTTGGTGGAGGACAAGGCCGTGGAGGCCGCGATGATCCAGTTCAAGGACATGGCCCGCTTCTATCGCCGTGGCGAGAACGATTACCAGGACCTGGCCCGCGAAGGCATGACGTTGATGAACACATGCAATCGATCGCTGGAAGAACATTGGCAGAAGAAAGCGAAGGGGGAATAGGCCCCCCTGCTTGGATGCCGATCGCCAACCACCGAGCTTGGCCCGGTGTTGCGTTCGTTCGCCGTCCTTCTTCTCGCGCTCGCATGGAACGGGGCGCGGGCGCAACCGTATTTGGATGTGGTGAACACGGCGGGCTACATCAGTCCGCACCGGTTCGAGAAGTACGATGTGAACACGGCACTGCCGATCCCCATTGGCGAGCAAGGCGCGCGACTGGTGTTGAGCCCGGGTGTTGAGCGCTGGAACGCGATGGCCGAAAGCGCGGCGCAACAGCGCACGGATGCGCTCACGGGCTATGCGGTGCCCGTCACCCTGCTCGCTCCGTTGGTCCCCGATCGATGGACCTTATCCGTCACTGGTATTGGCCGGTACATGGTGATCGAGGATCCTGCGCGCGGCGATGTGCAGCTCGGCGGTGCGGTGTTGGTGAACCGCGTGTTGCGTCCGGAGCTCACGTTGAAATTCGGGGCGTACGCCAATGCCGATGCCTTCGGGTTGTTCGCGCTTCCACTGCTCGGTCTGGACTGGCGGATCAACGCGAAGCACAACCTGTTCGGCGTGCTACCGGGCAACCTCATCTATGAGCACAAGCTGTCGCGTGCGTTCCATTGGGGTGCGGCGTACAAGGCGATCACCACCAGTTTCGGCACGCGCGATGGCGACTTCCGTCGTGTGGACGAGAATACGGTGGGCCTCTTCGCCGACCTCTATCCGTGGAAGAACATCGTGCTAAGGGTGGAGGGTGGTCATTCCGTGATCAGCCAGTACCAAGGGGGCCAGTTCGATCCGTACTACCCGACCGGCGGTGAGGAGAGGTACGTGGACCACCGCATCGGCGATGGCTTCTATGGGAAAGTGATGCTGGCCTTCCGCGTTCGGTTGGACGAAGCAACGCCCCCACGAGTTCGCGAGGATCAGCCCTAAGTGCATCGCCCGAAGGGGTGTCCGAAGCGATCTGTAATTGGAGGGCAGCGCGCGGATCACAATACTCCAACCCGACACCAAGAAGATCGCTCCGCGCCCCCGGACGCTCGGGAACGCGGCGATCGATCAGCTCCCGGTCCGCATACTCTCCCCCAGCTGCGCGTCGAGCCATGCGCGGGCCTCCTGCTCGTTGTCCGTAACACGGACGCGGTGGAGTTGCGGGAAGTAGGAGAAGTAGAGCTTCACCAACATCTCGATCATGTGGGCGCGGGCCACTACCGCGGTGGCGATCACCTGGCCCTCTTTGCGATCGGTCTCCAAGTGGTCCACTTGCATGGAAGGCAGTTCGAAATCGACGTCCTCCGGGATGAAGGTGATCATTCCATAAGGCGTGGCGCCCATGATGCGTCGCCGCATCGCTTGCACCTCGGTCATCTGCGGTATGGCCAGGATACACCCGGGTTTGTAGTGGACCTCCACCAGGTCCGTGCGCACGCGAACGAGCGTGGCGATGGCCGTGTCGTATTCGCGAGGCTCGATGGTCATGATGGGGGTGGGTGAGGTGCGCCGCCGTTCCGAAGAAGCGAGTTTACCGCACGGGCGCCTCGAAAGCAAGATGGTCGCCGCCGCGAGCGTAGCCCCGGGTCGATGCGTGTACGGGCGAACGATGGATAGCTTCGCCGCGATGTCCGCGATACGCACCCCGGACCAGCGGCTCCGCGTGTTCGTGAGCTCCACGATCGAGGAGCTGCGCGAAGAGCGGCGTGTGGTACGCGAAGCCATCGAGCGGCTCCGGCTGATCCCGGTATTGTTCGAGAGCGGTGCGCGGCCCCATCCGCCGCGCGAACTCTACCGCGCCTACCTCGACCAGAGCGACATCTTCATCGGCATCTACGCCTCGTCCTATGGCTGGGTGGCGCCGGACATGCGCATCAGCGGGCTGGAGGACGAGTACCACCTTTCCACGGGCCGGCCGCAGCTCATCTACATCAAACAGGGAGGGGGCGTCCGCGAGCCGAAGCTCGAAGAACTGCTGCGCACCATCAAGGGGTCGGAGGGGGTGAGCTACCAGAAGTTCGAAACCCCCGAGCAACTCGCCGACCTGCTGCAGAACGATCTGGCAGTATTGCTCTCCGAGCGGTTCGCGGGTAAAGAGAAGAGCGAACGTCCGCAAGGTCACGGACTGCCCGCGATGCGCAATGCCACGATCGGTCGTGATCGCGAGCGCGCCGAACTCGCCGAATTACTGTTGCGCAAGGACATCGGCCTGGTGACGCTTACCGGCACGGGGGGTACCGGCAAGAGCCATCTGGCTTTGCGTGTGGCGCATGATGTGGCCGCGCGCTTTCCGGATGGCGCATGCTATGTCTCGCTCGCCAGCGTGGGGCGGGCGGAACAGGTGTTGCCCACGATCGCGGCGGCGTTGTGCGTGGTGGATTCCGGGCAGGGTGATCTGATGGACGCGCTTGCCGAACAGCTCGGCGACCGCGAACCGCTGGTGTTGATCGACAATTTCGAGCAGGTATTGGAAGCCGCTCCGCTGTTAGCCACGCTGCTGTCCCGCTTGCCGAAGCTCACCCTGCTGGTGACGAGCCGCGCCCCGCTGCACCTCCTGGGCGAACAGGTGTTCGCCGTGCAGCCACTGGACGGACCGGCGACCGATGAACAGCACCGCGAAAAATTGCTGGCCTGCCCATCGGTGGATCTGTTCGTGCAACGCGCACGGGCGCGCGCCGCGCAACTGGAATTGGACGATGCCAATGTGCGGGCCATCGCCGATCTGTGCCGCCATTTGGAAGGGCTTCCCCTGGCGATCGAGCTCGCGGCGGCACATACCAAGTACTTCACACCCGCCGCGCTCGCCGCACGCACCGATCGCCTGCTGGACCTGCTGGCCCGCGGCCCGCGGGATCTGCCCGAACGGCAGCGTACGATGCGGGCGGCCATCTCCTCCAGTTGTGAGCTGCTCGGCCCCGCGCACCGCTGTTTCTTCCGCCGCCTGGCCGTGTTCAGCGATCGCTGGACCCTGGAGCAGGCCGCCATCGTGACGGATGCTCCGGCACTGGAGTTGGACCCCCTGGAGGCCGTCGAACAATTGGCGGACATGGGACTGGTGCGCGTGGCACCGGCGCGCCCGGGCGATCCCGATCAGGAGCCTCGTTTCAACCTGTTGCATGTGGTGCGCGAATACGCCTACGAGGAGCTCGATGCACAAGCTGAGCGGCCCGCGACCATGCACCGCTTGTCAGGCTGGTGCATGCACTTGGTGACGCAGGCGGCCCAGCAAGCTGGAAGCGATCTGGTGGTCCAATGGATGGACCATGTGGAAGTGAGCTACCTGGACCTGCGCAACGTGATCCGCAATGCCCTGGACCGCGGCGATGTGGCCACGGTATGGATGTTGATCGCACAGCTGAACACCTTTTGGTTGCTGCGCGGCTATCGGGGTGAGGCGTTGGAATGGTTGCGCGCCACGGGGCTCGAGCGGCTGGTCGACGATCGGCGATCCCATACCGAACTTCCTGCGCAACTGCGGGCAGGGGTGCTCTTCGCGGCCGGCACCATGTGCTACTATGCCGAGCACCAACGCAAGGCGGTGACCTACCTGGACCGGGCCGTGGAACTCTACCTGGGCGAACCGGGAGCGCCCCACAATCAGCTGTTCTACACCTATCTGTTCCTGGCCATGGCGCTCATCGGCAGCGACGATCCGCGCGCGGGTGCGGTGATGGAGAAGGCCATGGCAGGGGCGCGCGCCGCGGAGGACCATTTCCTGGAGGCCATGGGGCTTTGCTTCCGCACAGAGGTATTGGTGCGGGCGGGTGAATTGGATCTCGCGCGATCAGATCTCGCGCGGGCAAGGAAGGTCGCGGATGAGCAACCACGCATCCTGCTGCGCAACAGCATGCACCTCGCGGCGGGGAACGTGGCCATGATGAGCGGGCGGTTGGAGGAAGCTCTCGACGAATATGCCAAGTGCCTGGCGGTGGCGGGATCGCAGCGCATTGTGGGCACCGTGGGCTGGGCCCAGAACGGACTGGGCTATGCGCTGGTAGTGTCGGGTCGCATCGAAGAGGGAAGACGGATGTTCCTGGAGGGGCTGGTCACCGCGCGACAGAGCGGTTATCGCGCCGCGCTGATGGCGCAATGGGCCGGGCTCGGCTTGGTGGCCGCACTGGTGGGCGACCCCAAGGGCGCCGCGCGCTTGTTGGGCGCTGCGGAGGCCGTGCGCAGCAAGGTCCAGTACTCACCGTGGATGGTTACGCGCCGACTCCTGGAGGATGCGCACCAGGCGGTCGCCGCGCGGCTTACGCCGGAGGTTTTCGAGGCCGAGCGGAGGATCGGCGCGCAACTGCCGCTGGAGGAGGTGCAAAAGCTGGCGACGACGTAAGCGCATTCCCGCTCCGCAAGAGCGCGGACCTACTTCGTCTTCTTCTTCGGCACGCGCTTCGTCTTCGCGGGCGGCGCCACTTCAGGCTGTTGAGCCTTCAGGCGGGCGATCTTCTGGGTGGCTCTGCGCTTGCGCTTCTCGTTGGCTTGGGAATCGGATGCCATGGGTCGGGGATGATCTGGGCGGCGAAGCTAGGCGCTTCGTGCGTTCCTCCCGGGCATGTGGCGTTATGTTCCCGATCGGGGGTGGAACGTACCAGGGGATCCCAAAGGACCGAAAGGGAAGGCCCTGTTGCCGCCATAGTGCCTGAGGGGCAACGTATTTGCAACCAGTACGCGAAATCAGAACCGTGGACCCATGCTCGACCACAAGACCGACCGCAGTTCGATCCCGCGCCCTCTTCAACGGTTGAAGGAGGTGTTGTTCAAGCGCCAGACGCTCATCAACGAGCTCAATTTCACCTACCGCCGATTGCTACGCTTACTGCCCGCGATCATCAAACGCGTGGAGGGCGAGCCGGTGGCGATGACCCTTCGTGCGCAGGACGGCATGAACGAGATGATCCGCAGCCGCTTGGGCCAGGTGGCCACCGCACATGGGTTGCCGCCGGAAGCGTGTACGTGCGAGGAGGCGGAAGTGATGGTGGAGAACGTACGCCATGCGGACCGTGCGGCGCGCACCCGGACGGATCGTTCCGCAGCGGTGCTGGAAGCGCTGATCGGCGTCCGCGCTTTCCTTATCCGGGCGTGGGATAAGCTCATTGGGAACTTGATGCCCTCGGATCAAGAGGACCTGCGGAAGGAAGCGCAGGCCTTGCAAACGCGGGAAGCGGAACTGCACCGGGAGCTGATCTCCCTGGCGCAGCAGGGGGATCGCCCCAGGGAGGCGGGATAGCTTTCTGCGCAAAGTGAGGGGAGCCCCGACTTGCGTGTTCGCCCTTTGCCCAAGGTAGCGAACAGGCAGAGATGGTGGGGGCGGGGTTCATCGGTCGAGCACCATCTGGATAGCGCCGATCAGATCTTCACGCTTGAAGGGTTTTGGAACATGCGCGTTCATGCCGGCACGCAGGCATTCGTCCAGTTCGGCCTTCATCACGTTGGCGGTCATGGCAATGATGGGCACGCGCGACTTGTCGCCACCGAGAGCCAGGATCGCCTTGGTCGCATCGTAGCCGTTCATCTCCGGCATCTGCACGTCCATCAGGATCACGTCGTAGACGTTCGCTTGGGCCATCTCCACCGCGATCCGCCCGTTCGCCGCCACATCCACCTGCACGCCGGGGATGGCATGGGCGAGTTCGTCCTGTGCCACCAGCACGTTGAAGTCATTGTCCTCGGCCAGCAGGATCCGGAGGTCGCGCAGCTCCCGCTCAGCGCTTCCACTCCTACCCTGTGCCGGAGTCGTGTGTGCGTCGGTCGCGATCGCGTACGGGATCGTCACAGTGAAGGTGCTGCCCTTATCGCGTTCGCTCTTCACATCGATGCTTCCACCCCATGCCTCGGCCAGTCTCTTGCTGATGGTGAGGCCCAAGCCGGTGCCGCCATACTTGCGGGTTGTGTCGCTGTAGGCCTGGGTGAACTCCTCGAAGATCTTGTCCTGCCGGTCTTCGGGTATGCCGATGCCCGTGTCGATGACCTTGAGCACAAGCGTGCATTGATCAGCCTGGAGATCCGCAACCGATGCGCGAACAGCGACGCTTCCATGCTCCGTGAATTTCACCGCGTTGCCCGCCAGGTTCAGCACGATCTGGTTCAGGCGCGTTGGGTCGCCCAGAAGCATTGCGGGCACGTCATCGGCGACGTGGACCTCAACGGCCAGCCCCTTCTCCTCGGCCTTGAAGCGCAGGATGTCGCGCACGTTGCCGATGACCTGTCGCGGATCGAAGGGGACCTTTTCCAGATCGATCTTCCCCGCCTCCAATTTGCTGAGGTCGAGAATGTCATTGAGGATCACCAGGAGGTTCTCGCTGCTCTGCTTGATCGCGCTGAGGTAGCGGTTCTGCTCGGGCGCATGCGCGTTGCGTTGAAGGATACCGGTCATACCCATGATGGCGTTCATGGGCGTGCGGATCTCATGGCTCATGTTGGCCAGGAACTGTTGCTTGGACCTTTCGCTGCTTTCCGCTCGCCGCTGTGCCGCGGCGGCGCGGCGGCGTTGACGCTCCACGAGCACGAGGAGCAGGATGACAACGAACACGCCCGCGATGCTGATGTTCCGGATGGTCCGCTGCTGGGTGAGTTCGGCTGCGGCCAGTTGGTCCCGGTGCTGTTGTCGTACCTGTTCCTCCTTCCGTGTGCGCTCGAACTCGGTCTGCATGCGCAACTGAGTAAGGTCCTTCTCCTGACGTGCTTTCACGATCGAATCCGTTATGGCATGCGAACGTGTGGCGGTCTCATAGGCTGATCCGAACCGGCCCAGCGCGGCATAGACCTTCGACAAGCCACTCAGGTGCTTTGCGGCTTCTTCCGTCGGTATTGGTTCATCCTTGTAGAGTTCGTGCGAGAGCAGATAATAGTGGAGCGCCTCACGCGGTCGGTCTTGCTTCAGCAGCAGGGCACCCATATGGTCATAGGTGAGCGCGTTCCAAAGCGGTTCGGCTTCCTTGTTCAGGGCCAGCACTTGTTGGAACCACTGCATGGCTTCGTCCAATCGCCCTTGTTCCATGCGGACCACCCCGATCCGGTCCATGTTCCATACCGTGTTCCCTTTGTCCTTCCTGCGCTTCGCGAATTCAAGCGCACGGGTGAAATGCACAACAGCCGCTTCCATGTCGCCGTCGGCCTGCGCGTCCTCCCCCAAGTGGCCCCCGATGTCGATGAGCCATTCATGGTCCTGCAGTTTTTCCGCCAAGGCCGAGGCTTCGCGCATCATGCGGCGCGCCTCCTCTTCGCGACCCTCGATCTTCAGCATGAGCGATAGGTCGTGGATGGCGATCATCAGGCTGCGGTCATCCTTGGCCAACTCCGCGGCCGCCAGCCCCTGATAGTATTCTCCCAAAGCCACGTCGTACTTGCCCTGCCCCTTGAAGGTCTCTCCACGCCAATGATGGATCTCGGCCAACAGGACCTGATCGTCCATGGCCTTGGCCATCGCAAGTGCGGAATCCATGAAGATGATGGCCTGACCCTTGGCCTTCGCCATGTCCTGCATGGAGCCTTTGGTGGTCATCGCCCGGTATTCGTGGATCATGCCTTGGCGCAATACCAGCTTCGCGCGGATCGCTCCTGCTAAAGGGCCCCGAGCGTATTCACGAGCTTGATCGAAACAGGCTATTGCCGAATCCCGTTCCTCGTAGAAGATCATGTCGCCGATCTTGATGAGCAGATCGGCTTTCTGAATGCTGTCCGTGGTGGTGCGCAGCTTGAGGATCAGGCTGACGCTATAGCCCAGTTGTGCCTCCGCGATCGTAGGAGCGATCCACAGAGAAAAGCAGAAAGCGACTGCGAAAGCGCCACGCTGCGAGTACGATGGTCCTGTGTTAGCCATACGCGTCCTAGGTTTCAGTTTGAAAGTGCGGCAGCTATCGCGTTGATGAGTTCCTCCCGCTTGAAGGGCTTGGGCACGAAGCCGACCATGCCCGCTTCGGTGCAGCGGTCGACTTCGTCTTTCATCACGTTGGCCGTCATGGCCAGGATCGGCACGCGTGACTTGTCCCCGCCGAGCGCGCGGATCGCTTTGGTCGCGTCATAGCCGTTCATTTCGGGCATCTGCACGTCCATCAGGATCACGTCGTATTCCCTGGCCTGTGCCATCTTCACGGCGATCTTCCCGTTCACGGCCACGTCCACCTGCACACCGGGAATGGCATCGGCCAGTTCATCTTGCGCCACCATGGCGTTGAAATCGTTGTCCTCGGCGAGGAGGATGCGGAGGCCCTGTAAGTTGTCGGTTGCCAGTTGTCGGTTGTCCGGCACGCTGGGCTCGCGCGTTTCCGTGATCACATAAGGTATCGTCACCGTGAAGGTGCTGCCCTTGCCTTGCTCGCTGCGCACGGTCACACTTCCGCCTTGCATCTCTGCCAGCCGCTTGCTGATGGTGAGGCCCAGCCCCGTACCGCCGAACTTCCGGGTGGTGTCACTATAGGCTTGGGTGAACTCCTCGAAGATCCGGTCCAGCCGGTCCGCGGGAATACCGATGCCGGTATCGACCACATCGACCACCAGCGAGCATTGGTCCGCATGCATGTCGCGCGCTGATACCCGGATGTTGATGCCACCATGCTCAGTGAACTTGATGGCGTTGCTCGCCAAGTTCAACAGGATCTGGTTCAGGCGTGTGGGATCACCGAGCAGAGCCGCAGGAACATCATGGGCAACCGTTACTTCAACGGAGAGGCCCTTCTCCTCCGCCTTGAAGCGCAGGATGTCGCGCACCGTGCCCACGACTGTGCGCGGATCGAAGGCTACCTGCTCCAGGTCGATCTTGCCCGCTTCCAGCTTGCTGAGGTCGAGGATGTCGTTGAGGATCACGAGCAGGTTCTCACTGCTTTGGGAGATAGCGTTCAGGTATTTGTCCTGCTCAGGCGAATGCTCATTGCGCTTGAGGATCCCGCTCATCCCCATGATGGCGTTCATGGGCGTGCGGATCTCGTGGCTCATGTTGGCCAGGAATTGCTGCTTCACGTGCTCGCTATGCTCAGCGCGTTCGCGTTGGCGATAGGCTTCGACCTTTTCGAGCTCGAGCTCAGCGGTACGCTCGGCCACGGTGCTTTCGAGCAATTCCTTCTGCCGCTTCAACCCACTGGTGCGGATGCGGATGAAAAGCAGCACGGCCCCAGCGAAGAGCACCGCGCCCAGCACTTTCGCCCAGAGGGTGAGGTGCCAAGGCGGCAGGATCGTGATGCGCAAGGTGATGGGTTCCGCGTTCCAGATGCCATCGCGGTTGCGCCCCCAGACCTTGAAGGTGTATCCGCCGGGATCGAGGTTGGTGTAGTTCGCCGAGTGCGCCCGGCCGGCATCGATGCGCTGCTGGTCGTAGCCTTCCAGCTGGTACTGATAGGTGCGGCTGCCCAGCGCGATGTAGTCCATGCTGGCGAAATCGAAACTGAGCATACCGGCCTTGGCGTAGGGTATCGATAGTTCGTGCGCGAGGTGCGTGGGCACGTGCAGCATGGCATCCGGCTCACCGAGCGCGATGGAGCGGTTCCCCAGTTTGATGTCCGTGATGGCCATTTCCACCGGGCGCTCATCCGTGCGCAGGTCGCGCGGGTGGAAGTAGTTGAAGCCGCTGATGCCACCGAAGAAGAGCGTGCCGTCGGGCGTCTTGCAGAAGGCGTAGCGGTTGAACTCGTCGTTCTGCAAGCCATGACGGGCATCGAAGTTGAGAGTCGTTCGTGTCTTCGGGTCGAAGCGCGAGAGCCCCTTGTTGGTGCTCATCCACAGTTGGCCGTCGTCGTCGTTGAGCAGACCGTAGATCACATTGTTCGGCAATCCGTTCCCCGTGGTGAAGCGCTCGAAGGTCCCGGTGCGCTTGTCCATGCGGCAGAGGCCCCCGCCGTTGGTACCCACCCAGAGGATGCTGGCGTCCTTCGGATCATCGAGCAGGCTGAATATGACATCCGTGGCGAGGGAACTTGTATCAGACGGAACGTTCCGATAGTGGGTCCATGCGCGCGTGCGCGGGTCCAAGCGCAGCAACCCCTTCATAGAGCCCAGCCAGAAGGTCCCGTCCGGATCGTGGTGTATGGCCTGCACGAACTGGTATTCCCCTCCGGAACCCTCAATAGGATAGGGCACGCGCGTGAACCGCTCGCTGCGTGTATCGAACAGGCCGAAGGCGTTGGTACTGCCGAAGGCGATGAGCGAATCGCCGATCGCGTGCAAGGGAAATACAACGCGGACCGCGGTATCCCCGAAATACCTGAAGCCGTTGTGGCCATCATCCTTGCGACACAGCCTTCCACCCCCGAACGACCAGACCACACCGGCGGGTGAAACCACGAATGAACCTTCCCGGTCGTAGTAGAATTCCCTGTCGCTCCCCTCTACCAACAGCGGTGGCGCGGGGGCAACGACCGAGCGCTGTGGATCGCAGACCTTGACCTTGAGGCCCGAGACCAGCGCCACGCGGCCGTCGCTCAGCGGTGCCATCCATCCGATGGAACTCGCGAGCTGCGTGTGGAAGCGCTCGATGCGCGGGTCGTAGGTGAAGATGCCGTAGCCGGGGGTCCCGATCCAGACCACCCCGCTGCGGTCCTGATACAAGCAGGCGACATCCACGCTCCCGGTTCCATGGCGCACGTCGATCGGTCGCAACGCCGAAGAACGACCTGTCGAGGGATCACAGCGCCAGAGTCCGGCGTTCGTTCCTAACCAGAGGCGGCCGTCGGCATCCACCATACCGTGCTTCGGCCACCCCCAAGCGGGCTGCCCGATCTGGATCGCGCGTACATGTCCTGTAGCGTCGTCGATCTCCGTTACGGCTCCGGTGCCCGACACGCGATAGGTGACCCGCCGCCGCGCATCCGCCAAAGCCAATTCAGCGACAGGTGTGCTCAGATGCCGCGGGATCGGCTTCGTTGGACGGATCGCCAGGTCGCTGACCATCGCGGCGATCGACGCTTCGTCTTTGGTGTCGATGCGCAAGTAGGACCGGGTGGGGTTGGTGCGACCCACCACTTCCTGGCGGGACGAATGCAGGATACCAGTATGGTCAATGAACAAGCCCCCGTTGTGGACATCGGCGATGCGTTGTACATGCGTAGTTGCTCCCAAAGGCGCGGCGGCAGCCTGCGGTCGGATACGGTAGAGGTTGAAACTCGCATTGAACCAGATGTTCCCCAGCGGATCTTCGGCGATGGAACGGACAGTGCAATCGGCATCACCGCCGAATCGTGAGCTGTCCTTGGAGCAGGGCAGATGACGGAAGATCTCCGTGGCCGGATCGAACACGTCCAGCCCGCTGTTGGTGCCGACCCATAGCAGGCCCTTGCTGTCCTCGAAGATCTTCAGGATGTGATTGTCCCGCACCGACTTACTGTCCAGTGCATCGTGCCGGAACACCTTGAAGGTGTACCCGTCATAACGGTTCAAACCGTCCTTGGTGGCGAACCACATGAAGCCGGTGCGGTCCTGGAGGATGCTGCCCACCATGCCCTGCGAGAGGCCGTCCGCAATGCTGAGGTGGCGGATGGGGATGTGCAGGGTATCAACCTGCGCACCAGCACTCCGAGCAAGCAGCAGCAAGGCCAAGGCCATTGGTGCGGCTATGTGCAGGAAGCGGCTCATGAGCCACGCAATGTCTCGTTTGTCGCGGTGGCGATCGCGTTCACCAACTCTTCCCGCCTGAACGGCTTGGGCACATACCCGTCCATGCCGCTCTCCTTGCAGCGCTCCACTTCCTCCTTCAGCACGTTCGCTGTTATGGCGATGATCGGTATCCGTGACTTGGCGCCATCCAACGCGCGGATCGCCCGTGTGGCTTCGTGACCGTTCATCTCCGGCATTTGCACATCCATCAGCACAAGATCATAGTCGTTGGCTTGCACCATCTCCACGGCGATGCGACCGTTCACCGCCACGTCCACCTGCACGCCGGGGATGGCGTCGGCCAGTTCGTCCTGGGCCACCATCGCGTTGAATTCGTTGTCCTCGGCCAGGAGGATGCGCAGATCGCGCAACGATCCGTCGGGGCGGGTCCCGGAGGGAACGCCGGGGTCCTGTCCGTGAGGGATCTCCGCATCCTTCGCCAGAGCAAAGGGAATGGAAACGGTGAAGGTGCTGCCCTTGCCGACCTCGCTGGTCACGGTGATGTCGCCGCCTTGCATCTGCGCCAGTCGCCGGCTGATGGACAGGCCGAGGCCGGTGCCGCCATACTTGAACGCGGTGCTGCCCTGGCCTTGATCGAACTCCTCGAAGATGCGATCGCGACGATCGGTCGCCACGCCGATGCCGGTATCCGTGACGTTGATGCGCACGAGCGCCTTCGCATGATCGACCATAGTGGCGGTCATGTTTACCGAGACACCTCCCTCCGTGGTGAACTTGATGGCGTTGCCCACGAGGTTCATGATGATCTGTTGCAAACGCGTGGGATCGCCCTGCAACGATCCCGGCACCATCGGATCGATGTCCATCCGCAGGTAGAGCTTCTTATCCTCTGCCTTGAATCGAAGGATCTCCTGAACACCCTGGACCACCGCGCGTGGATCGAAGCGCACGGACCCCAGCACGATCTTGCCTGCTTCCATCTTGCTCAGGTCGAGCACATCGTTGATGATCACCAGCAGGCTCTCGGAGCTCTTCGCGATCGCGTCCAAGTACTTCTCCTGTTCGGGCAGGTGCGCATTGCGCCGCAGGATACCGGTCATTCCCGTGATCGCGTTCATGGGCGTGCGGATCTCGTGGCTCATGTTGGCCAGGAACTGCTGCTTGATCTTGCCGCTGTGCTCGGCACGCTCGCGCTGGCGGTCGGCCTCCTCCTTCTCGCGGTGCAGCGCAGCGGTGCGCTCGGCCACCGTGCGCTCCAACATCTCTTTCTGTCTGTTCAAGCCCACGGTGCGGATCCGGATGAAAAGCAGCACGCCGCCGACCAACGCGAACAGATAGAGACCATAGGCCCACCACGTGCGCCACCAGGGCGGCAGCACGACCAGCTGGAACGCGGTGCCCTGGGTGTCCCAGATCCCGTCGCGGTTATCGCCGCGAACACGGAACGTGTAAGTTCCGGGATCGAGGTTGGTATACACCGCCGACCGATCATGCCCAGCGATGATCCAATCACCGTCAAAGCCTTCGAGCTTGTACTGATACCGGTGCTCCTCGGGCGCGGAGAACTCCAGTGTGGCGAACTCGAAGGTGACCATGTTCGCGCTGTGCGGGATGGTGATGCCTTCGCTCAGGTATGCTGGCCGGTCCAAGGGCGAGCCTTCGGCGCGATGGTCCAGTGTACCGTTGATGAGCTTGATGCCGGTGACGCGAATGGGGCTGTTGGTGCTGTCGTCCGTCAGTTCGGCGGGCTTGAAGTAGTTGAAGCCCATCACCCCGCCGAAGAACAGCGTGCCATCGCTCTGCCTGCAATACGCATATCGATTGAACTCGTCGCTCTGCAGGCCGACGCTCGCGTCGAAGTTGCGGAACGCCCCCGTGCCGGGCGAGAAACGCGAGAGCCCCTTGTTGGTGCTCATCCACAAGTTGCCTGCTTCATCCGGAAGGATGCCGTACACCACGTCATTGGGCAGGCCGTGCTTGGAGTTGTACCGCACGAACTTTCCCGTCCGCTTGTGCAACCGGTTCAAGCCGCCGCCGTTGGTGCCCACCCAGAGCACTTCTGGGTCTTTCGGATCGTTCAACAGCGAATAGATGATGTCCGATGAAAGCGAGGCCGGATCGCTGGGGTCGTGCGTGTACACCAGCCAGCGGGCAACGCCGTTCTTGCGCCGGTCGTAGCAATACAATCCCGTCGCGGTTCCTAGCCAGAGAATGCCGTTGTCATCGCGATCGATCGCATGCAAGAACCTTTCGGAATCGCCGAGCCGCGATCGCGGATAGGGCACGTAGTGGAACAAACCGGTCCGCCGGTCGAAACGACAAAGCGTTTGGGCCGAGCCCGACCAGATGAGCGAATCACCCTCCAGCAAGAAGGTCTCGTTGTAGGTCTCCTCCGGGAAAGCGCGGATGGCGGCCGTATCGCGCGCAACGCGGGTGATCCTGTCCTGGACGGGATCATAGGTCAGGATACCCTCGTGGTTGAACCAGTAGATCCCTCGTTCGTCCCTGACAAATACACGGTTCGCACGGCTCAACATGTCCAGTGCTGGATCATCGACCTTTTCGGACCAGGGGATCCATGTGGGCCATGCGTTCGTAGCGGGGTCGAACACGTTCAGGAAGCCGGCGTGGTAGGCAACGGACACGCGCCCGTCCGGCAAGGCTTGCATGGAGCCACAACTCGCGGTCTTCACCGTGTTGAACCGTCCACTGCGCGGGTCGTAGGTGACCAAGCCATACCCTGAGGTGCCGATCCAGATAAGCCCGTTGCGGTCCCGGTAGGCGCACTTGGCCCCCCCCTGGGCTTGGAGCATGAGGTTCTGGTCGCGCGGAAGGGCCCTTGAGAACTTCCGCGTGGCGGGGTCGAAGAGGTAGATGCCGGAGTGGATCGCGAGCCAAAGCCGCCCGTTCGGGTCCACGGCAGCGTTCGTGCCCCTCATTTGGCCCAGTTCCGTCCCCACTTCCAGAAGCGACGTTGCCCGGTGGGAATGCCCATCGAGCTGCGCGATGCCGAACATGTGCAGGCCATAAAGCTTCCGGTTCACCGTGTCCTCGATGGTCGTGAGGCCGGTGAGCGCAAGAGGTGATCTTCCTGTGCTTGTATTGCCGACCGGCCGGTCGAGCTGGAGGGTGTCCAGCACATCGTTCCCCGCGTGGTTGGGAAGCACATGGAAGCTGTTCAGGTCGTACTGACTTGCCCAGATGGTGCCCGCACGATCCGAGCTGACCAAGCAGCTGTTCTCCAAGTACCGCTTTATCGTGCATGGCGGCATTCCATCGCTGGATGTCTTGCCGGTGAACGTGAGTTTGGCCAGACCGTTGTTGCGCGCCAGCCAGAGGTCGTTGTGCGCGTCCTGGGCAATGCCCAGCACGATGTCCCGTATGGGTGTGGACCCGGCGCGCGCGTGGATGAACCGCTCGCTATCGCGGTCGAAGAGCTCAAGCCCTTCGCCCGTGCCCACCCAGAGGCGGCCTTGTTTGTCCTCGTAAAGCGAGTGGATGTAGTTGTTCCGAAGGGTGGTGCTGTCCTCTGGATCCTGCCGGAACACGGTGAAGGTGTAGCCATCGTAGCGGTTCAGTCCATCCTTGGTGCCGAACCACATGAAGCCGTACTTGTCTTGCAGGATCGTGTTCACCATGCCTTGGGAGAGGCCGTCCTCGATGGTGAGGGCGCGGAAGGGGAGGAGGAGCGTGTCGATGCGGTTCTTCTGAGCATGCACCAAGCCGCTGGTCAGCAGGACCAGGGCCATGGATGCGGCCAAGTGCAACGAGCGGATCATGTGGTGCGCAGTGCTTTGTTCATCGCGGTGCCGATGGCATCCATCAACTCCTGCTGTTTGAACGGCTTTGGCACATACCCGTCCATGCCTGCTTCCTTGCAGCGCTCCACCTCCTCCTTCAACACGTTCGCCGTCATGGCGATGATCGGGGTGCGCGACTTGTTGGGGCCGGAAATTTCCGGCCCCAATAGCGCGCGTATCGCCCTCGTGGCATCATAGCCGTTCATCTCGGGCATCTGCACGTCCATGAGGATCATGTCGTAGTCGTTGGTCTGTACCATCTCCACGGCGACGCGTCCGTTCGCCGCAACATCCACATGTACGCCGGGGATCGCATCGGCGAGTTCGTCCTGAGCTACCATGGCGTTGAATTCGTTGTCCTCGGCCAGTAAGATGCGGAGGTTCTTCAGCTCGGTTGCGGGTTGTGGTGTTACGGGTTGCGTGTTGAACGCACCAGCTGTTCCTGTTGGGATCGCATACGGAATGCTCACCGTGAACGTACTTCCCTTGCCCTGCTCGCTGATCACCGTGATGCTGCCGCCTTGCATCTCCGCAAGTCGCTTGCTGATGGTGAGGCCCAGACCCGTGCCGCCATACTTGCGCGTGGTGTCGCTGTAGGCCTGGGTGAACTCCTCGAAGACCTTGTCCAAGCGATCCGCCGGAATGCCGATGCCCGTGTCGGAGACCGCGATCGATAGCGCACCATCGGACCATTTCGCGGCCATGGAGACGGATCCGCGATCCGCGAATTTGATCCCATTGCCCGCCAGGTTCAGCACGATCTGGTTCAAGCGGGTGGGATCGCCTTGCAGCGAGCGAGGAACATCGTCATTGATGCTCACCTCCAGCGCAAGGCCCTTCTCCTCGGCTTTGAACCGAAGAATGTCACGCACGTTACCGATGACCTGTCGCGGGTCGAAGGGCACTTGCTCCAGCTCGACCTTTCCAGCCTCGAGCTTGCTCAGGTCCAGGATGTCGTTGAGGATCACCAGCAGGTTCTCGCTGCTCTGCGCGATCGCGTTGATGTATTTGTCCTGTTCGGGTGCATGCGCGTTGCGTTTCAGGATGCCGCTCATGCCCACGATGGCGTTCATCGGCGTACGGATCTCGTGGCTCATGTTGGCTAGGAACTGCTGCTTGAACCGCTCGCTGGCCTCGGCGCGCTGTCGCAATCGGTCCGCCTCCACGTTCGCGCGACGTACGAAGCGCAATCTGTTCCACAAGCCACCCGCCAACAACAGCACACCGATGCCGGCGAAAAGGAGGATGTTGCGTCGGGAACGTTCACGTGCTACCGCGGCTTCGTTCTCCAATTCCATCCGCCGTTGTTCGCCAGCATGGGCAAGGCTGTCCGCAAGCGTCCTTTTCGCATAGTCATACTGGAATTCCTGGCGCATCAATTCCTCCTTGTTCTCCTCGCTCCGTATGCTATCGCGCAAACCGATGTACAACTCATGCATCAGTAATGCGCTGTCGGATCGACCGAGGGCTTTGTAGGATCGGTATAGGATCTCGGCGAGGTCCATGGTAAGATCCACTCGCCCGATCCCCTGCGCGAGCTGCATGCCATTGTTGCCGTACTTTATGGCCCTGAGGTGGTCGCCTTGGTCCTGATGGTTGAGTGCGATGTTGTTCAAGCAAATGGTCTTGCTCGACTTGTTCCCGAGCTCATCGGCGATGCGCAGGCTTCGGGTGTAGTGGTCCAATGCCAGGGCGTATTCACCTGATTCCCGGTAAACATCCCCGATGTTGTTGAGGGCCCTTCCGACGCCACCTCTATTGCCCAGCTCCACCTCGATCCTCAGGCGGCGTGTGTAATGATCGAGCGCCTTGGCGTGATCGCCCTGTTCGCTGTAGATGTTCCCGATGTTGTTCAGGGATCTTGCGATATCAGCCTGGTCGCCGAGCTCTTCATTGATCTTCAGGCTCCGGGTGAAGTAGTCCATCGCCCTGACCGGATCGCCCTGTTCCCGATACACCGTTCCGATATTGTTCAGGACACTCGAGACACTGCTCCTATCGCCGAACTCCTCATTGATCCTCAGGCTGCGGGTGTAGCGCTCGACCGCGCGGGCGTGATCGCCCTGCTCCTGGTAAATGATCCCGAGGTTGTTCAGCGAAGTGGCGATCCCCTTCCGGTTCCCGAGGCGCTCCTCGATCTTCAGGCTTCGCATGTAGTGATCGATCGCCATGATCAGATCGCCCTGGTCCCGGTAAACACCTCCCATGCTGTTCAGGGTCGCTGCAAGGCCGGTCTGGTCGTCCAAACTCTCCTTGATCCTTAAACTGCGGGTATAGTGATCGATCGCCTGGGCATGATCCCCGAGCTTCCTGTAGATGGACCCCAAGCTGTGTAGGCAACTTGCGATACCCTGCTTGTTGCCGATCTCTTCGCTGATCTTCAGACCGCGGGCGCATTGATCGAGGGCGTTCGTCAATTCCCCGTTGATCTTGAAGGCCTGCCCCTGTAGGTTGAGGGCCCGTGCCATCTGGTTCTTCAACCCGGTCTTTCCGGCCAGGTCGACCATCCGCTGCGCATAGTGGATCGCGCTGTCGGGTTGCGTGTCGAGGTAACCACCGAATACGATATCGTACATCGCGCTCAACCGGAGCGTATCCGCTGCCCGTGGGTTGTTCCACACCGCCCACAGCGAGTCGTTCTCCGCCTTGGGCAAGGTGCTTTGCGCATCTGCGCCGACGCCGCCCAGAACGACCAGCATATAGACCGCTATGCGCAACCGCCTTGTCACGGTGTGTACAGTCCTTTGCTCATGGCATACACCACTATCCCCGCCGTATTGCGCGCTCCGATCTTCTGGAGGATGTTGTTGCGGTAGCCTTCCACCGTGCGCGGGCTCAGGAAAAGCTTGCCGGCGATCTCCGTGGTGGTGAGCTCCTGGCAGATCAGTCGTAGCACATCGAGTTCACGCTCGGTGAGCGGCTCCACATCGCTGAACGTTGGTTTGATCTTCTCCTTCTTCACCAGGCCGTGCAACATCACACGGCTCACCATCTCACTGAAGTGGTAGCCGCTGGTGGATACCGATCGCACCGCGTTCTCGATCTCGTCCGGCTCGGCGGTCTTCAGCACGTAGCCGTTGGCGCCCAGCTCCATGAGGTGTACGATGAACTTCTCCTCGCCATGCATGCTCAATACGATCACCTTCACGTCGGGATGTTCTGCGCGCAAGCGCTTCATGGTGTCCATGCCATTGAGCACTGGCATCTCCAGATCGAGCAGCACGATGTCTATCGCGTTGCCTTTGAGCCCTGTCAGCAGTTCTTCACCGTTGGAGCATTCGAAGACCACCTGCGCGTCCGGCATGTCCCGAAGCAGCATCACCAGTCCACGGCGGAACATCACCTGGTCATCGGCAAGGGCGAGTTTGATCATGGGTCCAAGGTCGGGCAAGTGAAAATACGCGAGACCCGTATTTCTACGGGACCTGCATTTCCCGTGTATCCGCGCTGGCGGTGGCCTGCGTTGCAAAGGCACTTTTGTCCCGTCGGTCAGCGATCAAAGCGTACACCGACCAGCGCAATGAAAGATCTGATCCTCCCCACCATGCTCACCGCCTTCGCAACCCCGCTCCTGGCCCAAGGTTCCATGATCCCCACGAACAACTGGCTCGCCGCCCACCAGCAGACCATCGGGGCCACTATCCCGGCCAACTGGCTGCAAGATCTGGACACCGATGCCCTAGAGGTATATGTCACTCCCGAGAAGACCCTCGTGCTGGTGGACCGCAGCCCGATCATTGCGGAGAACGGGGAAGCCTATCTCCGCAAGGGCGTACAGGGTCTGGGGGGAACTCACCTGAGCCTGGTCGGCGAGGTGGAGAGCATCAACGATGATGTGCTGCACGGTGTGTACAGCGGCTTGATCGGTGGCACGGCCGTGCTTATGGACCAATACGTGCAGCTCCGCAACGGATCGCCCATCACCATTGTGCGCATGGTGAGCCGAGTGAACGGCCCGGCGCCTGCGGATATCGTGGGGCAGGAACAACTGGCGCTTGAAATGATCGGCGCACCAGAGGAGAACATCGAACCGGCCCTGACGAAGAATTGAACGGATCGTCATCCCAGAGGCCGGGCGATCGACGATCGCGGGACCCGGCCATCCGGGATCTCTAGCCGAAGCACCGTTAAAGATCACGGATGCCATGGCGCCGACGCTTCGCCTCCCCAGGGCTCTGGGATGACGATCGTCCTCAAGGATGGCCGGGCTGTGCGCGCAGTTCAGCCATCACCTTTTCATTCAGGGCGAGCGCCTCGTTCACCTGCTCCGCACATGCGGCGGCACCATCGGCGCGGGCTTGTTGTTCGATGGACGCGAGCAGGTCGAACAAGCGTTGCGCTCCCATGTAGTTCACCTGTGGACGCAGACTGTGCGCCGCCACGGCCAGGCCATCGGCATCTCCTGCGGATTGAAGAGCTTGCAGTCTTGCGAAAAGATCCGGCGCGCCCTGGACGTACATGCCGATGTACTTCGCCATGCGGTCGCGGTCGCCCTTGCAGAAACGTTCGAGGTACTCCAGATCGATGTGGCTTGTTCCCATGGGCGGAAAGTAGCGCGTTCGGCCTGTCCTGCTACCTTGGGCGCACATCAGCACCATGGCCGACAAGAAGATCTTCATTGTGGACGACGACGCGATGCTCGCCACCATGCTCGCCGACCATGTTCGTGGGACGACCCCGCACCAGGTGTCGGTCTTCCACACCGGCGAGGAATGTCTGGCGCAATTGCACCTCCATCCGGACCTGGTGATCCTGGACTACTACTTGAACTCCGTAGTGAAGGACGCCGCCGATGGTATGCGGATCCTGGAGAAGATAAAGAAGCTCGACCGCCAGGTGCATGTGATCATGCTCAGCAGCCAGACACAATACGGTATCGCACTGCAGACCGTGCAGAAGGGCGCCGAGCAATATGTGATCAAGGGCAAGGACCAGTTCGACGAGATCGATCGGTTGGTGAAGGAGATGCTGGGTTAGCGGCCGTACTCACTTTCGGCCCGCGCAGTTCAACTACGCTCCTTCGGAGCTACGTCGAACAAAGTACATCTCCATCTCCCCGCTCACCCGCCATAGCCTTTGGCGACGGCGGGCTTCCCCGTTACGAAGTACATTTCAAGCTCTCCCTTGCCCTTCGCCTGCACTTTTCCGCGTGGGGTGAAGGTGAGGCCCGGCTCATCCTTGACCAATGCATACGTGCTCTCGCTGATGTTCACATGGCCCACTTCGCCGCTGCTCTCCATGCGGCTGGCGGTGTTCACGGTGTCGCCCCAGATGTCGTAGGCGAACTTCTTCACGCCCACGATGCCGGCGACCACAGGGCCGGTGTGGATGCCCACGCGCATCTCGAAGGTGGGCTTGCCCAGTGCATCGCGTTCCTTCTTTCGTGCGATCATGAACGCTTGCATCTCCAATGCTGCATGAACAACTCCAGCTGGTGTTGATGATGCTGGAACAGGCAAACCGCCTGCGCACATGTACGCATCCCCGATCGTCTTGATCTTTTCAATACCGCGCGCAGTGATGATATGGTCGAAGGCCTTGAAGCAGGTGTTCAGTTCCTCCACCAGTTCGGTTGGTGAGAGTTGCTCTGCAACGGAAGTAAAGCCCTTGAAGTCCGTGAAGAGGATGGTGACGTTGTCAAAGTGCTTCGCGTCAGCGTGGCCCTTGGACTTCAACTCTTCAGCGACCTCTTCGGGCAGGATGTTCAGCAGCAGTTCATCGCTGCGGCGCAATGCCTGTTGGGTGCGCTTCCGTTGGCGGTAGCTGATGGCACCGAAGACCACCGCGACTAGTCCGGCGGCGAAAAGGAAGTTGCGGCGGGTGCGCTCCTTCTGCAGGAGGTTCGCAGCGGCTTCGTCCTCCAAGCGGCGCAGTGCGTTCGCTTCGTCCTCCTTGTAGTTGTTCTCGATGCGTTGCAGGTTCGCGGCCGCCGAGGTCAGGTTCATGCTGTCGCGGATCGCGATGTATTCGGCGCGGTGATCGTACGCACTGCGGTAGTCTCCCTGCGCGATGGCGATGGAGTCCATCACTTGGTGGTAGCATTGCTGCGCGAATTTCGACCGCTCATAATCCACGGCCTTCGTCATGGACTCGGCCCAGGCTTCAGCCTTCTCCGGCCTTCCGTTGTGCAGTTCGTACCAAGCCAGTTCCATGGTGCACAAGGGGCAATCGCCCACCGGTGCGTTCAGTGCTGCGAGAACGGCTTTCAAGCTGTCTAGCAAAGGACCGGCGCGGTCGTTGCGTCCGCGCTGGCGTTCAATGCCCGCCAGCAGCGCGTAGCCCGTGGGGGTGCCCCAGTCCTTGCGTAGCTGCGGGATCAGGTGCATCGCTGCTTGCGCATGCGGGTCGATGGAATCCGGAATACCAAGTTGCTGGAACTCGGCGGCCATGAATACATGCCCCCAACAAGCGAGGGCGGTATCGCCGGTTCGCATGCCGTTGCTGATCATGCGCGCCGACCAGATCAGCGAACGGTCCCATTGCTTCACATTGTCGTAGGCTTGGGCCAGTTCACGGTAGAGGTCCGGCACTTGCTCGATCAGGACCTGTCGTGGATCGAGCCGGAGCGCCTGCTCACGATAGATCAGTGCCTTGGCCAGATCACGTTCGCTGGCCATGGTCAGCCTGGCGCGGCGGTTCAGCACGGCGAACAACAGGATGGTATCCTGCCGCGCTTTCGCATCCACGATCATGGAATCGATCTCGGCGATGTAGCGTGCCTCGGAGCCCGATCCCACCATGGCGTAGTTCCTCCACTCCAGGATCGACATCAACAACGGCAACTTGTTCCGAGTGTAGAGTGAGCGGAGCATGTCCGCGGTGATCCTCTTCAGTGCAGGCACGTCGCCCTGATCCATCGCCGGCTTGAGGCTGTCCTCGAAGAGATGGACCATCGCGATGGAGTCGCTCGTCGTATAGTGCTGGGTCGGCTCTGCGGGGGCACTGTGATCCATGCCGGTGCAGCCGATCAGACTGGCGAGAGCGAGGCCGGTCGCAAGGCGTATGAACTTGGCGTACTTCATAAGAGCTCAACGAAATACATCTCCATCTCCCCCTTGCCCTTGGCCTGCACTTTTCCGCGCGGCGCGAACGTGAGCCCCGGCTCATCCTTCACCAACGCATAGGTGCTCTCGCTGATGTTCACCTGCCCCACCTCACCGCTGCTTTCCATGCGGCTGGCCGTGTTCACCGTATCGCCCCAGATGTCGTAAGCGAACTTCTTCACGCCCACGATGCCGGCGACCACCGGGCCGGTGTGGATGCCCACGCGCATCTCGAAGGCGGGCTCGCCCGATGCATCGCGTTCCTTCTTGCGCGAGATCATGAAGGCTTGCATCTCCAGTGCCGCTTGAACCACACCGGCAGGAGTTGATGACGAAGGCACAGGCAAGCCCCCTGCGCACATGTACGCATCGCCGATGGTCTTGATCTTCTCGATGCCGCGTGCGGTGATGATCCCATCGAAGGCCTTGAAGCAGGTGTTCAGTTCTTCCACGAGCTCCTGCGGCGAGAGCTTCTCGCTCGCTTCGGTGAAGCCCTTGAAATCGGTGAAGAGGATGGTGGCCGTT